>Ga0079224_100016884_pt1 | contig 10268 bp, 10 predicted proteins | sample Stecom2015_FD_80414 | JGI IMG/M metagenome (GOLD analysis project Ga0079224, IMG submission 80414) | Agricultural soil microbial communities from Utah to study Nitrogen management - Steer compost 2015 | ecosystem: Environmental > Terrestrial > Soil > Agricultural land | place: USA: Utah... | reverse complement strand
TCGGCACCGGGTCCGAGGTCCAGCTCGCCGTCGAGGCGCGCGAGCTGCTGGCCGCCGACGGCGTGCAGGCCCGCGTGGTCTCGATGCCGTCGCGCGAGTGGTTCGACAAGCAGGACGAGGCCTACCGCGAGTCCGTGATCCCCTCGGGCGTCCGGGCACGCGTCTCGGTCGAGGCGGGCGTCGCGCAGGGCTGGCGCGAGGTGGTCGGCGACGCTGGCCGCATCGTGTCGCTCGAGCACTTCGGGGCCTCCGCCGACTACAAGACCCTCTACGCCGAGTACGGCATCACGGCCGAGGCTGTCGCCCAGGCCGCCAAGGAGTCGATCGCCGCGGCGTCCTGAGCCGCAGCGGTCGTACGGGCACGAGAGAGGAAGCACCATGACCGACAGCACCGGCACCGCCGGCGAGAACGTCAGCCCCACCCAACGGCTGTCCGAGGCGGGTGTCGCGATCTGGCTGGACGACCTGTCCCGCCAGCGTCTGCGCACCGGCAACCTCGCCGAGCTGGTCGCCACGAAGAACGTCGTGGGGGTCACGACCAACCCGACGATCTTCGCGGCGGCGCTCGCCCAGGGGGACGCCTACGACGGCAGCCTGCGCGAGCTGGCCGGGTCGGACGTGGAGGCCGCGGTCGAGCGCATCACCACCGACGACGTCCGTGACGCCGCCGACGTCCTGCGCCCTGTCTACGACGCCACGTCCGGGGTGGACGGCCGGGTGTCCATCGAGGTGGACCCCCGGCTGGCCAAGGACACCGCAGCGACCGCGACCATGGCCGTCCGGCTGTGGGAGACGATCGACCGGCCGAACGTGATGATCAAGATCCCCGCGACGGTCGAGGGTCTGCCCGCCATCACGTCGACCCTCGCGAAGGGCATCAGCGTCAACGTCACGCTGATCTTCTCCATCGAGCGCTACCGCGCCGTGATGGACGCCTTCCTGGCCGGCCTCGAGCAGGCGAAGGAGGCGGGCCACGACCTCTCGGCGATCGGGTCCGTGGCGTCGTTCTTCGTGTCCCGCGTGGACGCGGAGGTCGACAAGCGCCTGACCGCGATCGGCACCGACGAGGCGCTCGCGCTGCGCGGCCAGGCCGCCATCGCGAACGCGCGACTCGCCTACGCCGCCTACTCGGAGGTCTTCTCCGGCGAGCGCTGGAAGGCCCTCGAGGCCGCGGGCGCCAAGCCGCAGCGGCCGCTGTGGGCCTCGACGGGCGTCAAGGACCCGTCCTACCGCGACACAATGTACGTCGACGAGCTCGTCGTCGCCGGCGTGGTGAACACCATGCCGGAGAAGACGCTCGACGCGTTCGCCGACCACGGCATCGTGCTGGCGGACACCGTCACCGGCACGGCCGAGGAGGCCACGGCGACGATCCAGGCCCTCGAGGCCGTGGGTGTGTCGATGAACGAGGTGACGGCCCAGCTCGAGCAGGAGGGCGTGTCCAAGTTCGAGGTGAGCTGGGACGAGCTCCTGACCACCACGAAGACGGGGCTCGACGAGGCGAAGGCCGGTGAGCGGTGAAGCCTGCCAAGATCGCGCAGGGCGTCAACCCGCTGCGTGACCCTCTCGACCTGCGCCTGCCCCGCATCGCCGGGCCGAGCGGTCTGGTGATCTTCGGCGTGACGGGCGACCTGGCCCGCAAGAAGCTCATGCCGGCCGTCTACGACCTCGCCAACCGCGGCCTCCTGCCGCCGGGCTTCGCCCTGACGGGCTTCGCCCGCCGGGAGTGGGAGGACCAGGACTTCGCGCAGGTGGTGCACGACGCCGTCAAGGAGCACGCCCGCACGCCGTTCCGCGAGGCCACGTGGCGTCAGCTCGCCGAGGGCATCCGGTTCGTGCAGGGCTCCTTCGACGACGACGAGGCGTTCGAGCGCCTCCGGGAGACGGTCGAGACCCTGGACCGGGAGCGCGGCACGGGTGGCAACCACGCCTTCTACCTGTCGGTGCCGCCGTCCGCGTTCCCGGTGGTGTGCGAGCAGCTCTCCAAGCACGGACTGTCCCGGCCGGACGACGACGCGGACGGCGACGGCGTCAAGGCGTGGCGCCGTGTCGTCATCGAGAAGCCGTTCGGCCACGACCTGGCCAGCGCACAGGAGCTCGACGCCGTCGTCTCCAAGGTGTTCGACCAGGACTCGGTGTTCCGCATCGACCACTACCTGGGCAAGGAGACGGTCCAGAACCTGCTCGCCCTGCGCTTCGCGAACACCATGTTCGAGCCCATCTGGAACTCGAACTACGTGGACCACGTGCAGATCACGATGGCCGAGGACATCGGCATCGGCGGTCGCGCCGGGTACTACGACGGGATCGGCGCCGCGCGCGACGTCATCCAGAACCACCTGATCCAGCTCCTGGCGCTGGTGGCCATGGAGGAGCCCGTGAACTTCGACGCCGCCGAGCTGCGCGCCGAGAAGATCAAGGTGCTCTCGTCGGTGCGGCTGCCGCGCGACCTCGGCAAGCACACCGCCCGCGGCCAGTACGAGGCCGGGTGGCAGGGCGGCGAGCAGGTGCCGGGCTTCCTGGAGGAGGACGGCATCGCGAAGGACTCCACCACGGAGACGTTCGCCGCCATCCGCGTGGACGTCGACAACCGCCGCTGGGCGGGCGTCCCGTTCTACCTGCGGCACGGCAAGCGGCTGGGCCGGCGCGTCACCGAGGTGGCCGTCGTGTTCAAGAAGGCGCCGCACCTGCCGTTCGAGACGTCCCTGACGTCGGAGCTCGGCAACAACGCGCTGGTCATCCGCGTGCAGCCCGACGAGGGCGTGACCATGCGGTTCGGCGCGAAAGTGCCGGGCACCGCGATGCAGGTGCGCGACGTGACGATGGACTTCGGGTACGGGCACTCGTTCACCGAGTCCTCCCCCGAGGCGTACGAGCGCCTCATCCTCGACGTGCTGCTCGGCGACCCGCCGCTGTTCCCGACGCGGGAGGAGGTCGAGCTCTCCTGGAAGATCCTCGACCCGATCACCTCGTACTGGGCCCGCAAGGGCAAGCCCGAGCCGTACGCGTCGGGCACGTGGGGCCCCGCGTCGGCGGACGCCATGATGGAGCGCGACGGCAGGACCTGGAGGCGTCCATGATCATCGACATGCCGGACACCACGACCAACGACGTCAACAAGCGGCTCGTCCGCCTGCGCGACGAGGGCGGTGCCGTGGCCCTCGGCCGTGTGCTCACCCTCGTGGTGCTGGCCGACGAGGGCGACGTCGAGGAGTCCGTCGAGGCGGCCAACGACGCGAGCAGGGAGCACCCGTGCCGCGTGATCGTCGTCGCACCGGCCTCCGGCAGCGACGAGGGCCGGGTCGACGCCCAGATCCGCGTGGGCGGTGACGCGGGCGCCTCCGAGGTGGTCGTGCTGCGGGCGTCCGGCGCGCTCCTGGAGCGCGCCGACACGCTCGTCATGCCGCTCCTGCTGCCGGACGCGCCGATCGTGGCCTGGTGGCCGCGTGAGGCGCCCGCCGTGCCGTCGCAGGACCCGGTGGGCGCCATGGCGACCCGCCGGATCATCGACAGCACCGTGGCGAAGGACCCGTCGGGGATGCTCAAGAACCTCGCGGGCGCCTACGCCCCCGGGGACACCGACCTCGCGTGGGCGCGCGTGACCCTGTGGCGCGCGCTCATCGCTGCGGCCGTGGACCAGCCCCCGTTCGAGCCGGTGCTCGGGGTCACCGTCGAGGGGCAGAAGCGGCACACGTCGCTCGACCTCCTCGCCGCGTGGCTCGGCGCCCGGCTGAACTGCCCGGCCGAGGTCGTGCGCACCGAGAGCGACGACGCCATCACGCGCGTCACGCTCCAGCGCAGGAGCGGGCCGATCGTCCTCGACCGGCCCGACGGCCGCACCGTGACGATCACGCAGCCCGGCAAGCCCGCCCGGCGCATCGCCCTGCCCATCCGGGCCCTCAACGAGGCCCTCATCGAGGAGCTGCGCCGGCTCGACCCGGACGAGATCTTCGAGGAGACCCTCATCCGGGGCCTCGGCACCCTCACGACGCGGACGGCGGCCTGATGCCCCCGGAACCGGCGCGGGAGCAGGCCGGCGTGCGGCTGGTGGTCGTGCACCCCGACAAGGAGGTGCTGGCCCAGGCCGCCGCCGCCCGCCTGCTCACGCGGGTGCTCGACGTGCAGTCGGTGCGCTCACCCGTGCACGTGGTGCTCACCGGCGGCACGGTGGGCATCGCGACGCTCGCCGCTGCGGCCACCAGCCCGCTGCTCCGCGCGATCGACTGGTCGGGCGTCCACCTGTGGTGGGGCGACGAGCGGTTCCTGCCGGACGGTGACGCCGACCGCAACGAGACGCAGGCGCGTGAGGCGCTGGTCGACGCGCTCGTGGCCCGGCACGGCCTCCCCGAGGCCAACGTGCACCCGATGCCCGGGCCGTCGACGGTCGCCACGCCGGAGGAGGGCGCTGCGGCATACGCACGGCTCCTCGCGGAGCACGCCGGCGACGGTGCGTCGGTCCCGCCGTTCGACGTCCTGCTGCTCGGCATGGGCCCCGACGGCCACGTCGCGTCCCTCTTCCCGGGACACGAGGGCCTGACGGCGTCGGGGACGGCCACGGGCGTCCACGGCTCCCCCAAGCCCCCGCCGGAGCGCGTGTCGCTCACCTTCGACGCCCTCCGGGCCGCGCGGGAGGTCTGGGTCGTCGCAGCGGGCGCGGAGAAGGCCGACCGAGTGGCCGCAGCCCTGCGCGGCGACCCGGTCGCCGAGGTGCCCGCCGCGGGCGCCGTCGGGCAGGCAAGGACCCTGTGGCTGCTGGACGCCGAGGCGGCCGGTACCGCCGCGTAGCTTCCGGACAGGACGACGGAGCGCCTGCTCGCCCCCGCACAGCGGGTGGTGAGCAGGCGCTCCGTTCGTGTCCTGATGCGTGTGCTGCGGTGCTGCGTGTCCGGACGGCACCGGCGCCGGTCAGCCGGCCACCCGTCCGCCCCGGCGGATGCGCAGGGCCTCCAGCGCCTCCTCCAGCAGGGCCGCGCCGTCCTCGTCGGACCGGCGCTCCTTCACGTAGGCGAGGTGCGTCTTGTAGGGCTCGTTCCGTACCGGTGCGGGCGGGTTGGCGGGATCCATCCCCGCGGGGAAGCCGCAGCGCGGGCAGTCCCACTGCGTGGGAGCCTCCACGTCCTCGCCCACCGAGAAGCTCGGCGCCGTCTCGTGCCCGTTGGCACACCAGTAAGAAACCCGGACCCGCGGGGCCGTCTCGCCCCGCTCCGTCTCGCCGAGGGGTCCGGCGCCTACCCGGCTCCCCCTGATCGCATGACCGCCTGATGCCACGTCTGTCGTCCCCTCTGTGTGCGGCCGTCAGCTGCTAGGCGCTTGGCGACCGGTCAGCTGACCTTCTGGATGAGTCCGAGCAGGACGATCACCACGGCCCACACGAGGGCGAAGGCGATGGTGATGCGGTTGAGGTTCCGCTCGGCCACGCCGGACGAGCCGGCGCCCATCGAGATACCGCCACCGAACATGTCGGACAGCCCGCCACCCTTGCCCTTGTGGAGCAGGATGAGCATGGTGAGGAAGGCGCTGGTGAGGACCAGCAGGACTTCCAGGATGATGCGGAGCACGTCCACGGGTTCACGTCCTCGGTTGTAGGTGTGCCGGGCGTCACCCGGCGGCGGATTCCGGTCAAGAGTAAGCGAGACGTACCTCACAGTGCTAACCCCCTGTTCAGATGCCCTGCACCTGCCGTCGAGGGGGCACGCCACGCACCTGCGAGGGTACCTCAGGCGGGGACGCGAACCGGGTGCACAGGCCGTGTCGGCCCGGGCACCCGGTGCGTGTCGGACCGCTGGTCAGGCCGTGACGTGCGACTGGTAGCGCGCGATCTTCGCGAACTCCTCGGGGTCGAGGCTCGCGCCGCCCACGAGAGCGCCGTCGACGTCGGGCTGCGCCATGATCTGCGCGACGTTGCCCGACTTCACGGAGCCGCCGTACAGCACGCGGACGCCCTCGGCGACGGTCTGGTCGTACACCTCGCCCAGCACGCGGCGGATCGCGCCGCACACCTCCTGCGCGTCCTCCGGGGTCGCCACCTCACCGGTGCCGATGGCCCAGACGGGCTCGTAGGCGATGACGATCTGTGCGGCCTGCTCGGCCGGGACGTCGGCCAGCGCTGCCTCGACCTGGCGCAGCGTGTACGACACCTGGTCGCCCGCCTTGCGGATCTCCAGGCCCTCGCCGACGCACAGGATCGGCGTCAGGCCGTGCGCGAACGCGGCGCGCACCTTGGCGTTGACGACATCGTCCGTCTCGGCGTGGTACTCCCGGCGCTCCGAGTGGCCGACCGCCACGTAGGTGCAGCCGAGCTTGGCCAGCATCGCGCCGGAGATCTCGCCGGTGTAGGCGCCCGACTCGTGCCGCGAGAGGTCCTGCGCGCCGTAGACGAGCTCCAGCTTGTCCCCGTCCACGAGCGTCTGCACCGAGCGCAGGTCGGTGAACGGCGGGAGCACCGCCACCTCGACCGCGGAGTAGTCGTGCTTGGCGTCCTTGAGGGACCAGGCGAGCTTCTGGACCGTGCTGATCGCCTGCTGGTGGTCCAGGTTCATCTTCCAGTTGCCCGCCATCAGGGGCGTGCGGGTGGTTGCCACGTGTGCTTCTTCCTTCGTCGGGGTGGTGCGGGTCAGTCGGCGAGGACCGTCAGGCCGGGCAGCTCCTTGCCCTCGAGCAGCTCGAGGCTCGCGCCGCCGCCCGTGGAGATGTGGCTGAAGCCCGCCTCGTCGAAGCCGAGCGCGCGCACGGCCGCGGCGGAGTCGCCGCCGCCCACGATGGAGAACGCGCCGTTCGCGGTCGCGTCGACGATGCCCTGCGCGACGGCGGTGGTGCCGGCGGCGAACGCCTCGAACTCGAACACGCCCATGGGGCCGTTCCACGCGATCGTCCGCGCGTCGGCGAGCTTGCCCGCGAAGAGCTTGCCGGACTCCGGGCCGATGTCCAGGCCCATGGTGCCCTCGGGGATCGCGTCGGCGGCGACCACGCGGTGCGGCGCGTCTGCGGCGAACGAGTCCGCCGCGACGACGTCGACCGGCAGCACGATCTCGACGCCGTTCTCCTCCGCCGTGGCGAGGTAGCCCTTGACCGTGTCGATCTGGTCCGACTCGAGCAGGCTGTTGCCCACCGACAGGCCCTTGGCCGCGAGGAACGTGAACACCATGCCGCCGCCGATGAGCAGGCGGTCCGCCTTGGTGAGCAGGTTCGCGATGACACCCAGCTTGTCCGAGACCTTCGACCCGCCGAGCACGACGGCGTAGGGGCGCTCCGGGTCACCGGTCGCCTTCGACAGCGACTCGACCTCGTTGAGGACGAGGTCACCCGCGGCGGCGGGCAGCACCTGCGCGACGTCGTACACCGACGCCTGCTTGCGGTGCACCACGCCGAAGCCGTCCGAGACGAACGCGTCGGCCAGCTGCGCGAGCTCGCCCGCGAGCTCGGCACGCTCCGCGTCGACCTTCGAGGTCTCGCGGGCGTCGAAGCGGACGTTCTCCAGGAGCGCGACCTGACCGTCGGCCAGACCCTCGACCGTGGCCTTCGCGGACTCGCCGACGAGGTCCTCGGCCAGCGGGACGTCCTGGCCCAGCAGCTCGCCCAGGCGCGCGGCGACCGGGGCGAGCGAGTACCGCGGGTCCGGCGCGCCCTTGGGGCGGCCCAGGTGGGCCGTCACGACGACGCGCGCGCCGGCGTCCGTCAGACGCTTCAGCGTGGGCAGCGCGGCGCGGATGCGGCCGTCGTCCGTGATGGTCGTCCCCTCGAGCGGGACGTTGAAGTCGGAGCGGACCAGGACGCGCTTGCCGCGCAGGTCGCCCAGGGAGTCGATGGTCTTCATGAGCACTCCAGGTCGTGGACCGGCCGCCAGGGCCCGGTCGGGGTTTGCGTCACATGACGACGTCCGCGTGCGTCGGCAGGCCGATGCGCACGCGGACGTCGGGGTTCACGCCGGGGCGGAGAAGGTCAGAGCTTCTGGCCGACGAGCACGGTGAGCGAGACGAGGCTGTTCGAGTAGCCCCACTCGTTGTCGTACCAGGAGACGACCTTGACCTGGTTGCCGATCACCTTGGTGAGCTTCGCGTCGAAGATGCTCTGGTGCGGGTTGGTGACGATGTCCGACGAGACGATGTCGTCCTCGACGTACTCGAGCACCCCCTTGAGCGGGCCCTCGGCCGCGGCCTTGACCGCGGCGTTGACCTCCTCGACCGTCACGTCGCGCGGGGCCTCGAACGTGAGGTCCGTGGCCGAGCCGGTGATGACCGGCACGCGCAGGGCGTAGCCGTCGAGCTTGCCCTTGAGCTCCGGGAGCACCAGGGCGACGGCCTTGGCCGCACCCGTGGTGGTCGGCACGATGTTCTGCGCGGCCGCGCGGGCGCGACGCAGGTCCTTGTGCGGGCCGTCCTGCAGGTTCTGGTCACCCGTGTAGGCGTGGATCGTGGTCATGAGGCCACGCTCGATGCCGATCGAGTCGTTCAGCGCCTTGGCCAGCGGGGCGAGGCAGTTCGTCGTGCACGACGCGTTCGAGATGATGTGGTGCGCCGCCGGGTCGTACAGCGAGTCGTTGACGCCCATGACGAACGTGGCGTCCTCGTTCTTGGCGGGGGCCGAGATGATGACCTTCTTGGCACCGGCGTCGATGTGCGCCTTCGCCTTGGTGGCGTCCGTGAAGAAGCCCGTCGACTCGATGACGATGTCGGCACCCAGCTCGCCCCAGGGGAGGTTCGCGGGGTCGCGCTCGGCGAGCGCACGGATCTTCTTGCCGTCGACGATGATGTTGTCGTCGTCGAAGTCGACGGACTTGCCGAAGCGGCCCAGCACCGTGTCGTACTTGAGCAGGTGGGCCAGGGTCTTGTTGTCGGTCAGGTCGTTGACGCCAACGACCTCGATGTCCGCACCCGACTCCACGAGAGCCCGGTAGAAGTTCCTGCCGATACGGCCGAAGCCGTTGATGCCGACGCGGATGGTCACAATGCCCTCCTCAGGGGGCGCCGGCCGTCCCGGCGCACACGGTTCCTTGTCTCTGTCGCCACTGCCGTCGATGCCCGACGGCGGGTGGCGTTCGCCAGGGTTTCCGGGCACCGCGACCACGCGACGACCCGAACGGGAAACACGATGGTCACGGCGTCGTCACCTGACGATTTCGAGCCTATACCCGAACCGCACCCGACCGTGACCCGAGCCGGACAGTGTGAAACCGCCGGTTCTGTTCGTTCTCACAAATCGGATGCGGCGGGGCAGCACAGTACCGGGTGAAGTCCTCGTGCCGCACCGCGGGACGCCCGCGCCGGGCTCAGAGATCCAGCAGGTCAGCGGGCAGGCCCGCCTCGGTGTCCGGGATGCCGAGCTCGAGGGCGCGCTTGTCGGCGGTCGACAACAACCGCCGGATCCGGCCCGCCACGGCATCCTTGGACAGGGGCGGGTCCGCGAGGCGCCCGAGCTCCTCCAGCGACGCCTGCTTGTGCGCGAGACGCAGCTCGCCCGCCTGCCGCAGGTGGTCGGGCAGCTCGTCGCCGAGGATCTCGAACGCACGCTGCACGCGCGCCCCCGCCGCCACGGCGGCCCGCGCCGACCGGCGCAGGTTGGCGTCGTCGAAGTTCGCCAGGCGGTTGGCCGTGCCACGCACCTCGCGGCGCTCCCGCCGCTCCTCCCAGACCTTGAGCGTCTCGGGGGCGCCGATGCGCTCGAGCATGCGCGCGATCGAGTCGCCGTCGCGGATCACGACGCGGTCGATGCCCCGCACTTCGCGCGACTTGGCGGCGACCCCGAGCCTGCGGGCCGCGCCGACGAGCGCCAGCGCCGCCTCCGGGCCCGGGCTGGTGACCTCGAGCGACATGGACCGGCCGGGCTCGGTGAGCGAGCCGTGAGCGAGGAACGCACCACGCCACACGGCCTCGGCCTCCTGCACGCCCGCGGACACCACCTCGGGCGCGAGGCCGCGCACGGGGCGGCCCCTGGCGTCGAGCAGACCGGTCTGCCGGGCGAGGGACTCCCCCTCGCGCACGACGCGCACGACGAACCGCGAGCTCTTCCGCAGCCCGCCCGCCTGCACCACGATGAGCTCGCTGCTGTGCCCGTACAGGTCGTGGATCGCGTGCCGGAGCCGCGTGGCGGCCGACTCCGTGTCGAGCTCCGCCTCGATCACGACCCGCCCGGAGATGATGTGAAGGCCGCCGGAGAACCGCAGCGTCGCGGAGACCTCTGCCTTGCGGCACGACGTCTTCGCGACCCTCACCCGAGCGAGCTCCTCCTTGACCTGTCCCGTGAGCGCCATGGCGTCATCCTGCCACGGTCCG
>Ga0079224_100016883_pt1 | contig 10269 bp, 9 predicted proteins | sample Stecom2015_FD_80414 | JGI IMG/M metagenome (GOLD analysis project Ga0079224, IMG submission 80414) | Agricultural soil microbial communities from Utah to study Nitrogen management - Steer compost 2015 | ecosystem: Environmental > Terrestrial > Soil > Agricultural land | place: USA: Utah... | reverse complement strand
TCGGCGGGGAGGTCGTTGGGATCGAAGTTCGGGTCGCCCCTGAGGTCGTAGGCGGTCGAGCCGACGGGCGCCTTCGGGCCGGCGCCGCCGTCCGGTTCGCCGGTGGCCGGGCCGCCGGTGGCCGGATCACTGGGCTCGGGCATCACGGGGGCTGGCATCTCGCCGGTCATGAGGAAGGTCTCGAGGTTGTCGTGGGTGAGGTCGCGCCGTGAGGAGATGACGAGCGCGTCGAGCTCGGTCTCGGGTTCGGCGTGCGCGATCGAGATCGCGTGCTCGCCGGACTCGAGCTGGCCGACGGACGCGGCGACCCAGACGAACTCGCCGAAGCGGAAGAGCTCGACGCGTTCGACCTTGCCGTCGAAGCCGAGGAACATGGCGCTCTCGTCGCTGGAGGCGCCCTTGATGCGCGCCCACAGGACGTACTCGCCCTCGGCGCTCACCTCGAAGGGGAGGGAGGCGTCCTCGCCCCCTTCGTTCGCCGGCGAGACGGCGGCGGTGGAGACGACGACCTGGCCACCGGAGGTGCCCGGGGTGTCGCGCACGGCGAGCACCGAGCCTTCGATGACGGCTTCTTCGGCCTCCATGGCTTGCATGATGGTTGGGACTCGGCTGGCGGCCCCGTCAGGCGTGGCGCAGGCGCTGACGAGCAGCGCGACGAGACCGATGATGGAAACTAGCTGGAAACGCGGCAGCGAACGGATCCGCTGGATGCCAAAGCGAACGTGGCCCTGGCGAGGATCGTGCTTCAACTTGCCCCTCTCTCTTTCCGGCGTGCTGTGCACGCCGCCTCAAGTACTTCGAGAGGGGCTTGCTAAGGAGCACCGCTCTCGTCAGCCGGTTGCGCCACTGACTCGGCCCGTCCCAGGCGCCCAAATTGCGGGACTGGCTTCAACGTCGCTGAGGAGAACTGCGCCTCCCCTTGGATTTGCCCGGCGATCTTATGACCGGTAGAACCGTCTGCCTCGTAAGAAAGGCCACCGTTTGACGGTCCACCTGAACGGATGTGGTATTACCCACGTCCTTTAGGAGCCGGTCTTGCTGGGTCCTCTCCCCCCGGCCCGTCTTACGCGGACGCGGGGTCGAAATTCGCTCAGGTAGCAGGGACCACAACTGCCCTATGAAGCTACCTAGTGAAAGCTATCACTAGTAAGGTGAGAACTCTGTATTCTTGATGTGAATCTTGAGGTGCCTGGGGCAGGTGCCCTAGGTTCCTCGCGGTGCGCGTGCCTGACGCGGCGAAACCACGAACTACCGACCTAGGCCGGTACCCAACCTCCCTCGTCACGGCGCCAGACCGTGACGTCGCGCGGCCTCTTGCTGCCCAAGGCATCGAGGGCCGCCTGGGCGCGCTCCGCGGGCAGGGTCGCGGTGACGACGGTGAGCCGCGGCTGGGGGGCGGTCTCATGGACCGGGTCGAGGACGGGCAGCGGCGCGTTGAAGATGTAGCCGGCCAGGGCGCCGGCGAGCCCGAGCGCCACCGCGCCTATGACCGATGACCAGAACGGCCCGATGGCCATGGCGGGCCCCTTGCCCATGACGTTCAACACGCCGGAGCCGAGCAGGAGGCCGAACAAGCCCCCGCCCAGGAAGCCAGCGGTGAAGCCCATGGCGGCGCCCACGTCTGGCGGGACGATCGTGCGATGGATGTGGTTGGGGGAAGCCAGCCGCCGGGCACGCAGCACCTCGTCGGAGTCACCAGGGAACACGAGGACGTCGGACTGCGGGATGCCAGCGCTCACCAGTGCGGACGCGGCGTCCTCGGCGGCCGACGGATGTTCGAAGTTGGCGGTGACCGTGGTCTCCATGGCGGCTCCTTCCGCGGTGGGGCGGCGTGCTAGCGGGACGATGATACCGCGCAGCGTGCGAACATGGCTGCCGTGGACGCGCCCGGGGAGGCGAAACCGCGCAGCGCTCCGGCGGCGGCCTCGTCGCGGCGCGGGGCGTTCACCCTGATGGGCGGCACGCTGGCGAGCCGTGTGACCGGGCTGGTGCGCAACTCGCTCCTCGCCCAGTTCTTCCCTACACCGGTCGTCGACGCCTTCGTGACCGCGTTCAAGGTGCCCAACCTGTTCCGCGAGCTGCTGGCGGAGGGGGCCCTGGTCAACTCGTTCGTGCCGGTCTACAAGCGGCTCGAGCCGGCTGACGCGCGGAGGCTGTCTGGCGCCATCCTCTCGCTGCTCGCGATCTTGAACGGCCTGCTCATGCTGGGCGCCTACCTCACCGCGCCCCTGCTGGCGCGCCTACTGATCGCCGATGCCGGTCACGTGGACGTCGAGCTCACGACGCGGCTCATCCGCATCGTGTTCCCGTTCCTGCCGGCGATCTCGTTCTCGGCCCTGGCCATGGGCCTGCTCAACGCCGAGGAGCGGTTCGCCGCCCCGGCGTGGGCGCCCGTCGCTCTCAACCTCGTGACCGTGATGCTCATGGCCGTCTTCCCCGGACAGGCCGTCATGCTGGCCGCCGCACACGTGGTGGGCGGGCTGGCACAGCTGGTCGTGCAGCTGCCCGCCCTGGCGAGGGCAGGGCTCCTCCCGCGGCCGCGCCTACCCTGGCACCCGGCGCTGACGAGCGTGGCGCTGCTCATGGTGCCGTTCGCCGTCACGACGAGCGGGCGGCAGGTCGTCAACGTCGTGGCGTCGAACGTCGTGACGGGCATCGACGCCGGGGCGCAGGGCGCCTTCTACCTGGCCGACCTCTTCCTGAGCCTGGGCCTGGGACTGTTCGGGATCTCGCCGGCGCTGGCGTACTACTCGCGGCTCTCGGCCCACGCCGGCCGAGACGAGTCGTCGTTCGGCCCCACGCTCACCGAGGGCGTCAGGTTGATCACGTTCCTCTCGGTCCCCGCTGGGGTCGCGATCGCGGCACTGGCCCCGCAGCTCGTGGACGTGCTCTACAACTGGCGCTCGCTCTTCGGTCAGCCCATGGACCCGTCGCTGCGCGCCTACACGGTCGAGGCGACGGTGCCGCTGGGGTTGGCCGTGTTCCCCTTGGCGGCCCACGCCCTCCTCGTACGGACGTTCTACGTGAGGAGCAGGGTGGGCCCGCCCGTGGGCATCGCCCTCGCGGCGCTCACCCTCCAGGGCGTCCTCTACTACCTGCTCGCCGGCCCCTTCGGGGTCACGGGCGTGGCGGCAGCCGTCGCGGTCGCCGCCTGGGTGCAGGTGCTGTCGTCCGCGGTGTTCGTGTCCAGGCGGGAGGGGTTCTCGCTGCGCGCCTTCGGGCGGCACGCCGCCGGGGCCTGGCTCGCCGCGGCGCTCGCCGGCGCCGCCGCCTTCCTGGTCGCGCGCACTGTCGCGACCTCGTCCTCTTGGGCGGGCAGCCTGCTCGAACTGGTGTCGGGTGGCTTGGCCTTCGTCTTGGTCTACCTGGGTGCCGCCGCCTTGCTCGGCCTGCCGGAGCTGGGGGCCGCGGCCCGCTGGGTCAGACGCAGACGCTGAGCGGGACTCGGGCTCCTCCTCGCGCTCACTGTCCGTAGCGGTCCGCCGCGGCGCCGAACGCCACGGCCCAGTAAGAGGCGTGCGGCGCGCGCCAGGTCGTCGCCCCCGTGTCTACCGGCACCTCGGCGTAGGGCGCCAGGGCGTCGATCGCGATGGCCTGTGACCCGGTCGGTAGCGCCGCGAGGTCCACCACGTCCGTATCCCGGGCGAACAGTACGCCGCTGTCGCCGGTCGCCGAGACCAGCACCAGCTCCCCGGTCTCCCGCTCGCTCGACCACGCGTCGCCAGGCGGCACGCGGCCGCGCCAGAAGTCGCGGAACGTCCTCAGCACCGTGACCGCCTCCGGGGGTAGCTCGGAGTCTGGCGGTCTGTCGTAGATAGCCCCCACCCCACCGGCCAGGGCGTAACCCCAGAGGCCCTCGGCGAGCCCGGCGGCGTCCCACGGCCCGCCTGCCTGGATCAGGTAGCGGCTCTCGAAGAGCAGGGGCCCACCACCCCCCTCGGCGAGGTACTGGAGCGCCAGGGCGTAGGGCTCCTGGTCGTGCTCGTAAGGGTCGCGGTCGCGCGAGACGAGAGGCAGCTTGTCGCCTCCCAGGTCGAACGCTCGCGGCTCCCTGCCCTCTTCCGTCGCCGTGAGGAGGTGCGGCACCGGCAGCGACTCGGAGAGTCGAGCCGCCCACGCCCGCACAGGGCCCTCGTCGGCCCACTCGTGCAGGTCGAAGCCGTACGACATGGTCCAGTTGGGTATGGGGCCCAGGCGGGCCGCGATGTACCGCACGACGCGCTCGAACGCCGCCCCCGTGGGGCCGCCCGGGTCCCCCGCTATGAGCGGGTCGCTCCGCAGGCCGAGCGGCGTGTAGCGTCTCGCCTCGTCTCCCCACATCCAGAAGTGGACGAACAGGCCACGCTCGTGAGCCATGACGAGGAGGGTCTCCAGCAGCTGGAACGTGGCCGGGTCGGGCTGGACGGCGGCGTGGCGGTCCCAGCGCGGCCTGCCCAGGCTCAACCACTCGTTGTTCACGGCGACGTGCAGGGCGTCGAAGCCGTTCTGCGCGACCTCGTCAAGCACCGGCGCGAGGGCCGACGTGAGGCCGGCCTCGTCACGCGGCAGGTCCCCCAGCCCGCTCAGGAGCCTGCCTCCCGCGCCGAACACGTTGTACGTCGTGGGTCGCGCCTCCCCGTCACCGGTGACGACGGCGAACCTGCCGTCCAGAGCCGTCAAGGGCCCCTCGAGGTCGCTTGCGGTCGCCCTCACCGCGCCGGTGATGCCGTCGAGCCCCGGCACCGACGAGCTCGTCGCGAACGTCCAGCGCCCTGGCGCCCTGGGCGTGAACCGGAAGCGGTACACGGACCGGCCGGCGCGTCCGCCGACGTAGAACGCCTGCACCTCGTAGCGCTCCCCGGTCGCGTCGTTCGCGAAGCGCGCAGTTGATACCGGGTCGTTGGGGTCGCCCCGCGGCGCCTCCGCCAGCACCTCGATGTCGAGGCTCGAGTTGACCGGGACCGCCGGATACGTGACACCGTTCTGCCACTCCACGACCGGGAAGGGACCGGCCCAAGCGCCGGCCTCAGGCAGCCGGGGTCCCCCTGCCAGGAACCCGACGAGCGCCAGCGCCACGAGGGCGGCGACGTAGACGTACTCGAGGGCCGAGGCGGACCGCCGCGGCCTGGGGTTCACAGCCGCCTGAAGATCAGGCAGGCGTTCTGGCCGCCGAAGGCGAAGTTCGTCGACATCGCGACGTCGACCTGCTGCGAGCGCGCCTCGTTGGGGACGTAGTCGAGGTCCAGCTCAGGGTCGGGGTCCAAGTAGTTGCGGGTGGGGGGCAGGACGCCCGAGTCCAGCGCCTGTACCGTGGCGATCGCCTCGATACCGCCGGCCGCGCCCAGCGTATGCCCTGTCATGGACTTCGTGCTGCTCACGGGCGGGACGGCGCCGTGGCCCTCCCACACCGACTTGAAGGCGAGGGTCTCGTTGAGGTCGTTCGCCTCGGTGCTGGTGCCGTGCGCGTTGATGTAGCCCACGTCCTGCGGCTCCAACCCGGCGTCGCGCAGCGCCCACCTGATGGCCCGCGCGGCGCCGCGGCCGCCGGGGGCCGGCGCCGTGATGTGGTGGGCGTCCGCGCTGGTGGCGAAGCCCACGATCTCGGCGTACATGCGGGCGCCGCGGGCGACCGCGCGCTCGTACTCCTCGAGCACGAGGATGCCGGCGCCCTCACCGGCCACGAAGCCGTCGCGGCTGGCCGTGAACGGCCGGCTGGCGGTCTCGGGCGAGTCGTTGCGGGTGGACAGCGCGCGCATGACAGCGAAGCCGCCGATGCCCATGGGCGTGACGCAGGCCTCGGTGCCGCCGGCGAACATGATGTCGGCGTCGCCTCGCTGGATCATCCTGAACGCGTCGCCGATGTTGCCGGAGCCGGTGGCGCAGGCCGTGACGACGCTCGAGCTGGGCCCCGTGAGACCGAAGCGCATGGCCACGTGACCGCTGGCCATGTTGGCGATGAGCATGGGGATGAAGAAGGGGCTCATGCGCATCGCGCCACGCTCGTGGACGATGTCCGACTGGGCCTCCCACGTCTCCAGCCCGCCGATGCCCGAGCCGATGCAGGTGCCGGCGTGCTCGCCGGCGACCTCTGCCTCGCTCAGCCCGGCGTCCTTGAGGGCCAGCTCCGCCCCGATGAGGGCGAACTGCACGAACCGATCCAGGCGTCTGGCCTCGCGGCGATCGATGTAGTCGCCCACCTCGACGTCCACCTCGCCGGCGATCTGCACCGAGAGGTCGGAAGCGTCGAACCTCGTGATCCGGCGGATGCCGTTCCTCGCCTCGTGTTGGGCGCTGAGGAACTCTTGGGCTCCGACCCCGATCGGCGTCACGGGTCCTAGCCCCGTCACCACGACACGTCTCATAGCGTAGGCAAGGGTACTAGACGGCACGGCCCCGGGCTGTGCCTGGGAGTCTTCTCGCTCTTACTGCTTGTCTGCGATGAACTTGACGGCGTCTCCGACGGTGCGGATGCCCTCGGCCTCTTCGTCGGAGATCTCGACCCCGAACTCGTCTTCCAGGCCCATGATCAGTTCCACCACGTCGAGGGAGTCGGCGCCCAGGTCCTCCTGGAAACGCGATTCCGTCGTGACCTCGCCGGAGTCAGCGTCCAGCTTGTCGGCGATGATGTCCTTGACCTTCTCGAGTATCTCTTGCTCGTCCACGTTGACTTTCCTCCTGAGCCATCCTAGTCGCGCTGTGCCCGGTGTGTCGCCTGGCGTGTGGGCGGACGTGCCCCTGGGCGGCCGCCCCTGTCGTCGAGGGTGTGGGCGGCGGCCACGTGCGCGCGCGTCGGGCCTTGCTGAAGGCCCCCGAATCATTACGGCATGACCATGCCACCGTCAACCGCCAGCGTCTGGCCGTTGACGTAGCCCGCTGCCTCGCTCGCGAGGTAGGCGATGGCGTGCGCGACGTCGCGCGTGCTGCCGAAGCGGCCGGCGGGTATCTCCTGCAGGTAGCGCTCCCGCACGTCTTCCGGTAGCGCGTCGGTCATGTCCGACTCGATGAACCCCGGCGCCACGGCGTTGACGGTCAGGCCGCGGCTGCCGTACTCGCGGGCCAGGGCCTTGGTCAGGCCGATGAGACCCGCCTTCGCCGCCACGTAGTTGGCCTGCCCGGCGTTGCCCCTCAGGGCCACTACGGAGCTCACGTTGACGATGCGTCCGGCTGATGACTTGAGCAGGTGACGCAGCGCCGTGCGGGACAGGTAGAACGCGGCCGAGAGGTCCGTGTCGATGACGCTGCGCCAGTCGTCGTCCTTCATGCGCAGCGCGAGGCCGTCGCGCGTGATGCCGGCGTTGTTGACGAGGACGTCGAGGCCGCCGAAGCGGTCGGCCACGGCCTTGATGAGCTCCTGACACGCCTCGGGCGAGGCCACGTCCGCCTGGAACGCCTCGGCGTCACAGCCGGCCGCGCGCAGCTCGGCCACCACCTCGTCCGCCGGGCCCGCCGACGAGGCGTAGTGGACGGCTACCCTGTAGCCGAGCGTGCCGAGGAGCGCGGCGGTCTCCCGCCCTATGCCCCGGCTCGATCCAGTCACCAGCGCCGTGCGGCCGCCTTCCTCCGTCACAGGGTCAGCACCTCCTCGAGGCTGTCCGGGTCCGTCACCGAGGCGACGACGACGCCTGGCAACGTCCGCTTGATCAGGTTCGTGAGCACGTCACCGGAGCCGAACTCCAGGAACGCGGCGTCGCCGCCGGCCGCGGCGTGCAGCCAGTTGACGGTCTCCACCCAGCGCACGCTCCCCGTGACCTGCGCCGTGAGCAGCTCCGGCGCCGCCTCTGGCGAGGGCAACGGCCGGGCCGTCACGTTGTTCACGACGGGGAACCGCGGCGGCGCGAAACGCACGTCCGCCAGGTCGGCTGCCAGTCGCCTGGCTGCCGGCGCCATCAGGCTGCAGTGGAACGGCGCCGAGACCTTGAGCGGGATGGCGCGGGCGCCGGCCTCCTTCAGCGCGGCCGAAGCCGCCTCGACCGCCGCGGCCTCTCCGGAGATCACCGTCTGGCCCGGCGCGTTGTAGTTGGCGACCTCGACGACGCCTACGCTCTCGCTCCGCTCCAGCGCCTGCTCGACCGTGGCGGCGTCCACCTTGAGGATGGCGGCCATGGCGCCCACGCCCTCGGGCACGGCGTCCTGCATGTACTCCCCGCGCGCCCTCACCAGCCGCACGGCGTCGGACAAGTCCAGCGCCTCCGCCGCCACGAGGGCCGTGAACTCGCCCAGGCTGTGGCCCGCGGCGTACGCCGGGACCGGCCCGCCTGCCTCGAGGTAGGCGGCGTAGGCGGCCGCTCCGGCCGCGACGAGAGCCGGCTGCTGGTTCGCAGTGAGACGGAGCTCTTCCTCCGGCCCTTCCCACATGAGCGTTAGCAGGCCGGGTAGGGCGGATTCGGCGGTGTCCAGCACCTGCTTGGCGGCCGGCGAGGAGTCGTAGAGCTCGCGCGCCATGCCGACGCGTTGTGAGCCCTGGCCGGGGAAGACCCCGACGATCTCTCTTCTCGTTGACGTCAAGCTGGCGTCGGCGCCCACGTGACCACCGAGGCGGCCCAGGTGAGGCCGGCGCCGAAGGAGACCAGCAACAGGTTGTCGCCCGGGCTGATCTGGCCCTGATCGAGGGCGTGCTGCATCGCGAGGGGGATGCTGGCCGTGGAGTTGTTGCCGTACTCGTCCACCGTCACGACGACCCGCTCGCGCTCGAGCCCGAGACGCTCGCGGGCGGCGTCGATGATGCGCAGGTTCGCCTGGTGGGGGACGAAGAGGCTGATGTCCGCGGGCGTCAGCCCGGCCTTCTCGATGGCCTCGAAGGTGGAGGTGGTCATCACGCGCACGGCGAACTTGAAGACCTCGCGGCCGTTCATGTAGACGTGCTCGGCCAGGGGCACGCCGCCCGGCAGACACTTGCCTACCGCCCGGCGATGCAGGTGCTCACCGCCCGAGCCGTCTGCGCCCATGACGACCGACCGGACGCCGAACTCCTCGGGCACCGCCTCGATGATCGCGGCGCCGGCGCCGTCGCCGAACAGCACGGCGGTGGAGCGGTCATCCCAGTCGACGATCTTGGTGAGGGCCTCGCTGCCGATCGCCAGCACGCGGCGGCACTGGCCGGTCTCCACCAGCCCGCGCGCCACGCCCACGGCGTAGATCCAGCCCGGGCAGGCGGCCAGCAGGTCGAACGCCCCGGCGGTCAGCTTGAAGCGGTCCTGCACCAGGGCGGCGGTGGCGGGGAACAGGGCGTCCGGCGTGTTGGTCGCGATGATGACCATGTCCACGCCCGCCAGGGCATCGTCGCCGTGGCGAGCCAGCAGGTCCTCCACCGCCCGGAACGCCAGGTCGCTGGTGAACTCGTCCTCGCCGGCCACGTGGCGCCGTTTGATGCCGGTGCGCGACGTGATCCACTCGTCGGACGTGTCCATCATCCGCTCGAGGTCGTGGTTGCTGAGCACGTTCGGCGGGGCGTAGGCCCCGAGGAGGGTGATGCCTGCCCTCGTGCCGCTACGCCCGCTAGCGCCGACGTTTCCTATGACGTTATGCCTCTGCGAAGACCTGGCGGCCGTCGTAGTAGCCGCACTCTGGGCACACGACGTGAGGCGGCTTGGGCTCCTTGCATTGCGGGCAGGCCACGAGCGCCGGCTCCTTCAACGCGTGGTGGGAACGCCTGGCGTCACGGCTGGCGCGCGAGGTGCGCTTCTTGGGTACTGGGTGCTTTGCCATCTGCTTGGTCTCTCTCCTGGTGGCCCGTGAGCGGGCCGCCCGTTAGCTTACGAGTTCCTGGCCCCGCGCGTGGGCGGACCCGGCACTTCGTTCACGCTCTTCTCAGGCCCTCGTCTTCCTGTCGAGCAGCTCGAGGGCCTCGTCGAGACCCTTGATCCTAGCAGGGCCCTCGCTGGGCTTCGGCTGCTGCCCGGCCAGCTCGGGGTGCTCGTTGAGGTTCACGCCCTCCTCGTTGAGGCCGAGGCAGTCCTCCTTGCAGAGCGCGGTGAGGGGCACCTCGATCGCGAGGAGCTCCGTGAGCAGCGGAGCGAAATCCACCTGGGGCTGACCGAACACGAGCAGCTCTTCGTCGGCCTCTTCCAGCTCCTCCAACCGGAGCGGACGGTCCGATGGCCTGTAGTTCATGGGGTACACGAAGTCCGTCTCCAGGTCCACGGTCACCCTGGTGAGGCAGCGCCGACACTCGAGCACGGCCGTGCCCCGCACCTCGCCGTTGACGACGAAGTCGTCGTCGCCTCCGGTGTTGATGACGTGGAGCTCCCACTCGGCCGGCCCGTCGAGCGTCAGGCCGTCGGCGGCCAGCAG
>Ga0079224_100016882_pt1 | contig 10269 bp, 8 predicted proteins | sample Stecom2015_FD_80414 | JGI IMG/M metagenome (GOLD analysis project Ga0079224, IMG submission 80414) | Agricultural soil microbial communities from Utah to study Nitrogen management - Steer compost 2015 | ecosystem: Environmental > Terrestrial > Soil > Agricultural land | place: USA: Utah... | reverse complement strand
CCGCGGGTCGACACGCGCAAGGCGCGGTGCGGCCAGCCCGGCGGGCTCCACTCCTGCAGGGCGTGGGCGGAGGCCGGCACCGTCGGTCCCGCCCCGGAGACCACGGCCGGCACTCCCTCGACTCGCAGCTGGCGCACGAGCTTGTAGGACCCGGGCATCGCCTCGGACCGCGGCAGTTGGTGGAGACGATCCTCGGTCGCCGAGATGAGGCGCTCGGGAGCGGTCGTCAGGGCGGCGACCAGCAGGGCCGCCCGCCCGGCGTTGAACGCGGCGTCCTCGAACGGCACGGTCTCGGGCAGCAGCCCGCGGGCGACGGAGGTCGGCACCGGGTCCGGCGGCACGAACACGGTCACCGGAGCGTCGACGTCGAGACGCAGCCGCTCGGGGGCGGCGCCGTCGATCCACGAGATGGTCAGGCCCCCGCAGAGCGCCGGCGCGACGTTGTCGGGATGGCCCTCCAGCTGGGTGGCCAGGCCGAACAGCACGCGCTCGTCGACCCGCTCGTCGCCACCGACGACGAGGGCTCGGGCCAGCGTGATGCCGGCGGCGATCGCGGCGGCGGACGAGCCCAGTCCACGACCGTGCGGGATCGCGTTGCGACAGGTCAGGTGGAGTCCGGCCGGCCGCTCCCCGAGCAGGTCGAACGCCGCGTCCATCGCCCGGTGGAGCAGGTGGGTCTCGTCGCGCGGGACCTCGTCGGCGCCCTCGCCGGTGATGTCGAAGGTCAGTCCCGATCCGGTGACCTCGGCGGTCACCACGTCGTACCAGTCCAGGGCGATCCCGAGACTGTCGAATCCGGGACCGAGGTTCGCGCTGGTAGCCGGGACCTCGACGGTGACCGGGGTGTCGACGAAGCTCATGCGATCCCCGCCGCCTCCGCCGCGGCGTGCACATCGGCGTCGATCACCGTGTCGACGACCGAGCCGATGTGGGCCAGCGGCGTGTCGATGTCCTTCAACCCGTGCCCGGTGACCGTCACCGTGATCGTGGCGCCCGCGGGCACCTCACCTGCCTCGGCGGCCGCCAGCAGGCCCGCCACGCCGGCGGCCGAACCGGGCTCGACGAAGACGCCCTCATGACGGCCGAGTCGGCGCTGCGCGTCGAGGATCTGCTCGTCGGTGACCGCCTCGATCCGTCCGCCGGACTCGTCGCGAGCGTTCTCGGCGAGCGTCCACGAGGCCGGGTTGCCGATGCGGATCGCGGTCGCGACCGTCTCGGGGTTCGGGACGACCTCGCCCCGGACGATCGGTGCGGCGCCGGCGGCCTGGAAGCCCCACATCTGCGGGCGCGAGGAGGCCGCACCGGACTCGTGATACTCGACGAAGCCCTTCCAGTACGCGCTGATGTTGCCGGCATTGCCGACCGGCAAGACGTGGATGTCGGGGGCCTTCCCGAGGGCGTCGACGATCTCGAAGGACGCGGTCTTCTGGCCCTCCAGACGCATCGGGTTGACCGAGTTGACCAACGCGACCGGATACTCCTTGGCCAGACCGCGCGAGATGTTCAGACAGTCGTCGAAGTTGCCGCGCACCTGGATGATGTCGCCGCCGTGCATGATCGCCTGGGCCATCTTGCCCGCGGCGATCTTGCCCTGCGGGACCAGCACGATCGGCGTCAGCCCGGCGCGCGCCGCGTAGGCGGTCATCGAGGCCGAGGTGTTCCCGGTCGAGGCGCACACCACCGCCTTGGCGCCCTCGGCGAGCGCGGCCGTGATGGCCGTGGTCATGCCGCGGTCCTTGAACGAGCCGGTCGGGTTCTGCCCCTCGACCTTGACGAACACGTCACCGCGGACGAGCTCGGACAGCCAGCGCGAGTGCACCAGCGGCGTGCCGCCCTCGCCGAGCGAGACGACGGTGGCGCCGGCCGGAAGCGGGATCCGGTCGCGGTACTCCTCGATGACTCCACGCCACGGGGTGGCCATCACGACACTCCTTCGACTCGCATGACCGACGACACCCCGCGCACCATCTCCAGGTCGCGGATCCGGCTCACGGTCGCGGCCAGCGCCGCGTCGTCGGCTTCGTGGGTGACGACGACGAGCTGGGCGTCGTCGCCGCGGCCCTCCTGGCGGACCGTCTTGATCGACACGTCGTGGACCGCGAACACCTGGGCGACCGCGGCGAGCACGCCGGGACGGTCGTCGACGTCGATCTGGACGTGATACCGGGTGCGGGCGCGGCCGATGTCGAGCACCTCGACCTGGGCGTGGGCGGTCTCGCGAGGGCCGAACACACCCTCGACGCGGTGGCGCGCCACCGTGACGACGTCGCCCAGCACCGCGCTGGCGGTCGGGGGGCCTCCGGCGCCGGGACCGTAGAACATGAGCTGGCCGGCGGCCTGGCTCTCGACGTACACGGCGTTGAAGGCGCCGCGCACGCTCGCGAGAGGGTGCGTGTCGGGGATCATCGCCGGATGCACCCGGGCCGACACCGCGGTGCCGTCCGGGTCGATCTCGCAGATCGCGAGCAGCTTGACGACGCAGCCCATCTCGGAGGCGGATCGGACGTCGGCCGCGGTAACCTCGGTGATCCCCTCTCGATGGACGTCAGCGATCGTGACGCGCGTGTGGAAGGCCAGTCCGGCCAGGATCGCCGCCTTGGCGGCGGCGTCGAAGCCCTCGACGTCCGCGGTCGGATCGGCCTCGGCGTACCCCAGTCGCTGGGCCTCGTCGAGCGCGTCCCCGAAACTCGCCCCGGTCGTGGTCATCGCGTCGAGGATGTAGTTCGTCGTGCCGTTGACGATGCCGAGCACCCGCTCGACCCGGTCACCGACGAGGGACTCGCGCAGCGGGCGCACGATCGGGATCGCCCCGGCCACGGCGGCCTCGTAGTAGAGGTCGCGCTCGGCCTTGACGGCGGCCTCGTAGAGGGTGTCGCCGTCCTCGGCGAGCAGGGCCTTGTTGGCGGTGACGACGGAGGCGCCGTGCTCGAGCGCGGCCAGGATCAGCTCGCGCGCGGGCTCGATCCCGCCGATGACCTCGATCACGACGTCCAGGTCGCCGCGGGTCACCAGACCCATCGCATCGGTCGTGAACAGGTCGGCCGGAACGTCGAGGTCGCGCACCCGGTCCAGGCGGCGCACGGCGATGCCGACGAGCTCCACGGGAGCACCGACGCGGCGGCCGAGCTCGTCGGCGTCGCGCAGGAGACGCCGGGCGACCTCGGTGCCGACGACACCGCAGCCGAGCATCGCGATGCGGATCGGGCGAAGGCCGACAGGGGCGTCGAGAGGGGTCGTGGTCACCGGCTCAGCCTATCGGCCGACCGACGCCCGCAGAGCCGGGAGTGCGAAGGATGGGACGACGGACCGACTCACCGCTCGCGCAGGCGGCCGCTGAGCGCGACCGCACCGATCGCCACGACCGGCGGCAGACCGAGCACGGCGGCGAACGCGGACTCACCGGACCGCGTCAGCACGGCGGCGAACAGGGCGCTGCCGAGCGCCAGGCCCAGCGCCTGGACCACCGCGTCGTTCGTCTGCATCGCGGCGCTGGCCGCGCCGTGCTCCTCGGCCGGCGCCGTCTCCAGCAGCAGCACCGACAGCGTGGACGTGGCCATCCCCATGCCGAGGCCCGCGAACGGCCAGAGCAGCGCGAGCGCCGGCAGCGGCACCGGCGCGACGAGGACCAGGACGCCGGCGAGGCTTCCGAGGGCCACCAGGACGGTGCCGATCCGTACGCGCAGGTACGTCTCGGCGAGCAGTGGGAGGTTGGCGGACAGCCACGCCCCTGTGAACCACAGCACCGCTCCCCCGGTCAGGAACATCCCGCCCTGCGTCGGCGTGAGGTCACGGTGCTCGACCAGCGCGAGCGGCAGGTAGGTCTGGACGCCGAAGAACGCCAGCGAGACGACGCCCCGCGTCGCGATCACCGCGGGGAGGCCCCGTCCCCCCGTCCACGTGCCGCGCGGCAGCAGGGGCGGGACGACCAGGACCGCCAGGACGACCCCCGCGACGAGCAGCGCCCACCAGCCGGCGACGGCGCGCTGACCGGCGACGCTGACGGCCAGGACCGCCACCGCGGCAAGGGCGGCGAGCACCACGCGTCGTGGGCTGAAGCGCGCGTCCGCCCGCGCGCTCGACGTGCCCGGACTGCGCGCGGTGCCGAGGGCCGGCAACAGCAGCGCCGTCGCGGCGATCGCCGGGATGACGGCGCCGAGGACGGCCCACCGCCATCCCACCGCCTCCGCGACCAGACCGGCGACCGGTGGGCCGACCAGGGCCGGCAGCACCCAGGCGGAGGTCATCGCGACGAACACGCGCGGCCGCACCGACTCGTCGAACGCCCGGCCGACCAGGACGTAGAGCGCGACGGTGGTCAGCCCCGAGCCGAGACCCTGGACCGCTCGCCCGGCGACGAAGATCTCCATCGTCGTCGCGGTCCCGGAGATCAGCAGTCCTACCACGAAGCCGACGACGCCCGTCAGCAGCGGGACCGCCGGCCCCTCACGGTCGCACCACGGGGCCGAGACGGCCATCGACACGACCGAGGCGGCCAGCATGACCGCGAACGAGACGCCGACGAGCGAGAGCCCGTCGAGGTCCCTCGCCACGAGCGGCAGGGCGGTCGCGATCGCATAGGACTCGAAGGCGAAGAGGAAGGCGGTCGAGAAGACACCGGCGACGGTGCGGGACTGCGGCCCGGTCCACAGTCGGGGGCGTTCGAGGGTGCTCATGGGCGATCTCCTTCAGGTCGGCTGCCGCCAGCCAACAACCTCAAGTGCGCTTGAGGTCAACGCCCGAGGTGGACGACCCTCGCGGGACCTGCGGTGAGTGATCGACCCCCACTCGATGCGTCCGGTGAGGGATCAACCCCATGGCGGTGCCGTGAGGCTCACCGTCGACCGGGCCCGGACGGGAGGGGTTCACAGCTCACCGCCTCGGGACCGAGCGGCTCACTCGACGTCGAGTCGCAGGAGGTCGTCCTCGGTCTCGCGGCGCAGGATCAGGCGAGCCTCCCCGTCGCGGACCGCCACGACCGCGGCACGCGGAACGTGGTTGTAGTTGCTCGCCAACGAGCGGCAGTACGCGCCCGTCCCCGGCACCGCGATGAGGTCGCCGGCCCGCACGTCGGCGGGCAGGAACTCGTCCCGGACCACGATGTCGCCGGACTCGCAGTGCTTCCCCACGACCCGCGCCAGCACCGGCTCGGCGTCGGACTCGCGCGAGGCGAGGGTGCACGAGTAGTCGGCGCCGTACAGCGCGGGACGGATGTTGTCGCTCATGCCGCCGTCGACCGAGACGTACAGGCGCGCCCCTCCCCCGTCGAGCGCCACTCTCTTGACCGTGCCGACCTCGTACAGCGTGAACGTCGAGGGTCCGGCGATCGCGCGGCCCGGCTCGATCGACAGGCGGGGCACCTCGACGCCCAGCACGGCGCACTCGTCGGCGACGATCTTGGTGATCTCGCGGCCGAGGTCCTCCGGAGCGCGCGGATCGTCCTGGGTCGTGTAGGCGATGCCGAAGCCGCCGCCGAGGTCGAGCTCCGGCGCCGTCACGCCCAGCTCGCGCGCGATCTGGGCGTGCAGCCGCAGCACGCGCCGCGCCGCCACCTCGAAGCCGTCGGTGACGAAGATCTGCGAGCCGATGTGCGAGTGCAGACCCACCAGCTCGAGACCGTCGGCCGCGACCACCCGGCGCACGGCCTCCAAGGCGGAGCCGTCGGCGATCGAGAACCCGAACTTCTGGTCCTCGTGCGACGTCGAGATGTACTCGTGTGTGTGCGCCTCGACACCGGCCGTGACACGCACCATGACCGGCGCCGACGCGCCGAGCTCGGCGCTCAGCGCGGCCAGCCGATCGATCTCCTCGAACGAGTCGATGATGATCCGGCCGACACCGACCTCCAGGGCGCGTCGCAGCTCGGGGACCGACTTGTTGTTGCCGTGCAGACCGATGCGCTCGGTGGGGAAACCGGCCCGTAGCGCGACGGCGAGCTCGCCGCCGGTGCACACGTCGAGGTTCAGGCCCTCCTCGGCGATCCATCGCGCCACGGCGACGCACAGGAACGCCTTGCCGGCGTAGTAGACCTCGACGCCGCCGAACCCGTCGCGGAAGGCGCGCGCCCGGCGCCGGAAGTCGTCCTCGTCCACGACGTACAGCGGGGTCCCGAACTCGCGCGCCAGATCGAGCACGTCCTCGCCGGCGACGGTGAGCACGCCGTCGACCTTGCTGACGTTGTCGGCCCACAGATGGGGCACGAGCGCGTTCACGTCGTCAGGCTCGCGCAGCCACTGCGGCCCGCGCGTCCCGGCCTGACCGTGGAGGGCTCCGGCCTCGTGCGATCGCATCGTCACATCCGTTCCGGCGCCGAGACGCCCAGCAGTCCGAGGCCGGTGGCGAACACCTGGCGGGTCGCGGCGACGAGCACCAGTCGCGCCCGATGGGTGTCGGTGGGCTCCTCGTCGCCCTGCGGCAGGACCCGGCAGACGTCGTAGAACTTGTGGAACGTCGAGGCGGTGTCCTCCAGGTAGCGCGCGACCCGGTGGGGCTCGCGCAGCTCGGCCGCCCGGGCCACCACCCGCGGGAACTCGGCCAGGGCCCGCAGCAGATCACCGGCTCGCTCCTCGACCAGCAGCGCCGGATCGAACGCGGCCAGGTCGGCCGAGAGTCCCAGATCGGCCGCGTTGCGCAGGATCGACGAGAGCCGTGCGTGGGCGTACTGGACGTAGTAGACCGGGTTGTCGTTGCTCGCCGAGGCCCACAGGTCCAGATCGAGGTCGATCGTCGAGTCGGTCGAGTAGCGGGCCAGCGCGTAGCGGGCGGCGTCGACGCCGATCGCGTCGACGAGGTCCTCCAGGGTGATCACCGTGCCGGCGCGCTTGCTCATGCGCACGGGCTGACCGTCGCGCAGCAGGTTGACCATCTGCCCGATGAGGATCTCGAGGTTGACGCCCGGCTCGTCACCGAAGGCCGCGCACATCGCCATCATCCGCGAGACGTAGCCGTGGTGGTCCGCGCCGAGCATGATGATCGCCCGGTCGAACCCGCGCTCGCGCTTGTCGAGGTAGTAGGCCAGGTCGCCGGAGATGTAGGCCGGCTGGCCGTCGGACTTGATGACGACGCGATCCTTGTCGTCGCCGTACTCGGACGTGCGCAGCCACAGCGCGCCGTCGGACTCGTACATCTTGCCCAGCTCGGTCAGTCGCGCGATCGCGCGGTCGACGGCGCCCGACTCGTGCAGGTGGTTCTCGTGGAAGTACACGTCGAAGTCGACGCCGAAGTCGTGCAGGCTCGCCTTGATCTCGGCGAACATCAGCTCCACGCCCTCGGAGCGGAACAGCTCGAGGGCCTCGTCGTCGGGGCGGTCGGCCGCATCGGGATGGCGCGCCACGATCTGGGCGGCGATGTCGTGGATGTACTGGCCGCCGTAGCCGTCCTCGGGCGCCTCCTGACCGCGGGCCGACGCCAGCAGCGAGCGGGCGAACCGGTCGATCTGGGCGCCGTGGTCGTTGAAGTAGTACTCGCGTGTGACGTCGGCGCCGCTGAAGCTCAGCAGGCGGCCGAGCGAGTCGCCGACCGCGGCCCAGCGGACCCCGCCGATGTGGATCGGACCGGTCGGGTTGGCGCTGACGAACTCGAGGTTGATCCGCTCCCCGGCGTACTGGTCGTTGCGCCCGTAGTCGGGACCGGCCTCCAGGACCCGGCGCGCCACCTCCCCCTGGGCGCCGGCTGCGACGCGGACGTTGAGGAATCCCGGGCCGGCGACCTCGGCCGCGGCGATCCCGTCGGCGGAGGCGAGCTCGGCGGCGAGCAGCTCGGCGAACTCCCGCGGGTTCATCTGGGCCTTCTTGCCCAGCTGAAGCGCGATGTTGGTGGCGTAGTCGCCGTGCTCCTTGACCTTCGGTCGCTCGACGCGGACCTCGGTCGGAACCGGGTCGGAGAGCTGGACACGGCCGGCGTCCACGAGGGAGCGCAATGCCGCGACGATGGCCTCGGAGAGCTGTTCGGGAGTCACCGTCCCAGCCTATCGGCGTACGCTCAGCCTTCCGATTGCAGGACCCGACGGACGGCGGCGACGAGGCGGTCCGGGTCGAAGGGCTTGATCACGTAGTCGTCGACCCCGGCCGCGGCCGCCCGATTGAGGTCGATCTGCTGGCCCTGGGTGGAGACCATCACGACGCGGATCGAGGCGTAGCGATCGTCCGCGCGCAGCCGCTCGACCGCCGTGACGCCGTCCATCCGCGGCATCATCATGTCCATCGTGATGACGTCCGGCAGCGCCCCGAGACTCTCGAGCACGTCGAGGCAGTCCTGACCGTCCTCGGCCTCGATCACGTCGAAGCCGGCCAACTCGAGGTTGGTCCGGATGAGAAACCGGATCGACGCCGTGTCGTCGACGACCAGCACGGTGGGGGGCACGAGGTCCACGCTACCGGTGCGCTACCGTTGGTGGGCGCGACGTCCACACGTCGCAGTGGCCCCCGTAGCTCAGGGGATAGAGCACCGCCCTCCGGAGGCGGGAGCGCAGGTTCGAATCCTGCCGGGGGCGCCACGGGTGATGACACCCCGTCTGCACTGCTTCAAGGCAGGTACCGCGCACGACATCGACGGCCTCCAGGGCGGCGTCGAGGTGCCGGTGCGCCGCATCGCCGAGAGCCGGACCAGGTGCCTGGTCCGGCTCTCGTCGCCTCCGGGTGGAGGCCGGCCTCGTCAGACCGAGCCGACCGCCTCGAGGACGTTCATCCGCGCGGCCCGGCGAGCGGGGGAGGACGGCGGCGACCAGCACGGCCACCGCGGCGACCAGGCCGACGATCGCGAAGCGGGCCACCGGAACGGTCACCTCGACGTCCATCTCCTCGAAGAAGACCACCGCGGCGGCGCCAGCGAGGGCCAGGCCCAGCGCCATGCCGAACAGGGCGCCGTACACGGCCATGAGGAGCGCCTCGCCGCGGACCATCCGGCGCAGCTGGCGGACACGGTCTGACCCGTCCGATCCGGGCGCGCCGACGCGGCTCGACCCCTGCCGGAGCTCGGGCACCGCCGAGGTGTCGACACCGCCGCCGCGCGCACCGGACCGCCCGTCCACCACAATGGGTCCGATGCCCCAGACCACGCGAGACACGACGAACGACCTGCCGACGCTGCCTCATCCGTGGCGTGCGCGGGTGCCCGACTTCAAGGACATCGAGGCGCTGGTGGCTCTCAGACGCCTCGACGAGCTCCAGGGCACCGGCGAGGCGCACGTCGATCCGGCCGGCATCGAGTCCGAGGTCGCCGGACAGGCGTCCTGGACGCGCCGCCAGCTCGTCGCCGTGGGCGAGGACGACGTGCCGCGGGCGTGGATCACGGTGCACGACCGCGCCGCCGGCCGAGCCTTGGTGTGGGGGTACTTCGACCGCGAGGTCCCCGAGATCGACGAGATCGCCGAGGCCTTCTACCGCTGGGCCGAGGCCGCGGCGATCTCGATGGCCCGCCTCCGCGGGGTCCGACGCACCCGACTCGACGAGAGTCCCTTCGCCGGCGACACCCGCCAAGCGCGCTGGCTGACCCGGGCGGGCTATGAGCGACGCCGCACGTGGCTGCACATGGAACGGCCGGTGACTCCTGAGGACGCCGCGCTGGGCCCCCGCGAGGGCGTCACCGTGTGTCCGGTCCGCCGACACGAGAACGGGATGCCGCACGCGGCGGACCTGCAGATCGTGCACGAGATGCTCGAGCGGTCCTTCGAGGACCACTTCAACTCCTACCGGGAGAGCTTCCCGGAGTTCGTCCAGCGGCTGCGCGAGGATCCCGGCCACCGCTGGGACCACTGGTGGCTGGCCCAGGTCGAGACCGGGGCCGGACCCACCCCCGCCGGCGCGATCGTGTGCTCGGTGATCGCGGCGGGTGAACGCGGCGTGGAGGGCACGTACGTGGAGTACATCGGCGTCGACCGAGTCGCGCGCGGGCGCGGCGTCGCGAAGTCCCTGCTGGCCACCGTGATCGCCGACGCCGCCGAGCGAGGCCGTGACCGGGTCGCCCTGGAGGTCGACGCCGACTCCCCCACCAAGGCCGACGAGCTGTACCGCTCGTTGGGCTGGGAGACCGACTACGTCACCGAGTCCTGGTTCAAGGACATCGATCTGCCGGACTGACCGGGCGGCGGAGGTCGGTCACCGACGAGATCGACGACGGCCCGGACGATCTCGTCCTCGCTCAGGAGCACCGTCGCGGAGGCGGGCCCGAGGGGGATGTAGGAGTCCGCACCGGCCACCCGGGCGATGCGGCCGTCGTGTCCCGCGCTCACCAGGGCGGCGACCACGCCCTCGCCGACCCCGGCGCTGTGCCGGG
>Ga0079224_100016881_pt1 | contig 10270 bp, 7 predicted proteins | sample Stecom2015_FD_80414 | JGI IMG/M metagenome (GOLD analysis project Ga0079224, IMG submission 80414) | Agricultural soil microbial communities from Utah to study Nitrogen management - Steer compost 2015 | ecosystem: Environmental > Terrestrial > Soil > Agricultural land | place: USA: Utah... | reverse complement strand
CTCGCTGGCCGAAGGCACGCCGTTGACACTGATCGAAGCCATGAGCCTTGGCGTTGCGGTAGTCTCTACACCCGTGGGTATCGCCCGGGAAGTCTTGCCTGCCGAATATATGAACGACGCCGTGATCGAACGCAGCGCAGACAAATTCTATGAAACGCTCAAAGCGCTGATGGAGTCCCGCCAGACCATTGCTGCGATGAAGACGGCCAATCAGCTGGCGTTCAAAACCCATTTTGCCTCCGGAGGTCCGCTAAGAGAGCAGTGGCTGCAGTTTCTGCAACAGGCGGCTGCGCGAACGGTCAGCCCTGAGGTTCGTCAGCAAAGCTATAAGCTGAATCGCAGCATGCTCAAGCAGCATGCGATCAATGGTGCGCGCACGGCCGTATTCTTTCTGAAGCGGGCCGGTCTGATCCGGTTCGTGCATCGTGTCTTTCCTATGGCCGCCGTCTGGTACAACAGATTGCTGCATGGCAGCTCTTCCTCGCTGTTTTCGTCTGGCGCCGCCAGCCGCCTGACACAATATGAGATGGTCGAGAAAGTGTATCGGGCGACGCTGCGCAACGCGCAGCCGGGTAAGCCGGTGGTTGTATACGCGCCCATGTGGAAAGGGGTGGCCGCTTCCACCGAAAGCCTGTTCGGCGTTAATCGATTCAAATTTCCCTATTTTGACGATGAGTACCCCGAAACGGTATCGCATCCGTATCTGGATCGTGTATTGGCACTCTTGCTTGACAACCCGCCATCGCAGATTATCTACAGCGGCGGGTCTGTTATTCATATCACCATGGCGGAAAAAGTCCGGGAACGCGCCCCGCAGATTCAGCAGTATTTTCTGTGGCATGGTTCGCCGGCGCAATGGGTCGAGCCCAGCCAGCTGGAACACTTCAACCTGTGGCACAAGCTATATAACAACCATGTTATTGATGGCGTCATATCGGTCAAGCCTGATCTGGAAAAAATTCTGAACGTGCTTGGCATCAAAAGCTTCGGGCTGATCAATCCGATTCCGGACCTGCGTCGCCAGTTCGTGCTGCCGGCGACCCGGCGCGCCGATGATGGCATTGCCCATATAGGCGTTTTTTCTGCTGTCAGTTCCTGGTACAAGAATCCGTTTGTGCAGTTGCTGGCCACGCTGGGGCAGGAGAACTGGACCTTGCACACCAATGTGCCGCGGATTACCTTCAGGGACCTGGATTTTCGGCAACTGGGCAGGATGGAGTCCTATGAGCAATTGCCGCGCCCGCAGTTTATTTCGCTGCTGGCGTCGCTGGACCTAAATCTGTATGTCACCAACACTGAATGTTCACCCATGGTGGTTCTGGAGTGCAGCGCGCTGGGCGTGCCCTGCATTGTGGGACCCGCCGGCGATATCTTCTCGGGTGTGTCCGACGAGCTGGCCGATTATCTGGTCGAGCCTCACGTGGATAATGCCTATGCCATCTATGAGCGGATGAAGCGCGTACTGGCCAACCGGACGCACATCCAGTCGCTGCTGCAGGATTTTGTACCGAAGTACAACGCGCGGTGGTCCGACCTGATGGACGGCTTTTATCTGGCGCTTGAACAGGATCGGCAGGCGGCGCCTGCCCCCGCTCCGGCACCAGCGGCGACCGCGGCCGGCGCGGACGCCATCGCCCGGCGCTGAGCGGCGTCTTTTCGGGGGTATGATTTGTCGTCCGTCTCCTGATGTGAACACGATCCGCGCTCCGTCGCCGCAGGCGCGCCCTGTGGGCAAACGGCAACCCCAACAGCACGGCGGGGTTGCTGCCATGTCGGCGTTTCAAGGACCGTGTGGCGAACAATTTGCTGCAATTGGATACAAGCCGCAGGCTGCCCGGGCGTGGGTGAGAACAATTGATAAGGAATCCACACAATATTTACAGATGCATATGCAGCACCATGGATGTGCCATCGTCGATTTGTATTAACATAGTCCCGGTTATTCAATAAAGAAAGGCCCTGATGTCCCTGTTTTCAACGACCTCCAAAACGCAGTCCGCATCCTACGAACCTGGTGTTGATGGTCTTCGCGCCCTTGCGGTGATTGCCGTCCTGTTTTTTCATGCCGGCTTTCAGGCGTTCAGTGGCGGTTATGTCGGGGTCGACGTTTTCTTTGTCATTTCGGGCTATCTGATCACCGGGATTTTGCTCAACAGTTGTATTGAAGGCAAATTTTCGTTTCTGCGCTTTATGGCAAGACGTGTTGCCCGTTTGTATCCGGCCCTGCTATTGACGCTGGTGCTGTGTCTGATTGCCGGATTCCTGCTGTTTTCGCCGGACGACTACGTTGCGCTGGCCGACTCCAGCGTATTTGCCCTGTTTTCGGTCTCCAATTTCCGGTTCTGGCTGGTGTCAGGGTATTTTGATACCTCATCAGAAACCAATCCGTTGCTGCATACCTGGTCGCTGGGTGTGGAGCAGCAGTTTTACCTGATCTGGCCGTTTGTCATTTATCTGGTGTATCGTCTTAACCGCAGTTTGCTGCCTTGGGTGCTCCTGGCGCTGGGCGCAGGCTCCCTGGCGCTGTCGCAATGGTATTTGTCGGTAGATACGTCGGCCAATTATTATCTGACCCCCTTTCGCGTGTTCGAGTTTGCCATCGGCGGCCTGATGGTGTTTGCGGTGGATTATCGCAAGCGGCATACGCCCGGCGTCGTCCTGTACGAAATCATCATGGCGGCGGGCATCGCATTGCTGCTGTACAGTATCTTTGTCTACGACAAAACGACAACTTTCCCGGGGCTGCACGCGTTGGTGCCGGCGCTTGGCGCAGCGTTATGCATTTATGCAAGCCCGGCAAAGTACCTTGGCAATATTTTCAGAAATCGCGCCATGGTGGCGGTGGGGCTGATCTCGTACTCGATGTATCTGATCCACTGGCCCCTGATTGTTTTCTACAAGTATTTTATTTACCGGCCCTTGCTGTTGTCCGAAAGATGGGCGCTGGTGATCGCGCCGTTCATTCTGGGTTATTTGATGTACGTGCTGGTGGAAAACCGGTATCGCCGGGTGGACTTGTATAGCTGGTATTTCAAACAAACCATACAGCGCGTGTTCGCGCTGGCGCTGATCCTCGTGCCGGCGCTTATGATCATGACCAGCAACGGCATGAGCTTTCGGATGAATGATTATTTCGCCGAGCATATGGCCAATTCCCCCCGGTTCCATGAAGAACAATACGGCGGAGAGGGGTTCGCCATGGGCAGCCAAGTATTGGGAGACGCCGATGGTCGACGCAAATCCGCCGTCCTGCTGGGCGACAGTTATGCCAGGCAGTATGCCTTCGGCTTGAACCAGACGCTGGCCGCCAATAAGAAATGGGTGGATACCTCGTTTGAAGATGGCTGTTTTTTTGGTCCGGGCTATACCCGCCTGCTTGACGGTGTGCCCCGCACCGACTGCGTGGAGCGGCTGGATTATGCGCTGAAAGAGGCAAAGCTGTCCAACGTGCCGCTACTGTATGCAGTAAGCTATCAGAACTACCAGAAAACCATGGGTACGCCCGACGGTAAGCGCGTGGATTTCCCTGATACAGAGACCTATATCCGCTTTCTGGAAAAAAATTTCGATGCCATTCATGAGCGGATCGGCCTGAGCAATACCCTTGTCATTATCGGTACGCCGCCGGGCGCGGGCTCCCAGGTCGGGCTGGCCTCATGCGTTGATCGTCCGGGCTACCTGCCGCTGGTGTGCGCCAAATATCTGGAACTCAATGAAGAGAAGGGCAATGCGTATGCGCTGAACCGCAGTCTGGAAAAATATGCGCAAAGCCATAAAAATGTCGAATTCATCAATCCCTATTCAGTATTGTGTGAAGCCGGACGTTGCGTAACCATGATCAAGCGCAAACAATTTCTGTATTCCGACGGCACTCATTTATCCAAGCAGGGGTCGGCGTTCGTCATACAGGGCCTGTGGCCCAGACTTAAGGCTATATTCGAAAAGTAATGGCCGACGATGGCGAGGGTTGCTGCATCATGGGCCTGCTGTCAGGCGATCAGATCCCTGTGCCGGTTTAATCAGAGATCTGCCCGGCCGGCGCTCGGCAGGCGAGCACCAAAACACCAGCGGCGGGTGTGGCGTTCGTCCCTGGGGCGATCTTGCGGTCTGCAGGACGCTTGAATTTTTTATAGCAAAAAAAAAGCGGCCCGGCAGCCGCTTTCGGCTGCATCCAGCCTGAAGTGCGCCGGATGGCATTGATATGCAGAGCGGGCATGCCTGCAGTTCTGCGTGCTTAGTGTTCCTGTATTTTGCGGATCAGCCCTTCCTGCGTGGTAGACGCGATCAGGTCGCCCTTGCTGTTGTAGATGTGTGCCCGGCAGAATCCGCGGGCATTGCTGGCGCTGGGCGACTCCAGGGAGTAGAGCAGCCATTCGTCCATGCGGAACGCGCGGTGGAACCAGATGGCATGGTCAATTGTGGCCATTTGCATGGTTTTCGAAAAGGGCGTCTGGTTATGCGGCAGCAGCGAGGTAAACAGCAGATAGAAATCGGATGTATAGGCCAGCATGGCGCGATGCAGCAGCGGGTTGTCGGGCAGTGTGTCTGCGGCGCGAAACCAGATGTGGGCCTGCGGGTCGTAATTGCCGGGTTTGAGCATATGGGTGGGCTCGACCGGCCTCATTTCTATGGCAAAATCGCGCCCGACCAGGCTGGCCAGGCGTTTGGGCAGCTTATGCTCAAAATCTGCAATCAGCTGTTTTTCATTTTTCAGGGAATCGGGCGGCGCCACTACGGGGGCAGGGGTCTGGTGTTGAAAGCCCGGCTCTTCGCCCTGGAAGCTGCTGCTCATAATGAAAATGGGCTGGTCCAGTTGCGAGGCGATCACGCGCCTGGCTGAAAAACTGCCGCCGTCACGGGTGCGTTCCACTTCGAAGCGTATCGGCTTGCTGGTGTCGCCCGGTCGCAGAAAGTACGAGTGCAGCGAATGCACGGCCCGACCCGGGCTGACTGTCAGCGATGCTGCCATCAGGGACTGGCCCAGCACCTGCCCGCCAAAAATGCGGCCTGTACCAAAGATGTCGGTGCTGATACCATTGAAAACGTCATTACCCAGTGACTCGACCTGAAGTTGTTCAATAAGGTCTGGCAGTACGTTCTGATTATCCATAGATGTTCATTTTGACAAATGAGAGGGAAGTTCGATTCTAGCAGAAGAGTTCGGGCCAAAGCGGCTCGATCGGCGATTATTATGGCCGTATCGCACTGGCGTAGCCAATAGTTTTTGCAGCTCGATACAATTTTGGACAGGGCTTAATAACCCGTTTTATAATTCCGGTGACGCAAAGTCCCCGCTTTGTCATATGCTTTACGGAAAAGGAACACCGAATGCCACATTTCATCCAGAATAAATTGGCAAGCCCTGTTTTTCTGACATTCATATTGGCGCTGGTGGCGATGCCACTTGCCATCATGAGCACACAAAGCGTTCCCAGTCCGCTTTTTTACTTTCTGCTGGTGTTATCTCTGTTTATTGTGGTTGCATTGCGCCCCGCGCAAGATACCTTCCGGCTCAAAACGTTTTCATGGCTGTTTGCCCTGTGCGCGGTCTTTGTTGCAGCCGTCGTCGTTTCCGAGATGGTCAATGGCCGTAGTGACGGCGCCGGCTTTGAAAAAGCACTGCGTTTTTCCGCCGGTCTGCCACTGTTGGTAGCAGCCTGCTGTTATGTCCCCCGTCGCTGGCTATCTTATTCCGTATTCGGTGTCTATGCCGCCCTGGTATTTGCCATCATATTCATCGTCGACCTGGCCTTGCCCGATTTCATCCGACCCGAAACCAGCGCGGTATACAACGCCGTGGGCTACGGTGATCTCACGTTTTTGCTGAGTGTGATCACGCTGTACTCGTGTAATGTGACATACACGCGTTTTGCCAGAACAGAAAAAGTCCTCAAGATTATCCTGGGGCTTTTAGGGATCGCAGCCTTCGTACTCACCCAGACGCGTAGCGGCTGGGTGGCGGTACCTTTTTTTCTGCTGTTTGGCGTCATGATCCATATGCGGCAAAATAATCGCATGAAACTGGCCGGCGTGTTTCTGGTGGGCCTGGTGCTGGCCGCCGTCGTCACGCTGACCGTACCCGGTATCAAGGACAGAGTGCAACTGGGCGAGAAGGAGTTCAAAGAGTGTATTTCCACAAATAGCACCAAGCTGTCCTCCATCTGTATACGCTTGCAGTTGTGGCGTTCAACCATTGCTATCTGGGAAGAGAATCCGCTCTTTGGGTCCGGCGCCAATAACTATTTCTCTGAATTCATGAAAACGGAAGGCGTGCAGCGCGGACTGGTGTCCGAAGTGGTGGCTAATCAATGGGGAGAGCCGCATAATGACTGGCTGCAGGCGCTAAGCAGTTATGGCTTGTTTGGGGTGCTCGGCCTGTTTCTGGTTTACTTTGCGCCGGCTGCTGTCTTTGTCAAGCGAATGCTGCGCACCACTAATGAAGAATTAAGAACCTATGCGGCCATGGGCGCTGCCGTGTGCGTCGGTTTTGCCGTGTTCGGGCTGTCCGAGCTGATGTTCCGCGGTTTGCGCACCATGGGATTCTATACCGTCATCGTGGCGGCGTATCTGGCTCTGTCCACCCGCATCCGTGGGATTGAACATTAAACCGGGCGCATTTTTTTAAGCAATGTTGTCGAATACGTTATGGCCGGGGCGGCAGAGCGGGGGCGTCGGGGGATTATTACTTTTGGCGCATCCGGTATCGCAGCGTCATGTGGCAGATCAGACAACAGTACAATAGCAATGTTGTCTGATCATGGGGATTGAAAGACATATATGGGCGAAAAAGAAAAGGTAGCCATTCTGATGGCGCCGCGTCTGGGCGACTCCTTGCTCATGATGGTGATTGCCAACAATTTTCGTAACAATGGCGCTCAGGTGTCCGTTTTTGGTGACTATATCTGGCAATTGCGCGATTGGTTTCCAGGCTTTGATATTCATCGTTCCCTGACGCAGCAGCAGGCGCGTGCTGCGCTCAGCGGCTTTGATCGGGCGCTGCAAATGCATCCCGGCTGGCCGTTCGATTTGGCCCAACATCATCCGCACGTAACCATCTACGACGAGCATATGGTCATTACCGGCAAGGGCTTTGTCAAAGCCTATCAAATGCGCGATTTTTGCCGCGATTACTTTGGCCATACCGGGAGCACGCACGCCAATGGCATGGTTGCGCCAGGCGGCATTGAAAAGAATCGCTATCCAAGGCGGGTGGCCATCCATCCGACCTCTACGGGGCCATTGCGTTGCTGGGCGCCAAGGCACTTCGGCCGACTGGCCACTGATCTGATCAAGGCGGGCTTTGAACCTGCCTTTATTGTGTCGCCAGCCGAGCGTGCAGACTGGCAATGGGTCGCCGGCGTGGGCGCAGCATTGCCGGATAACGCGGGGCTGGCCGAGGTTGCCCGCTACCTGCGCGAATCGGGCTGGTTCATTGGCAATGAGTCGGGTATTGGTCATCTGGCTTCTGCTGCCGGAATACCGGTGCTGACGCTGACCGGTCGCATGAAACGTACCCGGGCGTGGCGGCCGGCCTGGAGCATCTCGCGGATCGTTGCGCCTTGGTTTATTCCAGGGGGACGGCTGCGTGACCGTTACTGGCGGATTTTGCTCACGCCACAGCATGTGATGCGGGCTTTCAGCAAATTGCGTTCCGATGCGGCAACAGTCACTGACGCCAGCGCCGACATGAACGCCAGCGAGGCAGTCTGATGCAGGCTGCCGCAAGAGGGGGAGACAGAATGAGTCTGGCAGAGCAGTTCGCCACAGTCAATGAACAGGTGCGTCTGGCATGTGAACGCAGCGGCAGGGATCCGCGGCAGGTCAGCGTTTTACCGGTCTCCAAAACGTTCGGTCATGAGGTGGTGCGCCAGGTCATGGCGCTGGGCCAGCGCCGGTTTGCCGAGAACCGGGTTCAGGAAATGAAGGAAAAGGCGCTGGCATTGAATGATTCATCCATCGAATGGGTTGTCATCGGCTACCTGCAGACCAACAAGGTTAAGGAAGTGGTGCGCTATGCCAGCCAATTGCAATCGCTGGACCGGCTGGAACTGGCGCAGGCCCTGGACAAGCGGCTGCAACAGGCCGGCCGGCGGCTGGATGTGCTGGTGCAGGTCAAGTCCAGCGATGAAGAAAGCAAAACCGGCATGGCGCCCGAGCAGGTGCCGCACTTTCTGAAAACCATTCGCGACTATGACACCCTGAATGTGCAGGGCTTCATGACCGTGGCGGAAAACACCGATGTGCAGGAACGCATCAGGCGCTGTTTTGAACGGGTGCGTCAATTGCGTGACCAATGTCAGGATGAGCTGGGCTGCGCATTGCCGGTGCTCTCCATGGGCATGAGCGCCGATTTTGAGCTGGCGATACAGGAGGGATCAACGCAGTTGCGTATTGGATCTGCGTTGTTCGGCAAGCGTCCTCCCGTACGGTAAGGCGCGTTTGCCGCCAGGCGGGTTCAATCCCTGTCTTGACCAGCTGGCCTGAAACGGGTGTGACCGGTTCTGCAGGAAAGCCGGATGTGTACGACCCAGCCCCGATATGATGCATTGACTATCAATACAGCAATAGCAGGCTGCTGTCACCAGGTTATACCGCTTACGGTACGGCAATCACGCGCCGTAGCGACGCAGCCCGTCCAGATCAAGGATGGATACGGCGCCATATTCCACTTGCAATAATTTTTCATTTTCCAGTTTCTTGAGCGCCTGGTTGGCGCGCTGGCGCGAGACGCGGGCCAGGTAACCCATTTCCTCTTGCGTGATGGCCCGCCGCTGCTTCAGACCGCGGTACAGCAGGGGATTGAACAGTTCTGCCAGGCAGCGCGCAACGCGAGCATCGGCGTTGAGCAACCGGTCATGTTCGGCGCGACCGATGAACTGGCCGACACGCTCGTTCAGCATATCCAGCAGATAGCGGTTAAACGGAATACTATTGTCCAGCAGCCATTCGAAGGTGCGGGAAGGCAGTCTGGCCACGTAGGAGTCGCGTAGTGCCACGACATCGTACTTGCGGCATTCTTTCTTCAGGATGCTGCCTTCACCCAGCCAGCCGCCGACCGGAATGCCGGTAAGGGAGGCCACCTTGCCATCGGCATTCCCAACTGAAATTCGGATCAGGCCGTCCATGACGCCGATCCAGTGATCGGCGGTCTCGCCCTTGCGCGCAATCAGCGCGCCGTTTCCGTAATGGACAACGGTTACATCCTGCAGTACGCGTCGCTGGTGCTCGGGTGCAAGCAGATTGAACCACTGCGCGGCTTCTGGGGAAAAAGAGGACATAGGACTTACCCTAGAAAATCATAGAATGTCGTGATGGCGACAGTTAGCTTACAATCAAACCGTTAACTTAGCAACACATAAAGTTTCCGGGGCTTTTCGGCAATACGGGATATCCGGACCAGGACGGGCAGAACAAATAAATCAAAGCCCGAAGACACAGGCAAGGAGACAACATGCCGCAACAAGTAAACAGCACGAGCGCCGCCACGCCGCAGACCTTTCCGGCGCTGCTCCTGCACCATGCAGCTGTGCGCCCAAACCGGCCGGCGCTCAGGGAAAAAGACCTGGGCATCTGGCAAACCTATACCTGGGCGCAGGTTGCTGCGCAGGTGCAGCGCGTTGCCAATGGCTATCTGCAATTTGGCGTGCAGCCCGGCGAACATATTGCGGTCGTGGGGGAGAACCGGCCTCGGCTGTATATGGCAATGATGGCTGCGCAGGCCGTTGGCGCGATTCCTGTTCCCATGTACCAGGACGCCGTTGCGCAGGAGATGGTTTATGTGCTGCAGGACGCGAGCGTACGGATTGTCGTGGCGGAAAACCAGGAGCAGGTCGACAAGATGTTCGAGGTGCGTGAGCAGGTGCCCACGCTTGCTCATATTGTTTATGACGACCCGCGCGGGCTGCGCCATTACAAAGATCCGCAACTGCTGTCCTGGGAAGCGCTGCAGCAACTGGGCGACCAGTATGCAGCAGGCGCGCCTGATGCCTATGCCGATGCGGTAAACCGCGTTCAACCCGATGACACGGCCGCCATGTTTTATACCTCGGGCACCACAGGCAAGCCCAAGGGCGTGGTGCTGACGCATGCCGCCCTGATCGATCGGGCACGGGTAATCCAGGCGTTGGAAAATCTGACCGACAGGGAAGAGGTGCTGGCCTATATACCGCCAGCCTAGAATGGACAGAATATGTTCTCGTACACGCAATTGATGACCACCGGCTTTACTGTGAATCATCCGGATTCACCGGCGACCGTGGAGATAGATACG
>Ga0079224_100016880_pt1 | contig 10270 bp, 12 predicted proteins | sample Stecom2015_FD_80414 | JGI IMG/M metagenome (GOLD analysis project Ga0079224, IMG submission 80414) | Agricultural soil microbial communities from Utah to study Nitrogen management - Steer compost 2015 | ecosystem: Environmental > Terrestrial > Soil > Agricultural land | place: USA: Utah... | reverse complement strand
GCTTTTGAAGGCGGAAGACATCAAAACAGGGTAAATAAAATTGCTTGCATTTAAAACCTCTTCATACTAAAATTTTATTTTCTCAGTTTAATTGGTTAATCAAAAAATTGAACGATTTATGAATATAAAGAATGTTCTGATACTCCTATTGTTTACTGTTTGTAACTTGTCTTTTGCTCAAGAAACAGAAGAAAAAATCAACCAATTTGACGAAAACGGAAACCGCCACGGACTTTGGAAAGGCGTTTACGAAAAATCTAAAAGACCTCGATATGAAGGAACTTTCATACACGGAAAGGAAACAGGAGTTTTCAAGTATTTTGATGATACCAAAGCCGGAACAGTAATTGCTACTCGTGATTTTTCACAAGGAGACGGAGGGGCTTACGTTACTTTTTATGACCAAAAGGGGCACAAAGTCAGTGAAGGATATGTAAACAAAGACAAACAAAATCACGGTGAGTGGAAATATTACCATCAAAGCTCTCCACAACTTATGGCTGTTGAACATTACAACAACGGAAAGCTACACGGAAAATCTTTAGTCTTTTATAAAGACGGCAAAATTGCTTCAGAAACTTACTATGTAGATGGAGTAAAAGAAGGTATTTATAAAAAATATGCCGAAAATGGAGTAGTGCTTGAAGAAATTCCCTATAAAAACAATCAATTCTACGGGCTCGTAACTTACAGATACACAGACGGAAGCATCTATGCTCAAGGAATGTACGAAAAAGGTCTTAAAAAAGGTATTTGGAGATATTACGAAAACGGAAAACTCGTAAAAGAAGTCGATACTGAAACTAATACCGTTACAAAATACGAATAATTAAAAACTTTAAACCCATTCTACAAAAGAATGGGTTTAATTACAGTTCTTTTAAAGTTACTATTAATTTATCTATATCTTCTTTTGTATTAAAATGAGAAAACGAAATGCGAAGAGAAGGTTTATTGATTTCGCTCTGAGGTAGGATTTCTTCTAAAACATGAGAAGGTATAAGGCTCCCTGATTGACAAGCACTACCTCTGGATACGGCAATACCTTTCATGTCTAAACTAAACAAAATAGTGGTGGTTACACTTTCCGAAAACGGAAGTTGAATGTTCAAAATATTATAGATTCCGTTTCTGTCTCCGTTTATTTTATAACCTTTAAAATTCTGCTCTAATTGTTCTATAAGATAATTTCTGAGAGAAAGAATATGCTCTCTCTCTGCTTCCAAATTATTATACGCAAGTTGTAAGGCTTTGGCAAGCCCTACAATTTGATGAGTAGGCTCTGTTCCTGCTCGTATTCCTTTTTCTTGACTTCCTCCAAAAAACAAAGGTTTTAAGGGTATTCCTTTTCGGATAAATACAAATCCGATTCCTTTCGGACCATGAAATTTATGAGCTGTAGCAACCAAAAAATCAAGAGGTATTTTTGATAAATCTACAGGGATTTTTCCTACTGCCTGAACTGCATCCGAATGAAAGTATGCTTTATGTTCCTTACACAAAGCCCCTACCCTTTCGACTTCCAATATATTTCCGATTTCGTTATTTACGAACATCAAACTGACTAAAGTCGATTTTTCGTCTTTTAATAATTCTTCTAAATGACTCAGATTGATGTTACCGTTTTCCGTTAAATTAACAAAAACAACTTCTACTCCAAATTGTTTTTGGAGTTCCAAAACTGTATTTAAAACTGCATGATGCTCTATTTTGGAAGTAATGATTCGCTGAATTTTGAGGTTTTTAACCGCATTTAGCAAAACCCAATTATTTCCTTCAGTAGCTGATGAGGTAAAAATTATTTCTTGTGAGGCAACATTCAGAAGTTTGGAAATTTGTTTTCGGGAGGTCTCTATAATAGCTTTGGCACTTCGCCCCATAGAATAAGTAGAAGAAGGATTTCCGAAGTTATTTTTCAGAACTTCTGTCATTGCTTCAATTACTTCTTCTCGAAGTTGAGTAGTTGACGCATTATCTAAATAAACTTGTTTCATTTTTACAAAAATATCTCCAATAGCTCTGCCTCTCCTTCTAAAGTATATTCATTCAAAACAGCAGGAATAAGAATAGTATTCCCTCTCTGAAAATCATACTTTTCTTCATTATACCTTACCGAAAAGTTTCCTGTCGTACACATATACACTCTAAAAGAATCTGTATTTTTACGAATAGTCAATTCTCCGTCAAGCGGAATATGGTTTACTGTAAAGTACCGACTTTCTACAATTGTATTTTCTTTATTTTTTTCTTTGGAATATTCCCTTTTAGTTTGGGTTACATCGTAGTTAATGACATCCAAAGCCATATCCAAATGAAGTTCTCTTGGATTTCCGTTATTATCCACCCTGTCCCAATCGTAAATTCGATAAGTAATATCTGAGGTTTGCTGGATTTCTGCCAAAACAATCCCTTTTCCGATAGCGTGAACCGTTCCGGTTTCTAAAAAATAAACATCTCCTTTGGTTACCTTTTCTTCATTAAGAATAGAAAAGAGATTTTTGTCTGCTAATTTTTGCTGATACTCTTGCGGAGAGGTTTTCTCTTTAAAACCGATGATATTTCGAGCATCTTTATCTGCTTGAACAATATACCACATTTCGGTTTTCCCAAATGAGTTATGTCTTTTCTGAGCTACCTCATCATTCGGATGTACTTGAATAGATAAGTCTTCAGAAGCATCAAGAAATTTAAACAGAAGCGGAAACTTCTCTCCGAATTGCTCATATACTTTGCTCCCTAAAATCTCTTTTGGAAATTCGGCAATAAGTTCTGTAAACAATTTGCCTTGATATATACCATTATCAATAACGCTAATATCACCTTCTACTGTTGAAAGTTCCCAGCTTTCGCCTGTCTGATCTGATTTTAATTCTTTTCCGAACAAACTTTTCAGCTTGTTCCCTCCCCAAATTCGCTCTTTCAGAATGGGTTTAAATATTAATGGATATATATGCATTTTTAAATCTCAGGATTTGAGATTTAGGATAAAAACACGTTCTGGCTTCTATCCTAATCCCTAAATTAATTTCCTCTGTAACTTACAAAGTTACGAGGTGTTTCATACAAAACAATTTCTAAATCAAGTTTTGAATCAATTTTTTTTCGAATTTTATTCCAAATCACAACTACAATATTTTCAGCTGTCGGATTAAGGTCTTTAAATTCTTCTACATCCAGATTCAGGTTTTTATGATCAAACGGAAGCTCAACTTCTTGATAAATAATATCTTTCAGTTCTTTCATATCTATCACATAGCCTGTTTCAGGATTAATAGCTCCTGTAACACTTACAATTAATTCATAATTGTGACCGTGAAAGTTAGGGTTATTACACAAACCAAAAACAGCTTCGTTTTGCTCCGGTGTCCAGTCTTTTCGATACAACCGATGTGCTGCATTAAAATGAGCCTTCCTGCTTACGGTTACTTTCATAAGTTTATGATTGTGAATTGACAATTTCAGATTTATGTTGCTCAAAATAATGATAAAACTCATTAAAAATTATCTTAAACCAAGCAGTATAAATATCCGGATTTTGTTGTATATCTTTCCGTACTTCATCAATATTCATCCACTTCCAAGCCTCCACTTCCTCCGGATTTATGTTCGGATTTCCATTATAATATCCAATTATCACATGGTCTAATTCATGTTCCGTAAGTCCGTTATCAAAAGGTGCTTTATAAATAAACGAAAAAAGTTCTTTTAATTCTGTATTAAACCCCATTTCTTCTTGCAAACGTCTATTTCCGGCTTCAATATTGGTCTCTTTTTCTCTTTGGTGCGAACAGCACGTATTTGTCCAAAGCAAGGGTGAATGATATTTATGCGAAGCTCTTTGTTGCAACATTATTTCATTCTTATCATTGAGAATAAAAACTGAAAAAGCTCTGTGCAAAATTGCTTTTTGGTGGGCTTCGAGCTTGGGCATCAATCCTATTTGCTCATTTTTTTCGTTTACTAATACTACTAACTCTTCTTTTTCCAAAATATCAAAATTTAAATTACTCGGCTTACAGTAAGTCCATCTCTGATAGGTAATAAAACTGTTTCTACCTTATCGTTTTGTTTCAATAACCGATTGTACTCTAATAAAACCTGAGTAGCTTTATCGTTTTTCTTAACTTCTTCCAATACTTTGCCGCTCCACAAAACATTATCTGAAAGAATAATTCCTCCTTTGTTCATCTTTGGCAAAATTACATTAAAATAATTGATGTAATTTTCCTTGTCTGCATCAATAAACACTAAATCATATTTTTTGTCTAAGGCAGAAATGATGTCAAGTGCGTTGCCCAAATGCTGAACAATTTGGTTTCCGTAAGCAGACCTGTCAAAATATTTACGTTGAAAATCGTAAAGCTCTTCGTTATTATCTATTGTATCAATAGTTCCTCTTTCTTGTAAACCTTCAGCCAAACAAAGAGTAGCATAACCTGTATAAGTCCCTATTTCTAAGATATTCTTGGGGTGTACAAGTTTAGAAATCATACTTAGAACCCTTCCTTGAAAATGTCCGCTTAACATTCTGGGTTTTAATATTTTTTGATGAGTCTCGCGATTCAGTTCAGCTAACAAAGGCGGTTCATCTTCTGAATGCAAAGCCACATAATTTTCTAACTCTTCAGAAATAAAGTGCATACTTTAATTTTTTAAATACAAATATACAGTTTTAATTAGTACCTATTGCTAACATCATGTGTTTAGCTTTTTACTTAAAACACAAAATAACATTTGGTCATTAATCTCATTATTGAAATTTTATATCTTACATAACTATTTTATTAAAAATTAGATATGTAGTGATATTTTGGGGTTAAAACAATTCGTTTCGTTTATATCTGCAAATAATCTATTTTTGCAAATTATAACCAACAATGGAAAACCAGAATCCATATCAACTCGGAAAAATTTTACTCATTGACAAACCCTTAACTTGGAGTTCATTTCAGGCTGTCAATAAAATAAAATACATTCTGAAACGAAAATATAACCTCCCCAAGTCTTTTAAAATAGGACATGCAGGAACACTTGACCCGCTTGCTACTGGACTTTTAATTATCTGTACAGGAAAATTCACAAAAAAAATCCCCGAACTGCAAGGAATGGTCAAAGAATATACAGGAACTTTTAATATAGGAGCCACAACACCATCTTATGATTTAGAAACCGAAATTGATACTATCTATCCCACGGGGCACCTTACTGAAGAATTTATCCGTAATACTACAAAACAGTTCATAGGCGAAATAGAGCAAAAACCTCCGATTTATTCGGCTATAAAAAAAGACGGAAAACGTTTGTACGAACACGCTCGAAAAGGAGAAGAAATCGAAGTAAAAGCTCGGAAAATCACCATTTATGAATTTGAAATCACTGCTATTAACCTTCCCTCAATTGAATTTAGAGTAGTGTGCAGCAAAGGAACCTATATTCGCTCTCTTGCTTATGATTTCGGATTGGCTCTTAATTCTGGAGCTTACTTGTCTGCACTTCGAAGAACCAAAATCGGAAACTTCTCCGTTGAAGATGCTATACAGGTTGAAATGTTCGAGGGGTAGTTATTCTGCCAAAAACTTTATCGGTTATAACGGGAAATTTCTTACTTTTACGACTTAAATTCAAAGCTATGGCTTCATCATTCGAAAAATATCAAAAACGAAGACTCATTTCTTCTTATTTTTCCGTAGTTTTAAGCATATTCTTAGTCCTTTTTCTGTTGGGAAGTTTGGGACTTTTTGTGATTAATTCCAAAAAAATATCTGACAACTTCAAACAAGAAATCCCGATGACTGTATTTTTTACGAAAGATGCCAACAAAGAGTCGGTTGAACAATTTGGAGCGTTCATCAAAAATAAAAACTACGTCAATACAGCTGTTTTTATCACTAAAGAAGAAGCCGCTAAACAACACAAAGAAGACTTAGGAGAAGATTTTATAGAACACTTAGGAGCTAATCCTCTCTCAGATTCATACGATATTCGCCTGAAAGCTGATTACGTAGTAGCCGACAGTCTTGACAAAATTGTTCAAGAACTCAAAGCTCAAAACGAAGTAAAAAGTGTAAATTATGACAACATCTTAGTTGATATGGTTAACGAAAACATCAAAAAAATCAGCTTTTGGATACTTATCATCTCCGGATTTTTCTGTCTGATTGCTGTTTTGCTTATCAATAGTTCGTTACGCCTTTCTATTTATTCCAACAGATTTATTATCAAAACTATGCAAATGGTTGGAGCAACAAAATCTTTTATCAGACGACCATTTATTTGGAGAAATATTAAATTAGGAATTATCGGAGCTATTCTGGTTATGATAGCACTTTATATAGGATTGTACTATATTGACCAACGTTTTCCGAAATTCGGGCTGACAACCGATTATACTTCTATCGGAATCGTTTTTGGGGGGATTTTGCTATTCGGAATTCTTATCACTTGGGTAAGTACATTCTTTGCCACACAACGATTCCTGAACCTTAGAACAGACGATTTGTATTGACTTAAAATCTAAAACACTTATGAAAAACGAAATTTTATTTACTAAAGCCAATTATAAAATTCTTCTTATCGGAATTGTAATAATTGCTCTCGGATTTATTCTGATGATTGGAGGAGGAAACGATGACCCAAATAATTTCAACGAAGAAATATTCAGCTTTAGGAGAATTCGATTAGCACCCGCCTTAGTCCTTTTAGGAATGGGGATTTCGTTTTATTCAATTTTTAAAAAGATAAACAAGCCGAAAAATAATGATTGAAATTATCAAAGCTCTTATAGTAGGAATTGTACAAGGACTCACTGAATTTCTACCTGTTTCTTCAAGCGGACATATCGTAATTGCACAAGAAATTTTAGGCTTACAGTACAGCGAAGAAGAAAATTTACTTTTTGCCATCGTATTACACTTTGCCACAGCTCTGAGTACTATTGTAGTATTCCGAAAAGATATTTTACAAATCTTTCAAGGACTTTTTCAGTTTAAAAGAAATGAAGAATTTCTTTTTTCTTTAAAAATTGTTTTATCAATGATTCCGGCTGCATTAGTAGGTGTGTTTCTTAAAGACACACTAGAGGAATTATTTTCTAACTTACGATTAGTCGGCTTTATGTTGTTAATTACAGCTACTTTACTATTCATAGCAGACAGAGCCAGAAATACAGGTAAAGACATCAGTTTTAAAGATTCATTCATTATCGGAATTGCACAGGCTTTTGCTGCTCTACTCCCGGGAATATCACGTTCCGGTTCAACCATTTCTACTTCCATTTTATTGGGAGATGACAAATCAAAAGCAGCAAGATTTTCGTTTTTAATGGTACTTCCTTTGATTTTAGGAGCAACAGCCAAAATGTATTTGGATGCCTCTGAAGAAACAGCAACTTCTATGAATGTTGAATTTCTTCCTCTTTTTATAGGATTTTTGGCTGCATTTTTATCCGGGTTATTTGCTTGTAAATGGATGATTGAGTTTGTTAAAAAAGCCAAGCTAAAATACTTCTCCATGTATTGTATTTTGGTAGGAACGTTTGTAATTATATATACGTTTGTATAAGAATCATTTTTGTTTATTTCGCATAGCATAACTCCGAAAAAAATAACTTTTTAAGGCTTTTATATCCGGAATTTAATCTATATTTGAGAAAATAAAATCTTAATTTTTTTAGCTTTTGAACGAAAGAACCATAGAAATCACCAATATTGCTCCTGCTGAATTTTGGGGTACACAAGAAGCACATCTCGAAACCTTAAAAAAGTTATATCCGAAACTTAAAATAGTAGTTCGCGGAAACTTAGTTAAGGCTTTTGGAGAACAAGAAATCTTAGATGAATTCGAAAAACAATTAGGTCGACTTGTTGCTTATTTTGGCAAATACAATCATATTGACGACAACATCATCGAACGTATTATACAAAGTAGCGAACAAGACGATAAAAAGTTCAGCAAATCAGACGATACTCTCGTACACGGAGTAGGCGGAAAACTTATTAAAGCCCTTACTCCAAACCAACAAAAGTTGGTGAAAATGATTGAAAAAAACGATATGGTTTTTGCGGTTGGTCCGGCCGGAACAGGAAAAACCTATACGGGAGTAGCTATGGCTGTAAAAGCCTTGAAAGAAAAACAAGTTAAGAGAATTATTCTCACTCGTCCTGCTGTTGAAGCCGGAGAAAATCTTGGGTTTTTACCCGGAGATATGAAAGAAAAGCTCGACCCTTATATGCAACCCCTTTATGATGCTCTTCGGGACATGATTCCGTTTGAAAAACTGGACGATTACATCCAAAAAGGAATTATTCAAATTGCTCCACTTGCCTTTATGAGAGGTCGAACACTTGATAATGCTTTTGTAATTCTTGACGAAGCACAGAATACAACCCATTCACAAATGAAAATGTTCTTGACTCGTATGGGTAAAAATGCAAAGTTTATGATTACAGGTGACCCGGGACAGGTTGACTTACCTCGAAGAACTATTTCCGGACTTAAAGAAGCTCTTTTAGTTCTGAAAGATATAGAAGGAATAGGTATAGTGTTTTTAGATGATAAAGACGTTGTTCGCCATAAGTTGGTTAAACGCATTATTGCCGCTTACAAAAATATTGAAAACCAAGATTAATTTAAGCTTTGGTTTTCCGGCGTTTTATTTACTAATTGAATTTTATTTAGAAAGACTCTTTATCTTAAGTATCTTTAACTGAATTCGAAACAAAACTAAACCCCAATAGTTTTTAAAAGATATACTTCTTATCTCGAACTAAAATAATATCTTCGCACCTGCGTTATGATAAAGTATTTTATCAGATTTCTATTGATGATTAAAAAGCCGCTTTTTATATTTTTTCTGTTAGGCAGTCTCTGGGGTTTTGGTCAGGTCGGAGGACAATCGGTTTATCAATTTTTGAATTTGATGACTTCTCCCAGACAAGCCGCTTTGGGAGGAAAAGTAATTACCATTTATGATTACGATGTAAATCAGGCTATTTTTAATCCGGCTACTATCAATCCGGATATGGATAATCAACTCTCTGCCAATTACGGAAATTACTTCGGTGAAATCAGCTACGGAACCGGAGCGTATGCCTACACTTGGGACAGACGAGTACAAACTTTTCACGCAGGAATAAGTTATGTAAACTACGGAAATTTTGAAGGTCGAGACGAATTCGGAAATCTTACCGGTGATTTTACCGGAAGTGAAGCAGCTCTTTCTCTCGGATATGCTTATAACATTCCTTGGACAGATATATATGTAGGTGCTAACCTGAAACTTATTTCTTCTACTCTGGAAAGTTATCATTCTTTCGGAGCAGCTGTAGATATAGGTGCCATTTATATTGATGAAGATAATGATATAAATATTGCTCTTGCTATCCGAAACGTAGGGACACAAATCACTACTTATGCAGGAACTAACGAAAAACTACCATTGGAAATTATAGCAGGAATTTCTCAAGAATTAGACCATGTGCCTATTCGATGGCATCTTACATTAGAAAATCTTCAGCAATGGAATGTGGCTTTTGTCAATCCGGTTCACTCACAACAAGGATTTGACGGAAATGTTACTGAAGATAAACCTTCATTTATTAATAACGCTCTCAGACACGTAATTTTCGGGGTGGAACTTTTTCCAAAAAAGAGTTTTAATATACGTATAGGATATAATTTCAGAAGAGGACAAGAGCTTGTTATGGAAGATCAACGTACTTTTGCGGGGTTATCTGGGGGAATCGGTCTGAAAATGGGAAATCTCAGGTTTAATTATTCCTATTCCCGTTTTACATTGGCAGGAAACACAAGTCTTTTTGGGTTAATAATCAATTTACAATAATTTGAATCCATAAAATATCAAGCTTTTCGGATTTTATTACCTTATAATTGAAGTAACATGACTAAAAAAATTACCATCGCTATAGACGGATTTTCTTCTACAGGAAAAAGTACTATTGCTAAACAATTAGCTACACATCTCGGATACATCTATGTAGATACGGGAGCTATGTACAGGGCCGTAACTCTTTTTGCTATGAAAGAAGGAATAATAGATGAAAATCATTTTGAAGTAGAAAAACTGATCCAAAATCTTGATAAAATTACCATTAGCTTCAAACATAATCCGAATTTAGGATATTCGGAAACTTACTTGAACGGAGAAAATGTAGAAAAACAAATTCGTTCAATTGAAGTTTCTCAGTTTGTAAGTAAAGTTGCAGAAATATCAGAGGTAAGAGCAAAACTGGTTCAGCAACAACAAGAAATG
>Ga0079224_100016879_pt1 | contig 10271 bp, 13 predicted proteins | sample Stecom2015_FD_80414 | JGI IMG/M metagenome (GOLD analysis project Ga0079224, IMG submission 80414) | Agricultural soil microbial communities from Utah to study Nitrogen management - Steer compost 2015 | ecosystem: Environmental > Terrestrial > Soil > Agricultural land | place: USA: Utah... | reverse complement strand
CTCACCGGAGGGTCGTCTTGTGGGTAAGTCACTGAATGTATGTACAAGTAGCAGGCGTCCCTGTGCTGTTGGGCCATGGTATCCATCACTTGCGTTCAACCGCCTGCTGAGTTACTCATGCATAAGGGCGCGTCGAGCTCTTCAACGACCGCGTCGCAGGGGGCGACCTTTGCTCTCAGCTGCCAAAGTACGACGCCTATTGGGGCGGCAATCCGCTGTCCGACCCGAAAGTGCAGGCGGCGATCGGCGATGCCGAGGCGGCGCTTGCCGGCAGGGGGCGCCTCGTGATCCGCAAGTCGGGCACCGAACCGAAGATCCGCGTCATGGCCGAAGGCGACGACGCGGCGCAGGTCGAGGCGATCGTCGATCGGGTCTGCGACGCGGTGAGGGCGGCGGCGTGAGCCTCGAGATGCGCCCCGACTGCGAACGCTGCGGCGTGGACCTGCCGGCCGAGGCGCAAGGCGCGTTCATCTGCAGCTTCGAATGCACCTTCTGCGCCCCGTGTACCGAGGCGCTAGCCGGCCGCTGTCCGAACTGCGGCGGCGAGCTGGCGCCGCGGCCGGCCCGCGCGACGCACCATCACGCGAAACACCCGCCCTCGACCGAGCGGCGCTACCGGCCGTGACCGCGCCCCCACGTATCCTCGCGATCGCCGGGTCGGACAGCTCGGGCGGCGCCGGGATCCAGGCCGACATCAAGACGGTCACGATGCTCGGCGGCTACGCGATGACCGCGATCACCGCGATAACCGCGCAGAATACGCTCGGCGTGACCGCGGTCGAGCCGCTGTCGCCGGAGCTGGTCGGGGCGCAGATCGATGCCTGCCTGTCGGACATCGGCGCCGACGCGGTGAAGATCGGCATGCTCGGCTCGCCCGAGGTCGCCCATGCCGTGGCCGACCGTCTCGAGGCGGCGAGCCTGCCGGTCGTGTTCGATCCGGTGATGGTCGCGACCAGCGGCGCGGTGCTGGCCGACCAAGCGACCGTCGCGGCGTTCGACCGGCTCATGGCGCTGGCCGCGCTGACCACCCCCAACCTGCCCGAGCTCGAGGCGCTGGGCGGGCGCGACGCGATGGGCGGGCGAGAGGTCGCTTACCTCGCGAAAGGTGGCGACGCCGAGGGGCCCGAAGTGGTCGACGTGCTGGTCCGCCCGGGCCTGCCCGACAGCACCTGGCGCTCGCCGCGGATCGAGACTCGCCACGCGCACGGCACCGGTTGCACGCTGTCGAGCGCGATCGCCACGCTGCTCGGCGGCGGCCTGCCGCTCGAACAGGCGATCGACGAAGCCCGCCAATTCGTGCGCAGGGCGCTGCTCGCCGCGCCGGGCTTCGGCGCCGGGCACGGCCCGATGGGGCATCACGCGGTCCGCTAGCTCAGCGCAGCCCTTCGTCGATCTTGTAGAAGTCGGCGATGCACTTCCAGGCGTCCTCGGCCGTCTCGCACCAGCTGATCAGCTCGAGGTCGCGCGGCGAGATCACCCCTTCGCGGGCGAGCGCGCCGAAGTCGATCACCCGGGTCCAGAACTCCTTGCCGAACAGCAGCAGCGGGATCGGCTTCATCTTGCCGGTCTGGATCAGCGTCAGTGTCTCGAACATCTCGTCGAAGGTGCCGAACCCGCCGGGGAACACCGCCACGGCGCGCGCGCGGATCAGGAAGTGCATCTTCCTCAGCGCGAAATAGTGGAACTGGAACGACAGGTACGGCGTGACGTAGGGGTTCGGCGCCTGCTCGTGCGGCAGGACGATGTTGAGCCCGATCGATTCGGCACCCGCATCGCTCGCACCGCGGTTGGCCGCTTCCATGATCGACGGCCCGCCGCCCGAGCAGACGACGAACTGTCGCTTGCCGTTTTCGATGATCGACTTCTCGCTGACCAGACGGGCGAGCTTGTAGGCTTCGGCATAGTACTTGGCCTTCTCGGCCAGCCGCTCGACCACCAGCCGCTCCTCGACCGGCAGGTCCTTCGCCCCTTCGAGCGCGGTCTTGACGGCTTCCGGCGGCGGAATCCGCGCCGACCCGTAGATCACCAGCGTCGAACCGACTCGCGCCTCGTCGAGCAGCATCGACGGCTTGAGCAGCTCGAGCTGGAACCGGATCGGGCGCAGTTCGTCGCGCAGCAGGAAATCGGTGTCGCGAAACGCCAGGCGGTACGCGGGATGGCGCGTCTGCGGGGTATCGGTCGGCGAAGTCTCGGCAAAGCCCGCCTCCTGCTCCGCGCGATAGAACTTGCGGTCCTCGAGGTCGCGCTCGGCGTCTTCGGGCTGGTCTGCTTCGCTCACGCGTTTCTCCCGGTCATCGCCGCCACCTAGGACGCTGCGATAAGGATGGAAAGCGCAGGATCAGAGTGGTGGATGCCCCGCGAGGATTCGAACCTCGATTGACGGAGTCAGAGTCCGGAGTCTTACCATTAGACGACGGGGCAATGCGAGGCGGCGCATCTAGATAGGCGTGGCCGCCGCGTCAAGCCGCCGCGGTGCCCCGCGGAGCATCCGCTTGCCGACACCCCGAGCATTCGCTAGCCTGACCGCAGGTTCCGCCTCCGGGCGGTTGATGACGATACGAGAGACGTGGTCCAATGGCGGATTTCAATCCGCCGGAGAAGCGGCGGAGCGCCGCGGGGACAAGCAGCGGCGGCCCTACCGTCCAGCCCCGCCCTTCAGGCTCCGGCACCCCCGGCGACAGGCAGGAGGGCAGCGGCGCCATCGCCGAGCGCGACCTGCGGCCACGCTCCTTCGACCAGCCGCGCACCAGCCCTCGCCAGGCCTATGCCGCGATCGATCTCGGCACCAACAACTGCCGCCTGCTGATCGCCCGCCCGGCGCAGCAGAACTTCGTCGTCATCGACGCCTTCAGCCGCGTGGTCCGGCTCGGCGAAGGGCTCGCGCAGACCGGGCGCCTGAGCGACGAGGCGATGGACCGGGCGCTCGGCGCGCTCCACGTCTGCGCCGACAAGCTGAGGCGCCGCAACGTCCGCCTCGCGCGCTCGGTCGCCACCGAGGCCTGCCGGCGGGCGAACAACGGCGCCGCGTTCATCGAGCGTGTGCGCGAGGAGACCGGCATCAGGCTCGACGTGATCTCGGCGCAGGAAGAAGCGCGGCTGGCGGTGCTCGGCTGTCACATCCTGCTCGAAGACGGGATCGGCCCGGCGGTGATCTTCGACATCGGCGGCGGTTCGACCGAGCTGGTGCTGATCGAGCCCGGTGCACCGGTGCCGCGCATCCTCGACTGGCAGAGCGTACCCTGGGGCGTGGTCTCGCTGACCGAGACCGTCCGCGCCGAGCAGCCCGGCGCCGACGAAGGCAACGCCGCCACGCGGGCGATGCGCTATGCGCGAATGCGCGAGCTGGTGGCCGAGAGTTTCGCGGGATTCGCGCTCCGCATCGCCGAGCACGCGACGCCCGACCTGCGGCTGCTCGGAACCAGCGGCACGGTGACCACGCTCGCCAGCGTCCACCTCGAGCTGCCGCAATACGACCGCCGGGCGGTCGACGGCCTGATCGTACCCTCGGCCTCGATGCGCGAAATCGCCACGCGCCTGTCGACGATGTCGCCGGCGGAACGCAGCGCCTTGCCGTGCATCGGCAACGAGCGCGCCGACCTCGTCGTCGCCGGCTGTGCGATTCTGGAGGCGATCCTCGATATCTGGCCGGCGAACCGGCTCGGCGTTGCCGACCGGGGCATTCGCGAGGGGATCCTTCGCAGCCTGATGGCGGCCGACGCCGAGGGCTTCCAGGCGCAGGCCGCGCTCCGGCGTCTGAAGCACGGTTCGTGACGGCTGCGTCGCACCCTCCGCGCGCCGGTGCCGGCCCCGTTTCGACTCGCAGGGTGGGCTGAATGGCACGCGGCCGCGCCGAACCCGGCAAGCGCGTCAGGACCGCGCGGGGGCGCACAGCGTCCTCGACGCGGTGGCTCGAGCGGCAGCTCAACGATCCCTACGTGCGCCAGGCCAAGGCCGAGGGCTATCGCAGCCGTGCCGCCTACAAGCTGCTCGAACTCGACGAGCGCTTCGGGCTGCTCAAAGGGGTCCGCCGGGTGGTCGATCTCGGCGTCGCGCCGGGGGGCTGGAGCCAGGTCGTGCGCAAGCGTGCGCCGAAGGCCGCCGTGGTCGGCATCGACCTGCTCGAGACCGAGCCGCTCGAAGGCGTGACGTTGCTGCAGATGGACTTCATGGCCGACGAAGCGCCGCCCGCGCTCGAGGCCGCACTCGACGGCCCGCCCGATCTCGTGCTGTCGGACATGGCCGCGAACACCGTCGGCCACAAGCAGACCGACCACCTGCGGACGATGGGCCTCGTCGAAGCGGCCGCGCAGTTCGCGATCGACACGCTCGGCGAAGGCGGCGCGTTCGTCGCCAAGGTCTTGGCCGGGGGCACCGATGCCGAGCTCCTCGCCCTGCTCAAGCGGCACTTCCGCAGCGTCAAGCACGCCAAGCCGCCGGCGAGCCCCAGGGCTCGTCGGAATGGTACGTCATCGCGCAGGGGTTCAAGGGGCGGGACTGAGCCCGCCCGCCACTACTCGTTGGCGGTGGCGGCGTTGTCCGCAGCAACCGGTTCCGCTGCAGCCTCGGCTCCGGCGTCCGCGGCTCCGGCTTCGGCCGCAGCGCCTTCGGCCTCCTCGGCCGGTTCCTCCGCCGGGGGCGGCGGCAGCGCCGGCCCGCCGCCGTTCTGCAGCAGGTAGAGCATGAGATTGGCCCGGTCCTCGGCGCTGCCGAGGCCGGCGAAGGTCATCTTGGTGCCCGCGGCGAACTGCTTGGGCGCCTTGAGCCAGACGTCCATGTTCTCGTAGGTCCAGTCCCCGCCGTGGTTGGCAAGATCGCTCGAATAAGCGAAGCCGGCGGCGTGCTTGCCGATGGGCTTGCCCAGGATCCCGAACAGGTTCGGGCCGATGCCGTTGGCGCCGCCCTGCTCGATCGTGTGGCACGCGGTGCACTTGGCGAAGACCGCCTGGCCCTTGGCCGCATCGCCGGTCGCGAGCAGCGTCGCCAGCGCAGGGCCCTGGTCCGCCGCGCCTTCCTCGACCACGCCCTCGATCGGGAAGCCCATCTCGTGCGGCCGGTGCGGCTTGTCCGCCTGGAAGTACATGCCGCTGACGATCGACAGGCCGAGCGCGACGATGCCCGCGCCCAAGGTCCAGCCGGCGATGGTGTTGAAGTTGTCGTTCATCGAGGGATTTTCTGCCAGGGTGTTCGGGTTTGGCCAGCGCTCTAGTGTCGAGGGTGCGCGCGCGCAAGTCCGATAGTCACTTGTCCGCCGCCCGCCGCCCGGTTACGCGCCAGCCCCGATGGACAGCTTCCCCGCTCCAGCCCTCGCCCTGGTCGAGGCCATGCGTGCCGCCGGCGCCGCCGAACCCGCCCGCGCGGTCGCGTTCCAGGGCGCGCCGGGGGCGAACTCGCACCGCGCGGCGCTAGAATGGTCGCCGGGCTGTCTGCCGGTGCCGTGCTTCGCATTCGAGGACGCGCTCGACGCGGTCGCCTCGGGCGCGGCGGCCAGCGCGATCATCCCGATCGAGAATTCGCAGCACGGCCGCGTCGCCGACATCCATTTCCTGCTGCCGGACAGCGGCCTGTCGATCGTCGGCGAGCACTTCCTGCCGATCCACTTCGCGGTGATGGGCCTCGGCACGGGCCCGTTCAAGGTCGCCTACAGCCATCCGCAGGCACTCGGCCAGACGCGCCGGTTCCTGCGCGAACGCGGGATCGTCCCGCTCGCCTACGCCGACACGGCCGGCGCCGCGGCGCTGGTCCGCGAGCTGGGCGATTCGGCGGCCTGCGCCATCGCCCCGGCGATGGCGGCCGAGCTCTACGGTCTGACGCTGGTGGAGGAAGGCATCGAGGATGCGCCGGACAACACCACGCGCTTCGTCGTGCTGGCGCGCGATCCGCTCGATCCCGCGTCGCTGGCCGGCGTCCCGGCGATGACCACGTTCGTGTTCGAGGTGAAGAACATCCCCGCGGCGCTCTACAAGGCGCTCGGCGGGTTCGCGACCAACGGGGTCAATATGACCAAGCTCGAAAGCTACCAGCAGGGGGCAAGCTTTTCGGCGACGATGTTCTACGCCGACATCGTCGGCGCGCCCGGCGATCCGGCGGTCGACCGCGCGCTCGAGGAGCTGGCGTTCCACAGCAAGGAACTGCGCATGCTTGGCAGTTACCCGCAGGCGAGGCCGCGCGGCTAGCGCTGCGCCGCGCGCTGCGCCGGAACCATCGGCCGGCGCACGGCTTTTCCCAGCAGAGTCGCATGCGGGCCGCCGACGGCCGGCTGACAAGGAGAGCGAATGCCCGACCTGCCCACACGCCGTCGCCTGAAGGGGCTCGGCCTCGCCAGCGCCGCCGCGGCCGGTCTCGCCGCCTGCGCAACGGTTCCCGGCTCGGACGTCCCCGCCGGTGCACCGATCACCCAGGCCGAAGCGCAGCAGGGCGCGCAGTACCACGAACAGTTCCTCGCCGAGTTCGGCGACGCCTACACCGGCCCGCAGGCGGCCTACGTCGAGCAGGTCGGGCGAAACATCGCCGCGCAATCGGGGCTCGGCAACCAGTCGTCGTTCGTCGTCACGCTGCTCAACAGCTCGGTCGACAACGCCTTCGCCGTCCCCGGCGGCTACGTCTACGTGACCCGCCAGCTGGTCGCGCTGATGAACAACGAGGCCGAGCTCGCCGGCGTGCTCGGCCACGAGGTCGGCCACGTGGCCGCGCGGCATTCGGCGCGGCGGCAGCAGACCGCTCAGCGCAACCAGATCCTCGGCGTGCTCGGCTCGGTCCTTTCGGGCGTGCTGTTCGGCAACAGCCAGCTCGGCCAGCTCGGCCAGCAGCTCGCCTCGTCCGCCCCGCAGCTCGCGACGCTGAGCTACTCGCGCGCGCAGGAAACCGAGGCCGACCAGCTCGGCGTCAACTACCTCGGCAGCGCGGGTTACGATCCGCGGGCGATGGCGACGGTGCTGCAGAGCCTGGCGATGCAGAACGCGCTCGACGCCCAGATCCAGGGCCGTGACGCGACCGTTCCCGAATGGGCCTCGACCCACCCGGACCCCGCCGGGCGCGTGCAGAACGCGCTGCGGCTGGCCGGAAACGGCACCGGAGTGACCAACCGCGACACCTTCCTCACGCGCATCGACGGCCTGCTCTACGGCGACGATCCGCGACAGGGCATGATCGAGGGGCACACCTTCACCCATCCCGACATGCGGTTGACGTTCACCGCGCCCAACGGCTTCTACCTCGTCAACGGAACCCGCGCGGTCTCGATCAACGGCGAAAGCGGCCGGGCGCAGCTGACGACGGCAGCCTACAACGGCAATCTCGAGACTTACGTCAGACAGGCGTTCCAGGCGATCGGCGGGAACGAGACCCCGCTCGCTCCCCAGAACCTGCAGCGGACAACCGTGAACGGAGTGCCCGCGGTCTACGGCACGGCCCGCGCGACGACCAACAGCGGCAGCCTCGACGTGGTGGTGTTCGCCTACGAGCTGGCCGGCAACCAGGCCGTGCACTTCGCCACGATCACCCCGGCCGGCGGAGCCTCGGTGTTCAATTCGATGTTCCAGTCGCTGCGGCGGATCAGCCAGGCGGAGGCGGCGCAGGTCGTTCCGCGGCGCGTCGACGTGGTTACCGCGGGAGCCAGCGACACCGTGCAGTCGCTCGCCCGGCGGATGGCCTACAACGACGCCCAGGTCGAACGCTTCCGCGCGCTCAACGGGCTCGGCTCGGGCGAGACAGTGGTTGCCGGGCAGAAGTACAAGATCGTCGTGCGCGGCAGCTGAGCGCCGGCCTAGCGCCGGACGCGGCGGAACCGGCCGCGCGCGTCGCGACGATAGGTCAGCCGGCGCGGCCCGCCCGCGAACCAGCCCCGGACAAGGAGCCACAAGGCCGGCGACTGCCCGCCGGGAGCCTCGAGCTTCTCGGCCAACTGGTCGTCGTCGAGCACCTGCCAGGAACGTGCGAGCCAGCGGACGGCGGCCCAGAGAGCAACGACCAGGGCCAGCGCGGCGACAACGGCGAGGATCCACGGGTTCGGCACCGGCCCGTAATACAATGGCGGAAATTCGCGCGCGAACAGAGACTTGGAGCTGTCTCGAAAGGTGACAGGCCTACTCGGCCGCTTCCTGCAATTGAGATGGATCGATCTCGCGCCAGTCGGCTTCGCGCGGATAGGCGAAGCTGACCGCGCGAATCGCCGACCAGTCGATGGCATCGCCGACGAACGACAGCTCGCCGGTGTCGCGATGGCGGCGGACGGCATCGAGCAGCAGCCGGCGCGCGCGGTAGATCACCCGGTCGCAGGTGCCGAGGTATTCCTGGCTGCGATCGACGATCGGGCCCATCGATTCCTGCACCGCGAAGTCCTCGTAGGCGTTGCCGCGGCCGGTGATGCCCGACCAGTGTCCGTCCTTCATCGCCTGGCGGTCCTGGTGCCAGAGGTTCGATGCGTCGCCCATGTCCGAATTGAAGTGGTCGGGATCGCCCGACCACATGCCGAAGGCCCCGAACAGGTCGGGGCGCAGTGGCGCATCGGTGTCGTAGGCGATGTACCACTGCGCGGTCGTCACGTCGTCGATCGGGATCGAGCAGCAGACGACCCTCGGGCCCTTCGGCGCGGAGGGAATGAACGAGAAGAACGGCAGTGCCACCTCGCGCACGCGGGCGTAGCGGCGCGCCGCGCCTTCCTCGCGGATCGCACCTTCGCGAAAGCCGTAGGGCCGCTCGTCGAACTCGAACGCGGGGGCCCCGTCGCCGAGCATATAATCGCTCTCGGCCTTGAAGTAGCTGCGCCCGCGCTCCGAGTTGAGGTTGGCCGAGTGGAGGAAGGTCACGTGCGCGCTGTCGAGCAGCGCCTCGAGACCTTGCAGCCAGTTGGTGCGGATGATGCCGCGGTAGGGCTGGACCTGGTCGTCGGGCAGGCGGGTGAACTCGTAGTCGGGGAAACGCGGCGGCGTGGCGGCGGCGCCCATGTAGACCCACACCAGCCCGCCGGCCTCGTGCACCGGGTGGCTGCGTACCGGGACCGACGCCGCGAAGCGCTCGCGCTGGGCGCGCGGCTCGGTCGGCGCGTCGACGCACTGTCCGTCGACGTTGAACTTCCAGCCGTGGAACACGCACCGCAGGCCGTTGTCCTCGTTGCGGGCGAGCGCGAGGCTGGCGCAGCGGTGCGGACAGGCTTCCTGCATGAAGCCGACACGGCCGTCGGTCGCGCGGAAGGCGACGAAGTTCTCGCCGAACAGGCGAATACGCTCGGGCGCGCCGTCGGCCTCGAGCCTGGCCGAACGGCAGGCCGGAACCCAGTACTCACGGAGCATCGCACCCATCGGGGTGCCGGGGCCGATCCGCGTTAGCAACTCGTTGTCGGCCTGGTTCATCATCGCCTGCGATCCTCTCCAGAGCGGGAGCGGCGGTCAGGACTTGTCGCCGCTCTCCGCCGTCGGGGCCGGGGCTGCTTCGGGAGCCGCTGCGGGCGTCGGCGCCGGAGTCGGGGCAGGCGGCGGCGGCGGGATTTGCGCGGCCGGCTTGTTGAGCTCGTCGTTTCCCTCGGCGAGGCCCTTCTTGAAGCTCGACACGCCCTTGCCGAAGTCGCCCATCATCTCGCTGATCTTGCCGCGACCGAACAGCACGAGGATCACCAACGCGACGATCAACCAGTGCCAGATGCTCAATCCACCCATTGTCGAATCTCTCCGTTTCGCCCCTGAGGTAGCACCGAACGCGCGCCGAGTGAAATGGCTCAGCCGAGACTTCTCGGCCCGAACGCGTCGGGCAACAGCTCGGACAGCCGCCGCTCGCGGACCTCGTCCCGGCTGCAACAGTAGATCAGCGGATCGGTCCCGCCGAGGTCGGCGAGCTCGTGCAGCACCTGCCGGCAGCGGCCGCACGGCGTGACCACGTCGCCGCCGCTCGCGGTCACCGCGACCTCGAGCAACCCGTCGCGACGGCCCTCGTCGAACGCACGCGCCACTGCGACCGTCTCGGCGCAGAGCGACAGCCCGTAGCTCGCGTTCTCGACGTTGCTACCGGTGATTATCGTCCCGTCGGCGAAGCGCAGCGCTGCGCCGACGCGGAAGCCCGAGTACGGCGCGTAGGCCCTGTCCTGTGCCGCGCGGGCGGCCGCGATCAGCTCGGCGCTCACGGCCGCAGCACCACCCAGCGCAGCGGCGCGTCGCTCGCCGCGGTGCGCAGGTTCGAATTGGCGGTCCACAAGGTCCACGGCCTCCCGGCATATGTCGGCTCGAGCCAGTCGCGCTCCAGCCACAGGTTGCGCTCGATCCGCGCGGCGAGGTGATAGCGCT
>Ga0079224_100016878_pt1 | contig 10272 bp, 9 predicted proteins | sample Stecom2015_FD_80414 | JGI IMG/M metagenome (GOLD analysis project Ga0079224, IMG submission 80414) | Agricultural soil microbial communities from Utah to study Nitrogen management - Steer compost 2015 | ecosystem: Environmental > Terrestrial > Soil > Agricultural land | place: USA: Utah... | reverse complement strand
TGGGCGGTCTCGAGCCCGCCCGCGGACTCCTGCTGCGCGCCATCGAGGGCGGCGCCGCCGTGGTCACCGCGAACAAGGCGCTCCTCGCGGCCGACGGTCCGACGCTGTACAAGGCGGCGGACACCGCGGGCGTCGACATCTACTACGAGGCCGCCGTCGCCGGCGCCATCCCGATCGTGCGCCCCGTGCGGGAGTCCCTCGCGGGCGACCACGTGCGCCGCGTGCTCGGCATCGTCAACGGCACGACGAACTACGTGCTCGACCAGATGGCCTCGGGCGGGCTCGACCTCGACGAGGCCGTCGCGCAGGCGCAGGAGCTCGGCTACGCCGAGGCCGACCCGACGGCCGACGTCGATGGCTACGACGCGGCCGCCAAGGCCGCGATCCTCGCCAGCCTCGCCTTCCACACGCGGGTCTCGGCCGACGACGTGGCGCGCGAGGGCATCCGTGGCATCACGTCCGACGACGTCGCCTGGGCCGCGCGCACCGGTCACGCCGTCAAGCTGCTGGCCATCGCCGAGCAGACCGGCGAGGGCGTCTCGGTGCGCGTCCACCCGGCGCTCGTGCCGGCGGGCCACCCGCTCGCGGGAGTGAAGGGCGCGTTCAACGCGATCTTCGTCGAGGCGGACGGTGCGGGCCCGCTGATGTTCTACGGCCAGGGCGCCGGCGGGCGCCCGACGGCGTCGGCCGTCATGGGCGACGTCGTCTCGGCGGCGCGGCACCGTGTGCTCGGCGGCAAGGGCCCCCAGGAGTCCACGTACGCCGCACGCCCCCTGCTGCCGCCCGACGCCGCGGTGACGCGCTACCAGGTGCGGCTGCTGGTGGCCGACCTGCCGGGCGTGCTCGCCCAGGTCGCCGGCGTCGTCGGCGACCACGGCGTGTCCATCGACACCGTGCGCCAGACGGAGCCCACCGAGGGCACCGCAGAGCTGGTCCTGACCACCCACGCCGCCCGCGAGGCGTCGCTGGCCGCCACCATCGCGGCGGTCCGCACGCTCGATCCGGTCCGCGAGATCACGTCCGTCCTGAGAGTCGAAGGCTGAACCGTGCCCGTGCTGCCCGCTGAACCGAACGTCCCCTCGTCCGCGACCACCGGCCCGCGCCTGTGGCGCGGGGTCATCGCCGAGTACGCCGACCGTCTGCCCGAGCACCTCCGGCAGACGATCGTGACACTGGGCGAGGGCGGTACGCCGCTGGTCCCGGCCCCGGCGCTGTCCGAGCGCACGGGCGCCGACGTCTACGTCAAGGTCGAGGGCATGAACCCGACCGGCTCGTTCAAGGACCGCGGCATGACCACGGCGATCTCGGCGGCCGCCGCGCGCGGCGCCCGCGCCGTGGTGTGCGCGTCGACGGGCAACACGTCGGCGTCGGCCGCCGCGTACGCGACGCGCGCGGGCATGGTGTGCGCCGTGCTCGTGCCGGACGGCAAGATCGCCATGGGCAAGCTCAGCCAGGCGGTCGCGCACGGCGCGCGGCTGCTGCAGGTGGACGGCAACTTCGACGACTGCCTCGTCGCGGCGCGCAAGCTCGCCGATACCCACCCGGTCGAGCTCGTGAACTCGGTGAACCCCGACCGGATCGAGGGCCAGAAGACGGCCGCCTTCGAGATCGTGGACGCGCTGGGCGACGCGCCGGACATCCACGTGCTGCCCGTCGGCAACGCCGGGAACATCACGGCCTACTGGAAGGGTTACACCGAGTACGCCGAGGCGGGCGTCGCGAGCAGGACCCCGGCGATGTGGGGCTTCCAGGCCGCGGGGGCCGCGCCGATCGTCAAGGGTCACCCGATCGACGAGCCGGACACCATCGCGACGGCCATCCGCATCGGCAACCCCGCCTCCTGGCAGCTTGCCGAGGAAGCGCGGGACAGCTCCGGCGGCGTCATCGAGGCCGTGACCGACGAGCAGATTCTCACCGCCCACCGCATCCTGTCGGCCGAGGTCGGCGTGTTCGTCGAGCCGGCGTCGGCGTCGGGTGTGGCCGGGCTGCTGGCCCGGGCCGAGCGCGGGCTGGTGCCGGAGGGGGCGCGCATCACGATCACGGTGACCGGCCACGGGCTCAAGGACCCGGGCTGGGCGCTGCGGACCCCCGACGGCGGCGAGGTGGAGCCCGTGCGGGTCTCCGCCGACGTCGTGTCGATCGCCGACGCGCTGTCGCTCTGATGCAGCTCGGCGCCGACCACGTGCGGGTCAGGGTGCCCGCCACCAGTGCGAACCTCGGCCCGGGGTACGACGCGCTCGGCCTGGCCCTCGCGCTGTACGACGAGGTGGAGGTCCGCCTCGTCGCGCGTGACGAGGTGGTCGTCGAGGTCGAGGGCGAGGGGGCCGGCGAGGTCAGCGTGGGGGAGGACCACCTGGTGGTCCGCGCCCTGCGCCGGACGATGGACCTCGCGGGGGCCGTGCCCACCGGCCTGCACATGACCTGCCACAACGTCATCCCGCACGGCAGAGGGCTGGGTTCGTCGTCGGCCGCCGTGGTGGCGGGCATCGTCGCGGCGCGGGCGCTGCTGGCCGACCCGCGGTCGATCGACGCGGCCACGGTGCTCGCGCTGGCGACCGAGTTCGAGGGGCACCCGGACAACGCGGCGCCCGCGATCCAGGGCGGCGCGACCGTCGCGTGGACCACGGACGCGGGCCCCCGCGCCGTCGGGCTCGACGTGGACCCGTCCATCGAGGCCACCGTGCTCGTGCCGGACGTGCGCCTGGCGACCGCCCGGGCCCGTGCCGCGCTGCCCGCGCGGGTCGCGCACGGCGACGCCGCGTTCACGGCCGGCCGGGCGGCGCTTCTCGTCGAGGCGCTGGCCCGGCGGCCGGAGCTGCTGTTCGACGCGACGGAGGACCGGCTGCACCAGTCCTACCGTGCGGGGGTCCTCGGCGCCTCGAGCGAGCTTCTGCGCGCGCTGCGGGAGGAGGGTGTGCCTGCGACCGTCTCGGGCGCCGGGCCCACGGTCCTGGTGCTCGCAGGGCCCGAGCACCGCGCGCGCCGTGACGAGGTGCTGGCCGACCTGGTGGACGACGCCGCGGGGTGGCGCAGGCTGAGCCCCGGCATCGACCTGGCCGGTGCGCGGGCCAGGAGGGTTTCCGGTAACACGGGTGCGCTATCGTCCGGCTCGTCAGGTGCAGCCGGTCGTCCGACAGCGGGCCGTGTCGGCCCATGATCTGGGGCAGTGCGGGGTGGTAGTATGCAGTGAACCTTCGGGATTTCACGTCCTGAGCCATGGTGGCGAGAGCCCGGTTCTTCCTCGGTTCCTCACCGCCTGACCGGCAGGGTTTCGATCCAGTGGACCTCGGCCGCTCATCCGTGCCCGTTGCAGGTCGTCACGCACGGCCACCGCATCTCACGAGAAGGCAGACATCGCCCCCGTCAGCCGTCGTCGTCGTACCACTGATGCGAGGTTTTCCGCGCTCCGGCCGTCCGCGCCGGGCGCCCACTATCCCGCGGCCCGCGATCACGCGACACGCCGCAGTTCGAGGGGGAAGGGTCCTTCGTGACAGACACCACCGATAACGCTCAGGGAGCAGCCGGCCGTACCGCCGGAGCGCTGAGCAGCATGCGCCTCGCCGAGCTCCAGGCCCTCGCCGGAGACCTGGGCGTGAAGGGCACCTCCAGGATGCGTAAGAGCGACCTCGTGGAGACCATCCGCGAGAGGACGGGCGGCGCGACGAAGCGTCCGAGCCGTGCCGCCACCACTGCGGAGAAGACGTCCGGCGCGGAGAAGACGTCCGGCGCCGACAGGAACGGCGTCGACCTGCCTGCCCGTGCCGAGGCACCGGTCGCCGCCGCCGAGGCCGCCACCTCGGGTGTGCGCGCCGACGCCAGCACCGAGGCGGAGAAGGCCGCTCGTCTGGCCCAGCTGGCTGAGGCCGTCGCCGCGCCCCGCGAGCAGGGCCGCCGGTCCGGCCGCGGTCAGGGCGCCGCCGACGCGAACGGCGAGAAGACTTCCGACGGCCGCGGCCAGTCGGGCAGCACCCGGGGCTCGCGCAACGGCGAGCGCGGCAACGACCGCAACGCCAGGGCCGAGCGCGGTGCGGACCGGAACAACGACCGCAACGCCGACCGGAACAACGACCGGAACAACGACACCGACGACGAGCGGGGCGGTTCGCGCCGTCGCCGTGGTCGCGACAGGGGCAGGGACCGCAAGCGCGGCCGCGGCCGCCAGGGTCCGGACGTCGCGAGCCTCGAGCAGGTCGACCTGCGCGACGACGACGTGCTCCTGCCCGTCGCCGGCATCCTCGACATCCTCGACAACTACGCGTTCGTGCGGACGTCGGGCTACCTGCCGGGCAACAACGACGTCTACGTGTCGCTGAACCAGGTGAAGAAGGCGGGCCTGCGCCGCGGCGACGCCGTGACGGGCGCCGTGCGCCAGCCCCGCGAGGGCGAGGAGCCGCCGCAGCAGCAGTCCGGCCGCAACGCCAAGGTGAACAAGTTCAACGCCCTGGTACGCCTGGACACGGTCAACGGCATGACGCCGGAGGAGGCGCGCGAGCGCCCCGAGTTCACCAAGCTGACGCCGCTGTACCCGCAGGAGCGCCTGCGCCTGGAGAACCCCGAGGCCACGAAGCTGACGCCCCGCGTCATCGACATCGTCGCCCCGATCGGCAAGGGCCAGCGCGGCCTCATCGTCGCGCCGCCCAAGGCCGGCAAGACGCTGATGATGCAGCAGATCGCCAACGCGATCACCACCAACAACCCTGAGGTCCACCTCATGGTCGTGCTGGTGGACGAGCGCCCCGAGGAGGTCACCGACTTCGAGCGCTCGGTCAAGGGCGAGGTCATCTCCTCGACGTTCGACCGGCACGCCGGCGACCACACGCTGGTCGCCGAGCTCGCGATCGAGCGCGCCAAGCGCCTCGTCGAGCTGGGCCAGGACGTCGTGGTGCTGCTCGACGGCATCACCCGCCTGTCGCGCGCCTACAACCTGGCCGCCCCGGCGTCGGGCCGCATCCTGTCCGGTGGTGTGGACGCCGCCGCGCTCTACCCGCCCAAGAAGTTCTTCGGTGCCGCCCGCAACATCGAGGACGGCGGCTCGCTCACCATCCTCGCGACGGCCCTGGTCGAGACCGGCTCGAAGATGGACGAGGTGATCTTCGAGGAGTTCAAGGGCACGGGCAACATGGAGCTGCGCCTGTCGCGGTCGCTGGCCGAGAAGCGCATCTTCCCGGCGATCGACGTCAACGGCTCGAGCACCCGGCGCGAGGAGATCCTCATGTCGAAGGACGAGCTAGCCATCGTCTACAAGCTGCGCCGCGTCATGGGCGCGCTCGACCAGACGCAGGCTGCCGAGCTGCTGCTCAACCAGCTCAAGAAGACCAAGTCCAACGTCGAGTTCCTGCTGCACGTGCAGAAGACGACACCGGGCGGTCTCACCGAGGACGAGAACGTCGGCGAGACGGTCTGACCGACCCATCTCACACCCGCCGTGTCGCCCGACCGGGCGACACGGTGGCAGAATGACTGGCTGGCTCGCTGGTTCACGCGCCTGCTTCCGCAGGGCGACCCAGCGGCAATCACACCAAGGAGCATCATGAAGGCCGGTATCCACCCCGAGTACGTCGTCACCCAGGTCACCTGCACCTGCGGTAACACCTTCACCACGCGCAGCACGGAGACGTCCGGCAAGATCAGCGCCGACGTCTGCAGCGCCTGCCACCCGTTCTACACGGGCAAGCAGAAGATCATGGACACCGGCGGCCGCGTGGCCCGGTTCCAGGCGCGCTACGGCAAGAAGGCCGAGAAGTAGCGACCCTGCAGCGCCGGTGGTCCGGCCCGACAACCTCTCCAGGGGCAGTCGGGCACGGACCACCGGCGCTGTCGTCTGTCCTGCCGAGTCCTCCCGTGGAGTCACCGTGACCGAAGCCTTCGCCGCCGTCGGACCGCTGCTGAGCGAGCACGCCGAGATCGAGGCGGCGCTGGCCGACCCGGCCGTGCACGCCGACGTCGGCCGTGCCCGCACGCTGGGCCGCCGCTACGCCGAGCTCAACCAGGTCGTGGGCGCGTACCGCGCCTGGCAGCAGGCGCACGACGACGCCGAGGCCGCCGCGGAGCTGGCGACGGAGGACGCGTCCTTCGCCGAGGAGCTGCCGGCCCTGCGTGCGGCGGAGGCGGCCGCGGAGGAGAAGCTGCGCCGCGTGCTGGTCCCGCGCGACCCTGACGACGGCCGCGACGTCATCCTCGAGATCAAGGCGGGGGAGGGCGGCGAGGAGTCGGCGCTGTTCGCCGGCGACCTGCTGCGCATGTACCTGCGCTACGCCGAGCAGCGCGGCTGGTCCACGCAGCTCCTCGAGGCCACGGAGTCGGACCTCGGCGGCTACAAGGACGTGCAGGTCGCGATCAAGGCGAAGGACGTGCAGGGGCCCGAGGACGGCGTCTGGCACAGCCTCAAGTACGAGGGCGGCGTGCACCGCGTGCAGCGCGTGCCCGTCACGGAGTCGCAGGGCCGCATCCACACGTCCGCGGCGGGCGTGCTGGTGTTCCCCGAGGTCGACGACCCGGGCGAGCTGCAGATCGACCAGAACGACCTGCGCATCGACGTCTACCGCTCGTCGGGGCCGGGCGGGCAGTCGGTGAACACGACCGACTCGGCCGTACGCATCACGCACCTGCCCACGGGCATCGTCGTCTCGATGCAGAACGAGAAGTCGCAGCTGCAGAACCGGGAGCAGGCGATGCGTGTGCTGCGCGCCCGCCTGCTGGCGGCGCAGCAGGAGGCCGCGGCCGCGGAGAACGCCGAGCTGCGGCGATCCCAGGTGCGCACCGTGGACCGCTCGGAGCGCATCCGCACGTACAACTTCCCGGAGAACCGGATCGCGGACCACCGCACCGGCTACAAGGCCTACGACCTGGACCAGGTGCTCGACGGTGACCTGGGCCCGGTGGTGCGGTCCGCGATCGAGGCCGACGAGGCCGCGCGGCTCGCCGAGGCCTCCGGTGCCTGAGGCGCCCGCCCGCGGCACGTCCGCGACTCCGCTGCTCGCGCGGGCCCAGGGTGCGCTCGCAGCCGCGGGTGTGCCGTCGCCGCGGCCCGACGCCGAGACCCTGCTCGCGCACGTGCTCGGCGTCGACCGCTCCGAGCTCCTCCGGCGGACGCTGCTCGGGCACGACGTGCCGCCGGACGCGGTGCGCGCGTTCGAGGACCTGGTCGCCCGCCGTGCGGCGCGCGAGCCGCTCCAGCACCTGACCGGTCGCGCCGCCTTCCGCCACCTCGAGCTCGCGGTGGGGCCCGGCGTGTTCGTGCCGCGCCCCGAGACCGAGCAGGTGGCGCAGGTCGCCGTCGACGAGGCGGTGCGGGTCGGTGCGGGCGCCGTCGTCGTCGACCTGTGCACCGGGTCGGGCGCCATCGCGCTGGCCGTGGCCACCGAGGTGCCCGGCGCGCGCGTGCACGCCGTGGAGCTCGACCGGGAGGCGCACGCGTGGGCCGAGCGGAACGTGTCGGCCGTGCGCGGGGGCGCCCCCGAGCCGGTGGTCCGCCTCGTCCGGGGCGACGCGCGGACGGCGCTGCGCGACCTCGACGGTGCGGTCGACGTCGTGGTCTCCAACCCGCCGTACGTCCCGTCGGACGCGGTGCCGACGGACCCCGAGGTCGCGGGCCACGACCCCGCGGTCGCGCTGTACGGCCTGGGACCCGACGGGCTCGAGGTGCCGCGGGGAATCACCGTCGCGGCCGCGCGCCTGCTGCGTCCCGGCGGGCTCTACGTCATGGAGCACGCCGAGGTGCAGGCGGCGGCGGCGCGCGCGATGGTCGCGGCGGCGCGCGCCGAGGACGACCTGCCCGCCTTCACCGAGCCGGAGACGCGCACCGACCTGACCGGCAGGCCCCGGATGGTCGTCGCGCGCCGCCGACGCCCCGAAGCGTGAAAGACTGGTCCGCGTGAGTGTGCCTGTGCAGCCTGTGCTCGACGCCACCGACCCCCAGACCTGGGGCCCCGCGATCGACGAGGCGGTGAATGCGATCTCCCGTGGCGGGCTCGTGGTGCTGCCCACCGACACCGTGTACGGCATCAGCGCCGACGCCTTCGACAAGGAGGCCGTCGCGGCGCTGCTCGCGGCCAAGGGCCGCGGCCGCCAGATGCCCCCGCCGGTGCTCGTGGGCGACGTCGCCACGCTCGACGGCCTCGCCACCGACGTGCCGGAGGACGCCCGCAGGCTCGTCGAGGAGTTCTGGCCCGGCGGCTTCACGGTGATCCTGCGCGCGCAGCCGTCGTTGCAGTGGGACCTCGGTGACACGGGTGGCACCGTCGCGCTGCGCATGCCGGACCACCCGGCCGCGCTCGCGCTGCTCAAGCGGACCGGCCCGCTCGCGGTCTCGAGCGCCAACCGCTCCGGCAGCCCCGCGGCGCAGGACGTCGCCGACGCGCGGCGCCAGCTCGGCGACTCCGTCACGATCTACCTCGACGGCGGCCAGGCGCCCGGGGGCGTCGCCTCGACGATCGTCGACGCCACCGGCCCGACGCTCCGGGTCGTGCGCGAGGGCGCCGTCCCGCTCGAGGAGCTGCGTCGCGTCGCCGACGTCGAGGGTCTCGACGCGCCGGCCGAGCCCGCGGCGGGTGACCCGGAGGACGACGAGTGAGGGTGTACCTGCTCCTGATGCTCGTGGCCGCCGCGGTCACGTTCCTGACCACGCCTTTCGCCCGCTGGGTCGCCCTGAAGACCTCCGCCATCTCCGCTGTGCGCGCCCGCGACGTGCACCTCGTCCCGACGCCGCGGCTCGGCGGCCTCGCCATGCTGATAGGGCTCGTCGTCGCGGTGCTGCTGGCGTCGCAGATGCCGTTCCTGTCCGGCGTGTTCGAGCCGGGTGAGGTGTCCCAGGTGTGGGGCATCGTCGGCGGGGCCGCGATCGTGTGCGCGCTGGGCTGGGCCGACGACAAGTGGGACCTCGACTGGGTCACCAAGCTCGCGGGCCAGGTGCTCGCCGCCGGCTTCATGGCGCTGCAGGGCGTCCAGCTCATCACGCTGCCGATCGCGGGGACGACGATCCCGTCGTCGCGCATGTCGCTCGTGGCCACGGTCCTCGTCGTCGTGGTCGCGATGAACGCCGTGAACTTCGTGGACGGGCTCGACGGGCTCGCCGCCGGCCTCATCGCCATCGGCGGCAGCGCGTTCTTCCTCTACACCTACCGGCTGACCGCTGAGGCGACCCCCGACGACTACGCGAGCCTCGCCTCGCTCGTGCTGGCGGCGCTCGTGGGCGTCTGCGTCGGCTTCCTGCCGCACAACTTCTTCCCGTCGCGCATCTTCATGGGCGACGCCGGGTCGATGCTCATCGGCCTGGTCTTCGCCGGCGCGGCGATCACCGTGACCGGCAACGTGCAGCCGGACGTCATGACGGGCGCCCAGTCGCTGCCCGCCTTCATCACCCTGCTGCTGCCCGTCGCGGTGCTCATGCTCCCGCTGCTGGACATGGGCCTGGCCGTCGTGCGGCGGCTCGCGGCCGGCAAGTCGCCCATGGCCCCGGACCGCATGCACCTGCACCACCGCATGATGGCCCTCGGCCACTCGCACCGGCGTGCCGTGGTGATCCTCTACGTCTGGACCGCGGTGTTCGCGTTCAGCGCCGCCGCGCTGGTGGTCTGGGACTGGGAGGTCGTGCTCGTCTGGACCGGCGTGTTCGCCGTGCTCGCCCTGCTGGCCACCCTGGGCCCGCTGCGGCACCGCGGCCGCTTCCTGGACGACGACGTCGCGCTGTCGGGCCAGGTGCCCGCCGTCGCCGTCGAGCAGGCCGTCGAGCTGACGGCGCCGGGCGAGCCCATGACCGTGCAGAGTGCACCGACCCCCAAGGAGACCGTCGAATGACCGAGCAGGTACCCCCGCACGCCGCGCGCGGAGCGGAGCAGGCGATGCTGCGCACCGCCCTGCGGGACAGCCTCGTCCTGGTGGCGGGCCTCGCCGTCCTCGGCTCGGCGGCGGGGCTGCTCGTCGCCGGCGTCCCGGGCCTGTGGGGCGCGCTGATCGGCGCCGCGCTGGCCGCGTTCTTCTGCGGCGCCACCGTGCTGTCGATGCTGTGGACGGTCGGCAAGGGGGCCGTCACGATGGGCGCCGTCGTCATGGGCGGCTGGATCGCCAAGATGGTCGTGCTGATCGTCGTCATGGCGGTGCTCACGCAGTTCGACTTCTTCGACCGCGTGGTGTTGTTCGTCGTGCTCCTGCTGTGTGCCGTCGGGTCCGCGCTGCTCGACTACCGCGCCGTCCGTAATGCCCGGATCACGTATGTCGACCCGGAGGCGGGCGCCTGAGGCCGGTCGCGCGGGCGGCCGCAGGCCGTCCGCGGGG
>Ga0079224_100016877_pt1 | contig 10272 bp, 8 predicted proteins | sample Stecom2015_FD_80414 | JGI IMG/M metagenome (GOLD analysis project Ga0079224, IMG submission 80414) | Agricultural soil microbial communities from Utah to study Nitrogen management - Steer compost 2015 | ecosystem: Environmental > Terrestrial > Soil > Agricultural land | place: USA: Utah... | reverse complement strand
GCAGGTCACCGAGCAGATCCCGCAGCTCGGCTACAACACGTCGATCGCGGCGCTCATGGAGTGCCTGAACGCGATCCGCTCGGGAGGCCGCCGGCCGGCACGGGCGGAGGTCGAGCCACTGGTCGCGATGGTCGCCCCGTTCGCACCGCACATGGCCGAGGAGCTCTGGGAGCGGCTAGGGCACGAGCGGAGCATCTTCGAGGGGGCGAGCTGGCCCCGGTACGACGAGAGCAAGCTCGTCGAGGATTCGGTGAGGATCGCCGTGCAGGTGAACGGCAAGCTGCGCGGCTCTGTCGACGTCGCGAGGGACGCGGCCGAGGCGGACGTGGTCGCCGCAGCCCGGGCCGAGGAGAACGTGGCCCGGCATCTCGACGGCGCGACCGAGCGCCGCGTGATCTACGTGAAGGAACGTCTCGTCAACTTCGTGGTCGCCTGAGCGGCGAATTCCGATGAACGACTCCCAACGGCTGGCCATCGACGCGGTGCGGGTCCTCTCCATGGACGCCGTGCAGCAGGCGAACTCGGGACACCCCGGCACGCCCATGGCGCTCGCGCCCGTGGCGTACGCCCTCTTCCGGCATCACCTCAGGCACAACCCGGCCGATCCGAAATGGATCGACCGGGACCGGTTCGTGCTGTCGGTCGGACACGCGTCGATGCTCCTCTACTCGACGCTCCACCTGAGCGGATACGACGTCAGCGAAGAGGATATCCGCAACTTTCGCCAGTGGGGCTCGTCCACGGCGGGGCATCCCGAGCACGGGCACGTTCCGGGCGCCGAGACCACGACGGGCCCGCTCGGACAGGGGGTCGCGAACTCGGTGGGCTTCGCGCTGGCCGAGCGTTGGCTGGCGGAGCGCTTCAACCGGCCGGGCCACGACATCGTCGATCATTTCACGTACGCGCTCTGCTCCGACGGCGACATCATGGAGGGCGTCTCGCACGAGGCGGCGGCGATCGCGGGGCACCAGAGGCTGGGCAAGCTGGTCTGGATCTGGGACGACAACCGGATCACGATCGAGGGCGGCACGGATCTCTCGACGTCGACGGACGAAGCGGCCCGGTTCGAGGCGTACCGCTGGCATGTGGTCCGGGTGGACGACGGCAACGACGTGACGGCGATCGGCGACGCGCTCGAGCAGGCGCGGGCGGAGACCGAGCGGCCCACGTTCATCGTGCTGCGGACGACGATCGCATACGGGAGCCCCGGCAAAGCCGGCACCGCGGCGTCGCACGGCGCGCCCCTGGGCGCCGAAGAGATCGAAGCGACGAAGCGTAACCTCGGCTATCCGTCACTCCAGCCGTTCCACGTCCCGGCCGAGGCCCGTGACGAGTGGCACGGGTGCGTGGCGAGGGGCGCGAAGCTCCAGGAGGATTGGGAGGTGCGCTTCGATGCGTACCGGAACCATCATCCGAGCGAAGCCGACGAGCTCCTCGGGATGATGGCCGGCGAGCTGCCGGAAGGTTGGGACACGCACGTCCCGGACCTGTCCTCGGTGGAGAAGGCGAATGCGACCCGCGGATGGTCCGGAAAGGTCATCCAGGGACTCGCGCGCGGCATCCCGAACCTGATAGGAGGCTCCGCCGACCTCGGCGGCTCCAACAAGACGGACATCGATGGTGCGGACAGCCTGCTCGCCGGCAGCCCCGGCGGCCGCGTCATGCACTACGGCGTCCGCGAGCATGCCATGGGCTCCATCATGAACGGCATGTCCCTGCACGGCGGCGTCCGTCCGTATGGTGGCACCTTCCTGATCTTTTCCGATTACATGCGTCCCGCGGTCCGCCTCGCGAGCCTGATGGGCCAGCCGGTCGTCTACGTGTATTCGCACGACTCGATCGGACTCGGCGAGGACGGACCGACGCACCAGCCGATCGAGCAGCTCGGGTCGCTCCGCATGATCCCGAACCTCATGGACCTCCGGCCGGGCGACGCCGCCGAGACCGAGATCGCCTGGCGCGTCGCGATGGAGCGGAAGGACGGTCCGTCGTTCCTCGCGCTCAGCCGGCAGAACGTCGCGGTGCTCGAGCGTCGCGACGGAGCGCTCGCCTCCGCCGAGGGGCTGCGGCGTGGGGGGTACGTGATCTCCGAGGCCGAGGGCGGCCGGCCGGCCCTGATCCTGATCGCGAGCGGCGCGGAGCTCGGGCTCGCGCTCGACGCGGCGCGGGCGCTCGAGGCGGAGGGCACGGCGACCCGCGTCGTCAGCTTGCCGAGCTGGCACCTCTTCACGCGCCAGCAGCAGGCCTATCGCGACGAAGTGCTGCCGCCTGCCGTGACCGCGCGCGTGTCCATCGAAGCGGGGAGCACGTTCGGTTGGGAGCGGTGGACGGGCTGGTCCGGGCGCTCGATCGGCATCGATCGCTTCGGCGCGTCCGCACCGGCGGAGGAGCTGTTCGAGCACTTCGGATTCACCCGCGACGAGGTCGTGCGGGTCGCCCGGGAGATCGTCCCGAACGGATAGCCGCTCTCCTTCCGGACCTCGTGGAGGCAGCTGCTCGCGTTTTCCTTGCGCCCCGAAGAAGCGCCTCCTAGCGTGGCGTAGTGCATACTCCCTCCGGAGGCCACGCCATGCTTTCGATCCCTTCGCTGTGGATGCCCATCCTCCTCAGCGCCGTGCTGGTGTTCGTCGCGAGCTCGTTGGTCCACATGGTGCTCCGGTATCACCAGAACGATTTCCGCCGGCTGCCCGACGAGGACGCGTTCCTCGGAGGGCTGAGCGGTGTCCGGATCCCGCCGGGCGACTACGCGGTTCCCCACGCCGGCAGCATGGAGGCGATGCAGTCGGAGGAGTACCGCACGAAGGTGACCCGGGGTCCGGTCGGGTTCTTCACGATCGTCGAGCCCGGCACCGTTTTCACCATGGCGCCGACGCTGGTGCAGTGGTTCCTCTACTGTCTGTTCGTGTCGGTCTTCCCCGCCTACCTGGCGGGCCGCATGCTCGGGCCGGGTGCGGAGTATCTGGATGTCTTCCGCGTCAGCGGCACCGTCGCGTTCACGTCCTACGCCGTCGCGCTCATGCAGCGATCCATCTGGTACAAGCAGAGTTGGGCGACCACGGGAAAGTCGATGTTCGACGGCCTCGTGTACGCGCTTCTCACGGCGGGCGCGTTCGGTTGGCTCTGGCCGTCCTGACGATGCCCCTACGCGACCTGGCGCCGGAGCGCCGGCGGCAGCGGCGGCACGCGCGTCACCGAAGTGGCCCGGCGGCGGCGACGCACCACGGGTCGGTCGTACAGGGTGGTGGGGCGGCATCCGACGTGACGTGCCCAGCTTCGCCACGAGGGTCCGTGCCCGCGATGACCAGAGAGCAGGTAATCCGCGGCATGGGCCATCTCGTGCAGGAGCGTGTCCACACGCTCTGCCCCGTTGCCCGGGAGCATGAGGTCCACGTTGAGCGCGATCTCCACGACGTAACGGCGCCCGCTCCGATGCTCGCCCGGCATCATGTGCCCGAGCGACGAGCGCATTCGGTTGCTCAGACGGACCGGGATGTCCGCCGGCAGCACGCCGTCGAACCGGGTGGCGTTGAAGTACCGATAGAGGGCTCGCAGGTAAGCTCTCTGTTCGGGCGTTCCGCAGCAGCGTGCTTCCGCCGTCCGGCGGCGGAGCGCTCGGGACGCGCGCACTTCCTCGAGCGCGTCGGTCAGCGCCGGCCAGGCGAGCACGAGCTCCCCGGCGCGACGCGAGCGACTGGTGCCGAGACCCCCCGCGCGGGCGATCAGCGCGAAAGCGTCGAGCACCTTTCGGGGCGCCTCGCGGAACGCTTCATGCAGGTTCAGGGCGGTGCCACCACGGGTGAGAGACCAGATGGTGGAACGGTTTCGCCGGAACGTCACCCGCTCGAGCCGGGTCGCTCCGCGGCGCCACATTTCGCGCAGGAACGTGTCGGAGGTGAAGGGCTTGGGCATAGGCTCGAAGAAAACAAACCGGGGGCGATTCGCAAGGTACAAGATGTGGTGCCTGCCCCCGTCGCGCACCCCACATGTCGTGGACGCGATGAAAGCCCTATTGCGCACCCCAGGTGTTTCGGTGTAGATAGGGTCCGTTGAACGGCAACCTCATGCCATACCCAGCGTCGGAGGCACTCTCGTGGCGACCAAGAAGAAGTCTACCAGCACAGCTAAGGCGGCTCCTGGCAAGGCCGCCGCGAAGAAGGCGGCTCCAAGGAAAAAAGCCGCGCCGAAGAAGAAGGCAGCCGGAGCCAAGAAGCGTCCGGCGCTGAAGAAGGCTCCGTCGAAGAAGGCGGCAGGTAAGAAGGCCGCGGGCAAGAAGGCCGCTCCGAAGAAGAAGGCCGCGGGCAAGAAAGCCGCTCCGAAGAAGAAGGCCGCACCGAAGAAGAAAGCGGCTGCGAAGAAGAAGGCCGCACCCAAGAAGAAGACGGCCCCGAAAAAGAAGACGGCCGCGCGGGCGAGCGGCCCCTCGGTAGGCAAGAAGGCCGCTCCGAAGAAGAAGGCCGCGGCCAAGAAGGCGGCTCCGAAGAAGGCCGCTTTGAAGAAGAAGGCCGCTTTGAAGAAGAAGGCCGCGCCGAAGAAGAAGGCCGCGACGCGGAAGGCCGCGCCCAAGAAGGCGGTGGCTCCGAAGAAGGCGGCTCCGAAGAGGAAGGCCGCGCCGAAGAAGAAGGCGTCTGCGAAGAAGAAGTAGCGACGCGAGCGGTCCGGTGGTCGAGTCGGCCGGCGCCCCGCGGGCGCCGGCCGCTCGTTTTTCGTGCCGGGGTACACCTCCGCGTGGCCGCTCGTAGATTCCTGCATGCTTCCCTTCATCAGCACGCGCGGTGCCAGCTCGGCATCCCTGGCCGAAGCCCTCGATCGCGGCCTCGCCCCCGACGGCGGCCTCTACCTTCCCGTGGAGGTCCCGGAGCTGGGCGCTCCGCCCGAGGGAGCGGCGTCGACCTTTCCGGAGACCGCGCGTTGGGCCGCGCGGGTGATGGTTCCCGACGTGGATCCTTCGATCCTCGACACGGCGGTGTCCGCGGCCCTCGACTTCCCGGTGCCGCTGGTCGAAGTCGAGCCCGACCTCTTCGTGCTCGAGCTCTTCCATGGGCCCACGCATGCGTTCAAGGACGTCGGTGCGCGTTTCATGGCGAGCATGATGGCGCGCCTGCTGCCCGCGGATCATACGCGCACGATTCTCGTGGCGACTTCCGGCGACACGGGTGGAGCCGTCGCTGCCGCGTTCCACGCCGTGCCGGGATTCCGCGTCGCCGTCCTCTACCCACGTGACGGCATCAGCGAGCGGCAGCGGCGGCAGATGACCACCCTGGGGCACAACGTCACCGCGCTGGCCGTGGATGGCACCTTCGACGACTGCCAGCGCCTCACGAAGGAAGCCTTCCTGGACTCGACGGCACGCGGGCGCTTCGGCCTGACGTCCGCAAACTCGATCAACGTCGGCCGCCTGCTCCCGCAGGCGTTCTACTACGTGCACGCCGCGGCCGCGCTCGGGTGGGGCGCGCGACGGGCCCGGTTCTTCGTCCCGTGCGGCAATCTCGGCAACCTATGCGCAGGTCTGCTCGCCCATCGCGCCGGCATGCCCGCCGCGGGCTTCGTCGCGGCCACGAACGCCAATGACGGCTTCGTCGAGTTCCTGCGGTCCGGACGTCAATCGGCGCGTCCGTCGATCGCCACCGTGTCCAATGCGATGGACGTGGGTGATCCGAGCAACCTCGAACGGATCCGCTGGCTCTACCGGAACGAGGAGAATCGTCTCCGCCGGGATGTCACGGGGATCTCCGTGACCGACGAGACGACCGCCGCGTGCATCGCCGACGTGCACGCGCGGACCGGCTACGTGCTCGATCCGCACACGGCCGTCGCTTACCATGCCGCCGTGCGGCACCGGGACGGGCGTTCGTTCGCGGAGCCGGCGGTCGTGCTGGCCACGGCCCATCCCGCCAAGTTTCCCGACGTGGTAGAGCGGGCGATCGGCAGGGACATCCCGCTCCCCGAGGGCCTCGCTTCCGCGATGACTCGGCCCGAGCACGTCGTGAACGTCGCCCCCCGCCTCGACGCCCTCGTCGACGCGCTCGAGACGGTGGACGCCGCGACCGGTGCCGGGACGTCGGCTCGATGAGCGGGACGCTGCAGGCAGCAGTAGTGCGCGTGCCCGGCTCCACGTCCAACCTCGGGAGCGGATTCGATACGATCGGCCTCGCGCTCGACCGTCACCTCGTCGCCTCCTTCGAGCCCGACGCTTCGGGCGGCCTGCGCGTGGAGCGGACCGGCACGCTCACGAGGCTCGCGTCGTTCCCGGGGCCGGACCTGGTGGCGGAGACGTTCCGGACGGCCGTGGCGGCCACGGGAGTGGAGGCGTCGGGCTCGCTTCGTCTCCACTCGACCATCCCCGTCATCCGAGGCTTCGGATCGTCGGCCGCCGCCATGCTCGCCGGGATCGATCTGGCCCGGGCCGCGTTGGGCCGGGAACGGGATGACGAGGCCGCGTTCGCCGCCGTGTATCGCGCCGAAGGTCACGGCGACAACGCCGCTCCCTGCCTGTACGGGGGGCTGCGCGCGGTGGTGCCCAGCCGGGGTGGCCCGAAGGTCATCCAGCTCGATCTCTCGGAGGCCGTCGGCTTCGCGTATGCCGCTCCCGCCGAAGCGCTCGCGACGGCGGCCGCTCGTGCCGCGCTCCCCTACACCGTCACGCACACGAAAGCCGTCTCGGCGCTCGGAAGGGTGACAGCCCTCGTGACCGGCCTGGCCAGGGGGGACCGGAGCCTGATCCGGATCGGCGTCGAGGACGAGCTACACGTTCCGCATCGCCTTCCGCTCATCCTCGGTGGCGCGGAAGCCGTCGCCGCCGGATACGAGGCCGGCGCATGGGGTGTGACGATCTCGGGCGCGGGATCCGGGCTCCTGGCGCTCTGCGAGCCCGAAGCCGCGGCCGAGGTCGCCGCGGCCATGAAGGACGCGTTCGGGGGGGACCGTGACGACCCGGAGCGTATCGGCTTCGCCGTACGGCCGGACTTCCTGGGCCTCCAGCGCAGCTGATCGCGCTCATCATCGGCCGCGCGCACGAGCGAGTGCACGCCGGCACACCCCGAGGAGGTACGCGTTGCTCGCCGTGCGGCCGATCAGGAAGGCGCCGAAGGCGGCCGTGGCGCCGACGATCCCCATCCCCCATCCCAGGACGATGAACGCGAGCGCCACGGTCGCCACCTCGACCGCGCTCGCTACCGTGATGGGATGCGTCCGCCGGAGCTGCACCAGGATCGCGCGCTGGAACGAGAGCATCACGGACAGCGCCGGCAGCGGCACGAGGAGCGCCGTCGGCGCCAGCGCGAACGCCGCGAGCTCGGGCGAGAGGCCGGAGATCGTGACGAACCAGACGTGCGAGAGCGGCGTGAACGCGACGAGCGCTAGCACCGCCGAGGTGGCCAGCCCGAGTGACATCGCGAAGCGACGCACCGCCGCGAGCCCCTCGAGGCGCTCCCCGATGACCGCGATGGCCACGTCCTGGTACGCCAACCCCATCGAGCGGAAGAAGAACGAGAGCGCGTGGACGACGGGGAACACCGCGAGCGATTCGACCGGTCGCACGCTGTTGCCCATGAAGAAGGTGAGCATGGGCTGAACCGACAGGCCGATGAGCGAGGTGAGCGCGAGCGGCAGATAGAACGCGGCGATTTCCCGGTAGCGCGGCTCCGGCAAGTCGTCCCGCTCCCATGCCCCGGCGCGGATCTCGCGGATGGTCGAGGCGGCCATGATCCGTGCGGCGACCGCCTCCGAGCATACGGCGCTCGAGAGCGCGAACCCACCCAGCCATGCTCCGGGGATATCGAGCAGGAAGAATCCGACGATCGCGGCAGCGAACATCGCACCCACGCGGATCCCGGTCCCGTACGCCACGAGGCGCGTCCGACCCGCACGCACGAGCACGCCCTGCAGGAAGCGCCGGTAGCCGATGGCGGCCGGCCACGGGAGGTAGAACCAGAGCGCTCCGTAGGTGAGCTCCGCGATCTCGGGCGGGAGGCTCATGAGCGAGCCCGCGAGACGGTCGTAGACCCAGGGGATCAGCACGATCAGGAGGAGCGCCGTGCCGAAGGCGTTCAGCATCCATCCGAACCGGCGGAGCTTCACGAAGCTGCGCTCGTCGCGCACCAGCGCCGTCGCGGCGCTCATCAGCATGATGACCGGCGACTCGACCAGAACCGCGAGCGCGAACGCCACGCCGTGGGCGGCGAGGTTGAACGTCGGATCCGGGAGCCGGGCGATGACCGACGCGAGGAACGGTCCCTCCGACGCCATCATCACCCACGTGGCGGCGAGAGGGAGCCAGAAGAAGAGGATCGAGCGCTGTGACGGCTGGCTCAACCTCGCGGCGAAGCTCCGCTCGAGGCATGTCCCGCGCTTCGGGGGGACGATCGGCGTCCGTGGATCAACGGCTGACCCGGACGATCTCCATCAGGCGCTCGCGCACCTCGTCCGCGCGTCCGGCTTCCTCGAGGCGCGCCCACATCCGCTCGATGGTGCGGGCGTCGACGTAGCCGGATACGGCCGTGCCCCAACCCTGGTCCGAGCGGAAGCGGTCGACCGCATCGATCGCCTCCGCATCGAACACGCTCGAGGCCGGATCGTCGAGCGAGAGCTCGGGTGCGTCGGGACGGTAGTAGCCGAGGGCATGCAGGATGACTTTCAGCTGAACGACGTCGTTGCCCTCGAACTGGCGGAGCGTCCGGAATCCGAGCGTCTCCGAAACCGTGTCGTAGATGCGGCGGGCCTCGCCGACCGGCTCGGCGTGCTCGCACACGTTGATGTCGACGCTGACGCCGTCGGGGCGGCGGGACATGCCGGGCCGGGGATCGGCGACGAGCACCGCGGCCGACTGCGTGTCGCCGTGACGGCCGTCGCCCCCGAGCACCTGCCCCGCATCGAGCGCCTCGATGAGGCGGTCGGCGAGGTGGCGATGCGTGCCTTCGCTGCGCTCGAAGACGACCGCGACGGAGTCGACCACATACGTGCCGACGAGCGAGTTGCCCTGCACCGCGTAATTCACACCGGTGCGCTCCGAAACCCAGTCCCCCTGGTCTTCGGCCCCGTACTGGCCCGAGCCGGTCCATTGCGCGGTCCTCCCGCGCATATCGATGACGCCGACCTGCCGTCGCTCCCGGCCTTCGTCGGCGGCGACCACCCGGTCCATGGCGTCCTGGGGCGCGACGCCCTGCTCGAGCAGGTCGAGGAGGTCGTTGCCGTACTCCAGGCGAGTACCTCCCTGCGTCGCGACGGCGCCCACGCCAGGCCGGACCCACGGCACCGCATTCCCGACGCACGGGCGTCGAGTCGTCACGGCGACTCCGGACTCCCCCGTGCGTGGATCGATGGCGACGATCGAGAACGTGTGGAATTCGAGGTCCGCCTCCCAGGCCACCGGCTCCTGCGCGGAAGCTGGGAAGGACGTCGAGGCCGCGAGGAAGCCCGCGCCACCGATACCAACGAGCCACGTCCTGATCGCCATGCTTCCACTCCTTCCTGGATCCGTATGCGCCGATGATCCCGGGAACCTCACGCCGCCCGCCCGGCGTCCGCAACTTCGCGTACAGCGCGACGTGAGCAGCGGCGAGATGTCGACCTCCCGACGCGGGTTCATCCGTACGGTACAAGGGTGAGAGCCGCGCGGCTGCAGACACGGCCAAAGAAAAAGCCTCCCCGACTCCGGGAGTCGGGAAGGCTGTCCTTCAGGAAGCGGAGCGCGAGGGACTCGAACCCCCAAGCCCTTTCGGGCGCTCGCTTTCGAGGCGAGTGCATTACCATTCTGCCAGCGCTCCATTCGATCCCGCCGGTAACCGCGCGTGGGCCCATGGCGGACCGACCGCCCAGCCGTGGTCCCGGCGGTCGCGGGACTACTACCAGGCACACGCCGATGAGGTCCGGGCGCGGCGCGTGGCGGGCCGGTGATGCGTGCGAGAGACCGGAGCCGGCAACGAGCCCGGCGTACCTACTTCTGGCCGCATTCACGGCCCAATCAATCGGGGCGCCCGGATTCGAACCGGGGACCTCTGCGACCCGAACGCAGCGCTCTACCGGACTGAGCCACGCCCCGAGACATCACTTCACAAGACCGGCTAGAACCCACGCCGATCTTCTCCGAAGATCGGTGGGTTCGAATTCGTACTCTCTGGTCAACGGACGGGGTGGGATGGGCTCGCTTCGCTTGCCGCGTCGCGGGAGTACCGCGTCTGGCGCGCTTCGCGCGATCACCACCTGCCCCGCTCGGCTCGACCCACGCTCGCGATCTTCTCCGAAGATCGGCGTGGGTTCGAATTCAGTCTCTTCGGT
>Ga0079224_100016876_pt1 | contig 10272 bp, 8 predicted proteins | sample Stecom2015_FD_80414 | JGI IMG/M metagenome (GOLD analysis project Ga0079224, IMG submission 80414) | Agricultural soil microbial communities from Utah to study Nitrogen management - Steer compost 2015 | ecosystem: Environmental > Terrestrial > Soil > Agricultural land | place: USA: Utah... | reverse complement strand
GCAGCACGAGCAGCAGCAGCGCCGCCCACCAGCCGATGTCTCCGTAGGTGGGCAGACACCCGATGAGGAACGTCGCGATGCCCATGGTGAGCAGGGATGCCACGAGCGTCGCCTTGCGACCGTACCGGTCGCCGAAGTGCCCGAAAACGATTGCGCCGAGCGGCCGGGCGATCATCGCGGCGCCGAACACGCCGAAGGACGCGAGCAGAGCGGTCGTGTCGTCGCCGGTCGGGAAGAACAGGATCGGGAAGACCAGCACTGCGGCGGTCGCGTAGGCGTAGAAGTCGTAGAACTCGATCGTCGTGCCCGCGAGGCTGGCGACGACGACACGCGACCGCGGGTTCGCAGGCGCCGTGGTGGTGTCGGACATGGCTGAGATTCTGGCAGGACGGACGGTCTCGGCGCTTGACGCCCGTCGTCCAAGCGCGGAAAATCTCGTCCTGAGGAGGCGCTGGAGCCTCATGTCCTGGTTCGACGACGACGTCACCGTGTCGGGGCGCGCTCGCCCGTGGCGCGTGCTCCGAGAATCGGCGCGCGGGCGGCTGCTCGGTCTCGCCGCCGTCGTCGGCGTCGTGGGCCTCGCGGCGTGCACCGCGCCAACCGAGCGCGCGGCCGAGACATCCGCCCCGCCTTCGGCGACGTCCGACGCGCTTGCGGACCGGGACTTCGCCCAACTGGTCGACATCGGTGAGGGCCGCGAGATCTGGGCCGCCTGCGCCGGGCAGGGCTCGCCCACGGTGGTGCTCATCTCGGGACACGGCAACGGCGCCGAGGACTGGTCGCTTATCCTCGACCCCGGCGATCCCGTGCTCGACGCCCCCGGCGACGACCTCTCGGCCGGGATGGGCGAGCTCGTCGCGAGCGACGACGCCGTGTTCCCGTCGATCGCGCGCACCACGCGGGTCTGCACGTACGACCGCCCCGACATCCGCTTCTCGGGCGAGGTGTCGACCCCGAGGAGCCAGCCGCACACGGTCGACCTCGACGTCGAGGACCTTCATGCGCTGCTCGCAGCGATCGGGGAGCCAGAGCCCTACGTGTTCGTCTCCCACTCCTACGGCGGGCTGATCTCGACGCTCTACGCCCGCACCTACCCCGAGAGCGTCGCCGGCCTCGTGATGGTCGACACGGTCAGCGAGGTCATGGCGGAGCTGGTCACCGCCGGGGCACTCCAATGGTGGGACGACGTGAACTCGGCCACCGACGACGTCGTGCGCGAGGGTGTCCTGATCAAGGACGCGTTCGCGCAGATCAACGCCGCCGGTCCCATGCCCGACGTGCCGGCCGTCGTCCTCGTCGCCGACAAGCCGTTCCGGACCGACCTGGTGCCGCCCGAGCAGCTCGCGGGGGAGCACACGACCTTCGACGACTGGGTGGCGATGGTCACCCGGCTGGGCGCCGACCTCGGCGCGAAGACGATCACCGAGACCGACAGCGGCCACAACATCTACATGTACAACCCTGCGCTCGTCATCGACTCGATCCGGGAGATCGTCGACATCGTGCGCGCGGGGGACGACTCCTGAGCGCAGGTCACGGACCCGGCACGTCGCCCCCGCACTCGGCGAGCTCGAAGCCTGCCGTCCTACACTCGATCGAGTGCCCCTGCCCCTGCCTGCTCCTGCCCGGAAGATCGCCCAGCGCGCGCGCCTCGCCGTCACCACGGAGCATGCGGCCTTCTGGCGCTCACGCCCGGTGCAGGTCGATCAGGTGCTCTACGAGTCGTTCGCCGGCAACGGCGTCGGGTGCAACCCGGAGGCGATCTTCCGGCATCTGCTGGACCACCCCGACTACTCGCACCTCAAGCACGTCTGCGCGATCAGCGACCCGGCGTCGATCGCGCGGTTCGAGGCCGAGTTCGCCCGCCACCCACGGGTGAGCCACGTCCGCCGCGGCTCCCGAGCGTACGTGGCCGCGCTCGCCACCAGCGGCTATCTCGTCAACAACGCCACCTTCCCGCCATCATTCGGCAAGCGCCCCGGGCAGACCTACCTCAATACGTGGCACGGCACCCCGCTCAAGCACATGGGCTTCGACATGCCCGACGGGGCATTCCAATCCGCCAACACGCTGCGCAACCTGCTGTCGGCCGATTACCTTCTGGCCGCGAACCCGTTCATGGCCGAGACGATGTACGAGGACGCCTACCGGCTGCGCAACGTGTACCAGGGTCGAATCATCGAGGAGGGCTACCCGCGCATCGACCGCCAGCAGCTCACCGACGACCAGCTGCGAACGGTGCGCCACGAGCTGGAGGGCGCCGGCCTGCGGGTCGGCGAGCGCCGGATCGTGCTGTTCGCGCCGACCTGGCGCGGCTCGTCGTTCAGCGATCCCGACCAGGACGTCGACGCGCTCGCGGCTCAGGTCGAGCGGCTGCAGGAGGCACTGGGCGACGACGTCGTCGTGCTGCTGAAGACCCATCAGATCGTGCATGCCCAGGCTGCCCGCCGCCCGGGGCTGGCCGGTGTGCTCGTCCCGAACGCGATCCCCGCGAACGTCATGCTGGGCGCGGCCGACGCGCTGGTCACCGACTACTCGTCGATCTTCTTCGACTACCTCGCCACCGGGCGGCCGATCGCGTTCCTGACGCCCGACGCCGACGAGTACGACCGGACCCGCGGCACGTATCTGCCGCTGGACGAGCTTCCGGGGCCGGTCGGCTCCGACCCGGCGGCGGTGGGGGCCGCGCTCTCCGAACTGCTCGGCGGCGGGCAGCATCCCCGCTACCGCGAGTGGGCGGACCGCTTCGTGCCGTTCGACGACGGCGGCGCGGCGGCTCGCGTGGTGGACATCGTGTTCGGCCGCCACGAGGCCGGGTATCGGGTGCGCCCCGTGCGGCGCGACGGGCGCAGGCGGCTGATGCTGTACCTGGGCGGCATGCGCCCGAACGGCATCACGAGCTCGGTGCTCAATCTCCTGGGCGCCCTCGATCCGCAGCGCTACGACGTCACCGCCGTGATGCCGTACTTCCGGTCCCCGGTCGCCCGCGTCAACCAGCAGCGGGTCCCGGCCCATGTCCGGCAGATCTTCCGCATCGGCGGCATGAACGGCTCCAAGTTCGTGCAGCTGCGCCGTCGCCGCAACGACTGGCGGGGAACGCCCCTCGGACCGCGTGCGGCCGAGTGGCATCTGCGGCTGTGGGAGGACGAGAGGGTCCGCGTACTCGGCTCCGCGCGCTTCGACTGGGCCGCCGACTTCAGCGGCTACAGCCCGTTCTGGGCCAATCTGGTGCTGCACGCGCCGGCGACCACCCACGCGATCTGGCTGCACAACGAGATGGCGTCCGACCGCAATCGCACCGTCGACGGCAGAGCGCGCATGCGGCGCAGCCTGGGTCTCGTGTTCGCTCTGTACCGGCACTACGACCAGCTGGTCTCGGTCTCGCCCAGCCTGACCGCGGTCAACCGCGACGAGCTCGCCGGCTACGCGCCGAGCGTCCGCTTCCGCACCGTGCGGAACCTTCCCGACGTGGAGCGGGCGGCTGCAGGCATCCGGCTTCCGCTGTCGTCCGTGCTCGAAGCCGACGAGCCACGGCCGCGGTGGCTCAGCGAGCTCGAGGCGGGCGACACGCGCTGGTTCATCAGCGTGGGGCGCCTGTCACCGGAGAAGAACCATGCGCGGCTGGTGCGCGCGTTCGCCGCGGTGCACCGCGACCACCCCGACACGCGGCTGCTGATCGTCGGCGGCGGGCCGCTCGCCGACGCGCTGCAGGACCTCATCGCGGCGGAGCGAGTGCAGGATGCCGCGTTCCTCGCCGGGGTGCGCGGCAACCCGTACCCGCTGCTGGCCGCCGCGGACTGCTTCGTGCTCTCCAGCGACTACGAGGGGCAGCCGATGGTGCTGCTGGAGGCCGCGCTGAGCGGACTGCCCATCGTGTCGACGGGCTTCGCCTCGGTGGGCGACGCCCTTCCGCCGGGCTCGATCCACGTCGTCGCGCGGGACGACGCCGCCCTGGCGGCGGGGATGACCGCGTTCCTCGAGGGCGGCGTCCCGCCCAGCCGGCTGGACGTCGAGGAGTACACGGCGGCGGTCATGGACGAGTTCGCCCGGATCGCCGACGCGCGCTGAGGAGGATCAGCGCCAGAGGACGGCGATGCCGGCGTTGACCAGGGTGAGGATGCCGACGCTCCAGAACAGCACGGGGGAGAGCGGCTTGCCCTTGCGCTGACGCGCACCGCCGAAGCCCAGGATCGCGCCGATGATGAGCAGGATGACGAGCTTCACGCCCAGCTTGACGTAGTTCAGCTCGATGCCGGCCGGCCACGGAGCACCCAGGGCGAGCGCGGTGAGGAAGGCGAGCACCAGGCCCCACGTCATCAGCGGCGTGAAGCGCACGCGCCGGGCCACCGCCTCGACGAGCCAGGAGCCGAAGAGGATGGCGAAGGCGATGATGTGCAGATAGACGACGACGTGCCGCAGGATCTCCATGGCCTCAGCATACCTTGCGCATGACTGAAGGTCAGGTCACAGGCTCCGCAGCGCCAGCGCGGTGCGCAGGGCCGCCTCGGCGGCCTCGCGGCCCTTGTCCTCGTGCGAGCCCGGGAGCCCGGCGCGATCGAGGCCCTGCTGCTCGTTGTCGAGGGTGAGCACGCCGAAGCCGACCGGCTTGCCCGTGTCCAGAGCCACGCGCGTGAGGCCGTCGGTGGCCGCCGACGAGACGAACTCGAAGTGCGGTGTCCCGCCCCGGATGATCACACCGAGCGCGACGACGGCGTCCGCTCCGGACCTCAGCACGGCCTGGGCCACGACCGGGAGCTCGAACGAGCCGGGGACGCGCACCAGCCGATGCGTCGCACCTGCGGCATCGAGGGCACGCACCGCGCCCGCGACGAGCCCCTCGGCGATGGTCTCGTGCCACTCGCCGGCCACGATGACGACGTCGAGGCCGGTCGCGTCGATGTGGCCTCGGTCGGGAACGCCCTTGCCGCTCATGCGCCGGCTCCTTCCTTCATCTGCGCCAGCGCGTCGGCGAGGTCGTCGTCGCCGATGATGTGACCCATGCGGTCGCGCTTGGTCTCGAGGTACTGGTGGTTGTTCGGGCCGACGCCCACGATCAGCGGCACCTGCTCGACGATGTCCAGTCCCAGCTGGCGCAGCTGGTCGGTCTTGTCGGTGTTGTTGGTCATCAGGCGCACGCGCTCGACGCCCAGGTCGGCGAGGATGCCCGCCGCTGCCGCGTAGTCGCGCGCGTCGGCGGGGAGGCCAAGGGCCAGATTCGCGTCGACGGTGTCCAGTCCCCGCTCCTGCAGGCTGTAGGCGCGCAGCTTGTTGATGAGGCCGATGCCCCGCCCCTCGTGGCCGCGCATGTACACGACGACGCCCCCGCGCTGCTCGATCGCGTCGAGCGCGGCGCTCAGCTGCGGGCCGCACTCGCACTTGAGCGAGCCGAACGCCTCGCCGGTGAGGCACTCCGAGTGCACCCGCACGAGGGGTGCGTCCTCGGTGAGATCGCCCGACACGATCGCGAGGTGATCGGTCCCGGTGACCCGGTCCTTGTAGGCCAGGAACCGGAACGATCCGTGCGCGGTCGGGACGGATGCCTCGGCCCGCAGGCTCACACGGCGCCGATGCGGGGCGTGCCCGGGCCCCTTCTGCGGCTCGACGACGTCCAGGTGCGCGATGAGCTGCTCGATCGTGATCACCGGGATGCCTTCGCGCTCACCCATCTCGAGCAGGCCGGGCAGCCGCATCATGCTGCCGTCGTCGGCGACGACCTCGCCGATCGCGCCCACCGGCTGGAGCCCCGCGAGCCGCATGAGCTCGACCGCGGCCTCGGTGTGCCCGGCACGCTCGCGGACGCCGCCGTCGACGGCGCGCAGCGGCAGGATGTGCCCGGGACGGATCACCGAGGCGGGAGTCGACCCGGGGTCGGCGAGCACGTTGAGGGTGTGCGCGCGATCGGAAGCGCTGATGCCGGTCGACTGCCGGTCGGCGGCGTCGACGCTGACCGTGTAGGCCGTGCCCCGCGAGTCCTCGTTGACGGCGACCATCGGCGGCAGGTCGAGCCGGTCGGCCCAGTCCGCCGGCATCGGGGCGCACAGGAACCCGCTCGACCACCGGATCGTCCACGCCAGCCACTCCGGCGTCGCAAGCTCGGCGGACAGCACGATGTCGCCCTCGTTCTCGCGGTTCTCATCGTCGGCCACGATGACCGGGCGTCCGGCGCGCAGCGCCTCGATGGCCTCCTCGATCGTGGAAAGGCTCATCGCGAGCCTCCTTCCGTGGTGTCGGTCGCGCCGACCTGCAGCAGCCGCTGCACGTGCCGGGCGAGGATGTCGGTCTCGAGGTTGACGCGGTCGCCGGCGGACCGGCGGCCCAGCGTCGTGGCGGCGAGGGTCTCGGGGATCAGCGACACCTCGAACCAGTCGTCGCCGGCCGCGCTGACCGTGAGCGACACGCCGTCGACGGCGATGGACCCCTTGTCGACCACGAGGGGAGCCAGTTCCGGAGGCAGCCCGATCCGCAGCACCCGCCACCGGTCGCCCGGGCGCACCTCGAGCACCTCGCCGGTGCCGTCGATGTGCCCCTGCACGATGTGACCGCCCAGGCGCCCGGTGGCGCTGAGGGCGCGCTCCAGGTTCACGGCGTCGCCGGCGTCCACGCCTGCGAGCGTCGACATGTCGAGGGTCTGCTTCATGACGTCGGCGGTGAACCAGTCGTCGCCGCGGTCGACGACGGTCAGACACACTCCGCTGACCGCGATCGAGTCGCCGTGCGCGGCATCCGACATCGCCTTGGGCGCACGCACGGTCAGCCTGACGCCGTCGCCGGACGGCGCCACGTCGGTGATCGCCCCGATCTCCTCCACGATCCCGGTGAACATTCAGCCCTCCCTCTTGCAGACGACGAGCACGTCGTCGCCGAGTCGTTCGATGGATGCGGGGGCGAACCGTTTCGCCTCCGCGATGGTGCCGACGCCGATGTCGCCCAGTGCGAGCCGGGGTCCGCCCAGCAGCGCCGGAGCCACGTAGACGAGCAGCTCGTCGGCGATGCCGGTGCGCACGAACGCGCTGGCGATGGTCGGCCCGCCCTCCACGAACACACGGTGCACGCCGCGCTCGCGCAGGTCGGAGAGCATGGCGAACAGGTCGTCGCCGCCGTAGAACAGGGGGCGCTGCGGGTGCCGCCGGACGGCCGCGTCCACCGGCACCTCGCGTGAGCCGAGCACGACCGGGATGGGCTGGGCCGGGTACAGGCCGCCGTCCGGGTCGCGTGCCGTGAGTGCGGGGTCGTCGGCGAGCACCGTGCCGATGCCGACCACGATCGCATCGGCGTCGGCCCGGCGGCGGTGCACGTCCGCGCGTGCGGCGGGACCCGTGATCCACTGGCTGGTGCCGTCGGCGGCCGCGACCCGGCCGTCCAGGCTCTGCGCCCACTTCACCGTGACGTGCGGTCGCGCCAGGCGCTGCACCGTGAGCCAGGAGTCCAGCAGCTCGGCGCCCTCGTCGTGCCGGACGCCTGCGACGACCTCGACCCCTGCCTCGCGCAGGCGCTTGGCACCGCCGCGGGAGATGAGTCCGGGGTCGTCGACCGAATACACCACTCGGGCCACGCCCGCCGCGATCAGCGCCTCACTGCAGGGGCCGGTGTGACCGGTGTGATTGCAGGGCTCCAGGCTCACGACCGCGGTCGCGCCGGCTGCGGCGCCCTGCGGCAGCTGAGAGAGCGCGTCGACCTCGGCGTGCGTCGTGCCGGCCCCGCGGTGCCAGCCTTCGGCGAGCACCTCTCCGGCGGGGGAGAGGATGACCGCGCCGACCTGCGGATTGAACCCCCGCGGCCCGCGCCGCGCGAGCTCGAAGGCGCGGCCCATCGCCGCGTGCTCGGTGTCGCCCTGCGCCATCTGTCCCTGTCCTTCCGGACTCCGGGGCTTGCGGGCGCGTGGCCGGGACGCCGCGGGTGCCCGCGACATCCGTGCTGCCTCCCATCCGGACTAGCGACGCCTTCGCATCGCATCACCGTCGGTTCCGGATTTCCACCGGATCAGCCCTCCGCCACGATGTGGCGTCAGGCTCGCGGACTGTCACCGCCGGTTCGGATTCCCACCGACCCCGGAGCACGTTGTGTTCCAGTGTAGTCAACGCGCGGCCCCCGGTTTCATTCCGCGGGGCTGCGCTCCGGTCTCGCCGAGTCGACGTAGCCTGGAGTCGGGGAAGGGGAGCGGATGCCTGAGCACGATGCGGAACAGGGGTTCGCCGCGCTCGCCGGGCGCCCGTACGCCGACGTGCTGATCATCGGCGGGGGCATCAACGGTCTGGCGACCTTCCGCGACCTCGCGATGCAGGGCGTGGATGTGGCGCTCGTCGAGCGCGGCGATTTCGTCAGCGGCGCCTCGGCCGCCTCGTCGCACATGATCCACGGCGGCATCCGCTATCTCGAGAACGGCGAGTTCCGTCTCGTCCACGAGGCCGTCACCGAACGCAACGGACTGCTGAAGACGGCCCCGCACTACGTGCGCCCCCTGCAGACGACCATCCCGATCTTCTCCACCTTCTCGGGCGTGCTCGGCGCCCCGCTGCGGTTCCTGCGCCACGGGAAGGGAGCGCGCCGCGAGCGCGGCGCTGCGCTCATCAAGATCGGGCTCGTCATCTACGACTCCTTCTCGCGCGGCGGGGGCCTCTTCGGCGGCGGCGCGGTGCCGCGCCACGAGTTCCGCGGGCGCCGGCGGTCGCTCGAGGATCTGCCGCGGCTGAACCCCGAGGTGAAGTACACGGCGACGTACTGGGACGCATCCCTGCACGATCCGGAGCGCCTCGCGCTCGACGTGCTCCGCGACGGCGTCGCCGCCGGCGGCGGCCGCGCGCGGGCAGCCAACTACACCGCCGCGGTCGGGGTCGAGGGAAGCCGCGTCGTCCTCGCGTCCGGCGCGGAGCAGGTCGCGTTCGCGGCATCCGTCATCGTCAACGCGTCGGGACCCTGGACCGACCTCACCAACCTCGCCCTCGGCGACCCCACCGCCTACATGGGCGGGACGAAAGGGTCGCACATCGTGCTCGACGACCCGGAGCTGCTCGAGGCGACGGCCGGACGCGAGCTGTTCTTCGAGCACCGCGACGGACGCATCGTGCTCATCTACCCGCTCAAGGGGCGCGTGCTGGTGGGCACCACCGATCTCGAGCACGACATGCGCGATCCGATCGTGTGCACCGACGAAGAGGTCGACTACTTCATCGACCTCATCGCGCACGTGTTCCCGGACATCGTGGTCGACCGCGCGCGGATCGTCCACCGGTTCGCGGGCGTGCGGCCGCTGCCCGGCCATGGCGATCTGGCGCCGGGCTTCGTCTCCCGCGACTACCGCATCGAGTCCCAGCGCCTCGGCGGCGATCCGGCCGCCCCGGAGGTGCTGAGCCTCGTGGGCGGCAAGTGGACGACGTTCCGGGCGTCGTCGGAGCGGCTCGCCGACCGGGCGCTGCAGGCGCTTGCCCAGCCGCGCCGGCGCTCCACCAAGGGCGTCCCGATCGGGGGCGGCCGGGGCTGCCCGACCACCGAACGCGCCCGTCAGCGGTGGCTCGACGCGCACGGCGCCGTCGTCGGACGCGACCGGGCGGCGGTGCTGCTGGACCGCTACGGCACGGTCGCCGAGCAGGTGATCGCGGCGATCGAGGCGGATGCCGCGGACGCGCCGCTGACGCACGCGCCCGGCTTCAGCACCGGCGAGCTGCGGCATCTCGTGCGCACCGAGCAGGTCGTGCACCTCGACGACGTGCTCATGCGCCGCACGTCGCTGGCGTTCCTCGGCTGCGCGACCCGCGACGCGGCCGTCGAGATCGCCGCCGCGATCGGCGACGAGCTGGGATGGGATGCCCCGGCCCGCCGCGCCGAGGTCGACCGCGCCCTCGCGGCGGTGCGGGCCGCAGACTCGACCGAGCCCATGGCTGTCACACGCTAGCCTGGACGCGCAGCAGCGAGGAGGCCGCGTGGCAGAGCATGTGCTTGCGCTCGATCAGGGCACGACGTCGACCCGAGCCATCGTCTTCGACGCGCAGGGGCAGGTGGTGAGCACCGCACAGCGCGAGCACGACCAGATCCTGCCGCGCGCGGGCTGGGTCGAACACGACCCGGTGGAGATCTGGACCGGCGCCGAGTGGGTGCTCTCGTCGGCACTGGCGCAGGCGCGGCTGTCGCCCTCCGACATCGCCGGGATCGGCATCACCAATCAGCGCGAGACGGCGATCGTGTGGGATCGGCGCACCGGCCGGCCCGTGCACAACGCGCTCGTCTGGCAGGACACCCGCACACAGCCGCGCATCGACCGGCTCATCGACGAGGGCG
>Ga0079224_100016875_pt1 | contig 10272 bp, 11 predicted proteins | sample Stecom2015_FD_80414 | JGI IMG/M metagenome (GOLD analysis project Ga0079224, IMG submission 80414) | Agricultural soil microbial communities from Utah to study Nitrogen management - Steer compost 2015 | ecosystem: Environmental > Terrestrial > Soil > Agricultural land | place: USA: Utah... | reverse complement strand
TTTTTTTACCGATTGTTAAAATTTCTTAGTTTCACCTGGGTAAATTTTCTCTTGGTGTCCAGCGGGAAATCCCCTTTCATCATCCAGTCATAAAATCCAGGTTCCTCTTTGATGACCTGCTCGATAGGCTTGCCTTTGTGTTTGCCGAAATTGAAGCATTCTACGCCGTCTGAATTAAAGACAAAGCGGCCGGCAAGGTCTACCATTTTTTCATTGATAAGCGAATGTATTTTTTTCATGTCGTTTTCAATGGTTCCGATGACATTACCCTGCAGGTCTTCCATTTCCTCGTGTTCATAGCGGGCGATCTGCGCCTTAAATACCTCATAGGAAGCTATGGTATCGGCTTCGGCACTATGGGCGTTTTCGAGGGTTTTGTTGCAATAGAACTTGTAGGCTGCAGAGAGGTTTCTTTTTTCCATCATAAAGAAAATCTTCTGTGAATCCAGCAAATTCCGTTTTTCTATGTCAAAATCAATCCCAGCTCTCAGAAATTCCTCCACCAAAAGCGGGATATCATATTTCAAAACATTGAAGCCTGCCAAATCCGCTCCCATAAAAAACTGGTGCAATTCCTTGGCTACATCTTTAAAGGTAGGAGCATCCTTAACGTCTTCGTCATAAATGCCATGGATCAGGGACACTTCCTTTGGTATGGGAATGGTCGGATTGATCTTCAGGGTTTTGATTTCCTCTTTGCCTCCAGGGTGGACCTTGACAATAGAAATTTCTACAATACGGTCTGTAGAAATATTTATTCCCGTGGCTTCAAGGTCAAAAAATGCAATGGGTGTTTTTAAGTTTAAGTTCATGAAGCAATTTTTTTCCAAATATATGCCTTTATAGAGCAAGGAACAAAAGGCCGGAAGAGAGTATGGGCTATCGTCCCATGAGGATGACGAAATGCACTAAATGTAAAGTGTTATGAAAAAGCAGGCAGTAGACAGGCCAATCATCCTAGTGGATGGTAGCCCAGCCTATATCCGTTCCGACGGACCGATTTTTCCATCGCTTAAAAATCGCATGGTTTTTCACAACTATTTGTTCCATAAACGGTTACAGTTGTGTTGATAAACAAGTGCACAAATTGTTTAAAACCTTTCGTACAAACCCTTTACATTTGCTGGTATGGCAGAACCTAATTTTACGAACAAAGACAGGACAACCAACAGAAGGAGAAACAATCTGGATGCGACATTGGGGATTGGAAAATTGCCCCCTCAGGCACTTGATTTAGAGGAAGCAGTTTTGGGTGCCCTGATGTTGGAAAAGGATGCCTTGACGGCCGTGGTGGACATCTTGACCCCGGAGAGTTTTTATAAGGATTCCCATAAGGTAATCTATCAGGCCATACTGGATCTGTTCAATGCGAGTGAGCCCATTGATTTGCTCACGGTCACCAACCAATTGAGAAAAAGCGGACAACTTGAAATAGCAGGAGGTGCTTATTTTATCACCGAATTAACGTCGAGGGTTTCGTCCGCGGCAAATATAGAATACCATGCCAGGATCATTACCGAGCAATCCATGAAGCGGGAAATGATCCATATTGCTTCGGAAATCCAAAGAGATGCCTACGAGGAAACCACTGATGTGTTTGAATTGTTGGATAAAATGGAACAGTCCCTCTTTGAGATTTCTGAGAACAACATCCGGAAAAACTATTCCGATATGCGCTCCATCATGAGGGAGGCGATTACCGAACTGGAAAGTAAAAAGGGACAGAAAGATGGATTGACAGGAGTGCCCAGTGGATTTACTGCTTTGGATAGGGTAACTTCAGGCTGGCAAAAATCCGATTTGGTAATTATAGCAGCGAGACCCGCTATGGGAAAGACTGCCTTCGTGCTTTCAGTGTTAAGAAACGCCGCAGTGGACCACAACCGGCCGGTGGCAATTTTTTCCCTTGAGATGTCTTCCATCCAACTGGTCAACCGTTTGATCTCTTCGGAGGCGGAATTGGATTCTGAAAAGATAAAAAAGGGGAATCTTGCGGATTATGAATGGGAACAACTGATCCATAAGACCAACAAGCTTTCCTCAGCCCCTCTCTTCGTCGACGATACTCCTGCCTTGTCTATTCTGGAACTAAGGGCCAAATGCAGAAGGCTTAAGGCCCAAAGTGATATCCAAATGATCGTAGTTGATTACCTTCAATTGATGTCTGGTGACTCCAAGGGCGGCGCGGGCGGAAACAGGGAACAGGAGATATCGAGTATTTCTAGGGCTTTGAAGAAAATTGCGAAAGAATTGAGTGTTCCCGTGATAGCGCTGTCACAGCTCTCACGTGCGGTGGAAACCAGGGGAGGAGACAAAAGGCCCCAATTGTCGGATTTGAGGGAATCAGGTGCTATTGAACAGGATGCCGATATTGTAATGTTTCTTTACAGGCCTGAATACTACGGGATCACGGAGACCGAAGATGGCCATAGTACTGCTGGATTGGGAGAGGTGATCATTGCCAAGCATAGGAACGGTTCTCTGGAAAACGTCAAGCTGAGGTTTATTGGGAAGTACACCAAATTTACGGATATAGAACTAAATGTGCCTTACCAGTCTCAGGAGGCTTTATATGGAAGCAAATTCCCAAGCAGTGCCACAGGGCAAGGTTTTGATGACGGCAATACCATTAGGATGAGGAGCAAGGCCAATGGTTCTGAAAACGATGATGAAACCTTCCCAGGTGGATTTGGCAGCAATGATCCTGCACCATTTTAAGGTTTATTCATTTTCGAATTGGAAGTTAAGGAAGGCGTTTTTGAGTTCCCTCAGGGCGTGGCTATTTTTGACCTGCGTTGCCAGCCTAATGCCCTCCTCGTAAATTGCTTTGGCTTTATCAATTTCATATCTGCGGGCGAAAAAATCCGCCGCATGATAATAGGTAGGCAGGTAGTCGTTGTGGGACGTTAAAAGCTCATTAAAATAATCAACAGCCCTCTCTGGGTCAATATTTTGGTACTCCAACGCTAAGGCATACAGGTTGAAAGGGTTATTAGGTTCTTCTTCCAGATAGGCCAACAGTTCTTGGATACGGTGCAAATTGCTCATTGATCTGTTTTTTAATTAAAACGGTATTCACTAAATTCACGAAATTTAAAGAAAATATAGCTTTCCTTAATTATATATGAAAATTCTTGTTTGTATATCACACGTGCCGGATACGACTTCAAAGATAAATTTAACGGAAAATAATACCCAACTCGAAAAATCCGGGATACAGTTTATCATTGGACCCTACGATGACTATGCCTTGGCAAGGGCAGTAGAATTAAAAGAACAGACAGGGGGAAGCCTTAGTGTATTGAACGTGGGGGAAGCAGATACAGAACCAACTTTGAGAAAAGCCTTGGCCATCGGGGCTGATGACGCTACCCGGGTGAACTCATTCCCCAAGGACTCCTTGTTTGTGGCCCAGCAGATTGCCCATTACGCCAGAGAAGGCGGGTATGACCTGATTCTAATGGGCCGGGAATCGATTGATTTTAACGGCGGGATGGTTCACGGAATGGTGGGTGAACTTCTGGGCATACCCTCTATATCCCCTACGGTAAAGCTGGATATTGAGGGAAGTATCGCTAAGCTCGAGCGGGAAATAGAGGGGGGGAAGGAATTTTTGGAAGTGAAGCTTCCTTTTGTGGCCGGTTGCCAGGAGCCTATTGCAGAGTGGAAGATTCCCAATATGCGGGGCATTATGTCTGCAAGAACAAAACCCCTGAAGGTCGTCGAGCCCATTGAGGCCGATATCGTCACCGAAGTGGTGGAATTCAAGCTGCCTCCTGCCAAAGGAGCGGTAAAAATCATTGACAAAGACCATGTGGAGGAATTGGTGAGGCTCCTTCAAACTGAGGCCAAAGTGCTTTAATTACTTTATCAAAAGAAGAATATGTCTATATTAGTATATCTCGAACAGTCCGAAGGAAATATCAAAAAGTCCTCCCTCGAGGCGGTTTCTTATGCCAAAGCTTTTTCTGAAAAAGCCGGAGGAACGGTGACAGCCGTGGCTTTGGGCACTATAAGCCAAGAAATTCTGGCCGCGGTGGGTTCCGCCGGGGCAGAAAAGGTACTCCACATTGCTGATGACCAATTATCTGAGGGAACTGTTCAAGCTCATGCACGGGCGGTGGCATCTGCCTTTGAAAAGGAGGGAGCAAAGACCTTGGTGTTGGCCAAGTCTTCACTGGGAGATGCAGTGGCTGCGAGATTGGCGGTTATCTTGAATGCAGGCCTTGTGTCTAACGTGGTTGAGTTACCGGATATAGCGGCGGGTTTCAAGGTGAGGCGAAGCATTTACACAGGGAAAGCGTTTGCAGATACGTCACTTTTGACCGAAAACAAGATCCTTTCCGTCAAAAAGAATGCCGTGGATCTGCGCGTTGATGGGGGAGAGGCTACGGTGGAATCTTTTGAAGTTGCTCTCACAGAGGAGGACTTTAGGGTGAAAATAAAAGCGACAGATAAAATGTCAGGAGATGTGTTGCTTACTGAGGCGGATATTGTAGTTTCGGGAGGAAGAGGCATGAAAGGGCCTGAGCATTGGCATCTTTTGGAAGATCTTTCCAAGTCGCTGGGTGCTGCGTTGGGTTGTTCCAAACCTGTTTCTGACCTAGGTTGGCGGCCGCACCATGAACATGTGGGACAGACTGGAATAAAAGTATCCCCATCTTTGTATATTGCTGTTGGAATTTCTGGGGCAATTCAACATCTTGCCGGAGTAAATGGCTCTAGGGTCATCGTGGTTATTAACAATGACCCGGAGGCTCCTTTTTTCAAAGCTGCCGATTATGGGATTGTGGGAGATGCATTTGATGTTTTACCCAAGTTGACAGAGGCTATAAAAGCGATAAAATAATAATTTGTGGAAAACACTATTGAACTAGAAATTTTAGGATTGTCATCGAATCATTCCCAATCAGGTTCTTTTACCTTGATCTTGGGGGAGATTGAAGGGAAGAGACGGCTTCCTATTGTCATAGGCATGTTTGAGGCCCAAGCAATTGCCATTGAAATAGAGAAGATTATTCCCAATCGGCCGATGACCCATGATCTTTTCAAATCATTTTCTTCCAACTTTGGTTTTTCGATTGAACATATTTTGGTTTCAGACATGCGCGAGGGTGTTTTTTACGCAAAGATTGTCTGTCATAACAACTCTAAAAGGGTCGAGATAGATGCGCGGCCTTCTGATGCCATTGCTATTGCTGTAAGATTTGACGCACCTATTTATTGTTCCCATCTGGTCATGTCTGAAGCGGCGATAGAATTTACCGAAGAGGATGAGAAAAATGAACAGAAATCCGGCTCAAAAGGCGGTTCAGCTTCAGGCACCAAGAAAAAAACAGATACATCCCTTGAGGATTTTAGTTTGGATAAGCTCAATAAAATGCTGAATCAAGCCATCAATAATGAGGATTATGAGAAGGCAGCGAGATTGAGAGATGAGATTAACCGTAGAAACTAAAAGAATTAACGGGAATACCATAACCGCTTTAATTTAACCCATTATATTTGTCACCTGATTTATAGGCTTAAAGGCAGGACATCAATTATACATGGAATACTTCAGGGGGTTATTAGGTATCATTGCGCTTCTCGGAGTAGCTTTTATTTTTTCGACCAATAGGAAATTAGTAGACTGGCGCTTGGTAGGAATAGGGGTGTTGATCCAGGCCATATTTGGAGTTTTGATCACGAAGGTCGATTTTGTTGCGGATCTATTTCTTGCATTGAGCCGTGGATTTGTGAAGTTCTTGAGTTTTTCCCAAGACGGTGCCATCTTTCTTTTCGGTGATCTGGCTTCCAATACCTTTGGTTTTATTTTTGCATTCCAAGTGCTTCCCACTATTATTTTCTTCTCTACCGTCTCGGCGGCCTTGTATTACCTGGGAATATTACAGAAAATCGTTTTTGCCATTGCATGGCTGATGTCACGGACAATGCGGCTCTCTGGGGCGGAGAGCTTATCTGCCGCAGGCAACATATTTTTGGGACAGACGGAGGCCCCTTTGCTGGTCAAGCCGTTTATACCTACCATGACCCGATCGGAACTCATGTGTTTGATGGCCGGAGGAATGGCTACCATTGCCGGAGGGGTGTTGGCAGGCTACGTGGCCTTCTTAGGAGGCGATAGTCCTGAAGAACAAAGCAAATTTGCCGCTTATTTATTGGGGGCAAGTATTATGAATGCACCTGCCGCTATCGTCATGTCTAAAATCATCATTCCCCAAACGGAAAAAGACAAATTGGACAACCAGTTAAAGGTTAATGAGGAGAATCTCGGGGTAAACCTCATTGATGCCATGTCAAGGGGAGCCTCGGATGGATTGAAGCTTGCGTTGAACGTCGGCGGAATGCTGCTTGCTTTCATAGCCGTCATCGCAGCAGTAAATTATCTTTTGACAGGTATTATCGGAGAATTTACGGGATTAAATGCGCTTGTTGCAAGTAGCACCAATGGAGCTTTCCAAGGTTTTTCATTGGAATATATATTAGGTCAAATCTTCAGAGTATTTGCGTGGTTGATCGGGGTTGAATGGAAGGATGCCCTTCAGGTAGGATCCCTGCTGGGTCAAAAAACCGTGATCAATGAGTTCGTCGCCTATCTTGGTCTTGCGGAACTGAAGGATGCCGGCACGCTTTCCCCAAAGTCCATTGTGATTGCGACATATGCCTTATGTGGCTTCTCTAACTTCAGCTCCATAGCCATTCAGGTGGGAGGGATCGGCAGCATAGCCCCCAATCAACAATCAGAATTATCACGGCTGGGGATGAAGGCTTTATTGGCAGCTTCTCTGGCTTGTATGATGACGGCTTCCATCGCCGGAGCCTTGTATGCAGTAGGTTGATCCATAAAAAAAGCCATCTCACGATGGCTTTTTACTAATCTTGGACAACGATTTTTTCTATCTTGTCACCCTGTTTGATTTGGTCCACGATGTCGATGCCTTCCACTACCTTGCCGAAGCAGGTGTGGTTTCTGTCCAGGTGTTGGGTGTTTTCCCTGCTGTGGCAGATGAAGAACTGGGATCCGCCGGTATTTCTTCCTGCATGCGCCATGGACAATACGCCTCGGTCATGGTATTGGTTGTCCCCTGTTAGTTCACAATCTATTTTATAACCTGGCCCCCCTGTACCGTTTCCTACAGGACAGCCTCCTTGGATCACAAAGTTTGGGATCACCCTATGGAAGGTAAGCCCGTCATAAAAACCTTCCTTAGAGAGTTTTACAAAATTGTCCACCGTATTGGGAGCATCGTTCTCGTAAAACTCCACTTTCATTACTCCTTTTTCAGTATGTATTTCTGCTGTTTTCATAAAATGTTTTTTTACAAAAATAGGAAATATATAAACGATTTAAACTTTTTGTTCTAATAATCCCATTTGCAGATAAAGAAGTCTCCCCCGGCACTCCGGGGAACGTTATTAATCGGATCCCCTTACGACTAATCGTGGATTGATTCTTGATGTGTTTTTAAAAACATCAAACATTATGGACAATAGAGAGAAACTGGAAAAGATGGATAAAGCGGTAAGATTGCTGGAAGATCTTAGAAACAGCCAAGCAGCGTTAATTGAAAAAGCCTCACTGCTACAGACAGAGGCGATGTCCTTTAATTTTTCGGAAATGGAAAAAAACATCGGCGACTTACATTCCCGCTATGATGATTCCTTGGAGATGTTAGACCAAGAGCTGGAAAGATTCCGCGCAAAACGGGACAAATTCGAAGAAGATAAGGGGTTGAAGGGCCAAGAATTGTAATTCGGCCTTAATCTACCTTTTCACTTTTGGAGCACCGGCCTGAATGTCTTCAGTGGCAAAGTCTGCGTATTTTTCGAAATTGTCGATAAATTTAAGGGCAACTTTTTTGGCTTTTTCATCATAGTCAGCGGGTTTTTTCCAGCTGTCCCTCGGATTTAATAGTCCCGCAGGTACATCAGGACAGCTAAGGGGGATCTGAAATCCAAAAACCCCGTGCGTTTGGAAAGCTACCTCATCCAGTAGGCCTTCCAATGCGGCAGAAATCATCGATCTCGTGTATTTCAACTTAATTCTTGACCCCTCACCAAAAGATCCGCCAGTCCATCCCGTGTTGACCATCCACACGTTCACCTCCTGCTGCTCCATCTTTTCCCCAAATAGGGTGGCATACCTTGCTGGATGTAAGGGCAAGAACGCCTCGCCAAAACAGGCAGAAAATGTTGCTTCTGGTTCATCAACCCCAACCTCCGTCCCCGCTACCTTTGCGGTATAGCCTGAGATAAAATGGTACATGGCCTGAGGGGTGTTGAGTTTGGAAATCGGGGGGATTACCCCGAAGGCATCCGCGGTGAGGAAGAAAATGTTTTTCGGAAGATTCCCCATAGAGGGGGAAGCGGAGTTCACGATAAAATGGATAGGATAGGCCGTACGGGTATTAGGGGTCACCTCTTTGTTGAAGAAATCAATATCCCTTCGCTTTTGATAGAAACGCGTATTTTCCACAATGGCACCAAACCTAATGGCATCAAAGATATCAGGCTCCTGTTCCCTTGTCAGGTCTCCCACTTTGGCATAGCAGCCGCCTTCAAAATTGAACACCCCGGTGTCGGTCCATCCATGCTCATCATCACCAATTAGTTTTCTTTTTGGATCAGTGGACAAGGTGGTTTTGCCGGTGCCGGAAAGACCGAAAAATATTGCTGTATCACCTTTCTGCCCTGTATTGGCAGAGCAATGCATGGGCAATACCTTATGATTTTGGGGTAGGAGGTAATTCAGGACAGAAAATATTCCCTTTTTCATCTCTCCGGCATAAGCTGTTCCACCGATCAGCACCAATTTTTTGCTGAAGTTTAACAGCACGAAATTTCCTTGTCGCGTTCCGTGCACCGCGGGATCGGCCTTAAACTCCGGGATGCAGATAATAGTAAATTCCGGGGAGAAATTTTCTTCATCTGCTGCCGTGGGTCGGATGAACATATTGTAACAAAAAAGGTTATGCCAAGAAAGCGTGTTGATTATCCTCAGGTTTAGGCGGAATTCTGGGTCAGCCCCGGCATAGGCGTCTCGAACATAGATTTTTTTATCTTCCAGAAAGCTTGTCATTTCTCGATGTATGACATCAAAGGCCTCGGGACTGAACGGCTGATTGATATCGCCCCACCAGATGGTGTTTTCATTTCCTGCATCTTTAACGATAAAGCGGTCCTTTGGCGATCTTCCCGTAAACTCTCCTGTATCCGCCGTCAGGGCGCCGGTGTCGGCCAGAAGTGCTTCTCCATTGATAATGGCATGCTCCACAAGTTCTGCAGGCGCTAAGCCCCAGTATATTTCACGTACTTTATTGATGCCTATTTTATGTAACTTGGCTAATGCAGGTGTTGCGGCTGAATTTGGCATAATTGAACATTAAAAGGAAAAGAATACTATCGGTTGTGGTCTTAGCAGGAATGGAACCAAGATAAACGCTTTTTATCTCAAAGCCAAAAACGGTGAACGCCGTTTCTTTGCTTCAAAAAGAAAACATACCTATGGTCTTTTTTTATAACTTGCGGCCATTGAATCAGTAATCATCATTAATAATAGCTAATGTCAGAAAGCAGTGACAAATTTATAGGAAAACAGAATGCTCCTAGGGATCTATATGAAGGACCTCAGATATTTGGGCATCCAAAAGGGTTGATGACCTTGTTTTTTACAGAGATGTGGGAACGTTTCAGTTACTATGGGATGCGCGCCCTTTTGATACTGTTTATGACCACTGCGGTGGTAGATGGCGGCCTTGGGTTTGATGACAAGACTTCAGGTGCTGTTTATGGTCTTTATTCTATGGGAGTTTATCTGTTGGCTCTGCCGGGAGGCTGGTTGGCGGATAGGATTTTAGGCCTCAAGAAATCTGTCTGGTACGGAGGGATAATCATCACCCTCGGACATTTCACCATGGCTTTTCCAGGTTTGGTGTCCTTGTTCGGGACTGAAACGCTCGAAAAAACTGTGACAAGTCCACTTGACACCAATTCGTTTTATTTGGGTTTGATATTGATTGTCTTGGGCACCGGTTTGTTAAAACCCAACATCAGTTCTATAGTCGGAAAACTATATCCGGATGGGAGCAGCAAGAGAGATGCTGGTTTTTCCATTTTCTATATGGGCATTAATTTAGGGGCACTCTTTGCTCCGATTGCCTGTAGTACCCTGGCGATTTATGATTGGCATCTGGGCTTTGGATTGGCAGGCTTTGGAATGTTGTTAGGTTTGGTCCAATATAAGCTAACCAACAAGCACCTCGAGGGAAT
>Ga0079224_100016874_pt1 | contig 10272 bp, 8 predicted proteins | sample Stecom2015_FD_80414 | JGI IMG/M metagenome (GOLD analysis project Ga0079224, IMG submission 80414) | Agricultural soil microbial communities from Utah to study Nitrogen management - Steer compost 2015 | ecosystem: Environmental > Terrestrial > Soil > Agricultural land | place: USA: Utah... | reverse complement strand
GCCTGCGCCTTGCGGCGCGCCAGATTGGCCCTGAGCTCTGCCGCCAGCCTCTTGCGGCGCTCTTCCTTCGTTTCGGATTTCTCCTTGCCAGCCATTCTCATTTCCCATATCGCATGCGTGCGCGGCCCGTGCAGCGCACTCTCACATATATGGAGCGGACGCTTGCGCTCGGGCAACCGATATGGCAGAAGGCCGCCCAATCCCGCTGCCGTAGCTCAGTGGTAGAGCACTCCCTTGGTAAGGGAGAGGTCGAGAGTTCAATCCTCTCCGGCAGCACCATCTTCCGAATATACGGGCATCCGCGGCTCGCTCAGGCTTCGAGGAAAAGGTGCTCTGCCGCCATCGGCACTTTTCGGGCGAAGCTGGTTGACTTGCACCATGCTCAATGCGCTATTGCGGATAACGGGCTGCTGTCTGTGCGCGGGCGAACGAGCGTGGGCATGCCGGGTGGTCGAGCGCAGCAGGCGACGTGCGATGAAAGCGGCAGGCGCAGCGCGCGGGGCGGCGGAATTGGAGGAGGATAGCAACGGATGCATGTGCTGGTGATCGGCGCGGCCGGGATGATCGGCCGCAAGCTGGTCGAGAGGATCGCCGCCGAGGAGGGCGCGCTAGGCGGCGGGCTGGACCGGCTTACGCTCGTTGACATCGTCGAGCCTCCGATGCCGTCCGCCCTTGCGGCAGTGGCCTCCAGCGAGGCGCTGGACCTTTCTCAACCGGGCAGCGCGGAAAAGCTCGCGTCGGCGCGCCCGGATATCATCTTTCATCTGGCGGCAATCGTGTCGGGCGAGGCAGAGGCCGATTTCGAGAAGGGCTATCGCGTCAATCTTGACGGCACGCGCGCGCTTTTCGAGGCAATCCGTCTTGAGGGGCGGAAAGAGCCTTATCGTCCGCGGGTGGTCTTTGCTTCCTCCATCGCCGTTTTTGGCGCGCCCTTTCCAGAAAAAATAGGCGACGAGTTCTTCTCTACTCCGCTGACGAGTTACGGCACGCAAAAGGCCATATCGGAACTTCTGCTCGCCGATTATTCCCGTCGCGGCTTCTTTGACGGGATAGGCCTCAGGCTCCCCACCATCTGCATCCGTCCCGGCAAGCCCAACAAGGCGGCGTCCGGCTTCTTCTCCAACATTCTGCGCGAGCCGCTGGTGGGTGAGGAAGCTGTGCTGCCGGTCGAAGAGGATGTGCGGCACTGGTTCGCGAGCCCCCGCGCGGCCGTCGGCTTTTTCATTCACGCGGCACGGCTCGACCTTGAGCAGGTGGGCCCGCGGCGCAATCTCACAATGCCCGGCCTGTCGGCCACCGTGGGCGAGCAGATCGAGGCGCTGAGGCGTGTTGCGGGCGAGAAAGCGGTGCGTCTCATCCGGCGCGAGCCGGATGCGACGATCCGCCGGATCGTCTTGGGCTGGCCCACCGATTTTGATGCGCGGCGCGCCGAAAAGCTTGGCTTCTCGGCCGAAAAGAGCTTCGATGACATCATCCGCATCCACATCGAGGATGAACTCGGCGGGACGATCGCCCATGGCGGGTAAGGGAAGATCCGGCGAAGGAAAGATCGCGCTGGTGACCGGAGGCGGCACCGGCATCGGATATGGCATCGCCGAGGCGCTGGCTGCGGAAGGCTATGTCGTCTTCATCTCGGGCCGCAGGCACGAGGTACTGGAACGTGCCGCCGAAGAGATTTCCAGGAAAACGGGCGGCCAGGTGAATGCCGTGGTGGCCGATGTAAGCGATCCCGATTCCGTCTCGGCCTTGTTTGCAGAGATCGAAAAGGCTCACGGTCGCCTCGACCTCCTGGTCAACAATGCCGGCGTCAACGCGCCGGCCGTTCCCGTAGAGGACATCACTTTCGAGCAGTGGAGCGCAGTCGTGGCAACGAACCTCACTGGCGCTTTTCTGTGCACGCAGGCGGCCATGCGGCTTATGAAGGCGCAGCGCCCGCGCGGCGGGCGCATCATCAACAACGGGTCCATCTCGGCCATCACGCCGCGGCCGCATTCCGCGCCCTATACCGCCACGAAGCACGCCATCACCGGACTTACGAAATCCACTGCGCTCGATGGGCGACCCTTCGACATCGCCTGCGGCCAGATCGATATTGGCAATGCGGCGACCGACATGACCCAGCGGATGGGCACGGGCGTGCTGCAGGCGAATGGCGATATTGCGCCCGAGCCGACCATCTCGGTGGCTCACATTGCCGAGGCCGTCGTGTACATGGCCGGGTTGCCGCTGGAGGCAAATGTGCTCAATATGACAGTTATGGCCACGAAGATGCCGCTGGTCGGCCGAGGGTAGAGAGAAGGTTTCGATAATGGCAGGTGTTCAGTTCATCGATGTGAAGAAGTCCTTCGGGGCGGTGAACGTCATCAAGGGCGTCAACATCGGCATAGACGACGGCGAGTTCGTCATCCTCGTGGGGCCGTCCGGCTGCGGAAAATCGACCCTTCTGCGCATGCTGGCGGGGCTTGAAAACATCACCGAAGGCGCGATCCGCATCGGGGACCGGGTGGTGAACACCGTGCCGCCGAAGGACCGGGACATCGCCATGGTGTTCCAGAACTACGCGCTCTATCCGCACATGACGGTGGCCGACAACATGGCCTTCTCGCTGAAGCTCAAGGGAACGCCCAAGGAAGAGCGCGACAGGCGCGTGAAGGCAGCCGCCGATATTCTCGGCCTGAACCAGCTCCTCGATCGCTACCCGCGCCAGCTTTCGGGCGGCCAGCGCCAGCGCGTGGCCATGGGCCGCGCCATCGTCCGCGACCCGCAGGTCTTCCTTTTCGATGAACCGCTCTCGAACCTTGATGCCAAGCTGCGCGTGGCCATGCGCGCGGAGATCAAGGAACTGCACCAGCGGCTGCAGACCACCACCGTCTATGTGACGCACGACCAGATCGAGGCCATGACCATGGCCGACAAGATCGTCGTGCTGCATGACGGCGTGGTCGAGCAGATCGGTGCGCCGCTCGACCTCTACGACAGGCCGGCTAATCTGTTCGTGGCGGGCTTCATCGGCTCGCCGGCCATGAACATGATCCGCGGCCAGATCGATCCGGAAAAGCGCACCACCTTCGTCACGGAGGACGGCACGAAGCTTCCGGTCGCCGATCCCGGCCCGGAGGCGGTGGGCCGCAATCTGGTCTACGGCGTCAGGCCGGAGTTCATCAGCCTCGATCCGGAAGGGTTGCCCGCCGAGGTGATCGTGATCGAGCCGACCGGCTACGAGACGCACATGATGGTCAAGCTGGGCGGCGAGGAAGTGAACTGCGTCTTCCGCGAGCGGGTGCAGGCCAATGCGGGCGAGGTGATCCGGTTGCGCATCGACGCCGACCGGGTGCACCTCTTCGACGCGGTTTCGGGGCAGCGGCTTTCGGCCTGAGTTGCTCTAGCCTCTGGACCGGCGGCCTCCGCCGGAATATTCTTGTAATGGATCGGCAACGGGCCGTCGACGGCGAGGCCGTGTGTGGTTCCGGCGCTGCGCCGGATGCCTGAACAAGCGTGAAAACCCTTCGTCAAGCTTTCTGAGGCAAGCTCAGCGAGGACAACACGGCTCTTGCGGGGCGGTCCGGCGCGGTCCGTGCGGCGAGGAGGGGCAGATGCGCATATATCCGGTAATCATCAGCGGCGGCGCTGGTTCTCGCCTGTGGCCACTGTCGCGCGATCTGCACCCTAAACCCTTCATCCGGCTGCCGGACGGCACGAGCCTCATCGGCCGAACCTATGCGCGTGCCGCGGCCCTGCCGGGCGTGGAACGAATCTTCACGGTCACAAACCGCGAGCTCCTGTTCTTGACCTCCGACATCTATGCGGAAAGGGGCGGGCCATCGCCCGAGAACGCGTTCCTGCTCGAACCTTTCGGGCGTGATACGGCCGCCGCGGTCGCGCTGGCGGCAAATCATGCAGCCGAAACGCTGGGAGCCGATGCCGTACTGCTCGTGCTGCCTTCGGATCACCTCATTCGCGATGAGGCGGCTTTCGCTGCGGCGGTCGAACGCGCTGCGGAACTGGCGGCGGACGGACGCATCGTCACCTTCGGCATCCGGCCGGAGCGGCCGGAGACGGGCTACGGATATATCGAAGCGGATGGCGAAGAGGTACGGCGCTTCATCGAAAAACCGGATAAGAAGCGGGCCGCCGAATATGTCGCCAGCGGGAACACCTACTGGAATTCCGGCATGTTCTGCTTCAGCGCCGGCACGATGCTTAAGGCTATGGAAACCCATTGCCGCGACATCCTGGCCGGGGTGCGGGCGGCTCTTCAGGCCGCGCGCCGACTCGAAGCGGACGGACGCACGGTCATCGAGGTCGATGCAAAGGAATTCGAGGCCGTGCCCGCGATCTCGATCGACTATGCGGTCATGGAAAAAGTCGACAACGCGGCCTGTGTACCGGTGGATTGCGGCTGGTCGGACGTGGGATCCTGGGCGGCCATTTCCGAGCTGGTGGAAGCGGACGCAAGCGGCAACCGGCTGACGGGCGAGGCGTTGATCGAGGCGAGCCGGAACTGCTTCGTGCATTCGGAGGATCGCCTGGTCGGGCTAGTCGGCGTTTCCGATCTGCTGGTGGTCGATACGCCGGACGCGCTGCTTGTCGCGCACAAGGACAAGGCGCAGGAAGTCAAACGCCTCTATAATCGTCTCAAGGAAGGCAAGCACGATGCCGCGAAGCTGCACCGCACCGCGCACCGGCCCTGGGGCACCTACACCGTGCTTGAGGAGGGTGACCGCTTCAAGATCAAACGGATCGTCGTAAAGCCCGGCGCCACGCTCAGCCTGCAGGCGCATCATCACCGGTCTGAGCACTGGGTCGTGGTGAGCGGCACCGCGCTCGTCGTCAACGGCGATGAGGAGATCCTGCTGACCACCAACCAGTCCACCTATATTCCCTGCGGCTACAAGCACAGGCTGGCCAATCCGGGAATCCTGCCGCTGGTACTCATCGAGGTCCAGAGCGGCGATTATCTCGGGGAGGATGACATCGTCCGCTTCGACGATGTTTACGGCCGCTCCTGATCGCGTATCCGCTTATCGAAAATTTTCAGAAATTTTACTCCCGGCTATTTGTGTATAAGGAGTACGCTGGGTCAAAACGCGCATAACAGATCGAGACGCCACAACTTAGGGGCAATCACGATGCGCGACCGAAAACCCAGCAATGCCCGGCGGAAGCCATATGGCAGGCGCTGCGCACCAACCATACGCTGCGGCGCTTCTCCGGGCGGCTGATCCGCGTCACCAGAAAAGACTACTTCTTTTTCACGCAAGATGATCGAAGGTCTCGGGGCAGGCAGCCCTACCTTCGTGACCTGCGGCAAGAGCCCAGCCGGTCCTTCCCGCCCCCCGGGCCGGCTTCGCCCAAGGCCCCGTCCTGCCACACCTGTCAGGCGGGGCCTTGGCACCCTAACCTCCAAGGCCAGTGGAGCAATCGGGACAAAACCAGCGGCATGCCTTGCGCTGGCGCGTCATAGCCGGTCTTCCCGCCCCCCGGACCGGCTCTGCCCAAGGCCCCGTCTTGCCGCGCCTTCGGGTGCCGTCAGGCGGGGTCTTGGGACCCGCCCTCCAACGCCGATGGAGCAACTGGAATAAGCCGGCGGCACGCCTTGCACGCCGGCACCTCGTCGCCGGTCTTCCCGCCCACCGGACCGGCATGCCCAAGGCCCTGTCCTGCCGCGCCTGCAGGTGCTGTCAGGCGGGCCTTGGGAACTCTCAAAGGCAAGCAGTGAGCCTTCGGCAAGGCCAGATTGCGAACGTTCCTTCGAGGCTCTGTTGCGCCGGAGCGCGGCAGGCTATCTATAGCGCCGCAGTCCCATGCACGCGGAAGGCTTCTATGAACCCGGTGAGCATCGCGCTCCTTGCAGTTTCGACCGTGATCTTTGTCGCTGCTGCCAGCTCCGCCAAGAACTGGGCCCTGTCGAACGGCAGCTGGTTCTGGCTCGCTGCGACGCTCGGTCTCTATACGCTGGGCAATCTGATCATGCTGCGCCTGATCAAGGATATCGGCATGGGCATTGCCCTCAGCCTTTCGGCCGTCGTTCAGCTTGTCGCGGTAAACGCGGTCGCGCTCTTCTTCTTCGGCGAGCGTGTCGCACCCGTTCAGGGAGCCGGGCTGGTGCTTGCGATCGTGGCGGTGGTGATGATCACACTGTTGCCGGGCCGATAATAGCGACCGGACGGGCCGTTAGGCCCTCGCTTCCTGCGGGCGCTTAATGTGCGCGGCGGCTTCCAGGACAAGCGGCTTCAGCCCGTCGCCGCCCCGGTCGATGATCTCGAATAGCTGGCGGCGCATGCGGGGCTCCCAGAACTTGTTGATGTGGTCGGCCACGCCTTCCACCGCTTCCTCCCGCTTCATCGTCTCGAAAAAGCTGGCGATCTGGTTCGCCATGTAGATGAGCTTTTCTTTGCCGGTCTTGACACCTGCTTCATGCGACATTGGGGGCCGCTCCGCTCCTTACACGTTCCGGATGGGTAAAGATGTCGAATTCCTGTCCGCGGACAAGCGCGATCATGGTCATGCCGCACTGTTCCGCGGTGCTGATCGCAAGCGCCGTGGGGGCGGAAACGGCGATAAGCACCGGAGAACCGATCGCCGCCGCTTTCTGAACCATCTCGACCGAGACCCGGCTGGTGATGACCATCGCTCCCTCGGCGGCATTCAAGCCCTGCCTCGCCAGGGCGCCGGCCAGCTTGTCGAGGGCATTGTGGCGGCCGACATCCTCGCGCACGGCGACGATGCCTTTGCCCGGGATGTAGAGGCCCGCCGCATGCACCGCACCCGTCTGCTTGTGCAGGGTCTGTTGCAGCGAAAGAAGTTCCACCGATTGAGTGATTTCGCCGGGCTTGATCAGCCAGGAGGTTCCCGCCACGCTGGGGACCTGGCGCATCGCCTCTTCAATCGACTCGATGCCGCACAGCCCGCAGCCCACCGGACCGGCGAGCCGCCTGCGGCGCGCCTCGAAGCGCTTGTTGGCCGCGTCCTTCAGGCTGATCTGCACGTCGTAACCAACCCTCAACGCCTGCACGTTGATCGACTCGATTTCGCTTGCGGAGGACACGATGCCTTCCGTCAGGCTGAAGCCAAGCGCGAAATCCTCAAGATCGTCGGGTGTGGCCATCATGACAGCGTGGGTGGTCCCGCCATAGGACAACGCCACCGGCACCTCTTTCGGCACGATGCGCGCGCTGACGCGGACGCCCTTTTCCCGCTGGGCGGTGCGCAGGACCTTCGAAAGAGGGTTGGATGTCATGTCCAAGCGCTAACTCTCCCTGCAGCGAGGCCGCGCCGCCAGGAACGACGTTTCAGGTTCGGCAGGCTGTTCCTCGCCCCGGCTCCGCAGGGGCAAAGGAATGGCGCCTGTCATTCCGCCGGCTCCGCATGCACGACGCGGCGGCTCTTCTGCGCATGCTCCCGGTAGTCGCGCTGCCATTCGGTGGGGCCGTTGGAAGGCGACACCTGCACCGCCGTCACCTTGTATTCCGGGCAGCTCGTGGCCCAGTCGGCATATTCCGTGGTGACCACGTTAGCCTGCGTTCCCGGGTGATGGAAGGTCGTGTAGACCACGCCCGGCGCGACGCGGTTGGTCACCTTGGCGCGCAGCGTCGTCTCGCCGGCCCGGCTGGCGAGCTTCACCCAATCGCCGTCGCGGATACCGCGGTTCTCCGCGTCGAAGGGATGGATCTCCAGCCGGTCCTCGGCGTGCCAGACCACGTTGTCGGTGCGCCGCGTCTGCGCGCCGACATTGTATTGGGTCAGGATGCGGCCGGTCGTCAGCAGCAGCGGGAAGCGCGGGCCGGTCTTCTCGTCGGTCGCCACATAGGCGGTGCGGACGAACTTGCCCTTGCCGCGCACGAAACCGTCCACATGCATGACCGGCGTGCCGAGCGGCGCCTTCTCGTTGCAGGGCCACTGCACGGAGCCTTCGCGCTCCAGAAGGTCGTAGCTGACGCCGGCGAAGGTGGGCGTCGTGGCGGCGATCTCGTCCATGATCTCGGACGGGTGCTTGTAGTTCCAGTTGAGTCCCAGCGCCCGGGCGAGCTCCTGTGTCGCCTCCCAGTCCGCATAGCGGCTCTTGGGCTCCATCACCTTGCGCACGCGGTTGATGCGCCGCTCGGCGTTGATGAAGGTGCCGTCCTTCTCCAGGAAGGTGGAGCCGGGCAGGAACACGTGGGCGTAATTGGCCGTCTCGTTTAGAAAGAGATCATGGACGACCACGCACTCCATGGCGGCAAGCCCTTCGGCCACGTGCCGCGTGTTGGGATCGGACTGCAGGATGTCCTCACCCTGGATGTAGATGCCCTTGAACGAGCCCTCGACGGCGGCGTCGAGCATATTGTTGATCCGGAGGCCCGGCTCCTCATCGAGCTTCACGCCCCAGATCTTCTCGTAGATCGCCCGCGTGGCCTCGTCAGAGATGTGGCGATAGCCCGGCAGCTCATGCGGGAAGGAACCCATGTCGCAGGAGCCCTGCACGTTGTTCTGGCCCCGAAGCGGGTTAACGCCCACGCCCGGCCGGCCGATATTGCCGGTGGCCATAGCAAGATTGGCGATCGCCATAACGGCGGTCGAGCCCTGGCTGTGCTCGGTGACGCCGAGGCCGTAATAGATCGCGGCGTTCCCGCCCGTGGCATAGAGACGGGCCGCGGCGCGGATGGTCTCAGCCGGAACGCCCGAAACCTTCTCCACGGCCTCCGGGCTATTCTCGGGCTGAAGCACGAACTCAGCCCAGTCCTCGAATGCGTCCCACTCGCAGCGCTCGCGCACGAAGGCTTCATCGACAAGGCCTTCCGACACGATCACATGCGCGAGCGCCGTCAGCACCGCGACATTCGTGCCGGGCCTCAACGGCAGATGATAGGCCGCCTCCACATGCGGCGTGCGCACGAGGTCGATGCGACGCGGATCGATGACGATCAGCTTCGCACCCTCCCGAAGACGCTTCTTCATCCGCGAGGCGAAGACCGGGTGGGCATCGGTCGGGTTGGCTCCGATCAGCATCACGACGTCGGCATGTTCGACCGAGTCGAAGTCCTGCGTGCCCGCCGAGGTGCCGAAGGTGGTCTTGAGCCCATAGCCCGTCGGCGAATGGCAGACGCGCGCGCAGGTATCGACGTTGTTGTTGCCGAAGCCCTGCCGCACGAGCTTCTGGACCAGATACGTCTCCTCATTCGTGCAGCGCGAAGAGGTGATGCCGCCGATCGCGCCACGGCCGTACTGGTACTGGATGCGCCTGAACTCCTTCGCCACATGGGCGAGCGCCTCTTCCCACGTCACCTCGCGCCAGGGATCCGTGATCTTTTCACGGATCATGGGGTTGAGGATGCGGTCCTTATGGGTGGCATAGCCGTAGGCGAAGCGGCCCTTCACGCAGGAATGGCCGCGATTGGCCTTGCCCTCCTTGTAGGGCACCATGCGCACCACTTGCTCGCCCTTCATCTCCGCCTTGAAGGAGCAGCCGACGCCGCAATAGGCGCATGTGGTGACCGTGGACCATTCGGGCATGCCGAGTTCGATCACGGATTTCTCGCGCAGTGCACCCGTGGGACAGGCCTGCACGCAGGCTCCGCAGGACACGCATTCCGATTCGAGGAACGGCTCGTTCATGCCAGCGGAAATGCGGCTCTCGAAGCCGCGCCCCTCCACCGTCAGGGCGAACGTGCCCTGCACCTCCTCGCAGGCACGGACGCAGAGCGAGCAGACGATGCACTGCGAGGGATCGTAGGCGAAATAGGGGTTGGAGAGATCGGGCTCCAGAAAATGGGGATTGGCGGCGCCGTCATGGGCGGGCCAGATATGATTCTCGCCCTCGCGGCCGTAGCGGATTTCCTTGAGGCCCACGGTCTCGGCCATCCTGGCCATCTCGCAGTCGCCCGCCGCACAAGCCGGGCAATCCTCCGGATGGTCTGACATGTAGAGTTCCATGATGCCGCGGCGGATCGCCTGCACGCGTTCGGTCTGCGTCGAAACTTTCAAGCCCTCGGCCACTGGCGTGGTGCAGGAGGCCGGCGTTCCGGCACGTCCTTCGATCTCCACGAGGCAGAGCCGGCAGGAGCCGAAGGCCTTCACCATGTCGTTGGCGCAGAGTTTCGGCACCTCGATGCCCGCCATGCGCGCCGCGCGCATGATCGACGTGCCTTCAGGAACGGTGACGTCCTTGCCGTCGATCGTCAGCGTGACTGTCTTGTCCGACCTGGAAGCCGGCGTGCCGTAGTCAATCTCGTTCACGAAGCACATGGTCTTCCTCCTATTCCGCTGCCTGCCGCACCGGCTGCGGGCGGAAGT
>Ga0079224_100016873_pt1 | contig 10274 bp, 2 predicted proteins | sample Stecom2015_FD_80414 | JGI IMG/M metagenome (GOLD analysis project Ga0079224, IMG submission 80414) | Agricultural soil microbial communities from Utah to study Nitrogen management - Steer compost 2015 | ecosystem: Environmental > Terrestrial > Soil > Agricultural land | place: USA: Utah... | reverse complement strand
TCCTCCTTCCTACTTTACGGCAATCGAGCTCGATCGTCCTGATCTTCCCTGGCTGTTCACCCCCGCGCGCGCCGAGGATGAACAGGGCAGGCTCCGGCCCTGGCTCGTGCTCGTGGTCGTGCGGGATCAGTCCGGCGTGCGGATCCGCCCCGGGGGAAGTGGTCTGCCGGTGCTCGAGATCCGCTCGCCCGCCATACCGGCGGACGAGCTCCCGGACCTCTCCGAGTCGTGGGCCTGGGCGCACGCCCAGGTCGTGCACGGTGGCGCCGACATCGGGAGCGTGCTCGCCCGCGAACCTCGCCGGACGGTCTCCCGGCTGCTCTGCCCTCGCAGGCTCCGCCCCTTCACCCGCTACCACGCCTGTCTGGTCCCGGCTTTCGAGACGGGGCGGAAGGCAGGGCTGGGGCTGCCGATCGGCCCGGAGGACGAGGCGGGGCTTCGGCCTGCCTGGGAATCGGGTCCGGACGCCCCGTCCAAGGTCGAGTTGCCCCTCTATCATCACTGGACCTTCACCACGGGGGCCGAGGAGGACTTCGAGGCGGCCGTGCGGCGACTACACGCGCTGGGTGAGATCCCGCCGCGGGTCGGCGGTCTCCGCCTCCATGTCGAGGACGCGGGCGCGGCCGACCTCCCGGACCTGGGCATCCTCGACTTCGCGGGCGTGTTCCGTGCACCGAACGCCCCACCACCACTCCCGCCCGCTTCGCCGACCCCGCAGCAGGCGAGCTGGATGGCTCAGCTGACGGCGTGGCTGAATCACGCCGACGACGCAGCGTCCGGCGAGGCGACCGACGCGATCGTCACCATCCCGCTCTACGGCCAGTACGCGCAGGCGCTCCGGCGGCTTCCCGACGGGGAGAGCTGGGTCCGTGACCTCAACCTCGACCCGCGCAACCGTGCCGCCGCCGGGCTCGGCGTTCTGTTCGTCCAGTGGCACCAGGAAGAGCTGATGGCCTCGGCCTGGGCACAGCTCGCGGAGTACCGCGAGGCGCAGGAGGTGATGCGTACCGCGGAGCTGGCGCTGGAAGTGGGGAAGGCCACGGTGGCGAAGCGGTTCGCGCCCATGCAGGGCCGGGGTGAAATGCTCTATCAGATGGTGTCCCCCGCGCACGCGAACGTCGAGCTGCAGGACCGGGCGGTCACGATCGCCACGTGGGCGGACAACCAGGGGAGGCCGAAGCCTGCGTCGCTCGCCGCGTTCCGCCGGATCGCTCGGCCGGCGGGGCCGATCGCTCGCAGGCTACGCACGACCGACACCTCGATCTCGGCACCCATCGAGGTCCGACAGCCGCGGGTCGGCTCCGCGGGAATGGCCTCGATCCAGCCCTACGTGGCGCCACTCGCCACCCGGATCGAGGAGCTGAGCGAGCGGCGGGCGGCGTGGAACCGACCCGGAAATGACGAGGCGGTCGTAGCGCGCGCCAGCGCGGCGGTGGACGCTCTCCGCGCAGAGCTCGAGCGGATCGCGGGCATCGCGACTCCGCAGGAGGCTCCTCCGCTGCGGCCGTTCGACAACGCGCTCCAGCAGTCCGTCCTCTCGAGCCTCGGTCCCACCTCCGCACTCATCCAGGGGCTGCGCAGGAACCTGTCCCCCGGCGCACTCGCTTTCGTCGATGGCGCCGAGGGCGGATCTCCGAACACGTTCGGGCCGGAGTTCCCGCTCCCGATGTACGAAGCGGTTCGCGAGCTGATGCCGGAGCTGCTCCTCGCCGGCGCCCACGAGATCCCGGACGACACCGTCACGGTCCTCGAAACCAATCCCCAGTTCATCGAGGCCTTTCTAGTGGGGCTCAACCACGAGATGGCGCGTGAACTACTCTGGCGGGGAGCCCCGACCGACCTGAAAGGTACCCCCTTCCGGTATTTCTGGGGGAGCACGCCGGAAGCGAACCGGGAGCGGACTCCCGACATTCCGCCGCTGCACCAGTGGCCGGCGACGAATCGACTCGGGGGGAACCTCGTCGGCGGTGACGTGGAGGGTAAGCTCGCCCTCCTGTTCAAGGGCGACCTGCTGCGCCGCTTCCCCAATACCGTGATCTACGCGGTGCAGGCGAATCCGGATGGCTCCCTTTCGAGCAACGAACGGCATCCGCTCCAGCGGGGGAACCTCGGCGAAGACGCTGCATTCCTCCTCTTCGACCTCACCGAAGCCGAAGCCAGGGGAGGACCCGCACCGGGCGGTGATGGAGGACCTGGCTGGTATTTCATGCTTCAGGAGCAGCCCAGCGAAGCCCGGTTCGGACTGGATGCGGTGGCGGCGACGCCGGCGCCCGCCACGTGGGGCGACCTGGCGTGGGACCACGTCGTGACGAGCCCGGGCGGATACCTGCGGATCACCGAGTCCGCAGAGGACCTCGCCGGCGTGTCCGACACGAGCGGACTCGCCTGGGGAGTGAACGGCGCCCACATGGCCGACATCACCCTCCAGCGCCCCTTCCGCCTCGCGATCCATGCGCGTCGACTCCTGTAGCCGGGCGGCAGCCGCAAGGCGCCCCGCCCCGACCGATCGATGACCACGAATCCTCCGACCAGCTTCGATCAGGCCGAGCAGGAGCTGGGCGATCTGCCGTCCGCCCAGCTCCCCGTCGCGCTCTTCCCGGTTCGCCTCGAGACGCGCTTCATCACGCTCGACGAGCAGCCGCACCTCTGCGTCCGGGTCTTCCCTGACGAGCTCCACGTGGATGCGCACGAACCCGAGCTGACGGAGGACGAGGAGCGCTGGGGCCGCCATCTCTGGGAGCAGGCGTGGCGCGCGGGAGGGGATGCGGAGGTAGAGCGCGCCCTTCAGGCGGATCTGGCCGGCCGGTTCGGGCCGGGTCGCGCCGCCTGGATCGCCCGCGCGCTGACCCCGCTGAACCTCGAGAGCCGACCGAAGGCACCGATCCCCGAGGAGCAGCCGCTGCCGGTGGCGCCGTCCTTCCCCACCCCTGATCGCCGCGAGGCGTCCTGGACGAAGGCTCCGGGGCTCCGTGCGTTGCCGGACCGCTGGGTCGCCGTCGCCTACCGTCAGGGAGAGCGCGCGCTCGTCGGGGTCGGCAAGCCGATCCCGGCCGACCTCGCCGCCGGTCCGGACCCCACCGCACCCGAGCCGGACGAGCGGACCGACGACGCCCTCTCCGTCGACCCCGGGATGCGCTGGCTCGTCGACTTCGAGGAGGCGGTGAAGGTGGGCATGGGACTACGGATTCCCCTGCCCTCCCCCAGCGACCCGCAGGACGGGTACGACCGTCTCCTGGTCGTGGGGATCCGCACGGACGGCGATGACGCCGCCGCCGAGGTCGAGGCACTCCTCGAAGCACAGCTCTACACGGACGCGCTCGCCTTCGTCCCGCAGGGGACGCCCTCCAACAACACGGCCGAGACCCTCTCGGGCTTCGCCAGCTCGGAGCCCGACCTCTGGACCCCGCTCCAGAGCGCGCGGAGCGATGGTGGACCCGCGGCCGGAAGCAACCGGCTCGTGATGGCCGAAGCGCTCGGGATCGACCCGGCGATCTTCGCGTCGATTCCCCACGCCAGGGACCGGGAGCAGGCGGACGCCCGCGTGATGTGCACCGCTCTCTGGCCGGCCACCTGGGGCTACTTCCTGCGACACGTTGTCGGGGGTGTGCTCGACGATGAGCAGATCGAACGGCTACGCCGCCACTTCATCGATTCGGTGCGCGGGCGGGGCCCCCTCCCGGTACTGCGCGTGGGCAGGCAGCCCTATGGGGTGCTCCCCGTGCTCCCGCTCGATGCGTGCGCGCCGCGGGAGGACGCGTTCGGCGAGCGGGGCCTGGACCTCCTCCGGATGTTGCGGGAGTGGTGGCGTCGCTCGCTGCCGGGGGTGCCCGGGGTCCAGCCGTTCCGGAGCACGGAGTCGATGTCGCAGATGCTCGCCGACATTCTGGGCATGCAGCCGGTCGCACAGCACGTCCAGGCGCGGGTTGCTCTTCCAGGTGAGCTGTACGGGGTGCCGCAGCGGTCGGGGCTGGAGAGCACTCCCGTGGAGGATGTACTGGAGCGGAAGGAGCGCGCACTTGCGCCGCTCCGCGAGCTGGGCGTCAGCGAGGAGGTGGCGGGCGCCGCGGCGGTCTTCGGCGACGTGTCGTTCAGGCTCGCCGAGAGCCTCGTCGGCCCCGCCGGTGCGGACGGTGGCCTGCTCGACCCGAGCTCGATCGCCGCGATCGCGACGGCGGGCTTCGACGATCTGCAGCAAGGCAGGCTGGAACCGGGCCGCGCCGGCGAGACGCCGCTGTACCTCCTCCTCCGGCACTCGATGCTCCTGGCGTGGACCGAGGCCGCCTACCGGGTGTTGAAGTCCGCCGACGCACTGGAGGGGCGCGCTCTGCGCGAGGAACCGCTCGTGGACGTCGCCCCGGCGAACACCGACTCCTCCGACCCGGAGCGCACGCTGACCCCAGCCCGATTGGTGGCCGAGCCCTCGCCGAACGACGGATCGGTCCCGCTCGAGAGAGAGATCGGCCGGTTGCTGCGCGAGAAGCACGCGGACGTGGAGCCCCTCGGCGAGGCGCGGGCAGCCCTCGAGCACCTCGTGAAGCTTCCCGCCGCCGACCTCGACCTGCTGCTCCGGGAAACGCTGGATCTGGCCTCCCACCGGCTCGACGCCTGGCTCACCTCTCTCGCGACGGCACGCCTGCGCGAGCTTCGCCGGGCAAACCCGTCGGGGGTGCTGGTCGGAGGGTACGGATTCGTCGAGAATCTCCGCGCCTCCAGCGGAGCCGAAGTCGTCAGCCCGCCCCCCCCGGGGGAGGAGGACGGCCGCAGTCCCCTGCTCGACGTGCCCGGCAATGGCGGCTACGTGCCCGCACCGTCCCTCCGCCATGCCGCCACCGCAGCCATCCTGCGGAGTGGCTACCTCGCCTATGACGATGCGGATGCCCGCGCGCCTTTCGCGATCGATCTAGGATCCGAGCGCGTTCGGCTCGCGAACTGGCTGCTCGACGGAGTACGCCAGGGCCAGCCACTCGCCGCGCTGCTCGGCTACCGGTTCGAGCGGTCACTCCGGGAGAACGACCTTGCGCACTACATCCGCGCCTTCCGTCTCCTGGCACCGTTCGGGGCCCTGTACGAGGCCCGCGCGGAGAAGGCGGATCTCGAGCGTCAGCGCGCGGAGTCGATCGAGGATCACGAGAAGGCACGGGCCCCTCTGACCTCCGCGATCAATTCCCTGACCAGCCAGATCAATTCGCTCACCACACAGATCAACAGCAAGATCTCGCAGCGGACGACGACGCAGAACCGGGTAAATGCGCTGAACAACAGCCTCATCCCCGCGGCGGAAGCGGCGGTGGATGCCGCGGAGGCGGACGTTGAGTTCTGGACGAAGCGGGTGCAGACGCTCAGCAACCGACCGCCGACCGACGAGCAGCTCGTAGAAGCCAAGGTAAGGCTACAGAGCGCGGTACTCTCGCTGAACAGTCTGCGAGACAACCGCACGGCACTGATCTCGGAGCGAAATACGAAGCAGTCGCAGATCACGACCCTGACGAGCCAGATCAACTCGCTCACGTCACAGCGGACGGCGAAGCAGACCGAGCGAACCAACAAGCAGAACCAGCGGGCGGCGCTCGACCAGGTGCACGCGACCGCGCTCGCCGCCCTCGACCAGACGATCGCGGAGGTGCAGCAGCGGATCGCTGACCTGGAGGCGGCCTACCGCCAGCGCTACACCGCCACGACACCCTTCCAGGCGATGGAGGCGATCGAGGCCCAGCACGTCGTCGATGGGCTGGAGCTGATGCGGAAGTGGCAGCGCGGCGAGCTGCGTTTCGGGGTGGGTGACCTCCCGGCGCCGGACACCCCCGATGCCGACCGGCTGGCCCGTCTGCTGGACGAAGTGGTGGACACGGTCGACGCGGTGAGCGATCTGCTGATGGCTGAGGGCGTCCACCAGCTGGTGCAGGGGAACGAACTCCGAGCCGGTGCGACGCTCGAGGCCGTCGAGCGCGGCGAGACGCCCCCGCCCGACCCCGAGGTCGTCAGAACGCCGCGAAGCGGGCTCGCGCACACCCACCGCCTGGCCGTGCTCCTCCCAGCCGACGCAGAGGCGCCCTCCGGCTGGACAACGGACTCCTTCCAGGGCCGGGCGGCCGCCGAACCGGCGCTGAACGCATGGCTCGCGGATCTGCTTCCGGACCCTTCGCGGGTGCGGCTGGACGCAACCTTCCACGACCGTAGCTCGGGCGAGGTCGTCGGCCGGCGGACGTGGCGCCTCGACCAGTTCTTCCTCTCGCCGCTGGATGCGGTCTACCTGACGGCCGCGGACGGAGAGTTCCAGGGTTCGCCACTGGAAGCGTTTCTCACCTATCGCGCAACCCTGTACAGACCCGCCGGTGTCGCCCCGGACGCGGAGGTGCGTCTGCTTTCCGAGCCTCAGGCGGACTGGGACGCAACCGATCTACCGCTCGACGTATTCACGGAGGCAGCCCGTGCCACGCGGGAGCTGATCGCTTCGTCCCGTCCGCTCCAGCCGGGCGATCTCGCGGGGCCCGGCGAGACACCGGCGGCCGGGTACGACGCGGCCGAGCTGAGGAAGCGCGCCCGAACGCTGGTCGGGAAGTTCAGGACGGCGCGGAAGAAGCTGGGAGACGCCATCGGCGATTCCGACCCGGAGACCGTCGACCTCGGCGAATTGCGCGTGGCCCTCGTGCGCCTCGCCTGGATCGGCGTGGTCGAGGCGGTTCCCGCGACAGCTGTCGGCGACGACCTGGCGATTCGGACGGCACTGCTGGACCAGGCTCGGGTGGTCCTCACGACCGCCGACCGCCGGCTGGAGACGGTGGATCGACTGGACGCTTCCCTCGACCGCTCCACCGCGCCGCCGGACGCCGAGGTCGCCGTGGACATGCAGCGGATCCAGACGCTCCTCGGGGCGGACTTCCGCGTGCTGCCGCGAACCGCGCCGGCAGAACCGGACGCGATCGCGCGGGCGTTCGCCCGCTCCGCGTCGCTCCAGGACGGCGACCCGATGGCAGCCGTCGACTGGTTCCTGCGGGCTTCACACGTTCGGGAGGGCGCGGACCGCCTCGGCACCTGCCTCTCGTACGCGGAAGCGCTCGACGCGAGGGCGCGGGTGGATTTCGCCGTGGCCCAGCTCCCCAGCGGGCCCGACGAGCGCTGGATCGCCCTGCCCTACCGGCCCGAGACGGCCCCTCGCGGGCCCCGGGTTTCGATCGTGGCCAGTGCTCCGGCCCCGATCGAGCCCGGACACCTCTGCGGATTGCTGATCGATGAGTGGGTCGAGGTGGTGCCGGCGGAGCAGGAGACGGCGGCCATCGCATTCCACTACGACGCGCCGGAGGTTCAGGCGCCGCAGGCGATCCTCCTGGCGGTACCCCCGGACGGCGTGGAGCGCTGGAGCCTCGGCGCGCTGGAGAACGCCGTGGTCGACACGCTGGAGCTGGCCCGGCTCCGGACCGTCGACGGCACCGAGCTGGCCAACGACCCGGACTGGGGGCACCTCCTGCCGGCCGCCTACATCGCCTTCAACACCGGCAACGATACCGTTTCGACGAACCTCGCCACCGCCGCCGCCCCCTGAGGCCGCGGCCTGATCCGCGAAGACACGGATGGCTTCCATCACCGGCTGGTTCCGGCTCGAACCCAGGTCCCGGCTTGCCTCGTTGCAGACGGGCCTCCAGGCGCGCGTGCACGATCCGCTCTGGATGCTCACGCGGCAGTGGCAGGTGGGTGAGTTCCAGGCGCAGGACGGGGGGTCGCCGGTATCCGTACGCGTGCGGGGGACGGCCGCTCGCCTGAGCCGCTACCATGCCGGCCCGCTGACCGGCTCCACCGTTACGGGCGAGGCCTACGACGGCACTACCCCGCTCGAGACCCTCGTGGAGCGCGAGCCGACCGAGCCGAACACCGCCTCCGAGTCGCGGACCGGTGGAGCAGCCGAAGCCGGCGCGCACTTCCTCCGCCTGCTGGAAGCTGCGGGGGCGGGGAGCTACCGGGCCGCGTACGTCGACGCCTATCCCCTTGGTGCGACGGCCACGCCCGCGGCGGGAACCGGCGCCCGCTTCCTCCGCGTCCTCGCCGGGCGGACCGTGGACGGGGCCAGGCTTTATGCCGATCTCGACGTCGCATTGCGAACGCCCGACCAGGAGCCGGCTCTACCGGCGGCGCCCACGATCGCGCCGGAGGACGTGGACCTGGTGACCGGGGTCGCGCGTAGCTGGCTCGAATGGTTCGACCAGCGGTACCCCCAGCCCGCCGCTCAGGACTCGTCCGCCTGGATTCCGGAGCGGATGGAGTACGCCTTCTCGGTATCGGCACGCGGAGCCACGGGTGAGAATGTCCTTACCTCCGTCGAGTACCCGGGGGGACGGCTGGACTGGTACCACTTCGACCGCGCCGACGGGGTGCGACTCGGCGGAGAGGGCGATCCTGCCGGTCTCCCGATCACCCGGACCGTGATTCCCGGCCGCGTCTCTTTCCGCGGTATGCCCGATTCCCGCTGGTGGGCGTTCGAGGATTCGGAAGCGGACCTCGGGGCCGCCGAGGTGGGCTCCACCGACCTCGGTCGCATGCTGTTGCTCCAGTACGCGCTTGGCCACAGTGACGACTGGTACACCGTTCCGATCGAGCTGCCGGTCGGGACGCTGCTCGAGATCGGGTCGGTCGTCGTCACGGATTCGTTCGGAGTGCGTACCCGGATCCGCCCCTTCCATGACGTCGACGGGCCGGAGGGCGCGTGGCGCATGTACGTCCACACCGTCGCCGTCACCAATGGGATCCTCCATCCTCCGGCGGGTGACCGGATCTTCCTGCCCCCCGTGCTGGGGACGTCGCTCGAGTCGGCGCCCATCGAGGAGGTGCACCTGCTGCGCGATGAGATGGCGAACCTCGCATGGGCAGTCGAGCACCGTGTTGAGGACGCCCGCGGCCGCTCCTACGATCGCCACGAGCACTTCCTCGCCAACCGGCCCGATCCGAGAGAACTGCTCCGGGAGATCCCCGACGATGCCGATATGGCGTATCGGCTGCTCACCCCTGTCCCCGAGCACTGGATCCCGCTCGTACCCGTGCTCGATCCGGAGACCAACTCCGTACGGCTGCGGCGAGGGGCGATGCTACGCCACACGACCGGCGGAAACGGAGAGAATGCCACCGCGAGGGCGGCCGGCCGCATCCTCGTGCCCGATCGCGACCTCCGGCTCTTCGACGAGGAGGTGCCGCGCGCGGGTGCGCACGTCACCCGCGCCTATCAGCTCGCCCGCTGGATCGACGGGTCGACCCACCTCTGGACTGCCCGCCGGAAGCGGCCCGGACGTGGTGAGGGGTGGAGCGGCCTGCGCTTCGACGTGCTCGAGGTAGCCACGCCTTCCGCGCCGCAAGCGGGCGACTGAGCTCGATCTTCTGGGAAGAGGGGCGAGCGAAGCGGTCGGAGCCGTAGCCCCGAAGCCGCTTCGTCCAGGAGCACGAAGCGGTGCGCCCCTGGTGCGGATCAGCGTGCGCCGGGCCGGAAGCGCACGCCCAGGTGGGTTCGCTGGCCGAGGTCCGAGATGCCGAGGTAGGGCTGCCACCTGCGCTCCGGAAGCGACGCGGTGACCGCTCCGATCGGTGTGCGTGAACTCGCGTACAGGTACGCTTCGATCGCCCCCGCCACCGCAATCCCCGCCGCCACCGCAATCCCGGGGACGAGGTTGGTGCGCTCGAGGGCACGGACCTGGTACTCGTACGGGTTCCCGAACGGGTCGATCGCGCTTGCCGTCTTCGTCACCAGCTCCTCTCTGAGGCCCCAGTAGATTGCGCCTGCCACGCCGCCGAGCACCAGGAATCCAGCGACCGGTCTGCGGGTGACGTGCTGACCCAGGCCCGGGATGACGAGACCCCCGGCGAGCGCGACCCCGGGCGGAGGAAGACGCCGCGCGGAGGCCAGGCGCAGCGACTCCACCTGTGAGCGCACGAGCACCCCGTCCTCCGCAGTGGGGGCCAGCTCGAGGTACCGCTCGAAGTCAGCCGCAGCGGCGGCCGTCTGGCGTAGCGCCAGCCGCGCCACGCCGCGGTTGTAGTACGCGGCAGCCCAGGACGGCCGGAGCGACACCGCCTGGCTGAAGGCAGCCTCGGCCGCCTGGTACCTTCGCTGGCCGTATGCCTCCAGTCCGGTTCGAACGGCCTCGGCGAGCTGCTCCCGCACCGGTTCGAGCGACGAAGAGCCCAGCGAGGCGATCCGCCCCTCCACCTCCGCCCGGTCCGACCCCGCTGGCGCGATCTGGAGGAACCTGCAGTACTCCTTCACCGCCAGGTCGGATTCTCCTCGATCCTCCAGC
>Ga0079224_100016872_pt1 | contig 10274 bp, 6 predicted proteins | sample Stecom2015_FD_80414 | JGI IMG/M metagenome (GOLD analysis project Ga0079224, IMG submission 80414) | Agricultural soil microbial communities from Utah to study Nitrogen management - Steer compost 2015 | ecosystem: Environmental > Terrestrial > Soil > Agricultural land | place: USA: Utah... | reverse complement strand
GCGGCGTAATGCATTGGCGGAAGTCCGGGCCAGTAACTCGGCCATCCATCCATATCCTGCTGATGGCTTGCCTTAAGGAATTGGATCTTTCCCAACTCTCCCTTCTCGTAGAGCTCTTTCATAAACAGAAACTCACGCGCATACACCACCGTTTCCATCATCATGTAGGTCAGGCCGCTGCCACGGGTAAGGCTGACAATTTCTTCGCACTCCTTTACCGTGGTGGCCATCGGGACGGTGCATGCCACATGCTTGCCGGCCTTCAACGCTTTGATAGACTGAATCGCATGATCCGGGATCGGTGTGTTGATGTGAACCGCGTCGATATCGGGATCTTTCAGCAACTCATCGTAAGAGGTATACCTTTTCCCATTGCCAAAAGCGTCGCCGATCTCATCCACCCGCGCTCTTGTACGCTGGCAGATCGCCACGAGGTTGGCGTTCGGATGCTTTTGATAAATCGGGATGAACTCCGCGCCGAAGCCCAATCCAATGATAGCCACATTGATCTTTGTATCACTCATATCTTAAGCGGTTAATAGTTTCTTAAGGAAGTCGATTCCCTGCGATGCGAATTCATCCTGGTCAGGGGCCAGATTTTTCCAGATGCACACGGCGCCGGCCAGTTCTTTGACCTCCGGGGTAAAACTTTCAATTGAGATCACGCCCTGGTATCCGATGTTCTCCAATCCTTTCCTGAAGGATTCCCATCGGGTCTGACCGGTACCCGGGATGCCCCGGTGGTTCTCGGATACCTGAACATGGATCAATTTATCACCGACGCTGGTAATAGCCTTCTCCAGGTCATGCTCCTCGATACTCATGTGAAATCCGTCAAGCAGGACTTTCGCGGATGGATGATCCACATCGCCGATAAGTCGCAACACATCTTCGGCGGTGTTGATCAGATCGGATTCAAACCGGTTCAGCGGCTCAAGCGCGATATCCAGTCCGCGAGCGCCGGCCATCTCACATACTTTGTAAATATTTGTCACCGCCCTGTCCCATTCCACTTTTCTCTGTTCAGGCGGCACCATCCTGGCTTTCCCTACGGCTGAATACATAGGCCCTGCCAGGAATTTCGCATCCCATTCATTGCACAGATCGAAGCAAGCGGAAATATAATTAAAACAGGCCTGATGTACCGCGGGATCTTCATGCGTCAGATCCCTTCCCTGGCCGAAGGCGCCGCAAACAATTGCCTCAAGCCCGGCGTGCTGAAGGGCATCCCTCACGGTCTTTGCATCTATTCGCTCCGGGTACTCTACCGGTATCTCCACGGCATCGTAACCCATGTCCTTTATTTTTGAAAACAATTCCGTGCTTTCCGTTCCAAAAGGAGACGTCCACAACCAGGTGCTCACCCCAAATCTCATAACGCCCTACGGTTCAATTTTCATTCAGTGGCAGAGACGGATTTCTCTGCAGGCAGGAGCACCACTTTATAGCCTCCCCTTTGCTTGAAGTACCACATTAGAAGAAGGTAGCAGACGAGCATTCCCACAGGAAAGATGGCGATGGTCCTGAGCGCGTCTTTCTTCGCGTCTTCCTGCACCTGCTGTACCGCCTGAAATTCTCCGGCATCGGCGGATTCCAGTTTCTCCCCATCGAGCGCCTGGTACTCGCCGAAGATACTCTGCTTTGTCTCTGTGATATAGGTACGATGCAGGGCTGTGCCGTTCGCCTGATCATATTCCCTCAAATTCCTGTCGATGGTTTTGTCCTGCACAAACCCAAGTATTACCGCGCCGATAACGCCTGCGCCGATCATGCCAACACCTCCGGTGATGTTGAGGGTGAGCGCTCCGCCCTTCGGAAATCGTTCGGACACGATGCCCAGCATGGTAGGCCAGAAGAATGTTTTCCCTAGTCCGAAAATAGTAGCAGCTACCAGTACCATGAAGCCATCCGACGAGGACAAAAGGTAAAGTCCGAAGGCGGCCACAATGGAACAGACAGACAACAGTCCCAAAGGTGAGATCCTGTGCACGATCTTTCCGGCGAAGAGCCGAAGGACGGCCATGATCGCCGAGGTATACACGAGTATCCATCCTGCCTGCAACCCTACGGCTTTCATTTCCGGTGCCATCAGATCCGATATCCAGCTGTCGGTGCCGAGTTCGGTGGTGGCCAGCGGGATCATGATCAAAAGCATAATGATAAAGAGAGGCTGCCCGAGGCTTTTGACAACAAACCCAAAAATAATCACGGCGGCAAGGGTGATGATCGTGCTTAATATTGTCGACAATTCAAACACAACACCCAGCTGGAACACGATCAACGCCACGATGATCAGCGCCCCTCCCGCACCTACTTCCTTCAGCATCTCAAGATACGACACGCCGGCCTTGACCCTTTCATTCACAGGGAACTTGAGTGGAAACATCATAATGCCATAAGCCACTGCCGGAAGAAGGATCAGAATGACCTTCAGCCGCCATGGCGTGTCGTCACCCATTATGAGTGCCAGAATCCCCCCGAACACCAGACCCATTGGCCAGCCTGCGTGGAGGATGTTAAGCCACTTGGTCTTCTCTTTGGGATACATGGTGGCAACCGCGGGATTGATCACAGCTTCGACGGTACCATCTCCCAGCGCCATAATAAAAGTGGCGATGTAAAGTGTGGTATAACCATCGGCAAAGAAGGTGAGTACGGCCGAAAGGATGTGACACACAAAGGCGAAGATCATTGAATTCTTGTACCCAACCTTATCTATCACAAGACTGAACAGCACGATGCTGATGGCGAACGGCCAAAGTCCCACGCCGGCAATCTCACCGATCTGGGTATTGGTCAGGTTGAATTCATCTCCCCACTGGGGTAACGTCAGCGCGCGGAGGATGAAACCAAAAGAAGTTGTGACAAGCGCCACAAAGCAGGCAAGGAAAAGTTTGTTGTTGGGTTTATCGTCGTTTCGCATCGGATGCGGGTTTGATTACATCTATAATACCGTCTTGCTATTAACCACCTTCATCACACCATTCATTAAAGACCAGTGGCCGGGAAAGGTACAAACATATGGATAGTCGCCGGGTTTTTCAGGGGCTATGAAACTCAGTGTCACCGTTTCCTCCGGATTGAGGAGTTTGGTGGAAAACAATACCTCCGGGATATCAGGCACGTATTGCATATCGGCGCCGCGAGGATCGGAAGCGAGCTTGTCCGCCGCCTTGCCCAGGGTCTCCAGCGCGCCCATCGCTACAATAACAAGGTTGTGCTGCATGAAGTCCGGGTTCTCGAATATGATCTCGACGCGTTTACCGGCCTCGACTTCGAAGGAAGTTACATCATACTTCATCTCATTCTTGATCGACCGTATGCGTATAACCGTGGCGTCTCCTCTTGCAGTGGCCGTAGTGTTGATCTCAGATCCTTTGACCTGCCCTGAATAGGCAGCCATAAACGCTTCACCGATGGAGGAGCCTTCGAAAATGTTTTGCTTTCCTGACGGGTATTTCTTTCCTACCTTATACTTCCAGTCGCCCGCCAGCGCCACCTTCCGCGCACCGGTTTGGATAAACATTTCCTCTTCCTCGCCGGTGAAACCACCCCAGCCGCCCCGGTCCTTAAGTTTTACAGCAATGTGATTTTCTCCCGCGACGAGTGTGCCTTTCGGTATTGAATAGATCCGGTCAATATTACCCCGTTCTGTCGCCCCGACGCGTACTCCGTTGATCCACGTTTCGTCAGCATCATCGATGGTGCCAAATGAAATGGTGGCGATAGCTCCTGGCGCGCCACCAGGCAGGCGAACTGTTTTTCGAAACCATACCTCACCATCAATATCTAACCCTGCCCTCTCCATATATTGAGGTAGCTTCATTTGCTCCCATCCCGAATCATCAATATTGGCGCCCTCGTAGTGCGCCTCGGGTTGAGTACTGTAGTTGGGATTGGCCTCTCGGAAAGCTGTGATGAAGCCTTGCTTGTGCTGAACGGCCGCGGCATAGACCGCTTGCGACAACCAAAAGTCGTTCTTTATATTCTCTTCGAGGCTCAATGCATAAAGGACCTTGCCGGTCTCGTCAGAAGGTGTAATCCGCACCAGAGCGAGTATGGCAGCCAGCCTGACACCGGGATCCGGATCTTGCAGTACCTCGGACTGGTTTATTTCCTGTTCAGTCCAGTGTCCTTTGGACAATATCTGTATTGCCGCCTTGCGGACGCCAGCAGCCGGATGTTTCAGTGCACCCGTCACCACCGCGGCGGCGTTATCGTCTTTGTTCAAAGCGCCGAGACCGTCGATGGTCCACAGCGCATGGATTGCGGCAAAATTATTTCCCGCGTCGTCCACGCGCGTATTCTTTGCAAGCTTATAAAGCTGTGGGAGCACGTCTGTGTTTCCCCGCTCCACGAGAAGGCGCTGAGCGGTCAGGCGCCAGAACATGTTGTCATGGGAAAGCGCATCGATCAATTCATCCTCGTCATCTTTGTCCAGGGCTATCCGATCCCCGCGTTTCGCCTGCTGACTGACCACCCGCCAGACGCGCCCGTGCGATCTGTCTCTCAGCGGATTCTCATAAGCATTCCCCGCGCCGGTTTGTGCCTGGTAGCCGCCGCGCTCGGGAGTGGGCGTAGGGTTGTGTTGTACGATAAAATTGTACCAGTCCAGCACCCACACCGCACCGTCCGGACCGACCTTGGCTTCCACGGGTGCGACCCATTCGTCGGCGCTGGCAAACAAGTTCCAGCCATCTGATTCCGTGAATCCAGCTCCGTCCTTATTGATTCGGGCAATGTGCACCAGATGTCCGGTGGGCTCACAGACAAATGCAGTATTGTCACCGTATTCAGCGGGATAATTCCGGGCAGTATAGAAGCTGTGACCTGAGGCCGCAGTGAATCCGCCAAAAACATCCACTTGTCGTACGTGGAGCGTGTTAGGATGCATCGCATAGTGGCCATCGAGCTTAAGGCTACCTTTGAGCGGAGCCCCTTCAACACCCTTTAGGGCATTGTTGGGGATACCCATAAACACGCTGTGGGTGTTGTTGGCCGTGGAGGCGAACACATCATTATTTCCTGTGAAACCAAGTCCCCAGGTGTTGTTGGAGGTGGGCGTGAGGAATTCAAAGCTGGATACATCCGGCTTAAAGCGATAGATGCCTTGTGAAAACTGATGGTTTTGTCCTGCTATTGTGCCTTTGAATCCGGAGTAGCCCACGACGCCCCAGATTTGGTTGTCGAATCCGTACCTAAGGTTTGAAGGGCCGGCATGGGTGTCGAACGTACCCCAGCCATCGATGATAACCCTTCTGACGTCGGCTTTGTCATCGCCGTCGGTATCTTTAAGGAAGAGAAAGACGGGAGCCTGCGACACAATAATCCCTCCGTTGGAGAAAGTGAGGCTCGTAGGAATGTTCAGTTTGTCGGCAAAGATGGTGAACTTGTCCGCCTTGCCGTCGCCATCGGTATCTTCGCATATTTTGATCCGGTCATCCCCGACACCCTCTTCATCTCTTACGGTATTGGGATAATCAACCGTTTCGATTACCCACAGCCTTCCCTGTTCATCCCATTCCATGGCAATTGGATTGATAATGTCAGGTTCTGAGGCGAACAATTCGAGGCTGAACCCGACCGGCACCTGGATAAGCTTTTTTGATTCTTCCGGCGACAGCGGCTCCTGGTATCTCGGCGCGGGATCTCTCCTTTCATAGTTGGGGATGGCAGCCTCATCACGGTATACCAGTTGCGGCATCGTCTCCCTGAACGTTTCCCAGCGCGCTTTCACGTTGTCTCCTACAGCCCAAAGGATACCCTGTTTCACCAGCTGATGAAATCCGTGGTTACTCCTTGTCCTTTCGTCGTGGCCGTAGGCGGTGTAGAACTCCCTTCCCTTTCCGTGCTCTTTGACCCAGGTCCAGGGTTCGTGGTGATCGCCTTCCACGCGTTCCATTAGTACGGTCCTGTCGTCGCTGAGTTTGCTGTGAACGTAGGTTTCATCCCAGGTTGAAAATGGCGTCAGGGTCCCCACGACGGGATGGTCTTGTTCCACTATAGAAGCCACGAAAGTGCCGGTATCATGTTTGAGAAACTGCCCGCCGACGAGGTCTATGTACGCGGGAGAATTCTGGAAACAAAAGCTTGCGCAATGCAGCGGGATGAATCCCCCACCCTTCGAAACAAAATCCAGGAGTGCCTCTTCCTGTTCCGGTGTTATTGTCTCGTGGTTGGCATAGATCATCACGCCGTCGTAATCCGCCAGCGTTTCGTCATTTAACACCCCGGGATCGCTGCTATAGGTGAAGTTTATTCCCTCCAGCGAGAGCGCGGAAGCAAGCAACGGCAGAAAACGCGCCGAGTTATGGTGCTCGCTGTCGTGGCCCAGGAAGAGAATCTCAATCTTTTCCGAACGACTGCTTCTGTGGCCACCGGAGGGGCTGCAGTTGTAGAGCAATCCTCCTGATACGATACAAAGGATGAAGAGAGATAGCGTTCGCATACGTTCGGGTTTAAGGATCAACGATGAATCAAGTTCTCCTTAAAATACTGCAAACGTTTCCTGAATTTTATCAGATTTTGACTTTATTTTAGCATAAAGTTGGTAGGGTTGCCGATTTTGATGACAAAATTTAGCGAGCACGTAATTTACTACAGAGGCACGGGTACCACCGTGAAAGCAAAGAGAATTTTGGTTGGGCTTCGGAATCGTCAGGATGTGGCGTGCGCGTTCAATTTACACCACCCCACATCAACACTTCAACACTTCAACACTTCAACACTTCCCTCACACCTTCGCCGTCTTCCATCCGCCCCTGCTAAACAGCCACAGGGTGAACAAGCCCACGGATGTTTCGGAGATGAATACACCCCAGAACACACCGGAATGTCCCCAGTCGAGCGACAGGGCAAGGTAGTAAGACAAAGGAATCTGAATAAACCAGAAAAATACAAGGTTGATCTTCGTGGGCGTACGCGTGTCGCCGGCGCCGTTGAATGCCTGCACCGCCACCATCCACCAGCCGTAGACGAAGAAGGAATAGGACAGTATCCTCAGCCACTCGCCGCCAATGGCGATAACCTTCGCATCATCAGAGAAGATTCCCACCAACCGCTCATTGAAGACAAAGAACAGCACCGACACACCGATAAGGAATATCATATTCATGATCCCTATTCTCCACACCGCCGATTCGGCGCGGTCTGGATTTCCCGCACCCAGGTTTTGTCCCACGAGGGTCGCCGCGGCATTAGACAACCCCCATGCGGGCATCATGGTAAACATCATAATGCGAATAGCGATCGTAGAGGCTGCAACTGCCTCACTGCCCACATCCGCCAGAATACGCACAAGAAAGATCCAGGAGGTCATGCTCACGATCATCTGACCCACCCCTCCCAGCGAAGTCCGGAAGATCTGAAGCATGACCTCCGCTTCCCACCGGATTTGCGACAGGAGTACTTTGATGTGTTTTCCCGCGTTGAATAGGATCCACAGTTGCATGACCACACCGATACCGCGCCCCACTGTGGTGGCAATGGCTGCGCCTTCCAGGCCCATTGCCGGAACGGGTCCCCATCCGAAGATCAACAGTGGATCAAGCAGTATGTTTATGCCATTCGCCACCAGCAACACCCGCATGGCGATGGCGGCGTCGCCGGCGCCTCTGAAGATCGCGTTCATGACGAACAGCAATACGATCACGGCGTTGCCACCAAGCATCCACTGTGTGTATTTATAGCCATTCTCGATACTCCAGGTATCCGCCCCCATCAGGCTGAGCAATTCCTGAGAGAAGAAAATTCCGGCTATGGCAAATGGAATGGAAGCCAGAATTGCCATGAATACGGCCTGTACCGCCGCCACACCAGCATCCTGCATGCGCTTCTCCCCCACACGGCGGGCGATGATCGCCGTTACCGCCGTCGCCAGCCCCATGGCAACAGAATACAGCAGGAACAGGTACGTCTCGGTAAGTCCCACGGTGGCCACAGCCGAAGAACCCAGTCTTCCGACAAAATAAATGTCCGCCACGGCGAAGGTCGATTCCATTACCAATTCCAGGATCATGGGAACCGCCAACAGAAAAATCGCCCGCTTCAGGCCGATCTGGGTATAGTCCGCCTCGGTGCCGCGTATGGCGTCTCCAAGCTCCTGCCAGACCGACCGCCTGGGCGACGCCAGTGTCGGTTCTGTAAGTGTATCTGCCCCGCTCTTTTCCATGGTGACTCTCTATGATCGTTAACCGAATCCTATAGGGTACGTGATTCGGAGATTAATGTTCGAAATTATTCCTCAAAAATAGCGCGTAGGGGATCACCCCGGCGTGTGCTATCCCGACTTAGTAAGGGGTAAATACGACAAAGTCGCAATGTGGCTTTACAGGCAATGGAATTTTAACACTTGAATACCTACTTGTTCTCCGACCGCTTAACTTTCATCAATTGTTCGACATCCGCCTGGTCTTTTAGTCGATTGGTCACCAGCTTACTGACAATAAGGTCGTTCAAATGCAGGAATGGCACCTCATGTTGCTTCACCATCAAGGGTTGCCTTTGTTTGAAGGCCTCCTCGAAATTCAGACGGTAGATAACGGCATATCCACCAACCACCAAAAAGTCAACCTGGTGTTCGACTAACGCAATTAACATTTCCAGATGCGCCTGGTGCGTGAAATTCATAGATCAATGATTATCTTGGTACCAGACCACTTCGGGGCCGCAAGACTGTAAAATCTGTTCATAAGTTCATAGTAGTGTGAAAAACGTTGCGCTGGGGTTAAGCCAGCCCAATGCCGTACTTGTTCTTGCTCAGCCGCTTCGAACGATTCTGTGAAAGTTATCTTCCTGGCTCCGGAATAACGAAGATGGGGTTCATTAAGATCATTTTTTTCCATTGCATAAACCGCTTCCTTGCGGTCCCCGTCATATATAAGTTCTCAAAGGCCATCCAAAATTAAGAAAAAACTACACAGGGGATGTTGCCTCAGGTCTGCACGACGCGGTATCCCTGCTTCTAAAATGAAAAACTACAGTATCACGTCCCCGGCTTCTTCAACGCAACCAGGTATTCCACAAGATCGGTGAGTTCCTGAATGCTCATTGCAGTCGACAGGTCGGGCATCATTGATTGTGGCAATTGTTCCTTTGAAGTGATGTCGGCAAGGTTGTAGCGGGATGTGGCTCCTCCAATCATGCGGAGCTCGATGTGGCTATCTGTTTCACTTGCCATAATGCCCATTGCACCAGAGCCGTCTTTCATTCGCAGCAGGTATGCTTCATAGCCGTAGTTGATCCCTTCGCTGGGAAATATAATCGCGCGGTAGAGTCCCTCGCGAGAAAGCTTATTACCGATCTCCGACAGCTGCGGGCCGAAGTTTGTACCCTTGCCATTCACCACGTGACAAGTCTGGCAGTATTGTTCGAATACTGTTTTACCGCTGACGGCGTCACCCACGCCCACGATAAGATCCCTAATGGGCGGCAGGGTCTTGCCTTCGGAGGTCGCTGGCCTGGGGATATATTTTTCAGCTTCCTGCTGTATCCCCACCCGGTAGACGTTGAACAACACACTTCCTGCGGTGGTGGCCATCGTACTGTCGAACGCAGGATCTTTGACGCATTCAAGCAGTGCGCTTTCGCCGGGCCAGCTTTTTCCGAGGCCTATGATCGCGGCCTTGCGAAGTTGGAGGGAATGTCCACCGTCGAGAACGACAGACGAAAGTATGCCCACTCCCTCCCGGCTTCCGAGTGGTTGAACGGCCTCGATCAGCGATATGGCGTCGTGCCCGCCTTGCCGTATTCGGCTTCGGATAAGCTCTGCCCCATCAAACCTTTGGCTCAGCAGCAACCGGGCGGCATCGACGCCGGTCTCATTTCCGCCGTTCCGGACAGCGATTTCCAGGAGGTCCGCTTTCTTGCCGGTTAATGTATACCGGTCTGCGAGATTGACAAACTCCCGTGTTCCTTCCAGGTCGGCCAGAGTTCTCTCAAGTGCAGCGCTCAGTGTTGGCGGCATGCCCACCGCCTTCGGATCGATATGATTCAGCGCCAGCGCAGTGATCCTGTCCTGCTCGGGATGGTCGCCTTCCAGCAATGCAAGCAACACATCCTGCTTACTTTTGTCGCGGTGAAAGTCGAATGACCGGAAGTAGCGCTCACGCTCTTCTCTTGATATGGATCGCTCCTTTATCAACTCTGCCAGCATGGGTATCGCCGCCGCGGATCGCGAGCGCCATACGATGTCCTTTCCGGCCTTATCTTTCCATTGCTCTCCCTTTAGTTGCCTCCACGCTGCAAAGCACGCGTCCCAGTTGTTCGACGCGCCG
>Ga0079224_100016871_pt1 | contig 10275 bp, 9 predicted proteins | sample Stecom2015_FD_80414 | JGI IMG/M metagenome (GOLD analysis project Ga0079224, IMG submission 80414) | Agricultural soil microbial communities from Utah to study Nitrogen management - Steer compost 2015 | ecosystem: Environmental > Terrestrial > Soil > Agricultural land | place: USA: Utah... | reverse complement strand
GAATGTATGTACAGCACACCCGGAACGACAATGCATTTTTTATTGATTCCTCCATTGATGTAGCCACATTTAAACCCTCCTTCAAACATCAGATCCAGGAAGCATTTACCTCTTTTAAATCGCTATCAGGGAAGCTTTAATTAACCCCTTTTCCGTTTTCAGTGATAAAATATCATCATGAATAAGGATTATATCCAAATTAATCAAGATCACTGGGATCGGCTGATCGACCTGCACGATCGGTCCCGATTTTATGCCGTAGCTTGATTTCTCCGCGGACAAGAGTGTCTCCATACGATCGAAATGGATTTGCTGGATGACGTGACCCACCAATCCATACTGCACCTGCAATTCCACTTTAGGATAGACACCCTATCTCTATCCCGTCGAGGTGCTAGCGACCGGGGTGGATTTTTCCGAAAGCGTCATTCGAAAAGCCTCAGAATTGCAATCCCTATTGATTACGAATACCATATTTATCCATAGCGACGTTTACACCCTGCGAAATGTTGTAACCGAAAAATTTGACAATCGTATTTACCACCTACGGTGTGGTCGGATGGTTACCCGATCTGGATCGATGGGCCCAGACCATTTCACATTATTTAAAAAACGGGGGGTATTTTGTTATGGCAGAATTTCATCCTGTGGTCTGGATGTTTGATCCTGAGTTTCGATCGATCATTTATGATATCCGGGACGTTTTCGATTGACCAGTTAGATCTATAGGAAAAATGGTCAATATCGAAGATGACGAATTTAATCCCGTCATTTTTTTTGACGGGATCGATCGTACCCACGTACGATCGATGAGGAACTGAAAAATAACTCTTTCGGGTGGGCTGGCAGGCATAGCCGGGTTTACGTCGAGGCTTAGTGATGATGATAGTGGCCTTTTTTCCCAGAGATACCGGTCAAATTCAAGCATGTGGTGTATACATGAATTCAGAACCAATAACAGAAAAGGAAACCGGATCATATGTTGAAAGTGGGGCTGACATCCAGAGCACATCCGTAACATGGAACCATGGTCTGGCTGTCATCATCAGTTCCTTGCTGCGATCGGGGTTGAAATTGGATCAGTTTAAGGAATTCAATTACTCACCCTACCATTGTTTTCGAAACACCGTAAAAATTGGAAAAGATCAATATCAGATTAAGGGGTTGGAAAATAAAATTCCCAAAGTGTATGGCCTGAAACTTACCAAAACGATATAACACCTAAAACCTATACTTATGCAAACTGATCAAACCGATTCCCGCAACCAGACGTCCCATTCCAAAGGTGCTACACCCTTCACCCCCACGTATTTCCATGGAACCAAAGCGGATTTGAAAATAGGAGACCTTATCATGCCGGGGTATAATTCCAATTATGGACGTCAAACAAATGCAAAGTATATCTTCCTTAGTGCCACACTCGATGCTGCAATCTGGGGAGCAGAACTGGCTCGTGGGGATGGTCCAGAAAGAATTTACCTTGTGGAAGCCACCGGTGAGTTGGAAAATGACCCTGATCTGACTGATCAGCGATATCCCGGGAATCCAACAAAATCCTATCGATCCACCGACCCTTTCAGAGTGGTGGGGGAGGTTACCCGTTGGCAGGGTCATTCAAAGGAGCAGGTGGATCAAATGAAGGTGGGGCTTGAACGATTGGATAAACAGGGGATCGAATCCCTGAACCATGATTGATTTATTCTTTCCCAGCATTACGACAGGCAAATATTCAAAATTATACAACCTTCTTCACTATGCGAAAAATCGTTTATTACGTCGCCGTTTCGATCGATGGATATATTTCGGGTAGAAATAATGATATCAGCCAGTTTATCATGCAAGGCGAGGGTGTGGACAAATACCGGTCCGACCTTGCTGAATTTACAACCGTGATTATGGGTCGCAAAACGTATGAAGCCGGTTATCCTTTTGGTTTGGAACCGGGACAGCCTGCATACCCCAATATGATGCATCACATTTTTTCCAATACTTTAAAATTTGAGCAACAATCCCCTCTGGTCGCCATAGAAGATCGTAATCTGGATCAAATTAAAGAAATCCGAAACCGGGCATCGACGGATATTTATTTATGCGGAGGCGGACAATTTGCCGGGTGGCTTCTGGAAAACAAATTGATAGATCAATTGAAAATCAAACTCAATCCCATCGTACTGGGGGAAGGGATCAAACTATTTGGTGACTCAATAGAACAAGCTACGTGGATGCTTGTGGAGGGGGAATCCTATCCCGATGGCATGCAAATTCTGACCTATGATCGAAAATTATAGGAAACCCTATTTTTTATAAACCGTTAACCGTCATCTGATGTTATAATATTATTACGTAGCCTTAACGAATGCATATGGTCAAAGGTAGAAGTTGACTGTGCTTACATACCTACTTAATTCAATCAAAAAAAACAGAATTATGGCAAAATTAAATCCTATTGGTCTTGACGCTAAAAAGGCCGATGATCTGGCGGACAAATTAAACGAACTTCTGGCGAATTATTCAATTTTTTACCAGAATGTACGGGGATTCCATTGGCATATCAAGGGAGATAAATTTTTTGAATTACACGACAAGTTCGAGGAATTGTACACCAACCTCCTGGTAAAAATCGATGAAGTAGCCGAGCGGATTCTCACGCTGGGACATGTACCCAATCATAAATATTCCGAATATGGAAAGGATTCAGAAATAAAGGAAAGTGAAAAAATTTCCAATGGAGACAAAGCCGTGGAGAATATTCTGGAATCATTCAAAGTCATAATCACCCTCCAACGTGACATACTCGACAAGTCGGAGGATGCTGGTGACGAAGGCACCAATGCCCTGATGAGCGATTACGTTCGTGAACAGGAGAAATTGATGTGGATGTACAATGCGTATCTTAAATAGATACGGTGCGCGTGGATGTATACCCGGACATTTTGAATTGTCGGGGTTAGATGGGTTGGGGGAAATGGGCAATATCAAAGATGACGAATGAAATCCCGTCAAAAATTTTACGGGATCGATCGTACTCACTTACGATTGATGAGGAACCGGGAAATACCCTTTTCGGATAGGCTGACAGGCATATCCGAGGTTATGCCGGGGCTTGTTGATGAAGAGCGTACCCATTTCCCACAACGGATACCGCGCAAATTCAGGCATGTGGGGAATAAAATCCATCAGGGAGGGTATGGAAATCCACCCCAATTTTGTTTATCAGAAAGGAATCTTTCATAGATGAAGGTAATATCCACTTTTACCATTTACTTCCTGGCCACAATGTGGTGTGTTGGTTATGGCCAATACGGTTCCAACCCTGTTTTGGATATTCCTGATCCGGAATTCCAGGACTCAATCAGGGAAACCATCCTGGTTTTTCCGGATCAAACTCAATTGGCCGTAGCGCTTATACAGGATGAGAAGGTCAAATACTTTGGATTGTTGCGACAAAAGGATACCTTGTTGCATGTAGAGAACCATCACTCTACATTCGAAATAGGTTCGATCAGTAAAGTATTCACAGCGGTTCTGTTGAGCATCCTGGATTCTATGGATGTAGTTGAAGGGGACGATACAATACAGGACTACCTCGACATCGCATGGAATCTTGAAACACCTGTAAAATTCCAACACCTTGCTAACCATACATCGGGTTTGCCCAGACTTCCTCCCAACCTCAATCTTCACCTCGCCGATCCCAAAAATCCGTATAAAAACTACAATGAAGAGCAGTTAATCACTTGTCTCACGGAACAGGCGGAGCTTTCCTCAAACCCGGGTACAAAATACGAATATTCCAATCTGGGTGCGGGTCTGCTTGGATATCTTCTTGGCCAGGTCTTCCGTTCGGATTACGAGAGCATGCTCCGGGATATGATATTTACCCGATGGAATATGTTCCATTCCACCACGGATCGCTCGAAAGTAAAAACTGAACTGATCCGAGGTATCGATGGAAAAGGCGATCCTGCATCAAACTGGGATCTGAACGTGCTGGCGGGAGCTGGTGGCATACTTTCCACAGTGGAGGATCTTGCCCGTTTTGCCACGGCCCATTTCGATCCGGCCAACGAAGTTCTTGCTCACCCCATCAGGCCTACATTTATAGTCAATGACCATATGAAGATCGGACTCGGCTGGCATATTTTAACCCTGGACGGAGGAAAGGATGTGGTGTGGCATAATGGAGCGACAGGGGGATACACCGCATCCATGGCGCTTGATGTGGATAATAATTTGGGAGTGATCGTGTTGTCCAATGTTTCTGGCTTTAATCCGCATATGGGAAAAATCGATAATCTGTGTTTTAGGTTGCTAAAGATGATGCAGGGGGAGTGAGGGAAAAGCGGAAAGGGGAAAGCTGGATAGGGGGAAAATCCCAGCAATTTCATTACCGAGCCAGGATTCAGACATTCCGCCAATCCTTGCCAGGAGGGTTTTCTAATCGATCGTCCCATCGGGAATCATTCAAAACTTCCATAATTTCCGTTTGTCGTCCCGGAACCAAAAACACCTCCGTGCCACAGCCCTATTGAACCATCCCATACCCCATTTGTCCTCCATTGGAAGCATAGGGTATCAATCCAAGGGATAAAGAGATACGTTCACATGATCACAGGCAAAGACATCATCGAATTGGGTTATCAACCCGGAAAATGGTTCCGGGATGCGCTTTTATATATCAACCAGTACCACCTGACCGGTCAGGAACTTATCGATTTCCTCGATTCTGTGAGTCCCAAAACCATAGAACCCAGAACGGAGTCCTTGCCATTTCATCTCAATATTCGGGCGGAAGATGAGGAGGAAAAGGAAAATGTGCAACGGGTTATCGAGACTATGAACGAGTTGATGAAAACGCCAACCCTCGAAAAAGGGGCTGTAATGCCCGATGCCTGCCCTTCAGGCGAAACAGGTCAGATACCCGTAGGTGGTGTAGTGGCGGCCCGGAATGCCCTTCATCCAGCTATGCACAGTGCGGATATCTGTTGTTCGGTGATGTTGACCAATCTGGGTTTTGTATCCCCCTCTACGGTTATGGATGCAGCCCAAGGTCGGACCCATTTCGGGGGCGGAGGTCGGGAGGATTTTACGGAATTACCCCAGGACTTGGTAGAAAAACTTAAATCGAACCACTTTCTCCGTGATAAGAAGAGTATGGATTTTGCCAAATACCACATGGCCACACAAGGAGACGGGAATCATTTCTTGTTCGTGGGTCAGTCCCGCAATTCCGGTGAAACTATACTGATCACTCACCATGGAAGTCGTGGCCTCGGAGCACATCTTTACAAACAGGGCATGGAGGTTGCTGAAAAATTTCGTCGCGAAATTTCTCCCCTGACGCACCGTCGCAATGCCTGGATCCCTTTTGATACCACAGAAGGACAATCATACTGGGGGGCTCTTCAAATTGTCCGGGAATGGACCAGGCTCAACCACAGCACGATCCACGATGCTATTTCTACGGTCTTAAAAGTCGATTACTCGGATCGTTTCTGGAACGAGCACAATTTTATATTCAAAGAGGGCGATTTATTTTACCATGCCAAAGGAACAACCCCACTCGATGATAAAATGGTACCGGACAGCTACCACGGATTGAGAATCATACCGCTCAATATGGCCGAGCCCGTCCTGATCGTTCGGGGAGACACCACAACGACAAATCTTGGATTTGCACCGCATGGAGCTGGAAGGAATGTCAGTCGCAGCGCCCATAAGAGAAAATACGAAGGCAAATCACAGGAAACCCTCTTTCGTGAACAAACCCATGGATTGGATATCCGGTTTTACTCGGGTCATATCGATATTTCTGAACTTCCTGGTGCCTATAAAAACGCCCAAACCGTTAAAAATCAAATGAGGGAATTTGGGCTGGGGGAGGTAGTGGATGAAATTATCCCCTATGGCTGTATTATGGCAGGGGACTGGCATGCTGATGCACCATGGCGACGGAAAAGGAATAAGTCAAAATAATCCGAAATTCCTTTCCCATTTCTTCTGATTGCTTCCCGACGAGAATTATAATATAATTCCTTCGTTTAATAATTATATAAAACCACAAAAAATGAATACCACCATATTTTCTACCGGTATAATATTGTTTTTTGGCATGTTTTCCTGTTCCTCCATACCCAAAGGGGTGAATGCTGTACAACCTTTTGACAAGGAAAAGTACCTGGGTAAATGGTATGAGATAGCACGAATTGATTTCAAATACGAACGAAATCTGAACAACACTACAGCGGAGTACAGCCTCAATCCCAACGGAACCATCAAGGTGGTCAACCGTGGATATAATACCAAAACAAAAGAATGGGATGAAGTGGAAGGCAAAGCGAAGTTTGTCGGTGAGGATAACGTTGCGATGCTCAAAGTTTCGTTTTTTGGCCCGTTTTATTCAGGATACAACGTCATCGCCCTCGATCCGGATTACAAGTATGCTCTGGTGGCCGGGAAAAATTATAAATACCTATGGATCCTTTCCAGACAGCCTACAATTCCCGACGATGTGAAAAATGAATTTCTTGCGGTAGCTGAAAATGGTGGTTATGATACCTCCGATTTGCTCTGGGTGGAGCACAACGATCCACAGTGATCTCCCTTCATGTTATTCTTTCATTACAATTTCCAGGAGAAACTGAAACAAAACGATTGATGGTAAAGAAATGATTGGTATTATCAACGGATCATCCACGATGATATCTCCGGCTGTAAATCGAAATATAATGATCTGTTGCGTGTCTCAACTTTGTGACCATAATACGGTTTAGTAAATAGTACGATCCTGGGAAAATGATGTCCTGACCCATTTTTTATACCCGGAAACAGCATTCCCATACCGGCATCAATACCTTGAATAGTGACGGAGCTTATTATGTCCAGTCGTCTTCAGAAAATGTTGTATATTTTAATTCGTAAATCTCCAGTTGAAACCGTAAATTTTATTGATCCACAATCAAATAAGTGAATATGTATTTACAATTAAAAAAACTGAAGGCAGTCAGATCCCAATCTTGTGTAACCATCCTGTTGAACACGCATAGAACCAGTCCCGACAACGAAAAAGATCCCATTGCGCTCAAGAATCTGGTGAAGGAAGCGGAAGAACGCTTGTTGGAGACTGAAGACAAACGCCAAGCCAGAAACCTGATTGAGCGATTGAATAACCTGGCTTCCGGAATCAATCACACTTACAACCTGGAAAGTCTGGCATTATTCGTCAATGAAGACGTGGCAGAATTTATCCGCTTACCCATCTCTGTCAGGGACAGAGTGATCATCGACGAGACCTTTGCTACCCGTGATTTGATCCGGGCAATCCATCTGGAAACCAACTATTATATTCTAGTCCTTAGTCGACAAAAAGCCAGATTGATAGAGGCATTCAACGACAAGGTGGTTCGGGAGATCAGTGAAAATTTTCCCATGGAGAACGATCAGGAAACAACCGACCGTGAGGACCTTTCGATTTCAAGCAAAATCACAAGAAGACAGGCCGAATTTTTTAACCAGGTCGATAAAGAAGTACACCGGATTTGGAAAGAGGATCCGCTCCCTGTGATGATAGGCACGGACCAGGCCAATTACCCTGAATACCTTAAAGTGGCTGATAACAAAAAGATATATCTCGACTACAACCTCAATAGTATTCGGGAAAATGAATCCGCTCAGGCTATTGTCGCCAATGCCTGGAATATTCTCGAGGATAAAGTCCGAAAAAGAAATCAGGCCCGATTGGCTGAGCTCAAGCAAGCTGTAAGTCAGAATAAGTTTCTTAGCGATGTCAACGAAATTTGGAGAAGCATCAAAGAAGGCAGGGTTCAGACTTTGTTTGTCCAGAAAGGACTATTCCAACCTGCGGTCATCGAGGATGGATTTGTCCGCTTTGTGGGAAAGGAAGAACTTCATCGGAAAGAGGTTATCGACGATATCTACGATGAACTCATCGAGGAAAATTTGGAATTTGGGGGAGATGTGGTTTTTCTCCCGGAGGGAGTACTGGACACATTCAATGGATTTGGTGCGGTGACGAGGTATTGAGCTTTATCCCGGTTTTGAATTCAGAACGACAAGCTGAAATGGAGGAAGAGGCTGAAGCTTAGGTTGATGAGCAAGTATATTAATCTGGAGGGATTCCAGAGTTGATTTGGAATTTTCTGGGCACTGAGGAATATTTGGCAGCCTGGGTGGCTGATTCCCTGTCCGAAATAGATGGATAGGTCCAGACAACCTGATGATCGTACCCAAAATGAATTGCAGAATCTGGCACAACAATACACGGGGCCTTCTATCCTGGTTTGTTTCAGAATTTATATACTCGTTGTGGAAAAAGAAATACAACTATGGCAGACTGGCTCGACACCACGGAATACCCATTTAAATCTCGCTACTTTACCATTAATGATCAACAATTACATTATATAGATGAAGGGCATGGAGGAACTCTGCTATTTGTGCATGGCACACCCTCCTGGAGTTTTGATTTCCGAAATGTGATCAAAGAACTCAAGGCTTCCTTTCGATGTATCGCAATCGACCACATTGGTTTTGGACTTTCCGACAAGCCTGCAGACTATGATTACAGCACCCAGAATCACAGTAAAACCCTGGAAAAATTTATCCTGGAAAAAGATTTGCAGGATATAACCCTGATAGTCCACGACTTTGGAGGCCCTATCGCTCTCCAGTTTGCACTACGCCATCCAGATAAAGTAACCCACCTGGTCATCCTCAATTCCTGGTTGTGGAGCAGTAAGAATGACCCGGACTATGTACGGATGACCAGGGTACTTAAAAATCCGCTTCTCCCCTTCCTCTACAGATATTTAAATTTATCGCCCCGATATATCCTGCCCGCTTCTTTCGGTGAGCATAAATTGCCAAAATCCTTATTGCCCCAATACACCCGGCCATTTGGAAAACCAGCTGAACGAAACGGCCCACTGGCCTTTGCCCGGTCATTGCTGCACGATCAGCCATGGTTCCAATCGCTGTGGGAACAGGTGGATATTCTTTCATCTAAGCCTACCCTATTGATCTGGGGAATGAAAGACCCTGTTATTCCACCAGGGTATATGGAAAAATTTAAAGCGGGTTTCCCTATTGTCCACACCCTGGAATTGGAGCGGAGTGGTCACTTCCCCCAGGAGGAAGAACCCGGGAAGGTAGCCGAGGCAATTCGTTCTTTCATCCGAGATGGCAGATAATGGATTACTTATATCTCCTGATTATGCTGTAAGAGAAGTATATCTTTGAGTGAACCGTTCCGGAAAATATTATCTGGTTCAACTATGAAAGAATAAAAGTTATGAAAAAAATTACAAATCCACTGGTCAATACCCTGGCCGAGGGATCACTTTATGTAGCAAAGCAAATGATGGCTGATGCCGGTGCTCTTTTACCCCGGCATACCGCCAGTCTGGAATCCGTGGTGTTTGTTCATGAGGGAGAGATTATCCTGGATCTGGGCGGGGAAGCTATTGCTTTGCATTCTGGCCAGGCCATTTCGATCCCTCAAGATGTGGTGCATCAGATTCGGGTTATTTCCGCGTTCAAGGGGATCCATTTTATGCCACGGGAAATCAGCTTTAAATTTCTAAATTAGAACCCTTTTTAGACCATAGGTTTTCGGGGTTTTCGAAGTAACTTACCTAATTGATTCAATCGACCTGATTTTTATCATAACAAAGTTCTTTTTGGAAATTCCCAACTTTTTCAATAGCCAGGAAAGGTCAATTCGCCGATTTATATGGACTAAAACACCTCCGGCCGGTCATGATGCATTCAATAGATCCAGAATCTCAAAAGAGCAAGGTTCAAAAATTGAAAGAACTTGCCATGGTCTTTTTCAAACTGGGGTGTATTGCCTTTGGGGGACCAGCTGCGCATATAGCTATGATGGAAGAGGAAGTGGTTCGAAAGCGAAAATGGATGACTACCCAGCATTTTCTGGATCTGGTGGGAGCCACCAATCTAATCCCTGGTCCAAATTCGACTGAGATGACCATGCATTGTGGTCATGAACGGGCTGGTTGGCAAGGCCTAGTAGTCGCCGGGGTATGTTTTATATTTCCTGCGGTTATAATTACCATGGTATTCGCATGGTTTTATAGCAAGTATGGTCAGCTTCCTGAAATAGAACCTTTTGTTTATGGAATCAAACCTGCCGTGATCGCCATCATCATTGATGCGGTGATTCGTCTTGGGAAAAAGGCGGTAAAAAATGTCCTGATGGGACTCCTGGGCGTGCTCACCCTGACTGCCAGTCTCCTG
>Ga0079224_100016870_pt1 | contig 10275 bp, 11 predicted proteins | sample Stecom2015_FD_80414 | JGI IMG/M metagenome (GOLD analysis project Ga0079224, IMG submission 80414) | Agricultural soil microbial communities from Utah to study Nitrogen management - Steer compost 2015 | ecosystem: Environmental > Terrestrial > Soil > Agricultural land | place: USA: Utah... | reverse complement strand
TCGACGTCGACCTCGGCCTCGCCAACACGCACATCCTCGCCGGCCTGAAGCCGGAGAAGACCCTGTGCGACTACCTGGACAACCGGGCTTCGCTGCCGGAGGTCATCCAGCACAGCGCGAGTGGGGTGAAGTTCATTTCGGGCGGGTCGGGCATCAAGGAGATGGCCAACCTCGACGAGCGCGGCCGCGATCGCATCCGCGACGCGGTTCGCGACCTGCGCCCGTACTGCGACGTCATCCTGCTCGACACCGGTGCGGGGGTGTCGCGCGCGGTCACCGATTTCGTGGCGCTCAGCGACCACACGCTTGTCGTGACGACCGCGAACTTCGCGGCGATCGCCGACGCCTACGGGATCATCAAGGTGATGGTGCAGGAGGGCTACACCGGCCCGATGCACCTGATCGTCAACCGGGTCCGCTCGCCGGAGGAAGCCGACCAGGTCTGGCAGAAGCTGAAGGGCTGCTCCGAGAGATTCCTCAAGCACGAACTCAACTGGCTCGGGCTGCTGCCGGAAGATCAGAGCGTGGAAGGAGCCGTGGTGAGGCGATCACCGTTCTGCGAAGCGTTCCCCGACTCGGTCGCGACCAAGTACCTGAAGCGCATCGTGGCCGCGTTGGAGCGCTACCTGCCGCCGGTGAACGCGCCCACGGCGCCCACGCCCGGAGCGTGACACTCAGTCCCGGGTCCGCCGGGACACCAACGAGAGGTGCGGGATGACCCGTTTGACCAACGAAGACACGAAGAACATCACCGTGAAGGATCGGAGTGCGGAGGCAATGACGATGGACGGACATCCTGGCAACCCGACGCCGCGGCCCGGGTCGGCGTCCGAGGAGGTCTTCGGCCGGCAAGCGAACAAGGGCATCCTCGCCGACCGCGTCGCCGAGGAGCTGAACGTGCCGCGGCGCACCGCGGCGCGCGTGCTCGACGCCGTGCTCGATTCGGTGCGTGACCTGCTGCTCAACCGCGGCAAGGTCGCGGTCAAGGGCTTCGGCACCTTCGAGCGGCGGGTGCGCAAGGGCCGCGCCTACAAGCACCCCCTGACCGGGAAGAGCATCGACGTCGCCGACAAGGAGACGATCATCTTCAAGCCGAGCGACCAGCTCATCGAGGACACCAACCCCGCGCGCGCGCAGCGCAAGAAGCCGGCTCGCCCGACCAACCTGACCGCGGCGACCGACGACATCCTGTTCAAGGGCTGAGCGTCCCGGCGCGCGTCCCCCCGCTGCCAGCTATGCTCGGGAAGGTGATGCGCGACGACCAACCGCCCGCGCGCTTCCTGAGCGCGTGCGTGCAGTGCGACATCCGGCGCGGCGACGTCGCCGGGAACCTCCGCTCGGTGGAGGCGCACCTCCGTACGGCGCACGCCGCCGGCGCACTGCTCGCCGTCCTGCCCGAGATGTGGACGACGTCGTTCGCGCCGGCCTATCCGCCCGAACTGCTCGAGCAGGCGCGCGCCGCGGCCGACCGCGTGCTCCGGCTCTCCGGCGAGTTCGGCATGGTGATCGTCGGCAGCACGGTCGCGGAGCACGACGGCCGGCTGTTCAACGTCGCGCACGTCTGCGACCGCGGCCGGCTCGCGGCGGAGTACCGCAAGATCCACCTGTTCAGCCCGAACGCGGAGCACAAGACGTTGACCGCGGGCAGCGAACCGGTCGTGGTCGACACCAGTGCCGGGCGGCTCGCCGTCGCGATCTGCTACGACCTGCGCTTCCCCGAGCTGGTGCGCTGGTTCTTCCACGAGCGTGCCGAGGTGCTGGTCGTGCCGGCGCAGTGGCCGGAAGCGCGCGCCACGCACTGGCGTGCGCTGGTCGACGCGCGCGCGGTCGAGAACCAGCTGTTCGTCATCGGCTGCAACCGCACCGGCAGCGAGCCATCGCTGCGCGGCACCGACCAGCTCGTGTTCCCCGGCAACAGCCGGGTCGTCGACCCGATGGGCGACCTGCTCGCGACGGGGGCCGGCGAAGACGGCGTCGTGCTCGCCGAGATCGAGCTGCGCAAGGCCACCGCGATGCGGCGCACGATGCCGATCGCCAAGGACCGCCGGCCGGAGATCTACCGCTCGCTGTGGGAGCGGGCGTGGACCCAGCCGGTGCGCGGCGACTGAGCGCGCGGCGCGGCACGGAGCCGCGCCGACGCGATCACCCGGCGAACGCCTTCAGCAGGGCGAGCTTGCGCGGCACACGCAGCCGGCCGAGGGCGGCGTTCTGCAGCTGCCGGACGCGCTCGGCGCTGATGCCGAGGTCCTGCGCGATGTCGCCCAGCGTCTCCGGCTCGCCGCCGTCGAGGCCGTAGCGCCGGTTGAGGATCATGCGCTCACGCGCCGGCAGGTCGGCCATCGCCTCGCCGAGCCGCGCGGGCAGATCGTCCTCGACGATCTGGTCCTCGACCGGCTGCAGCGACTCGTCGGCGATCTCCTGGGCGAGTGAATGGCCCTCCATGCCCGGACGCTCCTGGTCGATGCTGACCGCGTAGCGTCGGACCGACATGAGCTCCTCGACCCGCTCGACCGGCAGGTCGAGCCGCTTGGCGATCTCCTCGTTGCTGAGCGGACGCCCCTCGGCGTCGACATGTTGCTCGCGCAGCCGCTGGATCTTCTTCAGCGTCTTCTGCACCCAGATCGGTACGCGCACGGTGCGCGACGCGTTGTACAGGGTCTTCAGGATCGCCTGCTGGATCCAGAACTGCGCGTAGGTCCGGAAGCGGACGTCACGCCGCCAGTCGAAGCCCTCGATCGCCTGGAACAGGGAGGCGTTGCCCTCCTGCACCAGGTCCACCACGTCCACCCCGAGGCCGCGGTAGCGCTGCACGGTGGCGAGCACCATGTACAGCGACCCCTCGACGAACAGGTTGCGGAGGTCCTGCAGCTCGCGCATCGCCTGCACGGCGTACGCCACTGCCGCCTTCTGCTTGGCCGGCGGCAGCGCGCGCCAGCGCTTGCGCCGCGGCATCTTCTCGACGTCCTCGGGCGTCAGCAGGGTCGGCGGCGACACCGCCTTCTTGGCGGCCGCCGGGTCCACGCCCGCCGCCTCGAGGGCGAGGCTGACGCGCTTCTTCATGAACTCGTAGCGCCGCGCGAAGGCGAACTCCTCCGCACGATCGAGCCGCGGCAGACGCTGGATCTGCGCGTCGTAGAAGCTCGGCCACTGCGTGCGCGAATCGATCCCGCTCACCGAGGCGAGGGACGCCGGAGGAACGGTCACACTGATCCCCCGGGCGATCATCGCCTTGGCGAGCCGCTCGGCGTTGCGATCGAAGCGCTCGGTCGGTACGTCGAGCTCCTTGTCCAGCTCGCTCAGAGCGTAGGACGTGCGCCCGCGATTACGTGATGATGCTGCCAACCGCGCCATGGTGACTCCTCGAACGGGACCGCGTCAGGCTCCTCACCGGGGAGAATCGGCCTGACTCGCCCCTCTTGAGAGCAAATCGCGAGCCCCCGTCTTCCCTTTTCAAGCCTGAAAATTACGGTCCGACCGCAACCACCCCAAGCAGTTGGTCGACCGAGACTTGCGGCGGGCCGGGAATCCCTACTTCCGGAGGGACCGTCCCAGGAACAGAACGGTCACCAGGAGGAGCGTCCCGCCCGCTGCAACCCAGAGCCACGGCATGGGCGCAGTAGCGTCGGTGCCTACTGACAATACGGCAGGAACGGAGAGCGTCTGCGTCGGGCCGACGACCCCGTCGCTGCCGACGACCGCGTAGGTGAGACGAAAGTCCAGGTTGCGCAAGCCCGGCGCCGCGTCCTCCGCGGCCGAGAAGGTCACCGGGACCGTGAAGCTCCCGCGGGTGACCGGGATGTTGGCCTCGGACTCGTGCGTCGGGCGCGGCAGCGGCGCGACGGTGGCGGCGACGCCATCATCCGCACCGGTGACCTCCAGAGCGAACGCCTCCGGCGTCGCGCGGGACACGAGGAAGCCATCCGGCACGCGCACCGTGACGTCCGCCTGGATGGTGGCGCCCGGCGCGAGTGCGTTGCCGTCGACGAAGACCACGTCGAACGCCACCCCGTCGTCGGCGACGCCCGAGATCCTTGCGCGCGCGGCACCGCCCGCGGCAGGCGCCGCGTCCAGCGTCGGCTCGGCATCGCGAGCACGCTCCGGCGCGGCAGTGGGAGTCATCGTGCCGTCGTCACCGACCGTCGACCCGCCGCCTGCGGGCTGCGCGAACGGCTTCGGCAGCGGCTTGCCGATGCTCACGCGCCCGGAGATCGGAAGCTGGAGCTCGCCCATCGCCTGGCCGTCCGAGCCGTTGTAGAGCGTGGTGCGCCGGTTCAACGCCACGGGGGCTTCGCCGCGCTGCGCGTCGCGGCCCACGGTCACCGGCAGCTCGATCGTGAGCGTGTTATCGTAGACCGGCTGCCCCTTGTACTTGGTGTCGAGCGTGCCGACCGAAGGCGGCTGGACGGCGTAGCTGCCGAGGGTGAGCGAGCCCTGCTTGGGCTCGTACTCCAGCGCCACTGCGGTCCCGCCGGGAACGACCGCCGGCACGCCGAGCGCCAGGACGATCACGAGCGTGCCCGACTCTCCCGGCGCCAGCCGCCGCGGCCGCGTGGTCACGTGCGGGAACGCGTAGTTGGCCAGCATGGCCGGGTTCATCACCATCCGGCCGTCGGCCTCCGCGCCCTCCGCCGCGGCGTCGCCGTCGATGTTGGTCTTCTCCTCGATGGTGAGCACGCCCTTCTGTTGCTCCTGCTCCACCTTGCCGGGCTTCTGATCCGGCCTGACCTCGGTGTTGCCCGTCTGGGCGGGCACGGCGACGGCCGCGACGGCGGCGAGCACGGCAACGAGAAGCGAGGGCGGGCGGAGGTGGTGCATTGGGGTGGTGCGCCGGGAAAGAGGGCGATCGTAGACGAACGCCGCGGCGATGTCCTTCAGGCCATTCTGCCGCCGGCCGCGCGGCGGTCCGCCCCGGGCGGCCGTGCCGCCCGCGACAAGGCACGTGCGCCGCACGCGGCGCGTTCCGAGGCCGAGCCACGTCCGCCGGTCGGGAGGCGCTGCCCGGCACGGGCGTCGCCCGCGATTCACCGGCCAGCCGCTAGCGCCGCCCTCGCCGGTGATCTACACCCGCGGTCCATGACCGCCAACGTCACCGATGCCGCCGTCCTCGAGGCGCTGCGGTCGGTCAAGGACCCCGACCTCGGTCGCGACATCGTCGCGCTCGACTTCGTCAAGGACCTGCGCGTGTGCGACGGCAACGTCGCGTTCGCCATCGAGCTGACCACCCCGGCCTGTCCGGTGAAGGACCAGATGAAGGCGCAGGCCGAGCAAGCGGTCGCCGCGCTGCCCGGCGTGCGCAAGGTCTCGGTGACGATGACCGCCAAGGTGACCGCGAGCCGTTCCCTGCTCGGCGGCAAGGGGCTCATCCCCGGGGTGAAGAACGTGCTCGCGGTGTCGTCGGGCAAGGGCGGCGTCGGCAAGTCGACCGTGGCGGTCAACCTCGCCTGCGCCCTGCACCGCGCCGGCGCGCGCACTGGCATCCTCGACGCGGACGTGTACGGCCCGAACGTGCCGCTGATGCTCGGCGCGCGCGGCCAACCCGAGGACGTGGTGGTCGACGGCGCGCGCTACCTCGTGCCCCTGACCGCGCACGGCCTGCAGGTGATGAGCATCGGCGTGCTGATCCCCGAGGACCAACCGGTGATCTGGCGCGGGCCGCGCCTGCACAGCGCGATCCGCACGTTCCTGTTCGAGGTGCAGTGGGGCGATCTCGATTACCTGGTCGTCGACCTGCCGCCCGGCACCGGCGACGCGCAACTCTCCCTCACACAGCAAGCCCACGTCGCGGGCGCGGTGATCGTGACCACGCCGCAGACCGTCTCGGTCCTGGACGTGCGCCGCGCGATCCGCATGTTCCAGGACGTGCAGGTGCCGATCCTCGGGGTGATCGAGAACATGGCGTACTTCACGCCGCCCGGCAGCAGTGAGCGCATCGAGATCTTCGGCCGCGGGGGCGGCAAGAGGATCGAGATGGAGTTCGACGTGCCGCTGCTCGGGCAGATCCCGATCGACCCCGCGGTCCGCGCCGGCGGCGACAGCGGCGAACCCATCGTGCTCTCGCGGCCGGACAGCGAGGCCGCACGCGCGCTGATCGCCGCCGCCGGTCGCATCGCGGCACGCATCAGCACCGTCAATGCTTCCTGAGAGATGACCGACACGAAGACCGAAGGCCACGCGCCCCGCTTCCGCGAAGACGACACCCTGGACCGCGTGCTCGCGGTCGCACCGCAGGCTCGCGAAGTGCTCATGCGCTTCCACATCGGCGGCTGCCACCACTGCGGCTTCGAAGCCGCAGACACGGTGCGCAAGGTCGCCGAAGACAACGGCATCCCGCCCGCGGTGCTGCTCGCCGCACTCAACCAGGCCTGACCCGGCGAAGCCGCCCGCCCGGCCCGCGGCCGGCGGCGCACCGGCCTCCGCTCTTGCGACGTCGCGGGCGGCGGCCAACAATCGCGCTCGCCGGTGCGCCGCTTCAGGGCCGCCAGGCGTCCCGAAGAGCAGACCCCAATGGCACAAGTCCAAGAGCTCAACGATCAAACCTTCGCCGCCACCCTGCGCGCGGATGCCCAGCCCGTGCTCGTCGACTTCTCGGCGACCTGGTGCGGGCCGTGCAAGGCGCTCGCACCGACGATCGACGCCGTCGCCAAGGAGTACTCAGGCCGCCTGCGGGTCTACAAGGTGGACATCGACCAGGCCGCCGACACCGCGGCGCAGTTCGGCGTGCAGAGCGTGCCGACCTGCATCTTCTTCAAGGACGGCAAGGAGGTCGATCGCTTCGTCGGCGCGCAGGACCTGCGCACGGTGCGGCAGCGCATCGAGAAGGTCCTCGCCTGATCACGGCGCGGCCGGCGCGGGGACGCGCCCACCGGCCGCGGCCGCACGGCAGACCCGCATGCTCGCGCGGTCACGTCCCGCTCGCCCTGAGCCGGCGCAGCGCGAGCCAGCCGAGGACGCAGGCGAGCGGCACGGTCCAGGCCGCGAGGGCCAGGTCGGAGCGGTCCGGAAGCACGTGGAACGGCACGACGACCTCGACGCTGCCGGCCTGCCAGTGGATGACATAGCCACCCGGCCTGTCGAGACGGATCGGCACGCTGCCGTCCGCCGCGGTCGTCAGCGTCCCGACCGCGCGCCCGGCAAGGTCGCACACGGTGAGCGTCGCCCCGGCGACCGGCTCGCCCGACGCGTCGAAGGCGCGCACTTCGAACGGCGCGCCCGCGACCGGCAAGGCGGCGGGCATATGCACGCGTGGTCCCTGCGAACTCGGGTGCGGAGGCATCGCGGCGCAGCTTACCGGGCAGCGCGCGCGCGCCGGTGCACTTCGCCGCCCGTTCCGAGCGCGCGAGGCGCACGGCGGTGAACGTCGAAGTCGTCGACCTCGGTCGCGAGGCGTTCCCGCCGGTGCTCGCGCGCATGCGCGCGCTCGCGGCGGAAGTCGCGCACGGGACGCGCCCCGGCGAGGTGTGGCTCGTCGAGCACGACCCGGTATTCACCGCGGGGCGCGCGACGCCGGCCGCCGAGGTCGCCGCCGCCGGCGCGGTCGCGATCGAGCGCGGCGGCCCGATCACCTGGCACGGCCCCGGGCAGCTCGTCGTCTATCCGATCGTGCGCCTGCCGGAACGCGACGTCGGCGCGTGGCTGCGCCGACTCACCGCGTTCGGCGCGGCGGTGTGCGCGGCGTTCGGCTTGCAGGGCGGTCCGTCCCCCGACGGGACCGGCGTCTTCGTCGGCGGGCGCAAGATCGCGTCGATCGGCGTCGCGCTCCGGCGCTGGGTCAACCTGCACGGCATCGCGATCAACGTCGACGTCGACCTGACGCCGTTCTTCGCGGTCCGGCCGTGCGGCCTTGCGCCCGAGGTGATGAGCGACCTCAGTCGGGCCGCGGGTCGCAAGGTCACCATGGACGAGGCGCGCGCCGCCGCGCGTGCGAGTCTGCCGGAACTCGGGCTCGCCGACCGGACGCGAGCGGCGAGCGCGCCGCCGCGCTAACGTGCGCGCATGGTCGGCACCATCGAGCTGGACCCGACCGGCCAGCATCTCTTGATCCGGTTTCCGTACCGGGAGGACCTGATCGAGGTCGTCCGCGGGCTTCCGGACCGGCGCTGGGACCCGGGGAACAAGGTGTGGATGGTGCCGGCGGGCCACGTCGACACGGTGGTCACGACGCTGATCGGCAGAGGATTCACCATGGACTCTGGCGTCAGCGCGATGTTCGCGGGCACCGTGCCGAAGCCGGCGACGCCGAGTGCCGACTCGCGGCCGGCAAGCGTGACCCGCCCGCGCAAGGGCGGGCGGCGCGGCTTCCGGGGCAAGGCACGCGGCGCCGAAGAGTGACGCGATGGCCGCGCGGATCGAGCTGAGCGGTCACGGGCGGGAACTGCTGATCCGCTTCGACTACGACAAGCAGCTGGTCGAAGCGGTCCGCCAGCTCCCCGACCGCCGATTCGACCCGCGCGCGCGGCTGTGGATGGTGCCGGCGAAGCACGTCGACATCGTGGTCGGCGCACTCCTGCCGCGCGGCTTCACGCTCGCTCCGGAAGTGCGCCAGCTGACCCGCGTCGCCGAGGCCTTCCTGCCGTTCGTCGGCGGCAGCGAGCCACCTCCGGCCGAGAGCCGCGTCAACGTGCCGTGCGCGCCGACGGCGCTGACCGTCGGCGGCCTCAACCTGCGCGTGCGCGACGCCCTGCGCGGCGCCTTCCCCGACCTCGTGTGGGTGGTCGGCGAGGTGCTCGATTTCGACAAGTCCGCCGGCCGCCGGCACCGGTTCTTCAGCCTGGTCGAGAAAGTCCCGGGCGAAGCGCGCGTGCACGCGCAGGTCGAGGCGGCACTGTTCGAGAGCAAGGCCGAGGAACTGGCGCACAAGCTGGCTGCGGCGGAGCCGCCGCTCGCGCTGCGCGACGGGCTCGAGATCCGCGTGCTCGGGCGCGTCGACCTCTATCCGCAGTCGGGGCGCTTCCAGCTCGTGATCGAGGACATCGATCCGGCGCACACGCTCGGCAAGCTGCTGCTGTCGCGCGACCAGGTCCTGCGCGAGCTGCGCGCCGCGGGGCTCGCCGAGCGCAACGCGTCGCTCCCGCTGCCGCGCCCGGCGCTGCGCATCGCGGTGCTGGCGAGCGAGACCTCGGACGGCTGGCACGACTTCACCCGCCACCTCGCCGCGGCGCCGTTCGCGTTCGAGGTGACCCTGTTCCCGGTGCGCGTGCAGGGCGCCGCGCTGCGCGCCTCGATGCTCACCGGCCTCGACTGGTTCGCGCGCCACGCCGCGGCGCACGACGTGCTGTGCATCCTGCGCGGCGGCGGTTCGCGCACCGACCTGAGCGGCTTCGACGACCGCGAGGTCGCCTGGGCAGTCGCCAGACACCCGTTGAAGGTGCTGGTCGGCGTCGGCCACGAGCGCGACCGCTCGGTGCTCGACCACATCGCGGTGTCGTTCAAGACGCCGACCGCGGTCGCCGCCTTCCTGGTCGACGAGGCGGATGCCGAGTGGCAGCGCCTGCACGCGCGCGGTGCGGCTCTGGCCGAACGCGCCACCGACCTGCTCGCGGACCGCGCCGCGCGGCTGCACGACCGCGGTCGGAGGCTGGCCGGCGCGCTCGTCGGCCGCCTGCTGGCGCAGCGCCACGCCTTCGACCTCGCCGCGCAGCGTCTGCGCCACGCCGCGCTGACCGAGCGGATCGGCGGCGAGCGCCATCGCCTCGTGCTGGACGCGCAGCGCCTGCGGCACGGCACGACGGCGCGCATCGCGCGCGCCGCGAGTGTCCTCGGCGCGGCGCGGGTGCGGGCGTGCGCCGCCGGGGCGCAGGCGGTCGAGCGCGCGCGCGGCCGGCTCGCCGCGCACGAAGTCCGCTGCCGCCTGCTCGACCCGCGCGCGATCCTGCAGCGCGGCTACGCGATGGTCCGGCGCGTCGCCGACGGCAAGCTGGCGGTCGACGCGGCCGCGATCCCGCCCGGCGAGGTGCTCGACCTCGAATTCCGCGACGGGATCGTGCGGGCGACCGCGGAGGAGGCGACAATCCGCGGCCCCGCGCGCCCATGACCAAAGGCGAAGGCAAGTCGGACGAGCTGAGCTACGCCGCGGCGAGCCGCGAGCTCGACGCGATCCTCGACGCCATCGAGGCCGGCACCACGGACATCGACGCGCTGGCCGAGAAGGTCGAGCGGGCGGCGGCCCTGATCAAGCTGTGCCGCGACAAGCTCGCCGGCACCGAGCTGCGCGTGAAGAAGGTCGTCGACGAACTCGCTGCGACGCTCGGCGACGGCGCCGGAAGCGGCGTGGACTCG
>Ga0079224_100016869_pt1 | contig 10275 bp, 7 predicted proteins | sample Stecom2015_FD_80414 | JGI IMG/M metagenome (GOLD analysis project Ga0079224, IMG submission 80414) | Agricultural soil microbial communities from Utah to study Nitrogen management - Steer compost 2015 | ecosystem: Environmental > Terrestrial > Soil > Agricultural land | place: USA: Utah... | reverse complement strand
CCAATCCTTGCGGATGATCGGCGTGAGCAGATAATTTTGGGGATAGTATTTGGGAATGGCATAAATCTTTCCGCCGACGGAAACGGCGTTCCACACCTCCTTCGGCACCATTTTCAGGGTGGGATAGTCGTCGATGTACTCGTTCAAGGGCAAAAACGCTCCCTGTTTCGCCCATTTGACGTAATTGCCCCGGTCTTCCTCCATGCTGAAACCGATCACATCGGGGATGTCCCCCGCAGCGACGCGGGCGGTCAGCTTCTGGACGTACTCGGTGTAAACCACGTACTCCCGCCGGTAATCCGCGTTGAACCGCTCGTTGATCATCTTCACGCCCCGGCCGTCCTTGGGAGGGATGTCCGTAAAGAGAAAATCGAAGGATGTGATGGTGTATTTTTTGTCTCCGGAATCTCCCCGCTCCGCTTCGGGGGATGAACAGGCCAAAACTCCCCCCGTCAAGACCAGGACGCACGCCAGAGCGAGCATCGTCTTCCTTCCCCGCATCGCCTAATCCCCCTCTTTCGTTTCCTCTCCACCACCCAAATAAGAAGCAAGTCCCCATCCTCAGCGGAGAATTACCGGAGTCTGCGTCTCTGCGGCCCGGTAGGCCGCCAGCGCCACTTCGACGGCTTTCAGCCCGTCTTCCCCGGTTACCGACGGCGACCGCCCTTCACGAATGCTGACGACGAATTCGCGGATCATGCCGACATCCATGTCGTCACCCCAATAATCCCAACTGACGCCCTGATCATCGGTGTAGACGTGAAGCTTTTGCGCGAAGGCGTCAACCGACAGCGCCCCCTCGGTGCCGACAATCTCCAGCGTCACATCCCCCCAGGTCGGAAACGCCCGGTTCCGCGACCAGCTGCAATCCAGGGTGGCAAAGACTCCGTTGTCGAATTCCATGGTCAGGATGCCCGCTTCGTCGATCCCGCCGGCGGAAGGCAAGCGGTCCACTTCAGCGTAAACTTCCCGCACCTCGCTTCCCATGAACCAACGCATCACATCGACAACGTGAACCGTATGGTCCATCACCGCCCCTCCCCCCGACAGCGAGGGATCGACAAACCAACCGCTCGGGTTTTTTCCCCGATTCGTTCCTTTGATGGCCAGAATCCTGCCCAACCGTCCCTCCTTGATCATCTCCCTGGCCCGGGCGATCGAAGGATTGAACCGCACCGGAAAAGCCGTCATCAGCTCCACCCCGTTTTTCTTGCAGGCTTCGATCATTTCCCGGGCATCCTGCAGAATCGTCGCCAGCGGTTTTTCACACAGGACGTGTTTTCCCGCCCTTGCCGCCGCCAGAACATGCTCTCGGTGCTTGACGTTTTCCGAGGTGACGATCACCGCATCGATGTCCGAGTCCAACAAACCGTCGATGTCGGGAAAGAATTGGACACCGAACCGCCGGGCCGCCGCCCCGCCCCGTTCCTGGTCGGGGTCGGCGATCCCCGCCAATTCGACGCCCTCCAATTGCTTTAGCGCCCGCGCATAACTGTAGGCATGCATATGAGCAACACTGATGATTCCCACTTTCATCGGTCCCACCCCCCGATTCATCCTGACCAAAAGACTTGCCCGCGGCCGATACCTGCAAAGATCCACACCGGAAACAAAGAATGTCCCGTTCAGGAGACGAGCTCCCCCGGCTTGACCGGCTCTCCCGTCTCGATGGAACGGAGGGCCGCCAAAGCGATCTCCATCGCCCGGTACGCGTCCTCCGCCGTGACAACCGGCTGTTCACCGGTCTTCAAACAATGGAGGAAGTGCCGCAATTGGCGGGCATAGGGATCTTCGTTCAACGGGCTTTCCGGAACTTCCACCCCGCAAAGGGATGCCTCCTTGCCGTGCCCCCGCACCAACAGCGGCCGGTCCTTCGCGCTGTCATATGCGATAATGCCCGTTTTCCCCGCGATCTCAAAACGGTAGGAAAAACTTCCGTGGGACCACATGCCCTCCACATGGGCGATCACACCGCTTTGAAACCGCAAGGTGACCAGCGCGTAATCCCTGCGGGCGTAACCCCGGCCGGTCAGACCCTTGGCAAACACCCGCTCCACTTCGCCGAAACACCAACGGAGGTAATCGAAATCGTGGATGATCATATCCAAAACCAGTCCGCCGCTGGCATGAAAATCGGCATACCAGTCGTTCCATCCCGCCGGGAAGCTTCCGCCGCGCCCGGTGCGGACAACGGTGACGTGCCGATTCTTCCGTTCTTCACGAGCTCCCTGGCCCTCACGTATTCGGGAAAAAACCGGACCACATGTCCGAACAGCTCCACCCCCTTTTCCCGGCACGCTTCAATCATCTCCCGTGCATCCTCGAGGTTCCGGGCGAGGGGTTTTTCGCAGATCACATGTTTTCCGGCATCCGCCGCCTTGAGAACAAAGGGCTTGTGAAAAGGAGTGGGCAGGCAGATGTCGACCACCTCCGCCGGAACCTCCCTGATCGCCTCTTCAAAGGTGGTGAAAGGGGAAGCGCCAACCGGTTTCGCCAGTTCTTCCGCCCGCCGCGCGTCCCTGTCGACGATGCCGCTGACGCGCGCATCCTTCATTCCCGCGAAGGCTTGGGCATGGATGCGTCCCATCGTTCCCGCGCCGACGATCAGGATATTAATCATTGTCCCTCTCTCCTCTCCATTTTTCCGTCCTTTGACGGCGCCACATCGTCCCCGTATCCGCCCGTACCGGCAGCAGATCCGCCGCACTTCCGCAGGCTGACCGGCAAAGGCGGACAAAGGGATGCCGATCGGGCGCAATTTCTGCCTCCCGAAAGGGAATGGGGATGGCGAACAATCATTTCCGCATGGGAAATGGGTCCAATCATGGTTGGACAATGCCGGGGGCCGACAAACCAAACGGAAGCAAACAAGCCTAAGATCAACGGTCCGAACCGCGTTCATCGCCTTTTCCCGGCAGATCGATCACCGCGGCTTCATACTCTCTCACTTCCGGCACTTGGAAAGAGACCCATCCTTCCGCGTAGGAAAAGGAAAGGTCGCACTCTCCCCGAATCGTCCGGATGGATCGGGGCCTTCTCCCCGTGTGGACGGAAATTTTCACATCCCTTAGCTCCTTCACCCGCTCGATCGGCCGTCCGACGTCGTGGGGGCAATTGACCAAGTGGAGAATCCGCCGGTTTCCCTTTTCGCGAACGTTGACAATGAGGGAGGTCGATTCTTCATCCATCCGGACGTCACGCCGGCTCAGCCCGTCGACGGCATTTCGCATCAACCGGCCGTGTTCGGGAAAACGGTAGGTTTCGTACATCGCGTCGATGTTTCCCGTAAACAGGAGCGCCGTCCCTTTTCCGAAGCGGTTTTTCAAGAGAAACGGATGATCCGTCTTCGGAGGCAGGTCGCAGTAGCTGGAGGGTTGCTTTTTCCGGAAATGCATATGGGCCCGGGCCCCCGGCGCGGGAACCACCTTTATGTGCAGGTGCGGGGCGGGAATGAGCGATTGGTCGATTCCCCCGGTCAGCGGCGACGGCTCCAAAGCCACATGATCGCAGCGCAGATACTCGGCTCCCTCCGTCTCCGAGATCCCGAACACTTCCTTCAAGGGGTGGGTTTCCCGCGGCCTCCCCCAGGCATCCCAGAGGGCGGTGTCGTAGGTGGCGATGACGTTGCCGCCCTCCGCCACGTAATCCCGGATCGACCGGCACTCCTTCTCCCCCATGCAGGCCACGTTCGGGAGGATGACCAGCTCGTAACGGGACAAACCGCCGCGCTCCAGGCAGTGATCGTCGATCACGTCGAAGAGGCGGTGGGAACGGGACAGCACCTCGAACCATCCGTTAAAGGCCCGCCTCGCATCGCTCTTCATCCGATGCTCAAGGACCGCCTTCCCTTCCACAAAATCCAGCTGCTCCGCGGTGGTCTGATAGAAATTGGCGTTTTTCAATGACCAGACCAAAGCCACCCTGGCGACCGAGGCGGTCTGCGCCAGGCAATCGGAGTGGGCGGACAAAAGCCGGTTGATTTCCCTTACGGTGTTCATCCGCGGGTCGTCGCGGTTCGCATCGTAGATGCCGTACCAGACGTGGGCGCCGTTGGCGACGGAAAGGGCATAGGCGATCCAGGTTTCCGCCGCGGGAAGCAGGTAACGGTTCCACGGGCCGTGCCTCCCGGCGACGGCGACGATGGTCGGTTTCCCTTCCGCCTGGGTTTCCAGCCATTTGGCCGTAGCCGCGGGCTTCAAGACCGGAAGATCCCGCAAATCCCCGGACAAAAACCCGCCCTCGGCGAGCAGGGCATCCTGCCAGGGGGCCACCAGGCGGTTGTCCCGGCCGCAGGTTCCCGGACCCAGCGGGAGTCCGTTCATGTACAGCACCGCGTCCGGATTGACGCTTTTCAGGGATTTTCGCACATCCCGGACAAACCGGGCGATGCTCTCCTGCTTGAAGGTCAACACCTTGTGAAAGACGAGAGGGTCCTTCATCTGTTCCGGCGCGTATTCCAACCCGTGTTGTCCTTTAAAACCCGCCCTGCAGGCATCGCAATAACATCCCTTCGGACTGAACACGGGGCCGTCCAGGAAGATTCCCTTCACCCCGTACATGCCGATTTCCCGGATCATTTCCATCGCTCAATCCCGGAAAGGGGAATTGATGCAGGAATAGTCGCCGCTTCCGTAGGGGATGGGAATGATTCCCCCGCGGCCGTCCCGCTGGAACCATTCGGGATGAAGTGGCATCAATTCCCCGCTCAGCCAGTGCACGTTGAAATAGACGATGTCCCAACTCCCCCGCCGCCCGTGGTGCTTTCGGTATTCCTTCAGGAGATCCCGCCGGTTCAAGCGGGCATGTTTGGAATCGAAAAAGGCGATCCCCGCCTCCCCGACGGTCACATCGGTCACCTCGATGTGCTGGGCGCTAAATCCCAAGCGGGTGATCGCCTCCACCTGGGCGCCCACGTCGAACCGTTCCAACGCCTCCGGACCCGGCGGGATCAAATCGGCGATCAGCAGCAGGCGGTCCGGATTCATCGGAGTCCCCTCCAATCCAAAGTGAAAATGAAAACCCGTCGCGAAAGGAGGCGGAACCCTTCGGCATGCCGGCTTCATCCCTTCAGCGGAAGCCCATGACGCAGGCCGAAGCGATCCGGGAATACAGATTGGCCTTGCCGACGCCCGGGTCCCGTCCAGGGCGGAATCCGTCGAATCCCAGCCGCTCTTCCTCCAGCTCCTCGATGCGGGAAATCCTTCCGGAGCAATAGTCCAGGAGGCGTTCCATCGCCGTCTCCACCCGGGCAAGCAGCCCTCCGTATCGGATGTCCAGCACCTCCCAGCCAAAGGGTTTGTAGGTGCTGAACCACTGTTTCCGGTGCGCCTTCCGCAACCGGTCGATCTCCCGGTGCAATTTCGGCAGTTCTTCCCGGGCGACGGCCTCCAGCCTGTCCTTTTCCCCGCGATCGTAATGCGCCTTGATCCTCAGGCCGATGTCGCATTTCATGCGCAGTACGGCGCTCAACCGGACGGGAACCTCAAAGAGCTCCCGCCACCTTCCGGCCCGGTCCCGGTCGGCCTTCAGAAGGCGGTGCAGCCGATCGTAATATTCCGCGGCACCCGCCCCCTCCAGGTGCTTGTCGAACAGGCCGATCAACACATCCTGCCACAACAGGAATTTGGAGGGGTTATCGGGAATCAGCGCCCCCATGTCCGCCCCGGGAAGGGTGTCGAATCTCCCCATGTTGAGGAAAGCGTCGGCATCGCCTCCGGTGCAGAGGGCAAAGCGCCGTTTCAGGGTTTCCGGATCCGGCTGTTCCGCGTAGCCGTGTTCGGCGAACAGCTGCAGTCCCAGCAGGCCGGCCAACATGTTGGTCTCCGCCCCGTCATCCCCCCAGAAGGTGGCGAACACCTCCCGGATCCCCTTCCGCTTGCAGGCGGAAAGGGCCGCGTTGGTGGCGGCGAAGGTTTTCTCGTAATGGACCGCCGGCCCCGCCCAGGTCCACACTCCTCCCGCGAAAACGGGATCGGATCCCAGTAAGCGGTGTTTTTCGATGAATTGCTCATAGAAGGCGGGATCTTCGTGATAATAATCCCAGTACACCAGCCGGATGCCCTCGGGCATCCGGCGGACCGCCTCGCCGGGAATCTCCGCGCTCAAATCGTAATACTCGTGGCCGGGAGAGCCCATCCGGAAAAACATGTCGCTCCACATCATGGGCCTCAGCCCGTACCGGGAGGTGATGTCCATCACCTTCCCAAGATGATCCATCATGATCTCGAAGGGAGGCCGGTAACCGAAGCGGTCCAGATACCTCCCCCTTCCCAGGCCGAATGCCTCATCCATCCCGATGTGGATGCGCCGGCTCCGGAACGTTCCGGAGACGGAGCGGATCATTCCTTCGATCAGCCGGTAGGTGTCCTCGGATCCGGCCAGGAGCACGTCCTCGGTGTCCCGGTACTTTCGCGCCGGCTCCCACTTCAGAAAGGCGGCCAAGTGGGCCAGGGTTTGAATGCAGGGAATCATTTCGATGCCGAAAAGGGCGGCGTACTCGTCCAGCTCCTTCAGTTCCTCCGGCGTATAGCGGCCGCGCATGTATCCGAAGTAGGGCTCCCCTTCCACGGTGTAGGTGTCTTCCGTGTACAGCATGAGCATGTTGAGCCCCATCAACGCCATGATCCGGATCACCCGCCGCAGAACCTCGGGCCGGAACACGGCGTTCCGGGAACAATCGAACATGGCCCCGTTCATCGCAAACCGGGGCTTTTCCGTCACGGCCTCCGTCTTTCCGTCCCGGAGGGCACCGATCAGGATGCCGAGCCCGCGGTAGAAATGGACGGGCTCCCGGAACCGGATCCGCCCCCGCTCCTTCCCCACCTCAACCTGGAGCAGACTTTCCGGTATCCGCTCCACTTCCACGGGAAATCCCCTTCCATCCCGGACAAAGGAAAGATCGGCTTCCAGCTCCTTCAATCCGGCCTCCAGGCCGGACAGATCTCCCTGAAACCGCAGCCTCATGCTCTCTTCCTCCCGCCCGCTGATAACGGCCGTCATCGAGGCTCACCCCCGTCAAACCTGCATCCTCCAAAATCCGGACGGGGCCGTCCTTCCCCGCCCCCGCGTCGCGAAATTTTTCCGAAAGATGCGGATTCCCAAAGCCGCCAACGTCATGAAAAAGCGCCAACGGTTGCGGTGAGGTGCGGGCTTGACGGACATGAAGACCCGTACCGCCTCCCCTCCGGCAGATCATGCCGAGTCCGGTCCCGCAATCCGGCGGAAAAACCCCGCCGTCACCCCTTGGCGTAATACCGCGCCACTTTCCGGATCGCCCGGACTATGTCGTCGATGTCCTTTTCCGTAAAAAATTCGCTGACGGGAAGGCGGATCGACGTCGCCAAAATCCGCTCGGCGACGGGGCAGAGTCCCGGTTCATAGGAGACGTCCGACAGGGAGAAAGGAAAATCGCTGCCGGGATAGGCCCGCCGCTCCCGAAACATCTTTTGCCGGTACAGCACGTGGGGAATGTAACCGGGACTTGCGGGAATTCCCTCCCCCCGGAGGGCGAGGGCAAACTGATCCCGCGTGCAGGACAGCCGGGACTCATCCACCCGGAACATGTAAAACCAGTAGGAAGACCAGCCGCCTTCGGGCACCTTCGGCGGAAGGACGCCCGGCAAATCCCGGATGCCCTCGGTGATCCGCTCGCCGTAGGCATGGCGCCTTCCGCAGATCCAGGACAACTTTTTCAGCTGGGCGATGCCGACGGCCCCCTGAAGCTCCGTCATCCGGTAATTGGGGGCCAGGCACTCCGGATCCCGCATCACCTCATCCGAAAAGCGCCGGTAATTCTTGTCGGCAAAAGCGTGCACCCGCTGAAAATCCTCTTCATCCCCGGAATTGACGGTGACGATTCCCCCGTCCCCGGTGCTGATATGCTTGAAATCGTTGGTGCTGAAACACCCGTAGTCGCCGAAGGTGCCCGCCAGTTTGCCCCGGTGGCGGGTCAGCCAGCTCTGGGCGCAATCCTCGATCACCTTGAGGCGATGCTTTCGGGCGACCTCCATGATCCCGTCCATGTCGGCGGGAGTGCCCGCCAGATGGACGACCAGGATGGCCTTGGTCCGGGGGGTGATCCTCTCCTCCACCGATGCCGGATCCAGGTTGTAGGTGCGGGGATCCAGGTCGGCGAACACTGGAATCGCATTCTGGTACAAAATGCCGATCAACGTCCCCTGATCGGTGATCGGACTGGTGATCACCTCGTCCCCCACCGTCACTCCCGCCGCCCCCAGGGCGACGTGGATCGCCGCCGTTCCGGAGGAAACGGCCACGCTGTACCGGACGCCGTACAGTTCGTTAAAGCGCCGCAGAAAGGTCTTCACCTTCGTCCCGGAGTGGTAAAACAGCGTGTTTTGTTCCAAGGCCTCCAGCAGCTCTTTCGCCTCCTCCGCGCCGAAGCGTTTGCCCGTCCCGAAGGCGTCCGTCTTCACCCTCGGCCCGCCGTGGATGGCCAGCTCCTCTTCCCGCACCGGCTTCCCCTCCTTCAAGCGCCTTGCTCAACAATGCCTCACACCCGGTTCGCCCGCGACCGGGACCATGCTTTACACCGGACTCCATGGCGGAGGCCCGTCCCCCCCCGCTCTTCCCTCCCCCGGGGCCCGGGCACCATGATCGCCGCGTCCTCGCATCCCGCCGACCCGGACACCAGCGGTCTTCCCTCCTCATCCACCCCCGCCAGCCGGATGCGCCGCCGGCGCCGCTCCCAGTCGTCGATCTGCTCGCCGGTCCAGAAGTCGAAATTCCGCCCTCGCGCCTCCTCGACCACCCTTCTCAGCGCCCCCCGGACCGGCTTTTCCCGGTGGAGGTGGATGGGATGGAAGAGAAAGTGGGCGACGCCCCGCACCCGCCGCACCCCCTCCAGGAAGGGAACGATCACGCTCTCATCCGCCAGGCGGCCAAGATTGACATCCTGGGTGAGGAAACTGATTTCCAACACGTCGTAGAACCGGTTTTCCTCGTCTGCCCGGGCGATGGGAAAATAGGGATGGCACGTCCCGAACAAAAAGCCGATGTTCCCCTTTTTGCTCGGACCCCGGGTCTGATCCGACCGGATGCCGAATTCCTCGCACCAGCGGAACAGTTCCCCCCACCCTTCATACCGGGTGTAATGGTTTTTGTTGGAAACCACCCGCTCCGTCCCGATTGCGCGCCTGAGCCATTCCAGTTGCCTTAAAAACGCCTCCCGCCCCCAGGCCCCTCCGTCCGGCTCGTAGGCGTTATAGTGAAAGGCCAATTCATGCCCCTCCGCGGCCACCTTGGGATAGATCCCGGGGCTGTATCCCGGCTCGATCAGGCACCAGGTGGCGGCCACATCGCACTCCCTCAACAGCCGCAGGGTGGTTTCCGCCGAATCATCCAGATTCCAGTCGCTGTCCAGGGAAATCATCGCCACCTGTGACACGCCGGCGGGCCAGTAATCCACAAAGGGAAGCGTCAACCCCCGGGCGGTGGCCGCCTTCAGCAGCGAACCGATCAGGGTCTCCTTCCACAGATCCGCATAGGGATGGGCGAAATACCGCTCGCCGGTCTCGGTCCGGGCCCGGTCCACCTCCCAGTCCATCTCGAACCCGTCGTCGGCCTTCAGGATGCCGTCGTCGATCCCCGCCGTACCGTCGGGGGCGGGGAAACCGTCCCTTTCCACCGGACGGGTTCCCTGCTGAAGCCCCACCACCGTGCCCGGAAGATCCACCGCCCAGTGGGTGATGCCCCCCGACCCGATCGCAAACCGGTGAAAGAGGGGACCGTGAAAGGGCCCGTCGTGATTTCCGCCGTACAATCCCCCCCTCGCGGAACAGGGAGCCGAGGAAGAAACCCTCCAGCGGCAGGCGCGAAGAAAGCGGAGAGGAGGCCTATTTTCCTCCTCCGTGTATGCATAACCCGCTCCCTCGATCATCTTCTCCTCCGCCCCCAGCGCGCCGGCCATCTCCGGAAAGCTGCCGAAGACGAACACTTCCCCTCCCCGTTCGGCCACGTCCTTCAACAGGGGAACCGCCTCCCGCCCCGCCAGGGCGACGAGCAGAACATCCGGCTTGCCGAGCTCCTTCGGATCAAAGACCCGGCGATGGGGAATGCCGCCGTGGGACAGGATTTCAAACAGTTCGCCGCCGAAGGCGTTTTCCCCCCGGCTCCACCGCTTCCGCGCCTCTTCCCGGTCCAGGAGGACCGCCACATCGGCCATTTTCACGTTTATCCCCCCTCACGCCTCGTAAGATCCAACTCCACCGCTTTCCCCGTGGTCCTGCTTTCGTTGGCCGCCTCGATGAACCGGAT
>Ga0079224_100016868_pt1 | contig 10276 bp, 8 predicted proteins | sample Stecom2015_FD_80414 | JGI IMG/M metagenome (GOLD analysis project Ga0079224, IMG submission 80414) | Agricultural soil microbial communities from Utah to study Nitrogen management - Steer compost 2015 | ecosystem: Environmental > Terrestrial > Soil > Agricultural land | place: USA: Utah... | reverse complement strand
GGGCGGCTTCGGGCGGATCTTCTCCATCACCTCGAACGCCCACGCGAACACCGGGGACGGACCCGCGATCGCGCTCCGCCGGGGCATCCCGCTGGAAGACATGGAGTTCTACCAGTTCCACCCGACGGGAATCTACAAGATGGGCATCCTCATCACCGAGGGTGTGCGGGGCGAGGGTGGAGTTCTGCGGAACGACCACGGGGAACGCTTCATGGAGCGCTACGCCCCGACGATGAAGGATCTGGCGTCACGGGACGTGGTCGCGAGGGCGATCTACCGGGAGATGCGGGAAGGGCGGGGGATCAACGGGAAGCGCTACGTCTATCTCGACGCGACACACCTCGGCGCGGACGTGATCGAGAAGAAGCTGCCCGACATCGCGGACTTCTGCCGGACCTACCTGGGCGTCGATCCGGTGCGTGAGCCGATGCCGATCCAGCCGACCGCGCACTACGCGATGGGCGGGATCCCGACGGACGTGGACGGGCGGGTGGTGGCCGACGAGAACAACACGGTGATCCCCGGGCTCTATGCCGCGGGCGAGACCGCGTGCGTCTCGGTGCACGGCGCCAACCGCCTCGGCACGAACTCGCTGCTCGACCTCGTCGTCTTCGGCCGGCGGTCCGGCCTGCACATGGCGGAGTTCTGCCGGCAGACGGAGCTGGGACCGGTGCCGGAGGATCCGACCGCGGAGGTGGCCGCCGAGCTCCAACGGCTGCTCTCCGTCGGCGAGGGCGAGCCCGCCGCGCGGCTGCGGGAGGAGCTCCAGGACACGATGATGGATTACGTCGGCGTCTTCCGGGAGGAGGCCGGGATGCGCCGCGCCGTCGAAAAGGTTCGAGAGCTGAAGGAGCGGTACGCCCGGGTGGTCGTGATGGACAAGGGCAGCCGCTTCAACACCGATCTACTCGAGGCGTGGGAGCTCCGGAACCTGCTCGACCTGGCCGAGGTGACGGCGGTGAGCGCGTTGAACCGCCAGGAGAGCCGCGGCGCGCACTCGCGCGAGGATTACCCCTCCCGCGACGACGTGCAGTGGCTCAAGCATACGCTTGCCTCCTACGCCCCCGACGGATCCGTCCGCATCGCGTACAAGCCGGTGAAGATCACGCAGTTCCAGCCGAAGGAAAGAGTCTACTGATGTCGAAGGTGACGCTGCGGATTCAGCGCTTCGATCCGGAACGGGACGCGGATCCGGCGTACCGCGAGTACACCGTGGAGGTGGAGCCCACCGATCGGGTTCTCGACGCGCTGAACTCCGTCAAGTGGTATCAGGACGGGTCGCTCACCTATCGCCGCTCGTGCGCCCATGGCGTGTGCGGCTCCGACGCGATGCGGATCAACGGCGTGAACCGGCTCGCCTGCAAGGTGCTGATGCGGGACGTCGGGCAGAAGGTGACGATCGAGCCGCTGATGGGGTTCCGGGTGATCAAGGACCTCGTCGTCGACATGGAGCCCTTCTTCGCCCAGTACCGATCGGTGCTTCCGTACCTCATCAACGAGGAGCGGCCACCGCAGCGGGAGCGGCTACAGTCGATTCGCGACCGCGAACGGTACGACGACACGACGAAGTGCATCCTCTGCGCGGCGTGCACCACCTCTTGCCCCTCCTTCTGGGCGGACGAGAACTTCGTGGGGCCCGCGGCGATCGTCAACGCGCACCGCTTCATCTTCGACAGTCGAGACAAGGCGGCCGCCGAGCGGCTCGATATTCTGAACGACCGGGAGGGTGTCTGGCGGTGCCGCACGATCTTCAACTGCACCGAGGCCTGCCCTCGCGAGATCCGGATCACGAAGGCAATCGGTGAGGTCAAGAAGGCGATCCTCTACGGCAGCACGTAGATCCGCCCTCCGGATTGCGAAGCTGACGATCCGCCGTGCCCTGGGATCAGGGGGCGGTGGCTGACCCCGCCGGCCCCGAGGACACGCTGTCACCGCTCTCCCCCGAGATGGGCGCACCCGGTCCCCGCGATTCGCCTCCCAGCGGAATCCCTGGCTCGACAGGGGCGTTCCCGGGTCCGGTACCGCCGGGCGGAACGCTCGGTGCCTCCTCCAGCACCGGGTCGCCGGGGTTCGCGCCGTCCTCTCCGCCGCCACACGCCGCCGCGCCGACGAGCACGGCCATCGTCATCACCGCTCCAATCGATTTCCTCACGATCTCCATTCCTTTCACGGAGTTGACCACTGAGCGACCCTCCCGCGCTGGTGGCAACAACCATGCACGGGGCCGCGCCCGATGGGCGTGTGAAGGGCCTGATGGACGTTGGCGCGGGGTGATGGGTGACGCTCGTTGGCGCTGGGGGCGTCCAGCCAGGGCTCGCATTGTGTGCCGAAGCAGGGCGGCGACCCGGGACGCGAGATGATCGACTCGAATCTCGGCTTCGAGCTGCTGCTGATCCTGCTGCTGATCGTCTGCAACGGCGTCTTCGCGATGTCGGAGATCGCGGTCGTCTCTTCCCGGACGACTCGTCTGCAGCAACGCGCCGCGGAGGGTGATGCGGGTGCTCGACGCGCTCTCGAGCTGGCGGAGCACCCGACCCGCTTCCTCTCGACGGTCCAGATCGGAATCACGCTGGTAGGCGTTTTCGCGGGCGCCTACGGCGGTGCCCGGATCGCGGGCTACTTCGACGCCTACCTCGAGCGCTTCCCGGCGATCGCCGCCTACAGCGAGGAGATTGCGCTCGCGCTCGTCGTCGCCGGCATCACGTTCCTCTCCCTCGTGGTGGGGGAGCTGGTGCCGAAGCGCATCGCCCTCAACCACCCGGAACGAATCGCCTCCCGCGTCGCCGGTCCGATGCACGTGATCTCGGTACTGGCGACGCCCTTCGTGAAGGTGCTCAGCGTCTCGACGGACTTCCTGCTCCGGCTGCTCGGTGCCCGAAAGCCCGATGAACCACCGATCACGGAGGAAGAGGTGTCCGCGCTGATCGACGTCGGCACCGAAGCGGGGGTCTTCGAGGAGGAGGAGCACGACCTGGTGGAGCGAGTCTTCTGGCTCGCCGACCAGCGAGCTTCGTCCCTGATGACACCCCGGCATCGCATCGCGTGGCTGGACGTCAGGGACCCACCCGAGATCCATCGCCAGGAGCTGATCCAGCACCGGCATTCGCACTTCCTGGTGTGTGATGGAGACGTGGACCATGTGCTCGGAATGGTCACGGTAAAGGACCTCCTGGCGGCGGTCCTCGAAGGGCGTGAGCTCGACCTGCGTGCCGTGCTCTGCAAACCGCTCTTCGTCCCGGCGAGCCTCCGGGCGCTTCGCCTTCTCGAGATGTTCCGCGAGAGCGGCGTCCACGTGGCGGTGGTGATCGACGAGTACGGGGGCGTCGACGGGCTCCTCACGCTCGACGACGTGCTCACGGAACTCGCGGGTGACCTTGCTTCGCACACGGACCACCGTGTCGTTCAGCGGGAGGACGGCTCCTGGCTCGTCGACGCGTCGCTCACCATGGAGGAGTTCTGGGAGGATCTCGGTCTGGAAGAGCGGCGGGGCCAGGAGCGGCGCGACTACAACACCGTTGCCGGTCTCGTGGTGACGAAGCTCGGACGGATCCCGCAGAGTGGAAACACCTTCGAGGCGTACGGCCTGCGCTTCGAGGTCGTGGACATGGACGGGCAGCGGGTCGACAAGGTGCTGGTCAGCCCCATTCCAGCGACACGGGAGGAGACGTCGGATCCCGGCTGATCCGGAAAGGGCGCCGACCGTCCGGCGGAGCAGACCTCGTGCGGCCGGCGGTGCCGGCCACCCCGGCGGCCGGACCGCCGCTTCGGTTGCCGGCAACCGGTAACGCTTTTTCGTGAGAATCGTGGCAATCGAGAAGGCCAGAGAAGTTCTGCAGAGGTACTGGGGCTACCCTGATTTCCGGGGCGGACAGGAGATGGCGATCTCCTCGATCCTGGAAGGTCGGGACACCCTGGTTGTAATGCCAACGGGGGGAGGGAAGTCTCTCTGCTACCAGATCCCTGCGATGCTGCTCGAGGGGATGACGGTCATCGTCTCTCCCCTCATTTCATTGATGAAGGACCAGGTCGATAGGCTGCAGCAGCTCGGTATACCGGCGCTGCTCGTGAACTCGAGCCTGGGTGTGGGCGAGCTCGCCGCGTACATGTCGGCCGCGGATGCCGGTGAGGTGAAGCTGCTGTACGTGGCGCCCGAGCGCTTCGACAACGCGGGGTTTCTGGAGCGGGCCGCCCGCTGGAAGATCTCGTTGCTGGCGGTCGACGAGGCACACTGCGTATCCCAGTGGGGCCACGATTTCAGGCCCGCTTACCTGCGGATCGGCAGTGTGCGACCCGCGTTTGGCGACCCCCCGGTCGTGGCGCTGACCGCGACGGCGACGCCGGAGGTCCGCAGGGACATCGAGAAGCAGCTACGCCTCCGGGAGCCGCGCTCCTTCGTCACGGGGTTCGATCGCCGCAACCTCACCTGGCGAGTGGGACGGGTGAAGAACGATTCGGAGAAGGACCGCCTCCTCCTCAGGTTGCTCCGGAACCCGGAGGGCTCGGCGATCGTCTACGCCTCCACGCGCAAGAACGTGGACGCGCTGACCGCACTTCTCCGCGGGATCGACATCCCCGCCATCGGCTACCATGCCGGGCTCCCGGATCGTGAGCGGAAGACGCTCCAGGATGCCTTCATGGCGAGCGAAGTCCGTGTCGTCGTGGCGACGAACGCGTTCGGGATGGGGATCGACAAGCCGGACGTGCGCCTCGTCGTCCACTACGACATGCCGGGTAGCCTCGAGGCGTACTATCAGGAGGCTGGCCGGGCGGGTCGGGATGGCGATCCGGCCGAATGCATCTTGCTGCACGCGTACAAGGACCGGTTCACCCACGAGTTCTTCATCGAGCAGACGCACCCGCCGAGAAAGCTGATCGAGGACACGCTGAAGGAGGTGAGGAACCGCGCGGACGCAGCGGGGGTGGTGGGGAGCTCGGCGGCGGAGATCGCGAGGGCGGTGTCGGGCGGTAAGGGCGACCGGCAGGTGTATTCGGCGTTGCGGGTTCTGGAAGAGCAGGGGTTCATCGGGGGAATGCGCGCCGGCGCGGGCGAGAGCATCGGGGTGATGCGCCTCGTGGCGTCAGCCCGCCGCATTCGGGAGGAGCTGAAGGAGGAAAGCGACGCGGAGGAGCTCCTCTTCCTCCGGCGGCTCTGGAAGCTTGCCGGCGGCGAGGTGATCCACCGGGGAGTGAGCCTGCCGCCTCGTGAGGTGCACCGGGCGGGGGGAGGCCGCGGGCGGTCGCGTGACCTGATCGATCGGTTGCAGCGCCGCGGGTTCATCGAATGGACGGAGCGCTACGTCGACGGCCTGGTCGTGCTCGATACCAGCACCCCCATAGGTAGGCTGCCGATCGACTGGCGCGCTCTCGAGCGGCGGCGCCGGGGCGACCTCAGGAAGCTGGAGGAGATGCAGGCGTACGTGTACACGGAGGAGTGCCGGAGGGCGTTCGTCCTCCGCTACTTCGGGGAGGACGGCGTCGGCGGGGACTGCGGCGCGTGTGACACCTGCCTGGGGGAGCCCCTCACGACCCCACCGCCGCGGGGCGCCCGTAACGGAGGCAAGCGCAGTCGTTCCGCACCCCCTGCTCGTGAGGCCGCGGCCGCCATCTCTCCCGACCCCGCGCTCCTCGATAGCCTGAAGCGCCTGCGCACCCGGCTGGCACGGGAGGAAGCAGTACCTTCGTACTGCGTCTTCAGCGACGCGACGCTGGGCGAGATCGCGGCGCGGCGGCCCAGGTCGCTGCCCGCCCTTCTCGAGGTCCGTGGCGTAGGGCCCGCCAAGATCGAGAAGTACGGACCTGCCTTCCTCGATGTGATCCTCGCCCACCCCGCGGCGACGTGAGGCGCTGAACTTCCCTTTCCGCTCCGCCGCCGGAACGGTAAGTTTTATGCAGGGAGCGGGGCGCAACAGCCCTCGACTCCTACACTTGGCCGCCGATGGACAGGTATTTCGACGAGAATCACCTGATGGTGCGCGACATGGTGCGTGACTTCGCCCGCACCGAGATCGCGCCGGTCGCGGCCGAGCTCGATCGCACCAGCGAGTTTCCCTGGGAGAATGTCAAGAAGATGGGGGAGCTCGGCCTCCTCGGCATGCCCTGGGAGGAAGAGCTCGGCGGCGCCGGGTTGGACACGATCAGCTACGTGCTCGCCATCCACGAGCTGGCGAAGGTCGATGCCTCACACGCGATCACCGTCTCCGCTCACACGACGCTTGGCACTTCGCCGATCGTCACCTTCGGAACCCCGGAGCAGCGGGAGCGGTATGTGCCCCTCCTCGCCCGCGGGCAGGTCCTCGCGGGATTCGGGCTGACGGAGCCCAACGCGGGTTCCGACGCCGCGGGTACCCAGACGACCGCGGTCCGCGCCGACGGTGGTTGGGTGCTGAACGGGACGAAGATCTTCATCACGCACGGCGGAGTCGGCGAGGTCTTCGTCGTCACGGCGGTGACGGATCGGGAGAAGGGGCCGCGGGGGATCACCGCCTTCATCGTCACCAAGCCGACGAGCGATCTCGAGAAGGCACGGGAGCTCGGGATCGGCCACTCCGACGCTCTCGACTTCATCGAGGGCGTGCGGTCCGGAAAGAAGGAAGACAAGATGGGCTGGCGCGCCTCCGACACCCGCGAGCTGGTGATGGAGGACGCGTTCGTTCCCGATGGGAACGTGCTGGGCGAGGTGGGCGCCGGACTGGCGAACTTCCTCCAGACACTCGACTCCGGGCGTGTCGGCATGGCGGCCCTGGCGCTCGGCATCGCGGAAGGCGCCTTCGAACAGGCGGTCGCGTATGCAACGGAACGGCGACAGTTCGGCCAGCGGATCGCGGACTTCCAGGCGATCCAGTTCATGCTTGCCGACATGGCGCTCGGAATCGAGGCGGCAAAGCACCTCGTCTACCATGTCGCCTGGCTGAAGGAGCAGGGCCGGCCGTTCACGCGAGAGGCCTCCATGGCGAAGCTCTTCGCGTCCGAGCTGGCGATGCGAACGACGACGAATGCCGTCCAGATTCACGGCGGCTACGGATACACGAAAGAGTACCCTGTCGAGCGAATGATGAGGGACGCGAAGATCTGCGAGATCGGCGAGGGCACGAGCGAGATCCAGCGGCTCGTGATCGCCCGCGACCTCCTGCGCCAGCTCGAGGGGTCGTAGGGGAGACCACCTTGGTTCGAAATCGATCGAAGAACATTGAAGTAGCAGAGGCGGGCGCGGCCGGCCAGCTTTCCACCGGCGTCGGTGGGGTGGGTCGGTGAAGCGCGAAATCCTGATGAACACCACGGCCAACGAGACACGGGTCGCCATCCTCGAGGATGGCGACCTGGTCGAGTTGATGGTGGAACGCCCGGACTCGAACCGCCTGGTCGGTGACATCTACCTGGGACGAGTCGAGGCCGTCCTCCCCGGGATCCAGGCCGCCTTCGTGGATATCGGCACGGAGAAGGCCGCCTTCCTCCACGTCTCCGACATCGCGAGCGAGGATGAGGACGGGGACGATGACGACGAGGAGGAGCCTGCCCCGGAGGGCGCCGAGAATGGTGCGGGACGCCGCAGAACGCGCCGCTACCCACCCATCCAGGACCTCGTCCAGAAAGGAGAGACGCTTCTCGTCCAGGTCTCGAAGGAGCCGATCGGGACCAAGGGTCCACGGGTTACGGCACACATCTCCCTCCCCGGCCGATTCCTCGTCTACATGCCGCAGTCGGACCACGTCGGCGTTTCTCGCAAGATCGAGGATCGCGAGGAGCGTGCGCGGCTCCGTACGCTCGCGCGGGAGATCCTGCCGAAGAACGCAGGTGGGGTGATCGTTCGGACCGTCGGGGAGGAGCTCACCCGGGAGACCTTCGAGCGCGAGCTGAAATCCCTCCTCTCGACCTGGAAGCAGATCCAGCGGCGTGCCAGCCGTGCGCGCGCACCGGCCGCGATCCACCGCGAGGCGAAGCTCACCAAGGGCATCATCCGAGACCTGTTCTCGGGCAAGGTCGATTCGCTCATCATCGACAGCCCGGAAGTCTACGAGGAGGTCCGCCATTACCTCGACCAGGTCGACCCTTCGCTGATCGAACGGGTCAAGCTCTTCGACGATCCACTGCCTCTCTTCGACCGCTACGAGATCGAAGGAGAGATCAACGAAGCCTTCCAGCGGAAGGTCGCCCTCCCCTCCGGTGGGTACATCATCATCGAGCCGACGGAGGCGCTCGTCTCGATCGATGTGAACACCGGCCGCTACACCGGGAAGAAGGATCCCGAAAAGACGATCCTCAAGACCAACCTGGATGCGGCTCGGGAGATCGCCAGGCAGCTCCGCCTCCGGGACATCGGCGGAATCATCGTCTGCGACTTCATCGACATGGAGTCCAAGCAGAATCGCGAACGAGTCCTCCAGGAGCTCCGCACCCATCTCGCTCGAGATCGGGCCCGAACCAAAGCGTTCCAGGTCTCCGACCTGGGCCTCATCGAGATGACCCGTCAGCGGGTCAGGCCGTCTCTGTACCAGTCGCAGACCCGCACCTGCCCCTGCTGCTCCGGCTCCGGACGGATCTTCACGCCCGAAACCGTCGTGCGTCGGATCCAACGCGCGATCCGCCGGGCCACCTCCGAGGCGCGCGAGAGGTCCATCGAGATCCGCGTCCACCCCGAAATCGCCCTCTACATCATCGAGGACGAGCCGGGCTTCCTTCGCAACCTCGAGAAGGAAAGCCGGTTGCAGCTCAATCTGCGTGACGATCCGCTGATGCTTCAGGACGAGTTCCGGCTCCTGGCCGGGCCAGCGCGCCAGGACGTCACGCAGCGCTTCGCGCTCGGGTAACGTCGTCTGATCGGGGAGGCGACAACGTTCCCGTGGCCGGGTGCGTCAGCGGGCCAGGTGGCGGAGATTGGCCCCCGCCCCGGCTTGACGACGACTGGTGGATCAGCCATCTTTACTGCTTGCGATAAATCGGCTGGTCAGAGGAACCTCGAGGGCTCGAGACATGTACGCGATCATTCGCACCGGCGGCAAGCAGTTCCGGGCCGAACCGGGTGCTACCCTCCGCATCCCGAGCGTTGCCGCGGAGCCAGGGGACACGATCACCTTCGACGAGGTGCTCCTCGGTTCGAACGGGGGGGATCTGAAGGTGGGCGCGCCGCTGGTGAGTGGCGCTGCGGTCACGGCCGAGGTCGTGAAGCACGGAAAGGGCGAGAAGATCATCATCTTCAAGCACAAGCGGCGCAAGAACTATCGGCGTAAGCTGGGCCACCGGCAGAAGTTCACCGAAGTTCGCGTGAACGAGATCAATCTGGGTTAGGAGGCAACCCGATGGCACACAAGAAAGGCGGCGGGTCGACGAGAAACGGTCGCGACTCGAACGCGCAGCGCCTCGGCGTGAAGAAGTTCGGGGGTGAGCGCGTGCTGGCGGGGAACATCATCGTCCGGCAGCGGGGGACGCGGATCCATCCGGGTGCGAACGTCGGCCGTGGGAGTGACGATACTCTCTTCGCGTTGGTGGACGGGGTGGTCGAGTTCCAGCGCAAGGACAAGAAGCGGAAGCAGGTAGCGGTCGTCCCCGCCTGACCCGGGTGAGGAGCGACGAAGCCCCGGCCGGAGCCGGGGCTTTTTTCGTGGGAGCAGCAGGTACAGGTCGGGGAGAAGGGAACCCTCAGTCGGTGTGTGTGCAGGGGATCAGATGAGCGATTGGCCTCCGCAAGACAGTAGTGACTTCGTCCGGATCGGACGACTGCCGCCGTACGTGTTCGCCCATGTGAACGCCGAGAAGCAGCGGTGTGTCGATGCGGGCGTGGATGTGATCGACCTGGGGATGGGGAATCCGGACCTCGGCACTCCGGACCACGTGGTGGAGGAGCTGGTCCGGCACTCCCGGGAGGCCCGGCATCACCGCTACAGCGCCTCCCGGGGCGTCCACGGGTTGCGTGAGGCGATCGCGGAGCACTATGCGGATCGCTATGGTGTCTCGCTCGACCCGGAGACCGAGGTCGTGGTGACGATCGGGGCGAAGGAGGGGATCGCCCATCTGATGCTCGCGCTGCTGGACCAGGGCGATACGGTGATCGTACCGAGTCCTGCCTACCCGATCCATACCTACTCGGTGGTCTTTGCCGGGGGACAGGTGCGGACGATCCCGCTGGTGGGCGGCGCGGGTGGCCGGGTGGATGGAGGTGCGCTGCTGCGGTCGGTGGAGGAGGCCGTGGAGTCCATCGTACCGCGGCCGAAGGTGCTCTTCCTCTCCTTCCCGCACAATCCCACCGCGATGGTCGCCGACCGCGGGCTGTTCGAGGCGGTGG
>Ga0079224_100016867_pt1 | contig 10276 bp, 9 predicted proteins | sample Stecom2015_FD_80414 | JGI IMG/M metagenome (GOLD analysis project Ga0079224, IMG submission 80414) | Agricultural soil microbial communities from Utah to study Nitrogen management - Steer compost 2015 | ecosystem: Environmental > Terrestrial > Soil > Agricultural land | place: USA: Utah... | reverse complement strand
ATTTTGAATAGCACACGATTGGTTCCTGCTGGTAAGGAAGTTGTATGAGTCAACCATTGAGATTCAGTAGGAGTGAAACCTGACATTTGCACAAAACCTCCGGTATTGAAGTCTCCGTCTATAGAGAGTGAGTGTTCTTCAAATAATACATAACTGGTTCCTTCATTGGTAGAGATATATATTTGGAATTTATCATTGGGAAAATCGAAAGGTAAGGCTGCTGGTACCGTTTTTCTCAGCGCTGAAGCGAAGTCAAAAGTCAACTTTATTTTGGCTGCATCCGGATTGGCCAACACAGGCGATGTAAGATTGAATTCGGATAGCCCTTGAGTGTTGAAAAGATTGAACATAGCAGATCCTGTATTGTCCGTGCCGCTGTATCCATTTACGTCGGGAACCAAAACTACGTTAACTACTACATTGTCTGCACTCCATCCGTTTTCAAAATTGTATTCTTCTGTAGGAGCGAAAACTTCCGTGAATGGCAAATTCTGTTGCGACCATCCACACCAAGATAACATGCAAAATAGGCTTGCGTAAATGTAATTTTTTATCATAGTTTGAAATGTTATGTTAATTTTTTAAAAATATAATAAAAATTGCGAAATGAAATTTAAAAATTAAATTTTAATTGGATGTATTCTGGTTTTTTTTTCGGTTGATTGTTGAGGTTTGAGATTTGAATTCCAATAAGTCGAACAGAATTTTTTAATTTTTCTTGATGTAGCAATTCTTTCACTTCATGGTATATCATTCGTTCTTCTTGTATATAATAGGTCAATGAATGACTGCGAGTCTGCTGAGTGAAATCGCTGTACTTGATTTTTAAAGTAATGGTTTTGCCTTTTATTTGGCGTTTTTGTAATCTATAAGATACTTCTTTTGCTAGGATAGCCAATTTTTCTTCTAATGTAATAGTAGAAGAAATATTGGTATCAAAAGTGCGTTCGGCTCCAATAGATTTGGGCAAACGATTAGGTTTTACTTCGCTGTGATGGATTCCTCTTGCTAAATTGTAGTAATACAAGCCTGAATTTCCAAAATGTTCAATGAGAAACTCTAGCGATTTGTCTTTGAGATTTTTTCCTGTAAAGATGCCCAATTGATACATTTTTTCACAGGTTTTTTTACCCACGCCATGAAATTTTTTGATATCGAGGCTCTCTACAAAAGCTTCTGTCTCTTCGGGCATGATGGTTTTTTGCCCATTGGGTTTGTTATAATCACTGGCAATTTTTGCCAAAAATTTATTTACAGAAATTCCTGCAGAAGCTGTCAATCCCGTAGTAGTAAAAATTTCTTCTCGAATCAAACGAGCTATTTTGGAAGCGCTTTCTATATGTAGTTTGTTTTCAGTAACATCTAAGTACGCTTCATCTAAAGCCAAAGGTTCTACTAAATCGGTATATTTGTAAAAGATTTGTCTTATCTGAGAAGATATTTCTTTGTATCTATCAAAACGAGGTTTTACAAATATGAGCTCGGGACATCTTTTTGCTGCAATCTTCCCACTAAGTGCGCTGTGTATCCCATATTTTCGTGCTTCGTAACTGGCTGCGGAAACCACACCACGTACTTCGTTGCCGCCAACTGCTATAGGTTTTCCTCGGAGTTCCGGATTATCCAATTGTTCTACAGATGCGTAAAAGGCATCCATATCTACATGAATAATTTTCCGAAGCTGTGTCATTAATTATTTGATTTGAATGGGAAAAAGAATTTGATTGGATTGTTTTTAAAATATTTCCATACGGATTTGAATAGTGGTATCAATTCGCTCATCGGTAAATTTCGCGATTTGAATGCCAAATAAAGAGAAAGCATAAAACTCACGATGAAATTCATAAACCCGATAACCACCAATCCGATAAATGACCACAGCCATACACTTAGAGGAATGCTAAAATCTGCGCCATATGCTCCCAAAGCTATATTGCCACTTGCAAAAGTAATGTGACGGATATCTAAATTCAGACCTAAAAAATGACCTAATGAATGTGTACTTCCCATAAACACTCCAAACCAAAAGTTAGAAGCGATTCCTGGCCATTTTTTTTCTACGATTTCGGCTAATTTTGCTGCTTTTTTTACCCCAATCGTATTTTTAAGTAAAGGATTTTCTTGTATTCTATAGGTAATCTGATTGTGCTTATGCTTGTTGGAAATACTACCTGAAATCACACCTGATAAAAACAAAAATACTCCAGCAATACCGGCGTGAAAAATGGCCATAGATTGCGTAGGATTTACATCAGAAAGTAAAGTATGCCATTTGGTATCCGTAATATTGATTCCGGTGATATAATCGATCAGCCAAATGAGTACTAAGGCTACGGGAAAAGCCATGACAACATTCCCTACAAAAGCAATAAATTGAGATCGTGACAGACGGGCAAACAAGGTGGCAAATGCATGGTGCTTATCCTCAGTTTTGTCGTTGTTTTTCATACCTTCTTCGATGGCTTTTGTGAGAAAAGAAGCAGTCATAGCAGGCTGTTTTGTAGCCAGTGTCATACCGAGAAGATAGATGAGAATGAATCCGATGGCGTAATTCATACTATACAAAAAGGCAAATCCAAAGTCACTGGTGTCTGCCTTGGAAAGCAATACTTTGATCACACAAAGAAAACCCACGATAAATCCACCGCCCAAAGCAGCGCGAAACATTTTGAAATAGTCTTTGACAGTCTCGGTGATATAATGTTCGCCTGTACGCGCTGTATATTGAGTAATTTCGTATGAAACCAATTGGATACTTTGCTTGATAAGATTGGAAATATTGTTTTTATAACAATTGTATTCGATGAGTTTGAGTGTCAATCGAATGGTATTTTTTATCTTGTCTTCTTCGTGATCTACAACCAAAAAATGCATGAGCAATTGAATACGTTGCAATTGCTGTCTGATGCGTAATAAGTTTTGGTTTACACGCAAGGTGATACCAAATTTTGAACTATTTTTAAAGGCTTGGTTGATAAAATCGAAACATTGTCTGAGCAGTATCTGAAATTGCTTATAGCTAATATCTTCAGATGTGAGATATTTAACATCGCCTTTTCGCAATTCTTGCTCAATTTTTAGAAATTCGTTTTCCATTCCTAAAAACGGACTCTCGAGATGGGTATATTCCGGTACCATTTTTATGATATTGGTTTCCATAGATCTACCGCTCATTCTTTGAGAAAGCAATCCCATGGTGTACAATACTTCAGACATTACGCCCGTTTTGTAACGGTCGCGATCGTAGATGGTAGGTATATTGAGTATTTCGAAAAGTTCGAACAACTCTTCCGGATTTATTTTATACAACCAAATGTAATCTGTTTCTTTATAAAACACTTGATTAAGTACGTATTCCAACGTGTCTTTTTGAGGTTGGAAAGGCAATATCTTGTTCCAAGTACGTTGTTTTACTTCGTATAAGAAATCACTATCTTGTAAGATATCGCTATCGGACATCATACGGTGAAACTTTTTATCTTTTACAATCAGATGGATGTATTCTCTAAGATAATTTCTATGGTCTTCGAATTCGATGAGGTGATCCAATAGCTCTCGAATTGTTATACTTGTGATGTTTTTTGGGTTCTTGGGACGATAAAATTTTATGATTTCGTTCAAAAAAACTAATGATATCGCTGCTTCATTGATTTCTTCCTTTCTAACATAGGTGTTAAAAATGCTATTGATGGTATCAAATCTGTTTAGTTTTTTATTCTTAATCATAATTTTTTTTTAGTTTCGAATAAAATATAATCTTCCCGTGATGATTGAAATAGAAAGAAAATTTACTCTCAAAAATACTAATTTTTTATTAAGTGCCATTCGCGTATTTAAAATAACACAAGGATATTTGAATTCTCATCCCGATCGTACGGTCCGTGTTCGTACCAAAGGAGACAAAGGCTATCTTACGATCAAAGGTAGATCATCTCAAGACGGCTTAATGCGCATGGAATGGGAAAAAGAGATTCCTCTCGCTGAAGCTTTGCAATTGCTTGAGTTGTGCGAAGATTTTATAATAGAAAAAACACGTCATGAGGTAATATATGCTGGTAATACTTTTGAAATTGATGTTTTTGAAGGAAAAAATCAAGGATTGATACTCGCAGAAGTAGAGTTGAATCAGGAGAATCAGCAGATAGAATTACCTGAATGGATCGATAGAGAAGTCACAGGCGACTCTCGATATTACAATTCGTATCTTTCTAATAATCCGTATAGCTTGTGGACTAACGGTTGATAATTTCTAAAGAGACTTTGAGCGATCCAGCTTTAGAGTCGTGCGAAATCTGATCAAAGGCTTTTTTAGATAAATCGATTTCGTATTTTTGGGAAAAAGGACCTCTGTCGTTGATGGTGACAATAACCGATTTATTATTAGCAAGATTGGTCACTTTTACTTGGGTGCCAAAAGAAAGTGTTTTGTGTGCAGCAGTGAGATTTTTGTTTGAAAAAATTTCACCGTTTGCCGTCTTTCTTCCTTCAAATTTTGAGGCGTAAAAACATGCAAAAACCTCATTTTTGTAAAATGAGGTTTTATTATGTGAGGATTTACAACCTGTCAAAAGAAAGGTTGTAAAAACTATAATGAATAATAAATAACTTTTATAGTTCAAAAGCTTTCTTTTTTAAAGAATCTTTTACGTATGACAATGCTAACATTTCATCCAAAAGTTTTTCGTATTCATCTAGATATCCATCTGGTAATACTTCTACTTTTACATTGAGAATACCCGAAGCTCTATTATGAGTAATTTCCATAAAGGCTTTTTTAGATAGATCTATAGATTTTCCTTTTACAAAAGGACCTCTGTCTGTAATAGTTACGATGACAGATTCGTCATTTTTAAGATTGGTAACGCGAACTTTGGTACCAAAAGGAAGTGTTTTATGGGCTGCTGTTAGCTCATGATTGTTAAAAATTTTTCCACTAGCTGTTTTTCTACCGTTGAAACGGTCGTGGTAATAAGAAGCATAACAATTGTCGTGAAATACGGTAACGTCTTCTTCTAAACTGTTGAGTTGTTCATTGATTTGAATCAAATCTGCTTCAACTTGGTTTGCCTGATTGACTACTTTTATGGAGTCTTCAGCGTTGTAGGCTAATTCTTTACCCATTGATACTGTAGTGTTTTCTTCTCGATCTTGTTTTTCCAAAAGAAAAGACATACAGAATAATCCAATGAAGATAAAGCTTAGTACTAAAACGATTGCTTTCTTCATAATAATTAGTATTTAGTAAACCTATTGAGGTAGATTTCAAAAAAAGAGCCCTAATTATTTAGGGCGTATTTTTTAAATCCACGCATTCCACGGTATTCTTGACAAAATCAATAATAAACCGATGGTGTACGTTATTGCAATAGATTTGAATTTAGCTTGGCTAGATTGCGCTTTTTTGTGCTTTGAAAAACCTATGGTAATTAATATTATTGCTATAATATTGATCAAAGGATGTTCTAAAGCATACAATCGTAAATTATTGTCTTTCATAGCTACAGAGAAAGATTGTACTTTGGGTGATGTAAAATATAAGAATAACCCAAAAAGCATCTGTATATGTGTAAAAATCAATCCAAAAAGAGCTATTTTTCTATCTTTTCCCACAAATTCTCTTTTGGATGAAAATCCGATAATTGCATTGATTGCAGCAAAAGCTAACAAAATCAATACTGCATAAGCAATAAATGAATGGGCGTGTTGTAAACCTGTTAACATAATAATTTTTATTGTAGTTTGCTTACAAATATATGCTTTTTTATAGATGTAAACCTCTTTTAATTTTTACACAAAAGCAAAGATATTGAAAATCAATGAAATGACCAAATTTTAATAAAATTTTAGGTTTTATCTAGCCTGTGTTTTGCTTATTTTATAATAAAAATCGTATACCCAAAAAGGTTCTTCTACCTTGTAATGGACCATATATATAGGTAGGATCAAAAACCAGACCAAAAGGATTTTCTGCTGTTACAATAGGTGTGCCATCGGTGTCTGTCTCTACCTTTTTATTGTATGGATCATGAGACCTTGCAATGACAAACGGATTGTTTTTATTTATTGTAAAATTGGTTATATTTTTTATCCCTCCATATATCTGGAAATATTTTTTAAAGCTATGGGTCACTTGTAGCGTGTGTAGAGTGAACGTTTCTGAGTACGCTCTTCTTGGATCTCTCTCATTGAGAAGTGGCAAAGGCATTTTTCCGTGTAAATTGCCTGTGTAATCGATGCTTACTCGCCAAGATTTGATAGGATAGGATAGAAGCCAATTTCCAGAAAAGTTTTCTACAAACATTTGTTTGGTTTTGATCTCATCTTCTTTTTTATATACATCTTGCCAACTTACTCCTATGTTTATCTGCAGCTGATTATAAAATTGGGTATCTATACTCAAGCTGATGCCTTGCGAAATAGAGTTACCCTGAAGATTGCTGTAGATGATTTGTTGTGGATTGGTTTCGTAGTCCGGTAAAATGGCATTGGAAAATCGTGTGTACCATGCCGAAATATCTACCTGATAACTGTTTTGTTTACTATCAAACCAAGATTTGTTGTAATTTCCCGTTATGTTGATAGATTTTTCAGGTTTTAGTTTTTCGGCAATAATCACTTTTCGTGCTCCTGAGAGTGCGGCGTGCTCTTCGGTAAATATGCTTACTACTCTAAAACCGTTTCCTATATTTATCCGATAGAGATCTCCGTTGGTATGGGTATATTTAAGTCCTAAACGCGGGGTTGGAATCCAATGATGTATGGTGTGATAATCGAGTCGCATTCCAATAAAAGCATTCCATTTGGGAGAAAAATTCCAATCGTCTTGCGCGTATATAGAATAAAGATTTGTTTCTTCTGCAGAGGGTGTAGCTATGCTATTGTCATTGTAATACTGGTATTTATGAGAAGTACCTATAGTAAGCTCATTTTTTGAAAATGATTTATTCCAATATAATTGAGAAAAAATGATATTTTGTGAAGCCAGATAGGGCGTGTCTCCATACATAGAATTTTGCTTGTGAAAAGTAAAGGAATTCTGAAGAAATATTTTTTCATTCAAAGGAAATTGATAAGATGATAGCAATTCCCATCTGTTGGTATAAATAGATTCTCCGTATTTTTCATCACTTCCTCTAAATTTTTTATTCCAATCCATTTGTCCTCCCCATCGATCTTCATAAAAGTATCTGCTAGCAATAGTGAATTCTTTCGATGACTCTCTGTGTATATATAATTTCTGAAACCAAGATATTCGATCTTGCAATGTTAGATCTGTAAAATTGTCTTTATTTGTGTCTTTTGGTTGTGAATAGTTGAAATAAGAGATGCCGCTAAGCGCATGTAATTTTTTACCAATAGAAAACGAAAGCCCAAAATCATTTGAAAATTCGCCCCATGAAGAACCTGATATATCAAAGCTATACTTGGGTGTATAAAGTATATTTTTCGTAATGATATTGATCACGCCACCCATTGCTTCACTGCCGTATTGCGGCGAAGCTGCTCCTTTTATTATTTCTATTTTCTCTATCAGGCTTGTAGGTATGCCGCTCAATCCATATACGGTTGCGAGTCCGCTGACTAAGGGCATACCATCTATCATCACCGCTGTATAAGGACCTTCTAAACCATTGATATGTATATCTCCGGTATTGCACACACCACAATTTATTTGCGGTTTTACGCCATTGATCATTTGCATAGATTCGAGTATGTTGTTATGTGCTGCTTTAGTGAAATATTGTGGTGTAAACACTTCCTTAATCATGGTATCAGGCACCTGGTATTTATCTTTGGAGATGCTGTTGATGACAATAGCGTCTAACTCTTCTTCTATGTCAAAATAGATTTGAAAGTTGTGATAGGTTATAGAGTCTTTATTCAAAATGATATTTTCCTCTATCTGTAGATTGTCGTGAGTAAACACTAATTGTAAAGTGTCTTGTACAGAGATATATTCTATTGTTCCCATATCAGAAATTTCAATAGGAAGTTTGGAATTTTTAACATAACAAGAAATATACTCATGACCTATATTGCTGTCTATAGTACCAACTAATTTTGACTGTGAAAATAAGTGTAAACAGAATAAATTAGAAATAAGTAAGAATATTTTTGTATCCATATTAAATTTTTTTTAGACAAACCTAAAAAAAATATTTCTCATTTCGAATTAAAAAATTTTATATTTGTAAAAAAAGATATGCTCACTCATGCCGAAGAGAACTATCTCAAAGCTATTTATCATCTATCTCAAACAGAAGACGAGGGTATTTCTACCAACGCCATTGCACAAAAAGTGGATACCAAAGCTTCTTCCGTGACAGATATGATAAAAAAACTAAGCGATAAAAAACTTATCAAACATCAGCGATACAAAGGAGTTTTTATTACTGATTTGGGGAAATTTACTGCTAAAATGATTATCCGAAAACATCGTCTTTGGGAAGTTTTTTTAGTGGAAAAATTGAACTTCAATTGGGATGAGGTACACGAATTAGCCGAAGAATTGGAACATATACAATCTGAAAAACTGATCAATGCACTGGACGCTTTTTTAGGTTTCCCCAAAGAAGATCCTCATGGAGATCCTATACCCAATTCTCAAGGTGAAATACAACTGCGCGAAAAACAATTGCTTGCTGAAGCAAAAATAGGCAACATATATATGTGTGTGGGAGTGAAAGATACTTCTTCAGCTTTTTTACAATATCTAGATCGTCAGAAAATATCGTTAGGAACGCAATTCAAAGTGATACATCAAGAAAGTTTTGATCAGTCGGTGGTCATTGAATCTGGAAAAGATCAAATGACCTTATCGAAGGTAGTTTCTCAAAATCTGTATGTAAAGCGCGTATAAAATGGAGAAAATTTTTGAAATATTTGAGAATATAACACCAGTCTTAGCAGCCTTATATGCCGGATTGTTTACTTGGGGAATGACAGCGATCGGAGCGGCAACCGTTTTTATTTTTAAAAATCCGAGTAAAAAACTTTTAGATGGAATGCTTGGATTTACAGGAGGAGTAATGGTAGCAGCCAGTTTTTGGAGTTTGCTATCACCCGCAATAGCCATGACTTCGGGCGAAGGTTTTTACAAAGTAATGCCGGCGGCTATAGGTTTTGCGTTGGGTGCATTATTTCTTTATGGTTTGGACAAAATTATGCCACATTTGCATCTCAATCACCATGAAAAACATACCGAAGGAATCAAAACGCCTTGGCAAAAGACAACCTTGTTGGTTTTGGCTATTACTTTGCACAATATACCCGAAGGTTTAGCAGTTGGTGTATTATTAGGTGGAGTTTCGGCTGGAATACCTGAAGCTACCATAGCAGGTGCTATCACTTTGGCACTGGGTATAGGTTTGCAAAATTTTCCAGAAGGATTGGCGGTATCCTTTCCTTTGAGACGTATGGGTATGAGCAAAAAGAGAAGTTTTATTTATGGCCAGAGTTCAGCCTTAGTAGAGCCAATGGCGGCAGTAATTGGAGCGTTGGCAGTCGGATTTTTTACACCCATACTTCCGTATGCCTTATCTTTTGCCGCGGGTGCTATGATTTTTGTCGTGATAGAGGAAGTGGTACCTGAGACACAACAAGGTAATAATAGTGATATTGCCACTTTGGGGTTTATTGGTGGTTTTATTGTCATGATGACGCTCGATGTAGCATTGGGATAAAAAAAGTGAAACGAAACAGTTTCACTTTTTTAGTATAATTCGTTTACTACTTGCAAAGAATGTATGGTTTTGAATGGAAGTTGATGAGTCTGATAATAGTCTATCAAGAGATGAAGAATCTGTTTTCGTTCTGCACCATTCAGCAGATTACTTTCTCCCAAACGGATATTCAGACCTTTTATAAATAAAAGTGTTTCTTCCTCATTCATACATTCCCATTGAAAATCATGAGTAAAATATCCTTCTTTTTTATTGAAATACAAATGGTCTTCATAGTTGTCATCGGGGTAAAATCCTAAATATTTGGTTATTTGAAACAATAAATACAAATGAAAATTAGGATCCCATTCGCAAGTATCAAACCAGATAAAACTATGTTGTAGAAAAGCAAATAAGTCTTTGTTTTCTTGATTTTCTTGCAATATAAGATTGAGCACTTCTGTAAGAAACATCACTACGATACGCTTATCGTAATCATTCGCCAAACTTACATACGGATCCAAGAGCCGAATGTGATGAAAATAATGCAAACTGCCCGCTTTTTTCTCCTTGTATTGTATCTCTAACAAGGTTAGAGGTTGGAAATAAGCTAT
>Ga0079224_100016866_pt1 | contig 10276 bp, 10 predicted proteins | sample Stecom2015_FD_80414 | JGI IMG/M metagenome (GOLD analysis project Ga0079224, IMG submission 80414) | Agricultural soil microbial communities from Utah to study Nitrogen management - Steer compost 2015 | ecosystem: Environmental > Terrestrial > Soil > Agricultural land | place: USA: Utah... | reverse complement strand
CAGGAAGTACTGTGAGGAAAAGGGGATCGAGCTCTATTACAACAGTAGGGACCACCGATTCTCGAGCTCTGGCCTGAGGAAGATCGTGGCCGAAAAGGAAAACCAGAAGAATGGCCGAACTTATCAGGACATCTTCCCTTTACCCAATTGACCTGCCAGGTCTGGCCGGCCTCCGTATGCCCCTGGTCTGGCGCGTGTTCCAGGAACCTTTCCTGCACCACGTTCGGTCCCATTTGAGGTTTCGGAGGACGCGATCTCCGTTTTTGAGGATACAGGGCCAAGTAATGGATCCTGGCTTTCCAACTACAATTTGCTGTAATTTGGGGCCGGCCCATATGGCCAAATGGTTTTATTTGTTTATTTTGTGATATGAATAAAACGATTCTAATCACTGGCGGGGCGGGGTTTATCGGTTCGCACGTTGTCAGGCTCTTTGTCCTCAAATATCCGCAATACGAGATTGTCAACCTGGATGCGCTGACATATGCAGGTAATTTGGAGAATCTCGTCGATATTGATAAGAGTTCCAATTACTCTTTTGTAAAAGCTGATATCTGTGATGGGGCTGTTATTAGGGAGGTTTTTGCGAGGTATAGGCCGGATGGGGTTATTCATTTGGCTGCGGAATCGCACGTCGACCGTTCTATTACCGATCCAAATGCATTCGTCAATACTAATGTGATCGGTACGGTAAACTTGCTGAATGCCTCCAAAGAACTTTGGAAGGGTAATTATGAGGGTAAAAGGTTTCACCACATCTCCACCGATGAGGTTTTCGGTGCTTTAGGCGATTCCGGTTTCTTTACTGAGAAAAGCAGCTATGACCCTCATTCTCCATATTCAGCTTCCAAAGCTGCTTCGGATCACTTTGTTCGAGCCTACCACGACACATATGGCCTGCCGGTTGTCATTACCAACTGCTCCAATAACTATGGGCCTAACCATTTTCCTGAAAAACTGATTCCCCTGTGCATCCTAAACATCATCAATAACCGGCCTTTACCAATTTATGGTGACGGGAAATATACACGCGATTGGTTATTTGTAATCGACCATGCAAGGGCAATCGATACGGTTTTCCATAAAGGTCTAAATGGACAGTCTTATAATGTAGGCGGTTTTAATGAATGGAAGAATATCGATCTTGTGAAGGAATTATGTAGACAGATGGATGAGAAATTGGGCCGAGAACCAGGAACTTCTTCCAAACTGATCCAGTTTGTGAAAGATAGGCCCGGACATGATCTACGATATGCTATTGATGCTACAAAAATCAAGGACGAATTGGGCTGGGTGCCGAGTGTAACCTTTGAACAGGGGCTGGAAAAGACTATTGAATGGTTCTTGGCCAATCAGGAATGGTTGGCGAAGGTTGCTTCGGGGGATTACCAGCGGTATTACCAGGAACGCTACGTGACAGGGCTATAAATTTCAGGATTGTTTGTTCTGACAGGACTGAGTTGGAGATATGCTGTAACAGGTAGATTTGGAGGATGGGTTTGTTAAAGGGAAATGGTTAGATTTGTTTATGGTATGGCCAAGAATTTAGAAAATATATATGAATGCTATAGAAACGGGTCTTAAGGACTGTTATATTTTAGAGCCGAGGGTTTTTGGGGATAATCGGGGGTATTTTTTCGAGAGCTACAATAAATCTGCATTTGATGAGGCCACCGGCTTGGATGTAGATTTTGTACAGGACAACCAATCGTTTTCCTCTCGTGGGGTTTTGCGGGGCCTGCATGCCCAATCTGGAGAGTTCGCACAGGCGAAGTTAGTACGTGTCCTGCAAGGTGAAGTTCTGGATGTTGCGGTTGATGCCAGGCCGGATTCGGAAACTTTTGGTAGGCATGTAGCCGTATTATTATCTGCAGAGAATAAGAGACAGCTGTTCGTTCCGAGAGGATTCCTGCATGGTTTTGTCGTTCTGTCGGATACCGCAGAGTTTTTCTATAAATGTGACAATCTATATAAAAAGGAAGCCGAATGGGGCGTGATCTTCAGCGATAAGGATCTAGGAATCGATTGGGGAATGCGGGAAAGTGAGTTCCTTATTTCGGAGAAGGACCAAATCCTACCGGGATTTAAGGCCGCTGTGGAAAGGTTGCCTTTTAAAAATAAATAAGCGATAGGGATGAAAATCGTAATAACGGGAGGGACGGGTCAGTTAGGTTCGGAATTGAAGGACGTATTTGGCGATCAAATTGGGCATGAAGTTACTTTTTTAGATCGTTCGGACTTGGATCTTTCCAAACCGGAAGAGATCTCGGGGAAGCTCATGGCCATAAATCCAGATGCTATTGTACATGCAGGAGCCTATACGGCAGTTGACCAGGCGGAGGGAGAAAGGGAATTGGCCGACCGAATCAACCATATGGCCACGCATGCGATTGCTGAATTTGCAAAAAAAACATCTGCTAAATTAATCTATATATCGACCGACTATGTCTTTCAAGGAAATGTCGATGAGGCCTTAAAGGAAGATTATCCAACAAATCCTATCAATGTCTATGGAGAAACCAAGCGTATGGGGGAACTGGCTGCGCTAGGACAGGTAAAAGATGCTATTATTATCCGGACTTCCTGGGTCTATTCCGTTTATGGCAAGAATTTCGTCAAGACAATGCTGGACCTTATGCGAAGCCTTCCGGAAATCAATGTGGTCGCCAACCAGATTGGTTCCCCGACCTATGCATATGACTTAGCGATTCTTATCAAACGTATTGTCGACCTGGATCTATGGGTAGGCGGTGTTTACCACTATTCCAATGAAGGTCGGATCAGCTGGTATGATTTCGCTATTGCCATTAGGGATCTGTCTGGCCTTGCCTGCAGGGTAAACCCAATCGATAGTTCAGGGTTCCCTACTGCGGCGAAACGTCCTGGCTTTTCACTACTCGACAAGGGTAAGGTAAAGTCGGTTTTTGGGATTGAGGTTCCGTTTTGGAAGGACAGTTTAATTCAGATGTTAAATAAAATAGCTCAAAATCCATTAACCTAGAAAATATTATGAAAGGAATAATTTTAGCTGGAGGCTCCGGAACAAGGCTTCATCCGCTAACGCAGGTTGTTTCCAAGCAGCTGCTGCCTATTTACGACAAACCGATGATCTATTATCCACTATCGGTTTTGATGCTGTCGGGGATTAAAGATGTGTTAATTATTTCCACTCCCCAAGACCTGCCGAATTTCCAAAGGTTGTTCGGGGATGGTGGTCAGCTGGGGATTTCGATAAGCTATGCCGAGCAGCCGTCGCCTGATGGTCTGGCACAAGCTTTTATTATAGGCGAGGATTTTATTGGAGATGACGATGTCTGCCTTATCCTGGGCGACAATATCTTCTATGGTGCTGGTTTGCAACAGATACTGCTGGAGGCAAGGGCGAAAGTAGAGGAGCAAATCCAGGCCGTTGTTTTCGGCTACTATGTCGATGATCCAGAGCGCTATGGTGTTGCAGCATTCGATGAATCTGGCAAAGTGTACGATATTGAGGAGAAGCCTAATGCACCGAAATCTAATTATGCTATTGTCGGACTATATTTCTATCCCAATTCGGTGATTGAGATTGCCAAGCATGTTGAGCCATCGAATCGCGGCGAATTGGAAATCACCTCGGTCAACCAAGAGTACCTGAAACGTGGTACCCTACAGCTGCAACTCATGGGACGTGGTTTTGCATGGCTTGATACGGGCACGCACGAATCCCTGTCGGAGGCAACCGAGTTCATCAAAACCATTGAAAAGAGAACGTCCCTTAAGGTGGCCTGCCTTGAAGAGATAGCCCTGTCCAGGGGATATATACAGAGAGAAACATTGTACGACCAAGTCAAGGACTTAAAGGGGGTTTACTACGACTACCTGAAAAAAATATGCAGATCTGGGGAGTAGACCCTTGAGTAGCAGTTGTTATTTAACTAATTAGCCAAACCAGCAAGTGAGATTTTACAAAGAAACCATTGGGGCCAGCCTTGCCGCTGGTCTTATGCTGCTTTTACTGGCCATCGTTTTATCAGGTCGGGAACCTAGCGATAGCAAGGCCCTCAAAGCCGAGATTGAGGGTCTTTTCGAAAAGAGGATCAATTTTGGGCAAGACACCTCCTCGATGAAAGTATATCTCGATTCCATCCTGATGGAAGCCGAAAAACGTAGGAGCATTCCGATAAAATGGGCCTACTACCAGCTTATGGCCGACGGCTTCTCGATAGCCCACGACAGGGTCAACCCCCGGTCCGACCATTACTATAGGCTCGCCGAGCAGCTGATCGAGCAGACCGACAACTGGGAGCTGCAGCAGGTGGGTATGATTCGGGAGGGGTACTATTTCTTCGTATACCGTGATATTTCAAAGGCTTTCCCTTGGTTCCTGCGCGCCGATGACATGATGGGGAAGGTGCGGCCAGCCTGGGTTCCGTTCCTTGCCGAGCACTATGGTTTCATTTCCGGTTTCTTTAGCTTCATAGGAAACCACAGGAAGGCTGCAAGGTACTTGATGGAGGCCCTGCCATATACGGATGCACGGAGCCGCAAGGGGATAGACATGCTGAATTCCATTGGGGTATTCCATGAAAGGGATTCGCTGAAAGGTGAATCTATAAAGTTCTATAGGCGGGCACTCGGTATGGCCGAACTTGTCCGGGATTCCGTCTGGATCGGAATTCTATCGGGCAACCTTTCTTCTGCGGAATGGGATGCGGGCCACTATAGCAAAGCTGTAAGTTTGGTAAAGAGAAATATTAACTACTCAACTAAGTTCAACGAACCGATAGATGCGATGAGGGCAAACCTTGCCGTGGCCGGAATGTACGTCAAGTTGGGGATGTGGGATTCTGCAAGGGCCCACGTAGATCAGGCATTGCCCTTAATGGAAAATAAGCCCTATTTCCTGCCGTATATGACAAAGGCCAAGAAGGTACAGGCGGATATTGCCCACGGAACCGGCAACAGTCTATCTGAACTTGGCTTCCTGAGTAGCTATATGGTTCTTAACGACAGCCTGGAGAGGCTGCTGGATCGGCAAAGGGTGCTTAGGTTGTCCTGGCAATGGGAGGCAGAAAAGTATCGGAGATCGATTAAAGATGCGGAAATGAAGAGAAAGCAGGTCAACCTTAAATTTTTGTTCGTCGTTGGGATAGTCGTACTTTTCCTTTTGATCATTATCCTCTGGGTAAACGGATCCAAGAATAAGATCCGACTTAAGAATGCTGAGCTGGAGGGTGAACAGATCAGGATGGCCTTTCAGAAGGAGCTGGTCGATAGGGAACTTGGCGAGCTGCAGAATTCCCTTCAGGAATTTACCTGTACCATCCGGCAGAACGACCAGACCATTCAGCGATTAAGGAACGAAGTAATGCGCAACCTGGACAACTTTCCCGAGACACAGGAAACCCTTTCTGAGAACATCGAGGAGATCATGGGGAGAGATTTCATGAACGAGGAGAGATGGACCAAGTTCCAAGATATCTTTGAAAGGGTATATCCCGGATATCTTGAGCTACAGAAGCAGAGCTTTCAGCCGCTATCACAGAAGGAACTCAGGCTATTAGCCCTGATAAAACTCGGTCTAAACAACAAGAGCATGGCCTCCCTTCTGGGAATTACCCTAGAAGGGGTCAAGAAGGCCAAGCAGAGGATGAAGAGAAAGCAGTAGGATCTGACCGGTACTTCTTGAATAAGTACGGCAATAGGCCTGCATCTCCCTTGGCGCTGTATTTATTCCCCCCCACAAAAAAAAGTTCCCTAATGGACGGCCAAGATTGGAGGTTGCCTCGCCGGCCTTTGGCATTGCCGGTAGTGCAGCCTGGAAAAAGGGGCTAATATCCCCTTACCCTTTCCGCCATACGCTCCAGGGCGTTGATTACCTTTTGTTTATCAGGGTCTTCGGGATGGTATGACTTTACCCTGACCGATGAAGGAGAAAGGCTGGTGCGGTGCTTGGTGGACAGAAAGGGCACGATCGTCTGGTAGACCTGGTTCAGGGACCTTGCGGCGACCAGGTGCTCTTCATCTATCAGCCTCAGGTAGATTGCGAGCTGATCGGCGGACATATTGCATTGAAGTTTTTCCATCCCAACCCCCGGAGCGGGAGAAACGGAGCCTTTTGCGTCGGTACTGTTCAATGCTGCACAATGTTGAACATAGTCAATTTCATTTTCGAACCAGTTGTTGATAAACCAATCGAGCGAATGATAACCGGGGTTTAGAACAAGTCCGGGTTTTCGATGCAATTGGTTGAATGCCCTATGGTAATCCATTAACATTAACAGTTTTTTATTAGGGTCTTTCTGCATGGTTATCTGTTCGCCTATACGACCTATAAGCATGTCCATAAATTCCTTACTATTGAAGTTGATATAGATTAGAAACCGTTCACCTGCGGCGTAGTGAATCTCCTGTTTTGACCAATCCCAATCCGCGAGTCGGCGCGTGAACTCCAGCTTATAATGTAAGGAACGTCTTGTGATCTCAAAGTTGAGGCCTTTTTCTTCGACGAAATTTACTATTTTTTCGATCACAAGACCGCCTATGTGGTCCTGTGGCAAATTTGTACGCATGTGTTCGAATTGTCTGGCGATATGATTGAGCACGTCCATTTTCAATGGCACAGGTACGATCGCCTCGCCGCTTATAACCTTTCCGTAATCTTTTTCCAAAATCTTGCAGAAATTCACCATATGGTCCTTTGCCGGCTGAAGCAGTGCGCTTCGGTCGCCGGAAGATTTCAATAGTTTCTCAGCTAATTCGAGAAGGCGGCCGGCTTCCTTGTAATAGGCACTTATACAGATAGAAAAGCTTTTATTTCCTGCCAGATCCATCTCAAGGCTTCTGATTCTCTCAAGAAGCCTGGTACTTTCCGATTTCATTTTTTGTCTCACCCTTTCCAGGTCGATTTCATTTTCGTTTTTAATTCCTTGATTTAATCCTTTCAGGTTTAGGACCTCTTCAAAAAAGAACAACCCTTCTTTATTTAACGTTTCCATAATAGACTTTGCTTACTGGTCTGAACCCAACATGGAATGGATAGCTCAGGTAGGTCTAATGGTGCCAAACCACTAAATGTGGTTGTGGTCCAGGAACTTACGGAACTGCTCATATATTTTTAGATTCCCGGCAGCAATGTCATGTTTAACATGATTTAGGCGGATCTTTTTTTTGTTATACGATTGGAAGAAGTTAATGTTAAAGGCGATCGACCTGGAACATTGCTTAAACCACTCCTGCGGCAATAGGTCACAGAGGTCCCGAAAGGTTGAGATACTCGTATACAATTTTGATTCTGTTGTCACATGAATAGCGACATATCTGCTTTTAGCCTCTATGTAAATGATGTTCTTGAAGAGAATCTTCACGCGGCCGTATACATTGTCGACCTTGACCATAAAGTAGTTATAGGAATCCCCAAGTGAATCGGACTGTGTGCTCGGAGGATTATTTAGGCGGTAGTCCATATCTAAACGGTGAATGGCCGTCATAAACCGGATATAAGTAACGGGCTTTAGCAATACGTCGATCACATCTCTGGCGTAGCCATCGTCCTCAAACTGTTTAAAGCCGGTATAGAGGATGATCTTGAGATTAAATCGGGTAACGGTAGATATCCATTCCAAGCCGTTAATCTGTTGGCCCAGATCCACGTCCAGAATGACCAGGTCCACGGGATTGACCCTCACGAAGGTCAATGCACGGAAGGGGTCCGTAAAGGTGCCAATGACCTGGACATGCTTAATTTTTTGGAAATGGTCCAGTAGGTGGTCGATGCTCGATTGGTGGTCATCGACGATGATTGCATTGAAGTTTCTCATAGTAATTCGTTTAAAAATCAACGAGTAGGCGTACCGTAAAAATTTCATCTTCCATCGAATAGAACATTTTGAAATTCTGATCGTAAACATATTTAAGCCGACCTTTTAAGTTTTCCAATCCCATTCTATGGCTATCTAAACCACAATTCGAAGAACGGACCTTATTGGTCATTGTAATCTTAAAGCCTTCTTGCTGGATATTTACACTGATTTTTATAGGGTGCATTATACTGTAAGGGTCACCGTGCTTGTATACGTTGTTGACCAAGGTGAGGAGACATGTTGAAGGAACGATTGACCCGTATGTATTCCCCGTTATATCCCAGATGAAGTTGGATTTCTTGGAGGCTATGGTGTCGTTGATGGATATGTACTGTTTGGTAATTAGGATCTCATCTTCCAAAATTACAGAGGTCGGGCCATCTGGCCTGCTGGAATCCATAAAATAGCGCATTAAGGAATAGAGCTCCAGCAACTGATTGCGCAGTTCAGGCCGCAAATCCTTTAGCTGATATTCCAGAAATTGGAAAATGTTCGCCAGCAGATGGGGTGATACCTGTTGGGCCAGGGTGGTGTATTCGTAACGCCTGCGCGATTCAAACTCTTGCCGTTCCTTTTGCATCGATAATACCTTCAATCGATTAAGGTACCCTAGCCATGCCCAGATCGAAAAGCTCCCGATGAGCTGCAGATAGGTCTGCATGAATTTATTTAGCTTGAAATCCGGTTCAGAGGTCATGTAGTCGGTAAATAATCTGCTCAGGTTAGTCCTGCCGTTGGAGAGGTTGTAGACCGCTATGAAGGTCACTCCATAAATCAGGAGGGCCATTCCAATGGCACGTAGGTAATGCTTACGGTACAGATGGACATTTAAACTATAGGATATCCCATAATAGATCAGTATAAAAACCGGCAAGGAATATAGAACCGTTATAATCGAGATGTTCTCATTCCCCAATCGATTAATACCGAAGAAATAGGCCGCATAGAGTGTCCATAAAATCAAGTGCCTCAATATGGTCTTGTGATTTTGGTTCATGTGGTTGGTTTTTAAGGAGGTTGGGCCCCAATTAGGAGATTAAAATTAACTAGAAAAACGCACATTGAAAAAAAACCTGAAGCTTACAGCGGATTTCCGGTGTCAACCCTAAAGGATCGATACGTGTAACGGTCTAATATATAGCGCCCCTGCTGCCAGAGGAATGGAATGATACGATCATCTGCTTGTTGGCCGAAAGATTCTGAAACGGGTACGGAACTGCGATGCAGGTACAATAGGGCCTCCCAGAGGAAAGGGCGTCCGTCCAATATTTTGCCAAAAGACCTATAAATTTCCACCGAGGAATCTGCAACAAATTCTTGGCGGTTTTCCCTTTCGGGGATTTTGTAACAAAAAACTGCAGATTCGCCCTCTTTTGCTTTGGCGGGATCCGAGGCCAGATCTATAACGACATACGAGGCAATTCCCAATAGGTAGGAAAAATTTAGGTAACCTGTCCGAACGGGAATTGTGGCATTTAAAAGCCTAACCTTTTGCAAGCCCCGCTCTGAGGGCATTGACAGAGTTCCTTTCGCTCCATCGGCATACACGAATATGGAGATGTCGTTTGCAACCATCTCACGCAGTTTAAAGAAGAGAGTAGGGTCCTCTGCTTTAAGCAAATAAAGACAGGCGCGGGATTCCCCGTGAATACGCGGGATATCCAGGAGCTTGCGGTAGTAATCTGCATAAACATCATATACATCCTGCGACAACAGTACGCAGATGGACCTTCCCTGGGCTAAGATCTTTAAAGGAAGGGTCCGGTAGGAACCATAATGAAAGGAGACAAATAGGGAGGGGCCCTGATCTATAGCGTGTTTCAATGGCTGATTGGTTGTGCCGGCGCTCAGGCCACTGCGCAGGTCTATGGCGGCCTGTTCGGTGAAGTACTGTTTGAGCCGGTGATAATGATGGAGGTGGGCTGTGCCCAAGGGCAGCCCGCAGATATGCTGCAGGTTCGCTGAAAAGTAGGCGAATTCCCTTGATGATTCGGGAGTAAGCTGTTTATAGATTTTTTCGATCGTTTCGGTCTTCATGAGCATCGATGATTTCTAGAAAGGCACCTAACAGGGAAGATATTGTAACGCCATATTGCAATGAGGGGCGACAGAATGCCAAAAAAGCGCACAGCTATGTGGGCTGTGCGCATTTGAGTGCCTTAACGGGGAAATACGATGTTGCATTTCGGATCGTCAGGTTCGTCTTTTGTCAACTCCATCATCTCCCGAGGGCTTACGGGGTCATCTGACAGGAGGCCATAGCGGTCTAACTGTTGAATCCATTCCATGTTGTGGTTCCTTTTAAATTAATAACATGCTCCGATTTCGCATCGGAATAGCGGCTTCAGGCCATGAAGTCTTTCGATATATCATCCCCAAAATGAAGGAAAGCCATTGATAAAACAAAATGAGAAGGTTCGAAAAGGGCGTGTTTT
>Ga0079224_100016865_pt1 | contig 10276 bp, 9 predicted proteins | sample Stecom2015_FD_80414 | JGI IMG/M metagenome (GOLD analysis project Ga0079224, IMG submission 80414) | Agricultural soil microbial communities from Utah to study Nitrogen management - Steer compost 2015 | ecosystem: Environmental > Terrestrial > Soil > Agricultural land | place: USA: Utah... | reverse complement strand
GTCGACGCCGTCGACTGGTCCGATTAGAAAGGGAGGCCCGATGACGCTGGTGCTCAAGCCCGGCACGGCCTGGCACGACGTCTACGCCCGGTGCCTCGACGTCGCCCCCGAGGCGTTCCACGACGACCGGGTGCTCAACCACTGGGGCGGCCTGTGGCGGCGGGACGGCCGGGCCGTGCCCGACGTGTCGCCGGTCGACGGCACCGCCATCGCCGGACCGCCGCGGGTGGACCGGGCCACGGCGGGCCGTGCCGTACGCGCGAGCGTGGACGCGCACCGCCGGTGGCGGCACGTGCCGCTCGCCGAGCGCAAGGCGCGGGTCAGCGCGGTGCTCGACGCGTTGACCGCGCACCGTGACCTGCTCGCGCTGCTGCTGGTGTGGGAGATCGGCAAGCCGTGGCGGCTGGCCGTCGCCGACGTCGACCGCTGCATCGATGGCGTGCGGTGGTACACGGAGGAGATCGACCGCATGATGACGGGCCGCACGCCGCTGCCGGGGCCGGTGAGCAACATCGCCAGCTGGAACTATCCGATGAGCGTGCTGATGCACGCCGTGCTGGTGCAGGTGCTGGCGGGCAACGCCGCCGTGGCCAAGACCCCCACCGACGGCGGCGTCTCCTGCCTCACCCTGGCGACCGCGCTGGCCGCGCGCGAAGGACTGCCGATCACGCTGATCGGCGGCAGCGGCGCGGAACTGTCGCCGGTGCTGGTCCGCGGGCGCGAGCTGGGATGCGTCTCCTTCGTGGGCGGGCGCGACACCGGCGCGCGGATCGCGCTCTCCCTGGCCGATCTCGGCCGCCCGCACATCCTGGAGCAGGAGGGGCTGAACTGCTGGGGGGTGTGGGAGTACGACGACTGGGAGCTGCTCGGCAGGCAGATCCGCGCCACGTTCGACTACGCCAAACAGCGCTGCACCGCCTATCCCCGGTTCGTCGTGCAGCGGCGGCTGTTCGCCGACTTCCTCGCGGTCTACCTGCCGGCGATCTCGTCGGTGCGGTTCGGTCACCCGCTGGCGGTGGAGTCGCCCGACGATCCCCTGCCCGACCTCGACTTCGGGCCGCTGATCGATGACGCCAAGGCCAAGGAGCTGGCCGACCGGGTCGACGAGGCGATCGACAAGGGCGGGGTGCCGCTGTACCGGGGCTCGCTGGACGACGGGCGGTTCCTGCCCGGGCAGGACACCTCGGCGTACTTCGCGCCCGTGGCGATCCTCGCCCCGCCGCCGTCCTCGCCGTTGTTCCACGCCGAGCCGTTCGGCCCGGTCGACACGATCGTGGTGGTGGACACCGAGGCCGAGCTGCTGGCGGCGATGAACGCCAGCAACGGCGCGCTGGTCTCCACGATCTCCTGCGGCGACGAGGCGACCGCGCGGCGGCTGGCGGCCGAGGTGCGCGCGTTCAAGGTGGGGATCAACCGCCCCCGCTCCCGCGGTGACCGTGAGGAGCTGTTCGGCGGGCTGGGCGCGTCCTGGCGGGGCGCGTTCGTCGGCGGGGAGCTGCTGGTGCGGGCCGTCACCCAGGGGCCGCCGGGCGAGCGGCCGCCGGGCAACTTCCCCGAGTACACGTTGCTTCCCTGACCGGGCGGGCGCGGGAGACCGCTGGAGAGGCCACGGGAACGCCCTATGGAAAGGAGCGCGGTAGTACTCTCCAAGTAATGGACACGTGGCACTATGGGTGCACCAAAAACCAGGTCAGGCGCAAGGGAGCGGATTGACGTGGCCACAGTGCCGAGCGTGTCCTATTCGATCACCGTCCGGCTTGAGGTCCCCGCGGGGGGTAAGGCCGTAAGCCAGCTCACCCACGCGGTGGAGTCCGCCGGAGGTGTGGTCACCGCGCTCGACGTGAGCAACGCGGGCCACGAGAAGCTCCGCATCGACGTGACGTGCGCCGCCCGTGACACCGACCACGCGCAGGACATCGTCGACCAGCTCGACGCGGTCGAGGGCGTGGTCATCCACAAGGTCAGCGACCGCACCTTCCTCATGCACCTCGGCGGCAAGATCGAGATGCAGTCGAAGGTCCCGCTGCGCACCCGGGATGAGCTGTCCATGGCCTACACGCCCGGGGTCGCGCGGGTGTCCATGGCCATCGCGCGCAACCCGGAGGACGCCCGGCGGCTGACGGTCAAGCGCAACAGCGTCGCGGTGGTCACCGACGGCTCGGCGGTGCTCGGCCTGGGCAACATCGGTCCCGCCGCGGCGCTGCCGGTGATGGAGGGCAAGGCGGCGCTGTTCAAGCGGTTCGCCGGCATCGACGCCTGGCCGATCTGCCTGGACACCCAGGACACCGACGAGATCGTGCGGATCGTGCGGGCGATCGCCCCGGGCTTCGGCGGCATCAACCTGGAGGACATCTCCGCGCCGCGCTGCTTCGAGATCGAGCGGCGGCTGCGCGAGCTGCTGGACATCCCGGTCTTCCACGACGACCAGCACGGCACGGCGATCTGCGTGCTCGCCGCGCTGACCAACGCGCTGCGTGTGGTCGGCAAGGAGCTGTCGCAGGTGCGCATCACCATGGCGGGCGCGGGGGCGGCGGGCACGGCGGTGCTGCGCCTGCTGCTGGCCGCCGGGGCCCGGAACATGATCGTGTGCGACTACCGCGGCGCGGTGCACAGGGGCCGTGACGACCTGGACGAGTCGCTGCGCTGGATCGCCGAGCACACCAACGCCGAGGATTACTCCGGCGACCTGCGCGGCGCCGTCAAGGGCGCCGACGTCTTCATCGGGGTGTCCGCGCCGGGTATCCTCACCGGCGACGACATCGCGTCCATGGCGAAGGACGCGGTGGTCTTCGCGCTGGCCAATCCCGAGCCGGAGATCTCGCCGGACGAGGCGCGCGAGCACGCCGCGGTGGTGGCCACCGGCCGCTCGGACTTCCCGAACCAGATCAACAACGTGCTGGCCTTCCCCGGCGTCTTCCGCGGGCTGCTCGACGCGCAGGCCCGCGAGGTGACCGAGGAGATGATGCTCGCCGCGGCCCGCGCCCTGGCGAACGTGGTCACCGACGACGAGCTGGGACCCAACTACATCATCCCGAGCGTCTTCCAGCCGGACGTGGCGACCGCGGTCGCGGCGGCCGTCCGCGAGTCGGTGGAGAAGCGGCGTTCGTGACGGAAGGGCTATCGGAGGACTACGCCAAGTGACATCAAGCCCCGGGGAGCGAGAAAGGCGCTTCAAGCCTCATCATGGAGGTATGGCGCAGACGATCTACGTCGGAGGGCTCCTTGTGGCTACGCCACGGCTTGAAGATCCGAATTTCCGGCGTAGCGTGGTCTTGATCTTGGAGCACGACAGGGTCGGGGGAACGCTCGGCGTGGTCCTGAACCGTCCGAGCGACATCTCGGTCACGCAGGTGCTGCCGACCTGGGATTCGCTCGTCAGCGGGCCGCCGGTGCTCTTCCAGGGCGGGCCCGTGCAGACCGACAGCGCGCTCGCCCTGGCCGCGGTGCCCAGCGGGGGCGAGCCGCTCGGCTGGCGGCGGCTGGCGACCCGCATCCCCGCCGTTTCGCGGCTGGGCACGGTGGACCTCGACGCGCCGCCGGAGATCCTGGCGGGTGAGATCGCGCAGATGCGCATATTCGCGGGTTATGCCGGCTGGACGCCCGGGCAGCTGGAGGCGGAGATCGCCGAGGGCGCCTGGTACGTCGTGGACGCCGAACCGGGCGACACGTTCTTCGCCGATCCCGAGTCGCTGTGGCGGACGGTGCTCCGCCGACAGCCGTCGGAGCTGGCGTTCGTGGCCACCTGCCCGGACGACCCCACCATGAACTGAGCGCAGGTCCGCGCCGGACGGGCTCAGTCCTCCCACCCGGAGCTCAGCGCCCGTTCGGCGAGGTCGAGGGTGGCCTCCACCCGGGCGACGAGGTCGTCCATCGAGGCGATGCCGTCCCAGCATTCGAAGCCGACCCGGAACGCGGAGGTCACCAACGCCACCGCCAGTGCGGGACGGGGGTCGGTCGCCGGGTCGACCCCTTCGCGTTCGGCGAGGAGGGCGGTCAGCCGCCGCTCTGTTTCGGCGGTGCGGGCGATGGCCCTGCTCAGCAGGGCGGGGGTCGCGTCCAGCAGGCGTCGGATCTTGAGATAGCGTTCGGTGTCGGCCCGTGAGACGTTCTTCATCTCACGCACGGCCAGGCGATAGGCGGTGAACAGCGCGGTGAACGGCGGTTCGTCCCCGGGCCGGGCCGACAGGTGGCCGACGAGCAGTCTTTCCAGCTCGACCATGTGGTCGAACGCGAGGTCCTCCTTGCTCGCGAAGTAGCGGAAGAACGTGCGCGGCGAGACGTCGACGGCGTCGGCGATCTGCTCCACCGTCGTCTGCTCGTACCCCCTGGCCAGGAACAGTTCCAGCGCGGCGTCCAGGAGGGCGGTGCGGGTCTTGCGCTTCTTGTACTCCCGGAGACCGGGCCGCCCCATTGAGCATCACCCTCCTCGCAACAGAGTGTTCATAGTGTGCCATAAGTCACAGCACGCCAAATAAGAACGGCTGAATAATGTCAGTGTGTGACACGATTTCCCATCGGTAGCTGTCGCTACTTTTGCCGGAGCTAGGCGCACGAATCCCGACATATCCCGCAGCGAACTCATGCGCTGCCGCCGTGCCCGAACGCGGCCGCACGCATCGCATGGCGCGACACTCCACACGTGAAGGGGGCATAGATGGCACACGTCAACGCGGCGGACACCGCGCCGCCGTCCGGCTCCACCTCGGGAAGAGGCCGAGGGAATCCCTGGCTCACCATGGCGGCCGTGGCGCTCGGCGTCATCATGGTGATGCTCGACGGCACCGTCGTCGCCATCGCCAACCCGGCGATCGGCGAGGAACTGAACGCCTCGCTCGCCGACCTGCAGTGGGTGACCAGCGGCTACCTGCTGGCGTTGGCCGTCTTCCTGATCACCGCGGGCAAGTTCGGTGACCTCTTCGGGCACAAGCGCGTCTTCCTGATCGGCATCGCCGGGTTCGCGCTGACCTCCCTCGCGATCGGCCTCTCCCAGGGCATCGGCATGCTGATCGCCTTCCGCGTGCTCCAGGGCCTGTTCGGTGCGCTGCTCCAGCCCGCCTCCCTCGCCCTGCTCCGCGCGGCCTTCCCGCCCGAGCGGCTGAACATGGCGATCGGCATCTGGGGTGCCGCGCTCGGCGTCTCCAGCGCCGGCGGCCCGCTCCTGGGCGGCGTGCTGGTCGAACAGGTGAGCTGGCAGTCGGTGTTCTTCATCAACGTCCCGCTGGGCCTGATCGCGCTGGTCGCCGGCGCACTTGTGATCCGGGAGAGCAGGGCCGAGACGCTCTCCCGGATCGACTGGCCGGGTGTGGTGCTGCTGTCCGGCGCGATGTTCTGCCTGGTATGGGGGATCATCAAGGCGCCCGAGTACGGCTGGGGCGACGCCAGGACGCTCGCCTTCGGAGGGGCGACCGTGCTGGTGGGAGCGCTGTTCGTGTGGTGGCAGAGCAGGGCCGCCGAGCCGCTGGTGCCGCTCGGCCTGTTCAAGAACGCCTCGGTGTCGATCGGCACGGTGCTGATGGTGCTGACGGCGTTCTCGATGTTCGGGGCGATGTTCTTCCTCACGTTCTTCTTCCAGGGCGTGCACGGCCTCAGCCCGCTGGAGTCGGGCATGCGCATGCTGCCGATGAGCGCGGGGATGATCGTGGCGTCGCCGCTGGCCGGCTTCCTCCTCGGCAAGCTCGGCCCCAAGATCACGATCGCGGGCGGCATGCTCGTCACCGCGGCCGCGATGTTCCTGCTCTCCCGGCTCGACCTGGACGCGACCTACCTGGACTCGGCGATCCCGTTCGTCATGCTCTCCTTCGGCCTGTCCCCGGTCATGGTCGGCGCCACCGAGATCATCGTGGGCAACGCGCCGGCCGGGCTGAGCGGCGTGGCGTCGGGGGTGCAGCAGTCGGCGATGCAGGTGGGCGGCTCGCTGGGCACCGCGGTGCTGGGCGCGCTCGTCGTGGCCGAGGTCGCCGACGTGCTGCCCAAGCACATGACCGACGCCGGACTGCCCGCCCCCACCGCCGAGCAGGTCGAGGTGATGAAGAACGCGGTGTCGTACGGCGTGGCCCCGGTCGACCCGAGCATGCCCGAGCAGGTGGCGCAGGCGCTCACCCGGGCCGCCCACCTGTCCTTCATGGACGGCATGAGCTTCGGCTACACGGTGAGCTGCGTGATCGCGGTGGTCGCCGCCGTGCTGGCGCTGTTCGTCAAGGCCGGGCGCAAGACCGACGACATGCCGGTGCACATGGGCTGACCGGCTCTTCGGATTCCCGGGTGCAGGCCCCGCCCGTGCGGGGCGGGGCCTGCACCCGGGAACCGCCGCGGCCCGGCCGTACGGGGTGCGCGGGGCGGGGATCCACCGCCTAAACTCAGTGAGATGAGCAGCACGAAGATCCTTCCCGAGGGCGACGTCCGCCCCGACCTGACGCACGACGGCGATCATGAGCGTTTCGCCCACTACGCCGACAAGAACAAGATCACCGAGGCGCAGGTGATGGGAACCCCGATCCGTGCCCTCTGCGGCAAGGTGTGGGTGCCCAGCCGCGACCCCAAGAAGTACCCGATCTGCCCCGAGTGCAAGGAGATCTACGACACTCTGCCCAAGGGCGGATCGGACAAAGGCGAGTAAACCTTCGGGCCATGATCGGCGCGGCGGGGTAAACGTCGCGCCCGGGCCGCATGTCGCGTCCCGTGGCCCGCACTTCGCCGGGTTAGCGTCTGCATGCCGCTGCGAAGCGGACTCTGACCAGCGCATATGACATCTCGGGGGAGTGCATGGCCCGGCGTGCGATCGCCGTCATCGCCGCATGCCTGTTCACGGTTCCGGCCGGCATGCAGGAAGCGTCAGAAGCAGACGTGGAGGGAGCCGGACCGCCGGCCGCGGGCGCGGTGGCGAGGAGTGAGGCCGGGACGGCATACGACCCCGCCTGCGCTCCCCTCGCCGCCCGCCTGACGTCCACGGTGGAGGACCACCGTCCGGCGTGGCCGCCGCCGAGTCCCGGCGCCGGGCACGGTACCGCGGGGCACGGGCACGGGCATGGGGCGGGCGCCGGACACGCGGGCCATGGCGCAGGGAACGCGTCGGCGGGCCTGCGGCACGACGCCGGGTCGCCGTGGCGGTCGCTGGGGGTGCGGGGCGCGGAGCCGTACGCGCCGACCCCCGCCGAGGTGGCGCGGCTGCTCACCGAGGTCCCGCCGCAGCCGGTGTCCCGGCGGGACGACGGCGCCGTCGCGGAGTACACGGTGAAGACGTGGGTGCACATCATCACCGACGGCCCCGAGCACGTCTCGCGGCAGGACGTGCTCGACCAGATGGCCACCTTGAACGATGCCTACGGCGGGCGCACCGGCGGCGTGGACACGGGCATGCGCTTCCGGCTGGAAGGCATCACCACGACGGTCGCCCCGGAGTGGTTCCGGGACGCGGTGGGCACCGAGGCGCAGATGAAGGCGCGACTGCGCCGAGGCGGCCCGGAGACCCTCAACCTCTACATCACCCAGCTCAACGATCTCATCCTGGGTTATTCGACCTACCCGCACGCCTACAGCACCCAGCCGATACTCGACGGCGTCGTGATCGACTGGCGGAGCATGCCGGGTGGGAGCATGCAGGATTTCAACCTCGGCTACACCGCCGTCCACGAGATCGGTCACTGGCTCGGCCTGCTGCACACCTTCGAGAACGGCTGCACCGAGCCGGGGGACGGCGTCGCCGACACCCCACCGGAGGCCAGGCCCACTCAAGGGTGTCCGGCGGGGAAGGACACCTGCACGGCTCCAGGGCTCGACCCCATCCATAATTTCATGGACTATTCCCACGATAGGTGCATGACCGAATTCACTAGAGGGCAAGCCGATCGAATGCAAGCGGCGTGGAGGACTTATCGCGAGGAGAAATCCCAATAGTCTTGATGGGTGCCAGCATCCTCCGCTGTTGACGTAACCAACGACACCTCGAGGATTTTCGGTCCCGTCTATCGCACGGCGACGCTGGGCATCCTGATCGTCATCACGCTGATCGCCTTCGAGGGCATCTCGATCGGCACGATCATGCCGGCGGTCTCGGCCAGTCTCGACGCCATCGATCTGTACGGCTGGAGTTTCTCGGCCTTTCTGATGGCGAGCCTTTTCATCAACGTGGTGGCCGGAATGTGGGCCGACCGGCGCGGCCATACGCTGCCGTTCCTGCTCGGAGTGGTGGTGTTCGTCGCCGGCATGGTCTTAGCCGGCACCGCCCTGTCCAAAGGCCTGTTCATCGTCGCCCGCGCCGTACAGGGTTTCGGCGCGGGCGCCGTCGTGGTCGCGGCCTACGTCATGATCGCCCGCGTGTACGACACGGACGCGCGGCCGAAGATGTTCGCCGCGCTGTCCGCGGCGTGGGTGGTCCCCTCGCTCGTCGGCCCCGCGGTGGCCGGGGTCGTCGCCGACACCGCCGGCTGGCGGTGGGTCTTCTTCGGCCTGGTCCCGCTCGTGGTACCCGCAGTGATCATGCTGGTGCCCGCGCTGCGCATGAACACGGGACCGGACGGGGACGGCGAGGACGCCGGGGACGACGACCGGACGGGGGCCGGGACGACGACGCTTGCCGCCGCGTCCACCGCGGGCGGTGCGGGAGCCCTGCTCTACGGGGTGGACAACCTGCACATCGCCCCCGCCATCGGCGCCGGGCTGTGCGTCTGCGGCCTGATCCTGCTGCTGATCGGATGCCCCCGCCTGCTGCCGGCCGGCGCGCTGCTGTTCCGCCGCGGCCTGCCCACCACCATCGTCATGCGCGGCCTGTTCTCCGGGGCGTTCTTCGGCGTGAACTCCTACATTCCGCTCATCCTCCACGACGTGCGAGGGTTCTCCACCACCGCCGCCGGGCTGGCCATCACCGTCGGCGCCATCGGATGGTCGGCCGGGTCCTACCTGCAGAGCAAGGGCGACCTGGACCGGGTCGGCCTGATCCGCTGGGGGGCGTGGGGCGTCACGCTGGGCGTGGTGATCAGCGCGCTGGCCGGGGTGGGCACGGTGTCCGGCTGGATCACGGTGCCCGCGTGGACGATCGCCGGGCTGGGCATGGGCATCGGCATCAGCAGCGTGAACGTCACCGCCATGAGCCAGTCGCCGGACGACCAGCAGGGCGCCACCTCCGCCGCGCTCCAGGTGACCGACACGCTCGGCGCCTCGCTCACCATCGGCGTCGGCGGCGCGCTGATCAACCTGATCGGCCACGACGATCTCTCCAGGGGCTACATCGTGATCACGCTTCTGATGGCCCTGGTGGGCGCGTTCGCCACTCTCGTGGCGGGCCGGGCCCGGGAGGCGGGCTGAGACGGCGAGGGTGGTTCCCGTCCAGCCGCCACCGTCCACGGCCTCGCCATACCGGCGCTCGCGGATGACCTGAGAGCCGGGGAACGGCGTGGTAGGACGGAAAGCCCGGCTGCGGGTGAGGAGGCGCTGTGGAACGAGAACGGGCGGGGCGGCGACCGTACTCACGCAAGGTCCGGCCCCCCGAGGACCATCCGCCGCGGCGGGATCCGCTCCCGCCCTCGGCACGGCTGTACGGCACGCCCGCACCGCCGTCCCACTCGGGGGTTCCCCGATGGGTACGGCCCGCCCTGGTCGCGACGCTGGCGGTCGCGGCGGTGGCCGGGCTCGTCGGGGCGGTCGTCACCGTGGTGACGCGCCTGACCGCTCCCGCGCCGCCGGTGACGGTCACGGACGGCGTGGCCGGGGTCGTCTACCGATTACCCGAAGGCTGGCACGAGGGCAAGCTGGCCCCCGTCTCGGCCTTCACCTCCGTCGTCTCCGACGGAAGGCGCGCCCTGGTGATGGTGCGCGCCGGGCCGCCGCTGAAGGAGGAGACGGCCCGCGATGCGGCGGTGCGGCTGGCGGAGCTGTACTCGAGACTGCTGCTCCACGGCGACCGGGTGCAGGTCGAAGACGACCGGCCCGTGACGCTCGCCGGGTTCCGCGGACACGGCCGGGCGCTGCGCGCGCAGTACACCGACGTCGTCAACCGCCCCGCCCACCTGCGGGTCGTGGTGGCCGACCGGGGGGCGAGCACTCTCGTGCTGCTCGCGGTCGTCCAACCGGACGACGCGCGCACCCGCGCGGACGTCGACGCCATCGTGAACGAGCTGGCCGCAAGCCGGTGACCTGCGTGAACGTCGAGACGGCCGGGCCGGGCGGCGATGCCGGAACGGTTGAGGCAGCGCTTACCGTCGTTGGCGGCGGTTAGGCTGAGATAATTGTGACGGAGCCAACCAGCAGACAGCGCATCACCGGCCGCCCCGTGCGGCCCTCC
>Ga0079224_100016864_pt1 | contig 10276 bp, 8 predicted proteins | sample Stecom2015_FD_80414 | JGI IMG/M metagenome (GOLD analysis project Ga0079224, IMG submission 80414) | Agricultural soil microbial communities from Utah to study Nitrogen management - Steer compost 2015 | ecosystem: Environmental > Terrestrial > Soil > Agricultural land | place: USA: Utah... | reverse complement strand
GTCGTCTTGCCGCAGCCCGACGGTCCGAGGAGGCACGTGAACTCGCCGCTCGGCACGTGCAAGTCGACACCGAGTAGGGCGACGCGCTCCTGTCCGTCGGCCAACGGGTACGCCTTGGCGATGCCGGTGGCCTCGATGCTCGCCATCAGCCGGTCGCGCCCACCTTGACCGGCGCACGCCAGCGGAACACGCTGCGCTGCAACCAACCCATGACGACCAGGTCGATGACGGCGAGCAGCGCCATCATCGTGAGACCGTAAGCGAGGATGCCGCGCATGTTGAAGAACTGGAAGTAGAACGAGATCTGGTAGCCGACGCCGCTGGTGCGCCCGAGCAGTTCGCCCAAGACCACCATCTTCCATGACAACGCCAGCACGCCGCGTGCGGTGCCGACGACGTACGGCATGATCTGCGGCAACACCACCCGGCGCCAGATGGCCGCGCGGGACCGTCGGAACGCGCGCGCCATCTCCAGCAGCCCTCCGTCGATGGCGCGTGTGCCTTCTCGCACCGCGACCACGACGGTGGGTACGACGGTGACCACGAGCGCGATGATCAGCGCTCGGTCGGACAGGCCCAGCAGCAGGTACGCCACCACGAACAGCAGGATGCGTGGCACCGTAAGGCCGGTGATGAGCCACCCCTCGAACGTCGCGTCGAAGCGCTTCGAACTGCCCATGGCCGCGCCCACCGTCACGCCGACCACCATCGCGACGGTGAAGGCGACGAGGACGCGCTGCGTCGTGATCCAGAGGTGGTGGGTCAGGGCGCCGCGCTCGAACTCGCGCACGATGAAGGCCAGGGTGTCGAGTGGACCGGGCAGGACGTTGCTGCCGAGTGCGGCGGACAGCACGACCCAGAGCAGCACCAGGCTGCCGTACGACAGGAATTTCAGGCCGAGCGTGAGGTTCCGCTCGCTCCGTGTGGCACGGGTTCGGCGGAGCAGACGCGCGCGCGCTGCGACGTCCGCCTCTGCGGACGAAGCGGGCTCCACCGCCGACGTCACGTCGATCGGGCCGCCTGGTTCGGCAGCCCGATCCGTAGTGCGGCCGGGCGAGTTGTCCGCCATCCGCCGCGCGTGCCTTACTGCGGAACGAACGCCGTGGTGTACGCGTCGCGCGGAACGGACGACACGCCGACTACGTCTTCACCCGCGAGCTCGACCAGGCGCTCGACCATCGCGACCAGACCGTCGATGTGCGCTTCGGTCCAGCCGTCGGGCGTGCCGAGGCGCCAGCGGTCGATGACCTGCGGGAACGCCGTCGGATCAGGCAGGCTGTACAGCTCGAGGTCGAGGATCGACTGCCAGAACGGGTCGTCGTTCGGGGTCGCCTTCATCGTCTCGACGGTGTCGATCAGGGTTTGGATGAACGCCGTCTTGAGCTCGGCCGGCATGTCGTCGCGCGCCAGCACCATCAGGTTCGGCAGGTCGGAAGGAAGACCCAGCGCTCCAAGCATGTCGCTCACGGCCATGACCTCACGCGCCTGGCCCGCGGCTTCCATGCGCGCCACGAAGTGCCAGAACGGCAACGCGGCGTCGACTTCGGCGTCGGCGATGAGCTGCACCATGAGGGGCGGAGCGGCGGCCACGATCTCGGACTCGTCCTGCGGGTCGAACCCGTACTGCGAGACGGCCAGCGCGCGCAGGATCAGCAGGCTCTTGTCGCGCAACGAGCCCGCTGCGATGGTGCGTCCACGCAGGTCGTCGATGGAGTCGATGTCGCTGCTGACGGGCACCACGAGCCCGCCGACGGCCTTGGCGTAGGGGTAGATGCCGCTGACGGCGACGTCGCGACTGCGCAACAGCACCGAACCCAGGAAGTCGTCGACGGTGACGTCGGCCTCGGCCCCGCGCAGCGCCAGTTCGGTGGCCTGCTTGCTGGCGTACACCGTGCCTTCGACGCGGATGCCGTTCGCTTCGGCGGTGCCAAAGTAGTCCATGCCGTGCACGATCCAGGAGAACGTGCCGGCGGCTTCCATGGCGGCGCGAACGGTGGGGAGTTCCTGCGCGCCGGCGAAGCCGAACACGGCGGCGGCGAGCAGGGTGACGAGCGAGCGGCGGATCTTCATCGGGGGAGCCTCCTCGGGCAGGGAACTCTTCGCGGGCCGTTCTTGGCACCGGCGTTGGGGCGCTACGGCCCGACGCGGGGGTCGCGGGACGTTTGCCCCGATGATATATCGCGACGTTCCGCTGAGCGTGACGCGCGGAAGAACCTTCGTGTCCCGAGGAGGCGAAGGCCCGTTACCGCCCCCGCAGCCGCGGGTCCAACACGTCTCGCAACCAATCCCCCAGGAACAGCAGTCCAAGCCCCAGCAGGGTGATGGCGACGCCAGGGAAGGTCGCGAGCCACCACGCCGTCGCCAGGTAGTCGCGGCCGTCGGCCAACATGCGTCCCCAGGTGACGGTGGGTGGTTGCACGCCGAACCCGAGGAACGACAGCGACGCCTCGAGGATGATGATGGTCGCGACGTTCAAGGTGCCGACCACCAGGATCGGGGCCGCGACGCTGGGAAGGACGTGGCGCAGCATCACGCGCACGTCACGGGCGCCGTTGGCGCGAGCGGCGTCGACGAACTCGCGCTCGGACACCGCCATGACCTCGCCGCGCACCACGCGCGCGAAGGTCGTCCAGTTCACGCAGCCGATGACGACGATGAGCATGGTCAGGCTCGGACCGAAGACGCCGAGCGCGACCAGGTAGAGCAACACGTTCGGAATGGCCAGCAGCGTGTCGATCACGCGCGAGATGACGACGTCGACCCGACCGCGGAAGTACCCGGCCAGGAGGCCGAGGGTGACGCCCACGACCGAGGTCAGCGCGACGCCGCCCAGCCCGACGATCAACGCGATGCGCGAGCCGAACACCAGGCGAGAGAGGATGTCGCGTCCGAGTTGGTCGGTGCCCAGGAGGTGCTTCGAGGTCCCGCCGTCGAGCCAGGCGGGCGGGATCTGTCGCGCGCGCAGATCGGTGGCGTTCGGGTCGAACGGCGCCAGCACAGGCGCCAGCAGCGCCGCGACGACGAACGCTAGGACGAGGAACGTTCCCACCACCGCGTTGGGGCTGGAGATCCAGCGCCGCGCGAGCACCGGCAGGCGGGGACGTCGATGCGCGCTTTCCTCCACGCCGGGTCGGGTAGCGGTGACGGCGCTCATCCGTAACGGATCCGTGGGTCGATGAGGGCGTATGCGAGGTCGACCAGGAGGTTCGCGGTCATCACGACCAGGGCGGCGAGGATCACGACGGCCTGCACGATGGCCATGTCGCGCGAGTTGATGGCTTGGATGGCCAGCCGCCCGATGCCGGGCCATGCGAACACCTGCTCGGTGACGACGGCGCCGGCCAGCAGCCCCGCGATCTCGAGCCCGAGGACCGTGACGTAGCCGATTAGGGCGTTGCGAAGGCCGTGTTTGACCACGACGCGACGCCATCGCAGGCCCTTGGCCTTGGCCGTGCGCACGTAATCCTGGTTCATCACCTCGAGCATCCCGGAGCGCATCAACCGCATGAGCAACGCGGCGATCGACGTGCCGAGGGTGAGCGCAGGAAGGACCAGGTTGGCGAAGCCATCGCGACCCGACACTGGCAGCCATCGCAGGTGCACGGCGAACGCCAGGATCAGCATGATGCCCAGCCAGAAGTTCGGCATGGCCCGTCCCAGCATCGCCACCGCCGACGCGACGGCGTCCGGCAGCCGGTTGCGGTTCAGCGCCGCGACGATCCCCAGCGGCAAGGAGATGAGCACCGCCACCAGCAGCGCCGCCGACGCCAGCTCTAGCGTCGCGGGTAGACGTTCCAGCACGATCGTGAGCACGTTCTGGTTGCGGTACCGCAACGACTCGCCGAAGTCGCCTCGAGCCAGGTCCGCCAGGAACAGTGCGTACTGCACCGGCAGCGGCCGGTCGAGGCCGAGGGCGCGCCGGAGCTCCTCCACCTGCTCTACCGAGGCGTCTTCTGGTAGGTAGAGCTGAACCGGGTCGCCCGACACGCGCAGCAACACGAAGATGATGGTGACCACGCCGAACAGCACGGGCACCATCTGGACGATCCGGCGGGCGAGGTAGGAAGTCATGGTGGTGGTGGCGGGAGATCGCGCCGAGGAGGAACGACCTTCCTCCCCGGCGCAGGACCCGGTGTCGTCAGTTCGGCTGGATGTCGAAGGCCCAGATCATCTCGTCGGGCCGCGGTTGCCACGTGATGTCGTTCGCCACGCCGACCAGGGCGTCGATCTGGAACAGCGCGATCATCGGCCGCTCGTTCACGACGATGTCGAAGGCCTCCTCGATCTGCGCCGCGCGCTCCTCGAGATCGAGGTTGAACTCGGCGTCGGCGAGCAGTTGGTCGAAGGTCGGGTTGCACCAGTTGGTGCGCTTGGCGTACGTGCCGTCGCACGGCAGCGTGCGCAGCGCGAACCAGCCGTCGAAGAGCGAGTTCGCCAGGCCGATGAGAGCGACGTTCTCGACGTTGTCCGCGCCCCAGATGCGGCCGTTGTAGGCGCTCCACTCGAGCGTCTCCAGGGTGGCGTTCACGTCGATCTCCTGCAGCATCGTCTGCACCACGGCCAAGGTGTCGGCGTCGCCAGGGTAGCGCCCGTCGGGGCCCTGCAGCGCAACGGTCAGCTCTCCGGGGCCGTAGCCGGCTTCGGCCAGGAGCTCGCGGGCACGCTCCGGGTCGTACGCGTTCTGGCGGTAGTACTTCATCGGCGCCGCCGCCACCCCGGGAGAGACGCGCGCTCCCACGGGCACGCCGAATCCTCCTGCCACGACGTCGATCAGGAGCTCCTTGTCGATGGCGAGCTCGATCGCCTCGCGCACGCGAGGGTCGGCTGTCGCCTTGCCGTCGGCGGTGTTGAGCAGCAGCATCATGATGCGGGTGGTGGGCTGCGAGACGACGCCCGCTTCCGTCGAGCCTTGGATGCGTTCGACGTCTTGCGACGGGATGTTCACCGCGATGTCCACGTTGCCGGTGACGAGTTCGCCGACGCGGGTGGCGTCTTCGGGAACCGCGCGGAACACGAGGCGTTCGAACGTCGGGGCGCCGCGCCAGTGACCTTCGAACGCTTCGAAGACCACGCGATCGTCGCGAAGCCACTCGACGAAGCGGTACGGTCCGGTTCCGATCGGCGCCACCGAGAAGCCGTCCCAGCCGATCGCGTCGATGACGTGCTTCGGCACGATGGCCGCGCCCTTGCGGCTGATGCGGCTGAGGAGGACCGGATCGGGACCTTCGGTGTGAAGCAGCACCTCGTGGTCGTTCACGACCTCGACGTCCACGATCTGGCGGAAGCTGTCGTGCTCGAACAGCGTGTCGTCCTTCGCCACGCGTTCGAGGCTGAACTCCACGTCGGCTGCGGTGAACGGCTCCCCGTCGTGCCACGTCACGCCTTCGCGCAAGGTGAAGCGCCAGGTGAGGTCGTCGACCTGCTCGTACCCGGTGGCGAGGGCCGGCTGGATGTCGCCGTTCGCGTCACGGAACAACAGGTAGTCGAACACGTTGGTCAGGACCGCCTCGACGGCCGTCGAGCCATGGTCGTGGGGGTCGAAGCCGGGGATGTCGACGGTCTGCGCGACGGTCAGAGTGCTCTGGGCATGGGCGCTCATGCCGAGCGCCAGGGCAGTCAGCAGGGCGAGGGCGAACCTTGCTGCCCGACGGCGAGAGCGGCGGAAGGTGTCGTGAGCGGATCGGTGCATGGGACCTCCTCGAAGGGTCGGGACGGGGGCTAGGTCGGGTCGTCGGCGTGGAACGCCGCCGTGGCGGCGCGCAAGAGGTCGGGTTCCAGGCACAGGTCGACGGCCGTGGCCGCCAGCGCCTTGGCGGCCGCGATCATGCCGGCCATGCCGTCCTGGCTGGCGGCGGCGCGGGCGAACTCGGGCGTGTGGTTGGACGTGCCCTCCGGGGCGATCTTGACGTACGCGTGGATCGCCGGGACGGCTTGACTGAGGTTGCCGAAGTCGGACGACCCTACGCCCCCGCTGGTCGGCGGCGGGTCGAGGGGTACGCCCTGCGCCACGAGGTAGTCGGCGAAGCGTTCCGCCATGGGCACGTTGTTCCTTCGCTCCGCGTAGATCATCCCCTCCTCGACCTCGAGCTCGGCCCCGACGGAGAGGGCTGCGCCCTGCGCGCAGCGGATGACCTTGTCGCGCAGCGGCCCGAGCTGCGCGAAGTGGCGGTGGCGCACCAGGAACTTCGCCTCGGCGTAGTCGGGCACCACGTTCGGAGCCGAACCGCCATGGACGATGATGCCGTGCACGCGGTGCTCGTCGGGGAAGTGCTGGCGCATGGCGTTGATGGCGTTGAACGTCTGGATGCAGGCGTCCAAGGCGTTGATGCCTTGGTGGGGCGCGGTGGCGGCGTGGGCGGCCTTGCCGCGCCAGACGAAGCGGAGCCGGGTGGCTGCGAGTGCTCCACGTACCGGCATGGTGCGGTGCGAAGGGTGGAACATCATGGCGGCGTCGACACTTTCGAACACGCCGGCGTCGAGGAGCAGGATCTTCCCGCCACCGCCCTCCTCGGCAGGACAACCGATCACTTCGATGGTGGCGTTCGCGCCCTCGCGTTCGAGCACGTGCGCAGCTGCGCCCGCCGCGCCGACGGCGGCGGTGCAGATGAGGTTGTGGCCGCAGGCGTGTCCGAGTTCGGGCAGGGCGTCGTACTCGGCGAGTAGGGCGATCCGAGGGCCCCCGGACCCGAACTTGCGAATCGCTCGGAAGGCCGTGTCGAGGCCGGCCAGCGGCCGTTCGACCGCGAAACCCAGGGCAGCGAGTTCGTCGGTGAGCACCTTCACCGTGCGGTGCTCTTGGAACGCCAGTTCCGGATGCTGATGGACGTCGAGGGCCAGCGCTTCCAGCGCCGGGCGCCACTCGTCGACGAAACGCTGCACCTCGGGGAACCGCAACGTTCCCGGCGCGGTTGGCGCCTGTCGCTGGAAGCGCGCGGCCGCCTCACGATGGTCGATGGCACTCATGCTGCGTTGCCGTGCAGGAGGGGGAGAACGTCGATCGGCATCGGACCTCTTTCGGGTTACGACACCTTCGGCGCAACGGCGCCCAAGATGGCTTGTTCTGCTAGACAGAACGCTGTTCTATTCGTACGATGTCATCATGACCGGAAGGGGGTAGCACTTGTCAACACCCGGTCGTTCCATCGGGAAGGTCGAGCAAGCCAGCGAAGAACTCTCCGGTAGTGACGGGGCGCCCATCAAGGACGCCTCCGGGGTGGCCGCGGTCGACCGGGCCATGACGATCCTGGAGGCGTTCCTGGATGGCCCTCCGACACGATCGTTGGCCGATCTTGCCCGAAGCACGGGGCTGTACAAGAGCACGCTGTTGCGGATCGCCACCTCGTTGGTGCGCTCGGGCGCCCTCCACCGGTCTTCCGATGGAAGCTTCCGCTTGGGGCCGACGCTGTTCCGGCTCGGAATGCGGTACCGCGACGCATTCGAGCTGCGCGACTGGGCGTTGCCGGTGATGGAACGGCTCGCAGACCGGACGGGCGAGAGCGTGTCGTTCTACGTGCGCGAGGGGTCCAAGCGCGTTTGTTTGTTGCGCGTCCACGCACGGCAGCATCGCATCCTCCACTACCTCCGTCCTGGGGCCGAGTTCCCGGCGGACACCGGGGCGGCTGGCCGAGTCCTCACGTCGTGGTCGGAGCCGTACCGGCCCGACGCCGCTCACGGACGAGAGGACGTACTGGCCCTGTCCGTCGAGGGCAGGACGATCGACGACACCGCGGCGATGTCCGTGCCCGTGTTCGGTCCGTCGAACGAACTGGTCGGGGCGATGAGCGTTGCGGGCCCCGCGACACGCTTCACGCCGGAGGAACGGCCCCATCTGGCGCGCGAGCTCTTGGCGGCCGGCGAGGAACTGACCGCCTCGATCGGAGGCGACCCGTCGCCCCTGCGCCGGCGTGCCGCGGACCTGACGCCGGTTCTGGAAGGTCGGCGAACCCGGTCCGGCCCGGAGTAGACTCGGCCGAGAGCCGGCATTCGGGGCGCCCTCTGGCTCGCTCCGGATCGTCATCGACTCACCGAGGTCCCTGGGGAGGCCCCATGCGGTTCCTACGCACCCTGCTCGCCATCGCCTTGCTGCTCGCAGCTGCCTACGTCGTGCTGACGCTCATCGCCAGTCCCCGCCCGGCGCACGCCTACGCGGAGCGAATGCCGTCCGGCACCGCCGTGCTGGCCCACCAGGGCGGCGACGACCTGTGGCCCAGCAACACCATGCTGGCGTTCGAGAACGCCGCTTCGCTGGGCGCCGACGTACTCGAGCTCGACGTGCATCTCACGGCGGACGGTCACTTCGTGGTGATCCACGACGCGACGGTGGACCGCACGACGGACGGGACCGGCGCGGTCGCCGAGCGCTCGTTGGCAGAGCTGAAGACGCTCGACGCGGGCTACGACTGGCTGCCGGACGAGCCCGCCGATGGCGTCGAATTCGAGGCCGACGTGGCGGCAACGGGCGACGAAGCTTCCAACGGCGATGCGGGTGCCGAAGCGGTCGCCCCACCGTTTCGCGGCATGGGGCTCACGATCCCGACCTTGGCCGACGTGTTCGAGGCGTTCCCGGACGCGGCCGTCAACATCGAGATCAAGCAGGACGATGCCGAGGTGGCGCGCGCCCTCTGCAGCGCGTTGCGGGGCGAGGACGCCACCGGCCGCGTCATGGTCGGGTCGTTCCACGCGCCAGCCCTACGCGCGTTCCGCGACGCCTGCCCGGAGGTCGCCACCTCGGCGGCGCCGCGCGAGGTGCTCACGTTCTTCCTCCTGGCGCGGGCGCGCTTGCACCGGGTCTATTCGCCGCCGTTCGAGGCGTTGCAGGTGCCCACCGAGCAATCGGGGCTCACCGTCGTCACCCCGCACTTCGTCGAGGCGGCCCACCAGCGCGGCGTCGACGTGCACGTGTGGACCATCGACGACGTGCCCACCATGAACCGCCTCGTCGGCATGGGCGTCGACGGTCTCATCACCGACCGTCCGGATCGGGCGCTGCGGGTGCTCGGGCGTGCCTACGACGCGGCGTTGGTGCCGGCCTTCGTACGCGACTGACGCGAACCCTCAGCCGCCGGCGCCCTGCGCGGCCGCGCGCCGTTCGCACAACAGCTTCATGCGGTTGATGGTGATCACCAGCAGCATGAGGGCGAGACCCACCGCCTCGAGCGGGAACGACGGGTAGAAGATCAGCACCAAGCCGACCGTGACCAGCACTCGGCTGAACCAGTACATGTGGGTGAACAGGTACCCCTCGAGGGCGGCGGCGAACGCCAGTAGCGCCACGATGGCGATGACGACCGTCCAGGCGACGTAGAACGGGTTGCCGCCGACGATCAACTCGGGGTTGTAGACCATGAACAGTGGGATCAGGTACAGCCCCTTCGCGAACTTCCAGGCTTGGAACGCCGTCTTCATCGGGTCGGCGTACGCGATCCCCGCGCCGGCGAACGCCGCCAGCGCCACCGGTGGCGTGACGTTCGAGTCTTGCGAGTACCAGAAGATGACCAGGTGCGCGATGATCAGCGGGATGCCGAACTCGCTGGTCAGCGCGGGCGCGGCCAACACCGCCAACACGATGTAGGCAGCGGTGACCGGCAGGCCCATGCCCAGCACCAGGCTCGCGAGGATGAGCAACACGAGCGCGAGCAGCAGGTTCTCGCCCGAGAACGTCAGCATCAGGGCCGAGAACTTCAGCCCGAGTCCCGTGAGTCCGATGATGCCGACGATGAGGCCGGCGATCGCGCAGGCGACGCTGACGGGGATGGCGTTGCGAGCGCCCGACTCGAGGGCAGCCACGAAGCGCCGCAGCGCCAGCACGGAAGTGACGGCGAGGTTCTGGCGCACGGCACCGTCTTCCGGCGCCAATCGCAACACGTAGCGCCGGACGTACCAGCGGATCATCGACATGATGATGATCGTCACGATGGCCACGAAGCCGACGCGGTTGGGGGAGATGCTCCGGAGCAACAGGACGATCAGGACGCCGAGCGGCACCAAGTAGTACCAGCCGCTGCGCATCACCTCGCCCACGCGTGGCAGCTCGGAGCTCTTCAGACCCCGCATGCCGCGCTTCGCGGCGATGATGTCGACGAAGAGGTACACCGTCGCGAAGTAGAGGAACGCCGGCAGGATCGACAGGCTGACGATGTTGGCGTACGGCAGGCCGGTGTACTCGGCCATCAGGAACGCGCCGGCGCCCATGATCGGCGGCATGATCTGACCGCCGGTGGACGCCGCGGCCTCGATGCCGCCGGCTTCTTCGCGCCGGTAGCCGAGGCGTTTCATG
>Ga0079224_100016863_pt1 | contig 10277 bp, 9 predicted proteins | sample Stecom2015_FD_80414 | JGI IMG/M metagenome (GOLD analysis project Ga0079224, IMG submission 80414) | Agricultural soil microbial communities from Utah to study Nitrogen management - Steer compost 2015 | ecosystem: Environmental > Terrestrial > Soil > Agricultural land | place: USA: Utah... | reverse complement strand
GGTCCCGGCCAGCTCAGAGCTGATGACGGGATTCGCCGTGCTGTCGAAGGGCAGCGAATCTGACCACGGGGAGGCGAGGAGCGTGGTGGGAACGTCGGCGTTGTGCACGTCGACGACCGCGATCTTGCCCCGGGCGGCTTTCCAGTTCTTGCGCCTGCCGTCGAGGAGCACGAGCGGCGCCGCGATTCCCTCGGGCGGCGTCTCGCCCGAGTACGGCCACGCGGATGACACGGGAATGCTCGTTTCGGCGATGGACAGAGCCACCTCGCTGTCCGCCACCTCCCAACGCTCGAAAACGTGCGGATCGCGGTGCACGTCGTAGCCCAGTTCAGCCAGCTCCGCCGCGACGTCCGTGATGAGCGCCCGATGCGCATCGGTGCCCGACAGGCGCGGTCCCAGCACCTGGAGGCGGCGCGCTCTGTCGCCATCGTGGCCCGCGCGCCTGGCCGCGAATGCACCGCATGATCAGGCGGAAATAGCGCGTCTCGGCGAGAGCCCCGCTCTCTGTAATCGCAATTCTGATCGCCGATCAGAAGTTGCGATTCAGGCAATATGTAGCCTATGGTCGTTACCCGTGACGGAGCACGTAGGTGATCATCTCGGCGCACAGCCGACCGGTCGTGGCGTCGCTGCCCGGGCACGCGTCGCGATCCGCGGCTCGGGTCTGCCGCAGCGCGAGATCGCGGCGCGCATGGGCATCGACCCGACGAAGCTCTCGAAATCGCTGCGCCAGACGCGCAAGTTCACACCCCAAGAGCTGCTGCACCTCGCGCGGCTCACGGGCGTCACGGTCGACTGGCTCCTGAGCGACGAGGACAGCGACACGGGCGTCGCCGCGCCGGCGGACGGGTTGCTGCCGAACGAGCACGACGAATCCGACGGGCATGCCCTCCGTCGGCGCACGATCGTCGAGCATGCGTGGCGGCTCTTCGCCGAGCGCGGCTTCGCCGGCGTGCGCATCAGCGACATCGCGCAGGCGGCGAACACCTCGAGCGCCACCGTGCACTATTACTTCGCCTCGAAACAGGATCTCTTCGACGAGGCGCTGCCCTATTCCGTCAAGCTCGCCTACGACAGGCAGAGCGCCGCGCTGTCGAGCATCGACGATCCTCTCGAGCGGCTCCGCACGCTCGTGCGTCTGCAGCTGCCGGCCGACGATGTCGTCCGCGCAGAGTGGTCCATCTGGCTGCAGACCTGGGGCGTCGTGACTCTCACCGGCAACTGGCGCGACGAGCACTCCGGCAGCTACCGGCGGTGGTGGCTCACGGTGCGCGAGACGATCGCCGCGGGGCAGGAGAGTGGAGCGATCGTGCCCGAGCCCCTTGACGACCTCACCGACGCCCTGACCGCCTTCATCGACGGGCTCGGCATCCGCGTGCTCACAGGGCTGCTCCAGCCCGACGACATGATTCGACAGGTCGACCAATTCATCGACCGAGTGCTGCTCGCCGAAAGGAAGGCATCATGAAGCGCAACGTCATCCTCACCTGTGCCGTGACGGGAGCCGGCGACACGGCTGGCAAGTCGGAGCACGTTCCCGTGACCCCGCAGCAGATCGCCTCGTCGGCGATCGAGGCGGCCCGGGCCGGTGCATCGATCGTGCACATCCACGTGCGAGATCCCGAGACGGCGCAGGGATCCCGCGAGACGTCCCTCTATGCGGAAGTGCAGCGGCTCATTCGCGAGTCGGACGTCGACCCCGTGATCAACATGACGGCGGGCATGGGCGGCGACTACGTGATCGACCCGAAGAACCCGCTGCGGTCGGTCGCGGGAACGGATCTCGTCAGCCAGGAGGAGCGGCTGAAGCACGTCGTCGAGCTGCGCCCCGAGATCTGCACGCTCGACTGCGGCACGCTCAACTTCGGCGAGGGCAGCCAGACCTATATCTCGACCCCCGACATGATGCGGGAGGGCGCCGCGCGCATCCGCGACCTCGGCGTCAAGCCCGAGCTGGAGTGCTTCGACACGGGCAACATCTGGTTCGCCAACGTCATGTACGAGGAGGGGCTGCTGGACGATCCGCCCCTTTACCAGATCTGTCAGGGCATTCCGTACGGTGCGCCCGCCGACGCCCGACTCCTGCACGCCGAGGCGGCGCTTCTGCCCGAGAAGGCCGAGTTCACGGCATTCGCGATCGGGCGCAACCAGCTCGAGTGGGCCGCGCAGTCGGTTCTCGCAGGAGGGCACGTCCGCGTCGGCCTCGAGGACAACCTCTATCTCTCGAAGGGCGTCAAGGCCACCAACGCCCAGCTCGTGACGCGGGCGCGCGACATCATCGAATCCCTCGGCGCCACGGTCGCCACGCCCAACGAGGCGCGCGAGATGCTCGCGCTCGCCACCCACTGACGCCGACCCTCGCCACGCGACACCGGAAGAGAACAGAATGCACCTACGCGACATGACGACGATCGATACCGTTGCCTGCGTCGGAGCCGGAACGATCGGCGGGGGATGGGTCGCCTACTTCCTCGCTCGCGGCCTCGCGGTCCGCGTTTGGGATCCGAGCCCTGACGCGGCAGACCGTCTCCGCCGCCTCATCGACAACGCCTGGCCCGCGCTCACGGAGCTCGGGCTCGCCGAGGGCGCAGATCTCGACGCCTGGACCGTGCACACAGACCTCGCCGAGGCGCTCGACGGCGTGGGATTCGTGCAGGAGTCTGCCCCCGAGGATCTCGACATGAAGCGGCAGCTTCTGGCGGACATCGCCCGGGCCGCGCCGTCGGATATCGTGATCGGCTCGTCCACTTCGGGCTACAGCATGACCGAGATGGCGGCGGCGGTGCAGGACGACGCGCAGGCCGCACGTCTCGTCGTCGGTCACCCGTTCAACCCGCCCTACCTGATCCCGCTCGTCGAGGTCGTCGGGGGCGATCGCACCGATGGCGCCGTGACCGAGTGGGCCGCGAGCTGGTACGACGCAATCGGCAAGTCGGTGATCCGCATGGATCGCGAGGTGCCCGGTTTCATCGCGAACCGGCTGCAGGAAGCGCTCTGGCGCGAGGCCCTGCACATGGTGCAGAACGGCGAGGCGACGGTCGAGCAGATCGACCGCTCGATCACCGAGGGGCCCGGTCTGCGGTGGCCGCTGCAGGGCCCAATGCTCACCTTCCACTTGGCCGGCGGCGAGGGCGGCATGGCCCACATGCTCGACCACTTCGGCCCGTCGCTGCTCTCGCCATGGACGCGCCTCGAGGCGCCCGAACTCACCCCGCGGCTGCGCGACACCGTCGTCGCCGGGTGCGAAGAGGCGGTGGGCGAGCGCAGCTTCGACGAGCGCGTGCGTGCGCGCGACGCGGCGATCGTCGCGGTGCGTGAGGCGGTCGACGACATCCGGGTGACCCTCCCCGGAGGCGCGGGATGACGCTGTCGACATACGAGACCGCCGTCAGACCCGAGTGGATCGACTACAACGGCCACCTGTCCGAGGCGTTCTACGTGCTCGTCTTCGGCTTCGCGACCGACGAGGCGATGGCCGCGCTCGGCCTGGGCGAGGAGTATCGCTCGCACACGGCTTGCTCGCTCTACACCGTGGAGGCGCACGTGCGCTATCTCGACGAGGTCGGGCTCGGTTCCGATCTGCGCGTCGCGACCGACGTCGTCGGCGTCACGGCGAAGAAGCTGCACCTCGCTCACACGATGGTCGTCGACGGGCGCACCGTGGCGACCGAGGAGCTGCTCGCGCTGCACGTCGACCAGAACCGCGGGCGCGCCGTCGCCCTTCCGGAATCCGTCGAGAGCGCCGCGCGTGCGGCGCTCGCCGAGGCGCCGTCGTGGGCTGGCCGCTGCGTCGGCCAGCCCACGTGAGATCGGTCGAGAGGAGAGAGACATGCCCGCATTCACCGACATCCCCGCGTACGTCCGCGACGCCTTCACGCCGCAGATGCGCCGCGTCGTTGAGCATCAGCTCGACAGGCTGAACGGGCGTGCGGACTCAGGCGGTGACACGATCGAGGCTGCCCGCGCCGAGTATCGCGACGAGCGTTCCTTCTGGAACGTCGGCGGTCCCGTCATGCACGAGACGCGAGACACGCGGATCCGCGCGGCGGGTCGCGACGTGCCCGTGCGTATCCACCGGCCACGCGCGGCCGATGCTCTGCCGGCGATCGTGTATCTGCACGGCGGCGGCTTCACGGTCGGCGATCTCGACACGCACGATCGGATCACCCGCGTTCTCGCCGACGTGAGCGGGGCCGCGGTCGTCGCGGTGGACTACGCGCTCGCCCCCGAGGCGGTCTTTCCGCAGGCGCTGCACGAGACCGCGGGCATCGTCGCCCACCTCGCCGCTCACGGCGAACAGTATGGCATCGACGGCGGACGCCTCGCGCTCGCCGGAGACTCGGCAGGAGCGATGCTCTCGCTCGGCTCAACCCTGTTGCTGCGGGACGAGCCCGAGCGCGTGGGGGACGAAGCGGCACGTGCGTTCGCTTCGATCCGGGCGATGCTGCTGTACTACGGCGGATACGGCCTCGCCGACTCCGTTTCCGCGCGTCTCTACGGTGGATTCTGGGACGGCATGGGCGCCGACGAGCTCGGGACGATCAGCGAGGTGTACCTCACCGACGCCGTCGATCGCCAGAGCCCCTATGTGAATCACCTCTCGGCAGATCTCGACGCGCCGCTTCCGGCCGCATACGTGATCGGCGCCGAGCTCGACCCGCTTCGCGACGCGACCGTCGCCCTCGGCGCCCGGCTCGAGATCGCGGGACAGGACGTGTCGTGGCGCGTGGTGCCCGGCGTTCTGCATTCTTTCCTGCACTTCGGCCGAATGCTCGACGAAGCCAACGAAGTCCTCGCGGCCGGAGCGATGTTCGCGCGGAGGCGGCTCATGGAATAGCGGCAGCAAGCGGGACGCAGCCGAACGCTGGCACACATTGGGGAATCGAAAAGTCGAGAACATACAGAAGGGGATCGGATGAAAAGCGCATCGGGCGTCTCGCACAGATCAGGGAGGCTGTCACGTCGCGCCGTGTTGAGCGGGGCCGTTGTCGTCGGCCTCGGCGGCTTGCTTGCCGCCTGCAGCGGGGGAGGCCTGCCCAGCGCCGGGATCACGCCAACGGGCCCTCCGAAGCGCGGCGGAACGCTGCGCGTCGGTTTCGTCGGCGGAGGCGCCGCTGACACCCTCGATGGTGCGTCGGCGACGAACCTCGGCGACATCGCCCGCGCGATCAACATGTACGACACCCTGCTGTATCGCGACGACGACTACGCATTGCGGCCGATGCTGGCAACCGCGATCCGACCGAACAGCGACGCCACCGTGTGGACGGCCGAGCTTCGATCCGGAGTGAAGTTCTGCGACGGACGCAGACTCACCGCGCGCGATGTGGTCGCGAGTATCGAGCGCATCGTGGATCCCGAGGATCCCAAGGGCGGCGCCGCGGGTCTGGCACACCTCACGGAGGTCGTCGCAGTGGACGATCGCACGGTCGAGTTCCGGCTCGACTCGCCGGATTCGGCGCTCGACGACGTGCTCGGCCAGTACAGCATGACGATCGTCCCGGCCGACTTCGACCCGACCGCGCCGGTCGGCACGGGGCCCTACATGCTCGACAGCTTCGTCCCCGCGCAGTCGACGGTCCTGAAGCGCAACCCGCACTATTGGGGCGACGAAGGCCCCTACCTCGACGAGATCGAGCTGCTCAACTTCAACGACACCGACGCGCTCATCAACGCGCTGCTATCGAGTCAGGTCGATGCCGTCGCGCAGATTCCCGCCGCCCTCTCCGAGGTGATCGCCTCGGACGAGAGGATGCGGATCCTCGAATCGGAGACCGGTATGTGGCTGCCCTTCACGATGCGCGTCGACACGCCCCCGTTCGACGACGAGCGCGTTCGCCAGGCGTTCCGCCTCGTCGTCGATCGTCAGCAGATGATCGACCAGGTGCTGTCGGGGCACGGCCAGATCGGCAACGACATGTACGCGCCCTTCGACCCGGACTACCCCGCATTCCCGCAGCGCACGCAAGACATCGCCGAGGCGAAGCGCCTGCTTGCGGAAGCCGGGTATCCCGATGGCCTCGAGGTCGAACTCGTCACGGCACCGATCCAGGCCGGCGTCGTCGAGGCGGCGCAGGTGTATGCCGAGCAGGCGGCCGAGGCAGGCATCACGGTCAAGATCAACCGCATGGATCTGACGAGCTACTGGGGCGACTACCTCGAGTATCCGTTCTCGCAGAGCTTCTGGTACACGCGCAACTTCCTGCCGCAGACCAACTCGGGAACGATGCCCGACTCGCCCTTCAACGAGACGCACTGGAACGACGAGGAGTTCATCTCTCTCGTGGAGCAGGCGCGCGGCGAGACCGACGGGGCCCGGCGAGGCCGGCTGCTCGAGGACGCGCAGCGGATCCTCTACGAACGCGGAGGGCTCATCGTGTGGGGCTTCTCGGATCAGCTCGATGCCTATCAAGCGTATGTCGGCGGACTCGTTCCGAACGCGACGGGGCTGCCGCTCTCGGGCTTCCAACTGCACCGAGTCTGGATTGGAGACGTGGCATGATCGTCCGACTGATCCTCCAGCGACTCGCCGTCAGCGTCGTGATCCTTCTGGTCGTCTCGATGGCGATCTTCTTCGCGACGCTTCTGCTGCCCGGCGACCCGGCCCAGGCGATCCTGGGACAGCAGGCGACACCCGAGCGCATCGCCGCGATCCACGAGCAGATGAACCTCGACGAGCCGGCGTGGAAGCGCTATGTGCTCTGGCTCGGCGGTCTGCTCACGGGCGACCTCGGCGTCTCGGCGGCGACCTCGCAGCCGGTGTCGGCGCTCATCGGCGACCGCGTGGGCGCGTCGCTGTTCCTCATGATCGCCGCGGCGATCATCGCGATCCCCGTCGGGATCCTCGTCGGGATCCTGGCGGCACTGCGGCGCGGACGCGCGACCGACACCGCCATCACGGGCGTCACCCTCGTGCTCGCGGCGCTGCCGGAGTTCGTGATCGGTATCGCGCTCGTCTCGCTCTTCGCCACCGTCGTCTTCAGCGTGTTGCCCGCCGTCACGATGCAGCCGCCCGGGACGCAGGTGTGGGACTTCCCCGCGCAGCTCATCCTTCCTGTTCTGGTGCTCGTGCTCGTCGTCTCGCCGTACATCGCACGCATGATGCGCGCGACGATGCTCGAGGTGCTCGACTCGGGGTATGTCGAGATGGCCAGGCTCAAGGGCGTGCCCGAGCGGCGCGTCATCCTGCGCCACGCTCTCCCGCACGCCATCGGGCCCGTCGCCCAGGTGATTGCGATCCAGCTCGCATGGATGGCCGGCGGCGTCGTGGTCGTCGAGTTCCTGTTCCGCTATCCCGGCCTCGGGCAGGCGCTCATCGAGGCGGTGAACTACCGCGACGTGATGGTCGTCGTCGCGATCACGATGATCGTCGCCGCGGTCTACGTCGTCGTGAACCTGCTCGCCGACATCATCGGAATCCTGACCAATCCGAAACTGCGCACGGGAGGAGGACAGTGATGCCCCAGACAGACGGCCTGAGCGCCCAGGAGCTGATGCGCAGCAAGGACGCAGGATCCGAGCGGCGTAGCACGGTGCTGACGCGATTCTGGAGCCAGCGGCAAGCGAAGGTGGGAGTCATCCTCACCGCCATCGTCGTCCTCTTCGCCTTCGTCGGACCGTTCCTGCTGCCCTGGCTGACCGGCTACTCGGCGACCGAGTTCGCGGCGCGTCCGTTCCAGTCGGACGGGCTCTTCGGCACCGACAACCTCGGCCGCGACGTCTGGTCGAGGTTCCTCGCAGGCGGCCTCAACCTCATCATCTTCTCGGTGCTCGCGACCCTCGTCGGCCTCGTGCTCGGCATCGCGTTCGGCATGACGGCCGCGTACGCGGGCGGCTGGCTCGATTCGCTCATCATGCGCGCGAACGACGTGCTGCTCGCGGTGCCCCAGCTCGTCGTCGCCCTGCTGGCTGTCACTGTGCTCGGGCCGCAGCCGTGGGTGCTCGTTATCGTGATCGGCGTCACCCACGCACCGCGCATCGCACGCGTCGCGAGGTCCGCGGCGCTGAACGTCATCAACGAGGACTACATCCGGGCCGCCGAGATGTATGCCATGCCGCGCGCACGGATCCTCGCCCGCGAGATCATGCCCAACATCACCGGCCCCATGGCCGTCGAGGCGGGCCTGCGGCTCACCTATTCGATCGGCGCGATCGCGTCGCTGTCGTTCCTCGGCTTGGGAATGCAGCCGCCCGCCGCTGACTGGGGCCTCATGATCAACGAGAATCGCATCGCGCTGTCGCTCGAACCCGCAGGCGTGCTGTTGCCGGTGCTCGCGATCGCACTGCTCACAATCGGTACGAACCTCATCGCGGACTCGATCGCCCACGCATCCGCGAACACGAACGCAGGGGGCCAGTGATGGCGAAGGCACGACAGCAGCAGACGGTCAGCTCGCGCAGCGGGGGGACCGCGTGGCACGCGCGCGTCGCCGGCGACGAGCACATCCTCGAGGTTGACCACCTCACGATCTCCGCGACCGCCACGGGGCGGCCCGTCGTCACCGACGTCAATCTCGACCTCAAGGCCCGCGAGATCCTCGCGCTCGTCGGCGAATCAGGATCGGGCAAGACCACGGTCGGCCTCTCGATCCTGGGCCACATCCGCAGCGGACTTATGCACTCGGGCGGCACGGTCACGCTCTACGCGTCGCACAGCGAGGAGCCCGCCGAGATGATGTCGCTCGACGACGCGTCGCGCCGCCACCTCCTCGGCACGCGCGTCAGCTACATTCCGCAGGATCCGGCGCTGTCGCTCAATCCGGGGATCCGCGTCGGCAAGCAGATCCGCGAGGTGCTCGACATCCACGAGTACGGCTCGTCTGACGCCGAACGAGCGGAACGCGTGCGGTCGGTGCTGCGCGAGGTCGGGCTTCCCGACGACGACGCCTACCAGCGGCGCTGGCCGCACCAGCTCTCGGGCGGGCAGCAGCAGCGCATCGGCATCGCGATGGCCTTCGCCATGTATCCCGACGTCATCGTGCTCGACGAGCCCACGACTGGCCTCGACGTGACGACGCAGGAGCAGGTGCTCGAGACGATCCGCGAGATGACCGTGACCAACAACGTCGCGGGGCTGTACATCACGCACGACCTCGCGGTCGTGTCCGAGATCGCCGACCGCGTCGCCGTCATGCTGAGGGGCGAGATCGTCGAGATCGGCCCGACGGACCAGGTGCTGCGCCAGCCTCAGCACGAGTACACGCGGCGACTTCTCGCCGCGGTGCCGGATCTCGCCGGCCGCAACCAGATCGGCAAGCTCCACAAGATGGACGCCCAGACGACCGAGTTCCTCACGGGAGAGATCGCCGTGCTGTCGGAGGAAGAAACGACCCGGACGGCTGCGCGCCGCGCGGTGACTTCCGAGGGCGTCGCGCTCTCGGTGCGCGACCTGAGCCTCGCCTACGGCACCACGCCGGTGCTGCGCGGCGTGAACCTCGATATCCAGGCCGGTGAGTGCACTCTGCTCCTCGGCCAATCGGGCTCGGGGAAGACGACGCTCGCGCGGTCGATCGCGGGGCTGCTCGGCGACTACACGGGATCGGTCGAGTATCGCGGCGAGGCGCTCGCGAAGTCGACGCGCCACCGCACGCGCGAACAGCGGGGACAGATCCAGTACATCTTCCAGTCGCCGTTCTCATCGCTGAACCCGCGGCGCACGCTCGGCCAGTCGCTGCGCGTGCCGCTCGAGATGTCGGGAGAGCTGAGCGCCAGCGATCAGCGCGCGCGTGTGCGCGACGCACTCGACGCCGTGCAGCTGGGACGGCAGTTCTACGACCGCCGTCCGGGCGACCTGTCGGGAGGCGAGCGTCAGCGTGCGGCGATCGCGCGTGCGCTCGTGAACACGCCGTCGGTTCTCGTCTGCGACGAGATCACCTCGGCCCTCGACGTGTCGGTGCAGGCCAGCATCATCTCGCTGCTGCACACGCTGCAGAGCGAGCGCGGACTCGCCATGCTGTTCGTGACGCACAACATCGCTCTGGCGCGACACATCGCCTCGCGCGTCGCCGTGCTGAACAAGGGCGTGATCGTCGATGACGGACCCGTCGACGACGTGCTCGACCACCCGACGCACGAGTACACCCGGGAGCTCCTGGCGAACATCCCGACGCTCTGAGGCGCCGTGCGGCGGCCCGGGACGGGGATCCGTGCCCTGGGCCGCCGCAGAGGGGCCGCGCCGCGGGCGCCCGCCCACCGGCGCGACCTCCTACAGCCCCGGCGACTCCGCGAGGAGCATCGCGAACAGCTCCTCGGGATCCCGCTCGACGCGGTGCCGCGCG
>Ga0079224_100016862_pt1 | contig 10277 bp, 6 predicted proteins | sample Stecom2015_FD_80414 | JGI IMG/M metagenome (GOLD analysis project Ga0079224, IMG submission 80414) | Agricultural soil microbial communities from Utah to study Nitrogen management - Steer compost 2015 | ecosystem: Environmental > Terrestrial > Soil > Agricultural land | place: USA: Utah... | reverse complement strand
GGATTTCGGGGAAAGCGGAGAAGGATGGCGGTCGACGTCGGCTATCTGAGCGCGGTGGGGGCAGGGGCGATCTCCTTCCTGTCGCCCTGCGTGCTGCCGCTGGTGCCGCCCTATCTGTGCTATATGGCGGGCGTCTCGATGGACGACTTCCGCGGGACCGGAGCCGGCGCGGGGGGCGCGTCACCGGCAAGGCTGGCGCTGATCGGAACCGCGATCGCCTTCGTGCTCGGCTTTTCGACCGTATTCGTGGCACTGGGCGCAGGCGCGTCGACGATCGGGGCGCTGTTGCGCGCCTGGCAGCAGGAACTGGCCATCGTTGCCGGCATCGTCATCATCCTGATGGGCCTCAACTTCCTCGGGGTCGTCCGCATCCCGCTCCTGTCGCGCGAGGCCCGTTTCCAGGCGTCCGGCAAGCCGGCGAGTGCGGTTGCCGCCTACGTCATGGGCCTCGCCTTTGCCTTCGGCTGGACGCCCTGCATCGGGCCGGTGCTGGGGCCGATCCTGACGCTGGCCGGAGGGCGGGAGACGGTCGGCGAGGGCGCGATGCTGCTTGCGGCCTATTCGCTGGGCCTCGGCCTGCCGTTCCTGCTCGCGGCCTTCTTCTCCGGCGCCTTCATGCGCTTCCTCGCCCGCTTTCGCCTGCATCTCGGCCGCGTGGAAAAGGCGATCGGCGGCCTGCTGGTGATCGCCGGCGTCCTGTTTCTCACGGGCGGCGTGCAGACGGCCGCCTATTGGCTTCTCGAAACGTTCCCGGGGCTGGGACAGCTCGGCTGACTGGTCGCCCGCGAGGGACCGCCCATTGGACAGGCGAAGGCCGGGTGATACACCTGTGCCGCGAATCCTGACGCCACAGACGGAAACCCCATGACCGACAGATCCTGCCTTTGCGTCGTGCTCGCCGCCGGCGAGGGCACGCGCATGAAGAGCGCGCTGCCGAAGGTGCTGCATCCGATCGCCGGATTGCCGATGGTCGTGCACGTCATGCGGGCGGCGGAAGCCGCGGGCGGCGAGCTTGCGCTGGTGGTGGGGTCAGGCGCCGAGGCCGTCGAGGCGGTGGCCAGGAAGCATGCGCCGGCGGTCGCGACCTACGTCCAGCGGGAGCGGCTGGGGACGGCGCACGCGGTGCTGGCCGCACGCGAGGCGATCGCGCGCGGCCATGACGACTTGCTCGTGGTGTTCGGCGACACGCCATTGCTGCGCGCCGAGTCGCTTGCCGCCGCGCGGGCGAAACTGGCGGCCGGCGCGCATGTGGTGGTGATGGGTTTTCGCACCGACCGGCCGCACGGCTACGGCCGGCTGATCGAACGCAACGGCCGTCTTGAAGCGATTCGTGAGGAACGTGATTGTTCGGATGAAGAACGCCGCATAACCTTTTGTAATGGCGGACTCATGGCTTTTTCCGGGCGCCATGCGCTGGCGCTTCTGGAGGCTGTGGGCAACAATAACGCCAAGGGCGAATACTACATGACCGACGCCGTCGAGATCGCCACCGAGCGCGGCCTCGAAGTGGTCGCGATCGAAGTCGCAAGCGCCGACATTCTGGGCATCAACACGCGCGCCGAACTCGCCGAGGCCGAGGCCATCTGGCAGAGCCGCAGGCGGCGCGAGGCGATGCTGTCGGGGGTCACGCTGATCGACCCGGCGACGGTCTATTTCTCGCACGACACCGAAATCGGACCCGACGCGCTCGTCGAGCCCAATGTCTGGTTCGGTCCCGGCGTGAAGGTGGCGGGAGGCGCGGTCATCCACGCCTTTTCCCATCTCGAAGGCGCCAGCGTCGCCAAAGGTGCATCGGTCGGGCCGTTCGCGCGGCTGCGGCCGGGCGCGGTTCTCGCGGAGAATGCGAAGGTCGGCAATTTCTGCGAGGTGAAGGCGGCGGACATCGGGCCGGGCGCCAAGGTCAACCACCTGACCTACATCGGCGACGCCTCGATCGGCGCAAAGGCGAACATCGGCGCGGGAACGATCACCTGCAACTATGACGGCTTCGCCAAGCATCGCACCGACATCGGACCGGGCGCTTTCATCGGCTCCAATTCGGCTCTGGTCGCGCCCGTGCGGATCGGCGAAGCGGCCTATGTCGCGAGCGGCAGCGTGGTTACCCAGGACGTGCCGGATCACGCGGTTGCTTTCGGACGGGCGCGGCAGGAGAACAAGGAAGGCATGGGCGCGCGATTGCGGGCGAGGCTGGCCGCAGCCGCGGGCAAGAAGTAACCGCCTCGCAAGCAATCCGCGGCGATAAAGGCAGTTTCCACGACCAAGACGCGCTGAAAGCTTTTTTGACTTCCACGGTTCGGCCGCAGTTTCTACATAGCGGAAGGCGCCCGAGCCGGGGCGAAGGAGAGGGGTCACAGATGTGCGGAATCGTTGGCATCGTCGGCAACGCGCCCGTCGCGCCGCTGATCGTGGACGCCCTCAAGCGCCTCGAGTATCGGGGTTATGATTCGGCCGGCGTCGCCACGGTCGAGAATGGCGCGCTGGCGCGGCGCCGGGCCGAAGGCAAGCTGATCAACCTAGAAAACCGCCTGAGGGACCAGCCGCTCGGCGGCACCATCGGCATCGGCCACACCCGCTGGGCAACCCATGGCGTGCCCAACGAGACCAATGCGCACCCGCACTTCTCGCGCGACGTGGCGATCGTCCACAACGGCATCATCGAGAATTTCGCGGAGCTGCGCGACGAACTGGTGGCGGCGGGCTTCGAGTTCTCCTCGCAGACCGATACCGAGGTCATCGCACATCTGGTAACGCGCGGGCTCGACTCCGGCCTTGCCCCGGTCGAAGCCGCCCACGCGGCCATCAAGCGGCTGCACGGCGCCTTTGCGCTGGCCATCATGTTCCGAGGCGACGACAATCTGCTGATCGGCGCGCGCAACGGCCCGCCGCTCGCCGTGGGGCATGGCGAGGGCGAGATGTATCTCGGCTCCGACGCCATCGCGCTGGCGCCGTTCACCGATTCCATCACCTACCTGGAAGACGGCGACTGGGTGGTCGTGCGGCGCAACGAGATGCAGATCTTCGATGCGTCCGGCCAGCCGGTCGAACGTCAGCGGCAGAAATCGATCGGCACCAGCTTCCTGGTCGACAAGGGCAACCACCGGCATTTCATGGAAAAGGAAATCCATGAACAGCCGGAGGTGATCTCGCACACGCTGGCGCACTATCTCGACTTCGCCGAAGGCCGCGCCAAGACGTTCGACCTGCCGTTCGACTTCGCCAGGCTCGACCGCCTGGCCATCTCTGCGTGCGGCACCGCCTACCTCGCGGGGCTGATCGGCAAATACTGGTTCGAGCGCATTGCGCGGCTGCCGGTCGACATCGATATCGCCTCCGAGTTCCGCTATCGCGAGATGCCGCTGTCGAAGGCGAGTGCGGCTCTGTTCATCTCGCAGTCGGGCGAGACGGCCGACACGCTGGCTTCGCTGCGCTACTGCCGCCAGCAGGGCGTGCCGATCGTCTCGATCGTCAATGTGCGCGGCTCGACGATTGCCCGCGAGTCCAACGGTGTCTTCCCCACGCTCGCCGGCCCCGAGATCGGCGTTGCCTCGACCAAGGCCTTCACCTGCCAGCTTTCCGTGCTGGCCGCGCTCGCAATGCGGGCGGCGGCCGAGCGCGGCCATCTGTCGGCACAGGAGCAAAAGCGGCTGGTGCACGAACTGTCGGAGGCGCCGCGGATCGCAAGCCAGGTGCTCAAGCTGGACGAGCAGATCGCCAAGATTGCCCGCGAGCTCTCGCAGGTAGACCACGTGCTCTATCTCGGGCGCGACACGAACTATCCGCTGGCGATGGAAGGTGCGCTGAAGCTCAAGGAAATTTCCTACATCCATGCGGAGGGTTATGCGGCCGGCGAACTCAAGCACGGGCCGATCGCGCTGATCGACGAGAACATGCCCGTCATCGTGATTGCACCGCACGACCGCATTTTCGAGAAGACCGTCTCCAACATGCAGGAGGTCGCCGCGCGCGGGGGCAGGATCATCCTGATCACCGATGCGAAGGGTGCTGCGCGCTCTTCCGTGTCGGCGGCCGAAACGATCGTGCTGCCGGACATGCCTGAAATCATCATGCCGATCGTCTACGCGCTGCCGGTGCAGCTTCTCGCCTACCACACAGCCGTATTCATGGGCACGGATGTGGACCAGCCGCGCAACCTGGCCAAGTCGGTAACGGTCGAGTAGCCGGGCCACGGGCTCGCCCGAATTGCTATTCAAAAAGGCGCCGCACTGGCCTACTGTGCGGTGCGGCAGGGGCATTCCGGCAAGCAGAAGCGAGGATCGATCCGGCGATGATGACCCGGTTGCGCAACTATTTCCTGACCGGCTTCATCGTGACGGCGCCGCTGGCGATCACCGCCTACCTGGCGTGGTCGCTGATCGGCTGGGTGGATTCCTGGGTCAAGCCATACATTCCGGCCCGCTACAATCCCGACACCTATCTGCCCTTCGCCGTGCCCGGCTTCGGGCTGATCGTCGCGGTGGTCCTGATCACGCTGGTCGGCTTCCTCACCGCCAACTTCATCGGCCGCTCGATCGTTCACTACGGCGAGTATCTGCTCGACCGCATGCCGCTCATCCGCAGCGTCTACCGGGGCCTCAAGCAGATCTTCGAGACGGTGCTCTCGCAGAAGGCCGACATGTTCAAGAAGGCCGCGCTGATCGAGTATCCGCGGCGCGGCGCGTGGGCGATCGTGTTCATCGCGACGGACAAGGACAACGAGGTCTCGCGGCGGCTGAATGACGGCGTGCAAGAAGAAACGATCGCGGTGTTCCTGCCCTCGACGCCCAACCCGACGACCGGCTTCCTCATGTATGTGCCGCGCAAGGACGTGATCGAGCTTTCGATGTCCGTCGAGGATGCCGCCAAGCTGATCATTTCCGCAGGGCTTGTCGCTCCGGAGGAGCATCAGGCGAAGATGCGCGCGCTCGCAGCCTCCGCGAAGGCGAAACGCGGAAAGAACGGCGGGGCGACGGCGCAGGCCTCCGCTGCGGGCGAATTGCCGGCCGCCAGCCCGGAGACGGGAGCGTCGCCGAAGGCGGCCGAATAGTCAGCCCGAGCGCAGGAGGCGGATCGCCTCATCGCGTCCGAACAGGTAGAGCAGGTGTCGCAGGGCTGCGCCCCGCGCGCTCTCCAGTTCGGGATCGGTGTGGAGCACGAGGCGGGCGTCGTCGCGCGCCGTTTCCAGCAGGTCGAAATGGTGCTCCATGCGCGCGACCAGGAAGCCGGGCGCGCCGGATTGCCGCGTGCCCAGCAGTTCGCCTTCGCCGCGCAGTTTCAAATCTTCCTCGGCGATGACGAAGCCGTCCTCCGTCTCGCGCATGACGGAGAGGCGTCGTTTCGCGGTATCGCTCAACGGCGACTTGTAGAGCAGCACGCAGCTCGACTCCCGGTCGCCGCGGCCGACGCGCCCGCGCAGCTGGTGAAGCTGCGCCAGGCCGAAGCGCTCGGCGTGTTCGATCACCATGATGGTGGCGTCCGGCACGTCGACGCCGACCTCGACCACGGTCGTGGCGACCAGTATCCGTGTCTGCCCGTCCTTGAAGGACTGCATGGCGGCATCCTTGCCAGGCCCCGCCAAGCGGCCGTGTACCAAGCCCACCTTCTTGCCGAAGTGCTGGCGAAGCATCTTCGCGCGCTCCTCGGCCGACATCAGCCCGGCCGTCCCGGACTCCTCGACCAGCGGGCAGATCCAGTAAACCTTCCGGCCTTCCGCGATCGCCTCTTCGAGCCGATCGATCAGCTCGTCCAGGCGCTCGGTCGGCATCGTCACCGTGCGGATCGGACGGCGGCCGGCCGGCTTCTCGGTGAGCCGCGAAACGTCCATGTCGCCGAAGGCCGTGAGCACCAGCGTGCGCGGGATTGGCGTCGCCGTCATCACCAGCATGTCGGGTGCGGCTCCCTTGCCGCTAAGCGCCAGCCGCTGGTGGACGCCGAAGCGGTGCTGCTCGTCCACCACCGTCAACACGAGGTCGCGGAAGGCGACTGTTTCCTGAAACAGCGCATGCGTGCCGATTACGATGTCCACCGTGCCGTCCGCGATCTCGGCGAGCACGGCGGCGCGTTCGCGCCCCTTGAGCCGCCCGGTAAGAAGCGCGGCCTTGAGGCCGGCGCGCTCGGCAAGCGGGGCGATCGTGGCCATGTGCTGGCGCGCGAGGATCTCGGTCGGCGCCATCAGGGCCGACTGGCCGCCCGCCTCGGCCGCGCGCGCCATGGCGAGCAGGGCAACAACGGTCTTGCCGGAGCCCACGTCGCCCTGAAGCAGCCGCAGCATGCGGCCGGGTTTCGCCAGATCGGCGTGGATTTCCTCGATCGCATGCTTCTGGGCGTCGGTCAGCGAATAGGGCAGGGCGGCCAGAATCCTGGCCTCGATCGCACCGTTGCCGGTCAGCGGCCGGCCGGACAGGCGGCGCGTCTTTGCCCGGACCAGCGCGAGCGCGAGCTGACCCGCCAGCAGTTCGTCATAGGCGAGCCGCCGCCAGGCGGCACCCTCGGGAAGCGCGGCAACCGGATCAGGCGGGCGGTGCAGGCGGCCGAGCGCGTCGCGAAAGGATGGGAAGGTCTGGCGGCGCAAGAGTTCCCCGTCGAGCCATTCCGGCAGGTTCGGCACGCGCTCCAGTGCCTGCCCGATCACCCTGCGCAGCACCTTGCCCGAAAGGCCGGCCGTCAGGGGATAGACGGGTTCGACCAGCGGCAGCGCTTCGGCCTGCGCTGCAGGCACCACATGGTCCGGATGGACCATGCTGGGGCGGCCGTTGAACCATTCCATGCGGCCGCTGACGACGACCTTCTCGCCGACGGGCAGTGCCTTCTCCAGCCATTCGCGGTGCGCGTGGAAGAAGGTGAGCGCGATCTCGCCGGTCTCGTCGAAGGCAAACACCCGGTAGGGCACGCTAGCGCGGCCGCGCGGCGCCGGCTGGTGCCTGCCCACGATCAGTTCCAGCGTCACGATGGCACCCTCGGGCGCGGACGCGACTTCCGAGCGCCGGCGCCGGTCGATGACGGCATGCGGCAGCACGAACAGGAGGTCGGCGATCCTGACCGGACGGCCCGTCGTGTCGGCCGGCACGACCTGGGCCAGCAGTTCGCCGACCTTCCTGCCGACCCCGTCGAGGGCGGTGACGGGCGCGAACAGCGGGTCGAGCAGGGCAGGGCGCATGCGGCGACCATAGGCCGGCAGAGTTGGCGCGCAAGGCTGACAGGATCGGTCTTCCACGATATACGCCCGCACGACGAAGGAGGCGAAATGCCCGAACCCGACATCGACACGCGCCGGCGGCGCGCGCGGTTCCGCTCCTGGCATCGCGGCACCCGCGAGGCCGACCTTGTCCTCGGCCCGTTCGCGGACGAGGCAATCGGCACGTTGACGGATACGGAACTTGCACAATATGAGGCGTTGCTGGAGGCGCCGGACGTCGAAATCCTGAAGTGGATCATGGGCGAGGCGCCGGTTCCGGCAGCCTTCGACACCGCCCTTTTGACCAAGATCATTGCCCGTTTCCGGGCGACCAACTGAATCCAATGCCCCTGATCGAACCCATCGGGCTCAGACCCGGCAGGCCGGGCGCCGTGACCGTCGACGGCGTGGCCGAAGGCTACGAGGCGTTCGCGCTCGCCCAGGTCCAGCAGGAGATCGCGCCGGACGGGCCGCTGCTGTTCGTGCTGCGCGACGGCCAGCGGCTGCCTGCGCTGCGCGAGGCTCTGACCTTCGCGGCACCTTCGCTGCCCGTGCTCGACCTGCCGGCATGGGACTGCCTGCCCTACGACCGCGTTTCGCCCGGCGCGGAGGCGGCGGCACGCAGGCTGGACGCGATGGCGGCGATGGCCGGACTCGCAAGGGCGCCGCACCGGGCGATCGTACTCACCACCGTGAATGCGCTGCTGCAGCGGATGCCGGCCGCAAGCGACATCGAAGCGCAGCTCTTTTCCGCCAGGCCCGGCAACCAGGTGGACATGAATGCGCTCGTGGCGCGGCTCGAGGGAAGCGGCTTCGAGCGCGTGGCGACCGTGCGCGAGGTCGGCGAATACGCGGTGCGGGGCGGCATCCTCGACCTGTTCGTGCCGGGCGCGGAGGAGCCGCTTCGTCTCGACTTCTTCGGCGACACGCTCGAATCGATCCGCGCCTTCGATCCGGCCACGCAGCGCACCACGGGCCAGCGCGAGGCCCTCCGCCTCGGGCCGATGAGCGAGGTGACGCTGACGGCGGATGCGATCAGCCGCTTCCGGCGCAACTACATCGAGGCGTTCGGAGCGCCATCCAAGGACGACGCGCTCTATGCCGCGATCTCGGAGGGCCGCCGCTTTGCCGGCATGGAACACTGGCTGCCCTTCTTCCACGAGCAGATGGAGACGGTGTTCGACTATCTGCCGGACGCGCCCGTGGTGTTCGACCATCTCGCCCACGACGCGATCGAGGAACGGCACGCGCTGATCCTCGACCATTACGAGGCGCGCCAGCGGCAGGCCTCGGCGAGCGGCCTCGCCGATTCCGTGCCCTACAAGCCGGTGCTGCCCGAGCGCCTCTATTTGTCGCCACAGGAGATCGAACAGGCCGATCGGGACCGTACGGTCGTCAATTTCTCTGCCTTCGCCATACCCGAGGGCGAAACGAGGGACGTGCGCCATGCCGGTGCGCATGCCGGTCGGCATTTCGCGGCGGAGCGCGCCGACCCGAACGTCAACGTGTTCGACAAGGCGGTCGAGCATATCGGTGCCCTGCGCAGCACCAAGCGCGTGATCGTCGCCGGCTGGAGCGAGGGCTCGCTCGACCGGCTGGCGCAGATCCTGGGCGAGCATCACCTGGGCGGTGCCCAGCGAGTGAACACGCTGGCGGAAGCCGAGAAGCTTGGCGGCCAGGAGGTCGGGCTCGCGGTGCTGCCGCTGGAGGCCGGCTTCGAGACGGGCAAGCTCGCGATCATCGCCGAGCAGGACATACTCGGCGACCGCCTGATCCGGCGCGCAAGGCGCAGGCGTGCGGCCAACTTCATTGCGGAAGTTGCGGGGCTTGCCGCCGGCGACATCGTCGTACATGCCGACCACGGCATAGGCCGTTTCGTCGGCCTGAAGACGATCGAGGCGGCAGGCGCGCCGCATGACTGCCTCGAAATCCGCTACGCCGGCGACGACAAGCTCTACCTGCCGGTCGAGAACATCGAGCTCTTGTCGCGCTACGGCTCTGATTCGGCCGAGGCTGCGCTCGACCGGCTCGGCGGCGGGGCATGGCAGTCGCGCAAGGCGCGACTGAAGAAGCGGCTGCTGGAAATCGCCGGCGACCTGATCCGCATCGCGGCCGAGCGGCAGACGCGCGGCGCGCCCGTGCTGACGCCGCCCGATGGGCTGTGGGGCGAGTTCTCGGCGCGCTTTCCCTATGACGAGACCGAGGACCAGCAGAACGCAATCGACGCCGTGCTCGACGATCTTGCGGCGGGGCGGCCGATGGACCGGCTGATCTGCGGCGATGTCGGCTTCGGCAAGACGGAAGTGGCGCTGCGCGCGGCCTTCGTCGCAGTGCTGGGCGGGCTGCAGGTCGCAGTGGTCGTGCCGACCACGCTGCTTGCGCGGCAGCATTTCAAGACTTTCTCCGAGCGCTTCTCCGGACTGCCGGTCAAGGTGCGGCAGGCGTCGCGTCTCGTAGGGGCGAAGGAGCTGGCCGAGACCAAGAAGGGCATCGCCGACGGCACGGTCGACATCGTCATCGGCACGCACGCGCTGCTCGGCTCCTCGATCAGCTTCCGCAATCTTGGCCTGCTCATCGTGGACGAGGAGCAGCATTTCGGCGTCAAGCACAAGGAACGGCTGAAGGAACTGAAGACCGACGTGCATGTGCTGACGCTGTCAGCGACGCCGATTCCCCGCACCTTGCAGCTTGCGCTGAGCGGCGTGCGCGAACTCTCGCTAATCGCGACGCCGCCGGTCGACCGCATGGCTGTCCGGACCTTCATATCGCCGTTCGACCCGCTGGTGATCCGCGAGACGCTGCTGCGCGAACGTTATCGCGGCGGCCACTCGTTCTACGTCGTGCCGCGCATCGCCGACCTCGCCGAAGTGCGCGAGTTCCTGGCAGAGCAGGTGCCCGAGCTGAAGGTCGCGACCGCGCACGGCCAGCTTCCACCGGGCGAGCTCGACGATATCATGAACGCCTTCTACGACGGCCAGTACGACGTGCTGCTGTCGACGACGATCGTGGAATCCGGCCTGGACATTCCGACCGCCAACACGCTGATCGTGCACCGCGCGGACATGTTCGGCCTGGCGCAGCTCTACCAGCTGCGGGGCAGGGTGGG
>Ga0079224_100016861_pt1 | contig 10277 bp, 8 predicted proteins | sample Stecom2015_FD_80414 | JGI IMG/M metagenome (GOLD analysis project Ga0079224, IMG submission 80414) | Agricultural soil microbial communities from Utah to study Nitrogen management - Steer compost 2015 | ecosystem: Environmental > Terrestrial > Soil > Agricultural land | place: USA: Utah... | reverse complement strand
GCGGCCACGCCGCGGAATTTTACGAAACGGGTCAGTTCCATTGCGGTTCCGGTCCGGGTGAGAAGATCCGAGCAACCCGCTGTCCGAGTGCAGGACGGGTGCCACGCTTTGGCGGGCATTGAGGCCCCTTTCCATCGCCCTGACCGCCCACAGCCGAGCCGATGTGTGGCGCCAACGCAACAGGCGGACGATCGGGCCGGGATCGCGCTAACTTCCGGGCGTGCTTCGCCCTTCCTTCCGCGCACGCCTCTTCCTCGCCCTCCTCACCGTCGCCGCACTCTCCGTGGCGGTGATGGCTGGCGTCGGCGTGATCACCCTCCGGACCATCCCCGAAGTACGGCTGGGGGGCAACCAGCCCGAGATCGAGCGGCTGCGTTCGACCGCGCAGGAGTTGCTCACCGCGCTCAACGGAGTGTCGCTTGCTCCCGCGGGTGAGCAGGCGAGGCAGGAGCACCAGCAGGCGGTCTCCGACTTCCTGGTCAGGGTCGACAATATCCAGGGTCTCTCGCGCAACCTGACCCGCAGTGGCGGACTGCCGACCTTCCTGGCCGCCACCGGTGCGGTGCTGCTGATCGTCGTCGCGGTGTTCGTGGCGTTGCTGTCGCGGCAATTCTCCAAGCCGCTCGATGAAGTGGTGGAGTGGACCGGCAGGATCCAGCGCCGCGAACCGCTGCCGGGAGAGGGCGAGTCTACCGGTGGCATCCCCGAGTTTGCGGAGCTCCGTACAGCGCTTCGCGAGCTGTCCGAGTCGATCGAGCAGGGCCGCCGTGCAGAACTCGAAGCGGAAAGACTGCGCACCTTCGGCGAGGTCGCGCGCCGGGTCGCGCACGAGATGAAGAATCCGCTGACACCGATCCGGCTCGCGGTGCTGCAGATGCGCCGAGCCGGTGTCCCCGAGCTCGACGAGCCGCTGGAGGTGATCGCAGCGGAGTCAGCGCGTCTCGAGGCAATGGCGCGCGAATTCGCCGAGCTCGGTCGACTGCCCGAGACTCGTGCCACGCCGGTCGACCTCCGCGAACTGCTCGAGGAGATGCTGCGCGCTGCGGTTCCCGAGACCATGGAGCGCGAATTCCATTGCGAGCATCAGGGCATAGTCGTCGAGGCACAGTACGATCCGCTCCGCCGTGCGTTCAGCAACCTGCTCCGCAATGCAGTCGAGGCGTGCGACAGCAAGGGTCGCGTCGTGATCACGCTGCAGCGCGAGGAGAAGGCAGTGCTGGTCTCGATCGCCGACGATGGCCCCGGAATTCCCGCTGACAAGCAGGAAGTGATCTTCCAGCCCTACTACAGCGACAAGCCCGATGGAACCGGTCTCGGCCTGGCACTGGTACGCCAGACGGTGGAGCAGCACGGCGGAACCATCACAGTGTCAGACACTCCCGGCGGGGGTGCCACCTTCAGCATACGGCTACCGCTATGAGCACCAGGATCCTGATCATCGACGACGAGGCCAACATCCGCAGGATGGTGGGTTCGTTGCTCAAGTCCGAGGGTTTCGAAGTCGCCGAGGCGGCCAACGGCAACGCCGGTCTCCTGGCGATTCCCGAGGTGAAGCCGGACCTGATCCTGCTCGACCTGATGATGCCGCCGGGACCGGATGGACTCGCCACCCTCGAGCAGATCCGCAAGACCGACGTAGAGATTCCGGTGATCATGATGAGCGGCAAGGCCCAACTCGCCGACGCGGTGCGCGCGGTGCAGATGGGTGCCTTCCAGTTCCTCGAGAAGCCGCTCGCCCCGGAGTCATTGCTGGTCGCGGTGCGCTCGGCGGAAACCCTGGTACGCACCCAGGCGGAGAACCGCGCCCTGCGTGCCCAGCTCGGGCCGCGTCCCGAGCTGGTGGGATCGTCGCGCCAGATCGAGCTCGTTCGCGAGCAGATCGCACAGGTCGCACCCACCGAGGCGCGGGTGATGATTCTCGGCGAGTCGGGAACCGGCAAGGAACTGGTGGCTGGCGCGATCCACCGACTCAGCGCCCGGGCGAATGGCGCATTCGTCTCGGTCAACTGCGCCGCCATCCCGCGCGACCTGGTCGAGAGTGAAATGTTCGGTCACGAGCGCGGCGCATTCACCGGGGCGACCGACCGGCGCATCGGTCGATTCGAACTGGCTGATCGCGGCACGCTTTTCCTCGACGAGGTCGGCGACCTGCAGCTCGAGGCACAGGCCAAGCTGCTGCGCGTGCTGGAGACCGGCGAGATCCAGCGCATTGGCGCGGAGCGCAGCCAGAAGGTCGACATCCGGGTGTTGTCGGCAACCAATCGACTGCTCGAGGACGCCGCACGCGAGGGGGCCTTCCGCGAGGATCTCTACTTTCGCCTCAACGTCTTCCCGATAGTGATCCCGCCGCTGCGCGAACGAATCGAGGACCTGCCCGAGCTGGTTGCCCACCTGTCGGCACGACTGCGCCCGCGCAATCCGCCCCGCTTCACCCCCGACGCGCTGGAGGCGCTCGCTGCGCATTCGTGGCCGGGCAACGTTCGCGAGCTCGCGAACATCGTGGAACGACTCGCGATCATCGGCGGCGACGAGGTGACCGCCGACCTGGTGCCTCGAGTGCTGCGGCGACTCTCGGGCAGCAACGGTGGTGGTCCGTCGCCCAGCGGCGATGCAGCCTCCGCGACCGACCCGCGACCGCTCACCGAACGACTCGACGACTTCGAGCGCGACCAGATCAATGGTGCGCTGACGGCAGCCGGCGGCAACATCGCCGAGGCCGCCCGACTGTTGCAGACCGACCGTGGCAATCTCTACCGCAGGATGCGCCGCCTTGGCATCCGAGGGGGCAGTGAATGAACCCGATCCCCGCAACCCGTCGTGCGCTCGTCGCCGCGGCACTGCTGGCGTTGCCGCAGGTGCTCGCCGCGCAGGACGACGGCTTCTCGTTCGACTTCGGCGCGCCACCAGAGCGCGCCGCGGCATCGAGCGCGATCCCGGACACGGTGCTGGCGATGGCGCTGGCACGATTCAACGATCCCGCCACGGTCCGCAGCTACGGCGGCGCACAGGTCAACGCCACGATCGAGGGCAGCATCGGTGTGTACGCCGGTGATGCACGGATCGCGGCGAGAGTGGTCGGCGATGTCGTGGTGATCAACGGTTCGCTGCGGCTCGACTCCACGGCAGTCGTCACGGGCCAGATCATCGTGCTCGGCGGACACTTCTTCGCCGACCCGGGCGCAAGGTATCCGGAACCGGTAGTCGCATACACCGAGCGCGCATCGGTCCGCCGCGCCGGTGATGCGACGCTGGTGGAGACGGCGCCAATGCCGACGCTTCGCGACCTCGCCGGTCGGGTCACGACGCGCGTCGGCGACGTGGTGATCTCGCCCCGCTTCCACCTCGGGGCGTACAATCGGGTCGAGGGCCTGCCGATCAGCATCGGACCGGCGCTGGCGTGGGCGGCATCGCCACAGCTCGACGTGGAACTGGATGCCGGGATCACCCTGCGCACTTCGCGCGAGCCATCCGGCACTCGCGGCGGTGCGGGCTGGTTCGCGGGCATCTCCGCGACCCGCCACGGACCACAGCCGCTCACGGTCGGAATCGATGTCGGTGACCAGGTGGTCGCCACCGCCGATCAGCCGCTCCACGAATCGGAGTCATCGATCGGCGCCCTGTTTTTCAGGCGTGACTACCGCGACTGGTATCGATCGAAGAGTTCGCGACTGTTCGCGAGGTGGCAGACCACCCCGAACCTCGGCGTCGACGGTTCACTGGGCATCTCTCGCGAGCGGTCGCTCCCTGCTGTGGACGCGTTCTCGATCCTCCGAGGCAACGAGCCGTGGCGAGCCAATCCGCTGGTCGACGATGGCCGCTTCACCACCTTGACCCTGGGCGCGACCTGGGACACTCGCGACGAGCGCGCCACGACCCAGGAAGGCTGGTTCGTCAGGGTCGAGGGGCGCAGCACCACCAGTGGCGACCTCGCACCATACCTGCTCCCCGAACAGATCCGCGAGCCGCTGCCGACCGACGGCTATCAGTCGTTCGAGACCCGCTTCGACATCCGCCGCTACCAGCGCATCGATCCGATGCACGCCGTGCACGTGCGACTGGTCGGTGAGGGTTGGCTCGGCGGCGATCCGCTAACGATCCAGCGTCGGCTGGCCCTCGGCGGTGCGGACTTCGTGATGGGATATCCGTTCCGGTCCGTCACCTGCGATTCGCGTCGCCGACCGGATCCGGCGACTCCGGCACTGTGCGATCGTCGGATGTTCGCACAGGTCGAGCTGCGGCGGAGATTCGACGTGTCGCTGGCCACCAGGGTCGGGCCATATGTGGTCGGATTCGACCGGGCCGACCTGGTCGTGTTCAGCGACTTCGGATCCGCGTGGCTGGCCGGTGACGGCCCCGGACAGGTGCCAGCCGACAGGATCCAGTCGATCTCCGAGTGGCGGGGTTCAATTGGCCTGGGGATCGACGCCGGCACATTCGGCGCCTACCTGGCCAAGTCGGTCACCAGCTCGGAATCGCCCAAGCTCGCCTTCCGACTGCAACGCCGGTTCTGAGCAGGTCCGTGCGCCGGATCCTCTTCCTCCTCGCCGTCGTGCTCGTCGGCGCCACTGATGTGGCGTCCGGCCAGGCTTCTGCGCGGGTGGAAGTCACCGTCGACTCGGTCCGGCGCGACCCGAAGGTGCGGCTGCACAACCTGATGGAGGAATCGCGCTGGCGCGAGGCGCTGGACGACGCGTTCCGGATCTCGATCAACTGGCGGGTGGAGCTCTGGCGCCGCCAGGCCCTATGGTCGACCAAGGAACGACAGTTCGAGTTCAGCGTGGTGATCCGCCGCGAACCGCTGCTCGGCCAGTACTTCATCACCTACTTCTCGGCCAATCGGGAGCCCGCCACGGAATCGTTCCGCGACTTCGGTGACTTCGTGCTGCAGCTCGAGCGCGCGATTCCCATCAACCACATGGCGCCGCGCACCTCAGGCGAGTTCTTCTACGTGGCGGAAGTGAATGTGTCGGCGCTCGACGAGGAGCAGTTCGCCGAGATGCAGCGATTCGCCGGCGCGGGATCGGAGCCATCGCGCGGCGACGCGATCTCGAGCTTCCTGCTGCGGCTGGTCGGGCTTCCCTCACAGACGCTGCCTTCGGCGCGCAGCGCCCGGTTCAGGATTCCCTGATCGGCAGCGTGAACAGCAGCTTGAAGTAGCCCCGGTCGCGGATCGTGGAGTCTTCCGGTCCGCTGATCGGCGGCATCGTGTCGATCACTGACCGGTCGCCCGCACCATCTGCGGCCCTTCGCCAGCGTGTCATGCTCATCGCCGACTCATCGAGCAGTCGCGCCTCGTATCCGCAACCCAGGATCATCCGGATCAGCTCGTCGACTCCCTCGCGACCCAGGAGCTTCGGGTGAAGCTCGACCAGGAGTTGAGCCACCCTCTGCTCGCGCAGCATCGGCAGCAGTCCCTTGAGCGCTTCGAGTTCGTGACCTTCGATGTCCATCTTGAGCAGGTCGACCCGGTCGACGCCCTGCGCGGCAAGGTCTTCTGCCAGCGCCACGAGCTGAACGTCGACGGCGACGTTGTCTCCGGAAGCGATATCGCGCTGCAGGGAGCCCCAACCGGTGCCGTGATCGTCACGGGGTGAGACCAGTTGTGCCACTCCGGGTCGATCGCTGGCCGCCACCGGGCGGGTCCGCCAGTGGTGGTGCAGGTTCGCGGCGGATGTCACCTCGAGGTCGGCTACGTTGCGCGGCAGCGGTTCGTAGGATATCACCCGGCCATCCGGCTTCACGCGCGGCGCGGCGAGCAGCGAGAACCATCCCTTGTTGGCCCCGACATCGACCACCACCTGCCCTGGTGCGAGAAGCGCCTTCCACACCGCAGTGGAGGGTGGCTCCCATTCCTGTCGCAGGTAGATCGTGGTCGAGATGTCGGTGTCGTTGGCGTCGACGCAGAACATCTGGCCATCCACCCTGCCGACGAAGCGCCGAGGCGCCCCGAGTGCGCGCCAGACGACACGGTGCGCCGTGGTGCGGCCTCGCGGCAGCAACCTCGCCGCGCTGGTGAGGCGATCGAGCAGCGTGTCACGCCAACCTGAACGGAATGCGGTGGTCACCGGGCCTCCTTGTGTCGTGCCCGAGATGGGAGCGGCTAGCGCGGCCGGAGGGCCGCCAGGGCCTCGTCGCCGTAGAACAGGCGAATGTACTTCTGCTGGGGAGGCGAGAGTCGCCGAATCGCCCACGAGAGGTGGACGAAGTGCGGCTCGGTCGGGATGGTGTGTGGCCGCATCCCGATCTCATCGGGGAGATGATTGCCCTTGCGGGTGTTGCAGCTCGAGCACGCTGTCACGACGTTGGTCCACTCGTTGCTGCCACCACGCGATTGCGGGATCACGTGATCCCGTGTGAGACACTCACGACTGCGGAGTTGTGACTGGGGGCGTGAGCAGTACTGGCAGGTGTAGCCGTCGCGGGCGAACAGGAAGGTGTTGGTGACTTGGCGACGGAAGCGACGGGGGACGTGTACGAAGCGGACCAGGCGGATTATCGCGGGACGAGGCACCCGCATTCGCGCACTTCGTATCGGCTCGGCACCGTCGGCTTCGACCAGCTCTGCCTTCCCCTCTATCACAAGCCGAAGCGCCCGACGGGTGGGCACCATCGTGAGGGGTTCGAATGAGGCGTTGAGGGCTAGACAGCGCACCGGATTCTCCGAGCGGCGTTGAGTACGAATACCCATTACCGGCCCGGGGATCAAGGCCGTGCCCTACCCCGCGTGGTGAACCTGCCGCCCCGCCAGCCAGGTGCCTGCGACCTGCCCTGGACCAGCAGCCAGCACCGCCTCCTCAGGATCATTGGTCTCGGTCACCCGAATCGCCACCAGGTCAGCGCGCTTCCCGGGCGTGAGCGATCCGGTCTCCGCGTCACGCTCGATCGCTTCGGCACCACCCAGGGTCAGTGCCCGCAGGGTCTCGCTTGCGCTCCACCGGGCCAGCCGCCGCGCCTCGCGTGCCTCGGCGATCAGGTCGGGTGGATCGACGCTGATTTCCGAATCAGTGCCCAGTCCCACCCGGAGATTGCGATCGAGGTAGCGACGAATCGGTGCGTCGGCGTGATGATGGAAACGGTTCGAGCGCGGGCAATGCGCGACTGCAACTCCGTGGCGAGCCATCACGTCGGCGTCCGCCTCGTCGACATCGATGACGTGGATGCACAGGGTGCGATCCGAGAGCACCCGATGGCGCTCGAGGTACTTGATCGGCGAGTCGCCCTCGGGCGCCGGACGCGGAATGCCGCGGCGCTTGAAGTCCTCGGCGAAGATTCCCTCGAACTCCCGCAACAGTTGTCCCTCGCCAGCAGGCTCGGCGACGTGGACGGCCATCGGCACGCCGTGAGCGCGGGCGAGGTCCGCGGATGCGGCGTACAGTGCACCACTCACCGTGTACGGCGCGTGCGGTGACACACCGAGGCCCACCCTTCCCACCGCGTGCCGCGCCAGCCGGTTGAGATCGGCCTCGAACTGTCGCATCGCGGGCTGGCACTGGTCGGGATGGGCCCCGAACACTTCGTGGTGGTAGATCCCGCTCGCGCCGAGATGGTCGAGTGCCGCGATCACCGCACCGGTGCTGCCGGTATCGCACACGGTTGTTACCCCGCTGCGCCACATCAGGCGGACACCATCGCACGCGGCGTCAAAGAATTCCTGCTCGCTTCGGCCGGACTTGATGCGGATCACTCCGGCGATCCAGTCGAGGAACGAAGCCTCGTTGACCTTTCCCGCGAAACCGGTCAACTCGAGATGGCTGTGCGTGTTGACCAGGCCGGGAAGGAGGACCGCGTCGCCGAGGTCGACTGCCGCGGCATCGGGGGGAATGGGGATCACCTCATCCGCGCCGACCTGGATGATGTTGCCGGCATCGTCTACCAGCAGTGCACCATCCGGGATAGGGGCGGCGGCGATCGGCAACAACCAGCGCGCCCTGAAACGCTGCACTACTGCGTCCCGGCCTGCCCGAACGGGGAGTGGATCGGGCAGTAGTCCTTCGGGCCACCGCCCGGTGGAAAGTTGCGGATCTCCACGACATCGCGCGGACAGAAGGCGGTGGCGCGATAGCCGGTGGTGCGATCGATCTCGATCGCCTCCAGCATGTTGGCCGGCTCGGCCCAGTCACTCGGCGTGGGACGACGCTGGTAGATCTCCGTCATGAACTGGGTGTACGCGGGTGCGGCGAGTCGGCCGCCCTGCGCGTTGCCCATGATCGGCTTGAGCTGGTCGAAGCCCATCCACACCCCGGCCACCAGGTCGTTGGTGAAGCCGATGAACCAGACGTTGTTGTAGTCGTTGGTGGTGCCGGTCTTGCCGCCGGAAGGAATCCGGAACCCGGCGCGCCACACTGCGGCGTTGGCGGTGCCTCCGGTGACCACGCCCTTGAGGGCATCGGTCATCCGGTACGCAGTGGTCTCGTCGAGAACGCGATGCCGCACCGGCTTCGGTTCCCACACCATCTGGCCGTTGCGATCCTCGACCCGGAGGATCGCATTGGGTTCGGTGCGATAGCCCAGGTTGGCAAACACGGAGTAGGCCGCGACCATCTCGACAGGGAACACGTCGGGTGAGCCGAGTGAAATCGACGGCACCGAAGGAATGGGGGTGCTGATCCCGAACCGACGCGCCGCTTCGACAATGGCGGACGAGCCGATCGCCTGGCCGAGCTTGACCGCGATCGAATTCTTCGACTGCTGCAGGGCCTGGAACAGCGTCATCGAGTCGCCCGTGAAGCGGAGATCGAAGTTCTGCGGTTCCCAGTTGGGCTGGTCCGGAATCGCGATTGACACCGGCTCGTCGACCAGCCTGTCCGCGAACGACCAGCCGCGCTCGAGAGCTGCGGCGTACACGATGGGCTTGAAGGTCGAGCCGGGCTGTCGACGCGCCTGCACTGCGCGGTTGAACTTCGAGTCGTTGAAGTCGCGACCGCCGACCATCGCCAGGATGTTTCCGGTGCGCGCCTCCATCACTATCGCGGCACCCTGCAGGTAGGGCGTGTTGGTCAGTTCGCCCACACCGTCGCCGCGCTGTTCCAGGTATTCCCTGTACGTGGTGTGCCGGTAGGTACCGAGCGAACCGCTCTCGATCCGCTCGAGCTGTGCGGCCAGTGCACGCTCGACCGCGCCCTGCGCGTCGAGATCGAGAGTGGTGTAGATGCGGTACCCCTCGGTGTACAGCGACCTGCCGAAGCGTGCCTCGAGCAGTTGCCGAACGTACTCCACGAAGTACTCGCCCACGCCGGCGAAATCCGACTGTGACGAAAGCGCCAGCGGGAATGCCTTCCACGTCTCGGCCTCCTCGCGGCTCAGCGCCCCGGTACCCTGCATCAGGCTGAGAACCACGTTGCGGCGCTCGACCGCGAGGTCGGGATTCCGGCGGGGATTGTAGCGAGTGGGGCCCTTGGGGATCGCGGCCAGCATCGCCGACTCGGCGGCGTTGAGCTCCGAGGCGTGCTTGCCGAAGTAGCGCTGTGCGGCCGACTCGACACCGAATGCACCGTTGCCCAGCGAGATCTGGTTGAGGTACAGTTCTAGGATGCGGTCCTTGGTGTAGCGCGCCTCGATCTGCCGGGCCACCTTGATCTCGCGAATCTTGCGGGCGATGGCGGCCAGGCCGCTGCGCTGGCGACGATCGATGTCCTCGGGGAACAGGTTGCCGGCGAGCTGCATCGTGATTGTCGACGCGCCTCGCGGCTTGCCGAGCAGGGCGTCCTTGGCGGCGGCGAACACGCCGTACCAGTCGACTCCACCGTGCTCGTAGAAGCGCTTGTCCTCGACGGCGAGGAACGCGGCAGGCAGCGACGGCGCCATCGAGTCGAGGGTGATGACGGTGCGACGTTCGAAGTAGAAGTCGGTGATCAGCCGGCCGTCGGCCGCGTAGACCTTCGACGCCTGATACGGGTCGTAGCTGTTCAGACCGTCGATCGACGGGCAGCGATTGTTGCTGCAGGCGCGGGTCCACACCGCCGTCAGGGCGACGAACCCGAACAGCCCGAAGGCCATCACGACTATCAGGAGCCGCTGGGCCAGCACCGACCTGGGCCAGAGCCGGATATTGGGACGGCTGTTGGCCGTGCGGGTGCGCCTTGTTGCCATTCCCGGAAAATACCCGGGGCCGCGGGTGCTTGCACGCTTCCACCCGGCAACCGCATCTTGCCGCCCATGACCGACCTGCTGACCGTGCTGCGCGAGCGGGGAATGGTGCACGACGCCACCCCCGGCCTGGCCGAGCGACTGAGAGAGGGACCTATCACCGCCTACGTCGGCTTCGACCCGACGGCGAG
>Ga0079224_100016860_pt1 | contig 10277 bp, 10 predicted proteins | sample Stecom2015_FD_80414 | JGI IMG/M metagenome (GOLD analysis project Ga0079224, IMG submission 80414) | Agricultural soil microbial communities from Utah to study Nitrogen management - Steer compost 2015 | ecosystem: Environmental > Terrestrial > Soil > Agricultural land | place: USA: Utah... | reverse complement strand
TGCGCATTACGCCGCAGCCCAACAAGTAACACCTGCAGGTTGGCCTGTTGGCCGACCGGGACGCGACGGGCTGGTCCTGTAGCGTCCGCGCCCCGCCACGGAAAAACCGGGCGGGGTTTTTTTTGGCCGACCGGCAGGGTGTTCGTGGGTGGTGTGAGTTGGCGCACGATGCGAGCAGGGGTGTGCTGTTTATGCTTCCGGGGTGGCGTTCAGGGGCGCGGCGGGGATGTTGTTCTTGCAAATAAATGCTTGCCAAAAACACTGTTGTTTTGTACAGTATCGAATACAGCTGTTCAAATAAACAGTGGTTTTAAAAACAGTGGTGTGCCGGGTTTTTCAAGCGGCCTGTGTCATGCGGGCTACGGCTTAGCGCACACCATGCATTCATAGCGAGACGACACCATGAATTCACCGCAAACTCCTGCAAAATGGCCTTTTCCTCCCGTTCAGCAGCCGCGCCGGTCGCGCTCCGGCAAGGTCGGCTCATCGTCAAGCACCAAAAAAAGCCTTAGCCGTGGCGCCATGCTGGCCGATGTTTGTCTGGTGGCCATCTGGGGCGCGACAATCCCCGGGCTCATGTGGCTGGGTTCGGCTGGCGGGTTTTAGGCATTTTTTTCTGCCTTCACCCGGCGTGGTATCCAAGGCACAGGCAAGGGTGTATAATGCTGGGTTTTGCAACGTCATCTTCTGGCGACCTAAAGTAGTACTTTCCAAGCTTATAGCCTGCAACACAGGGGCTTTTCAGCTTGGGCAGAACAAAAGCAGGGCTTTATGTAAGGCCGCTTGCTTGCAGTAATAAAAGGTCGTTTTCGATGAAATCAGGAGCCCACCGTGGACTTAATCGCAACACTCGAGCAGGAAGAAATCAACCGCCTTACCGGCGGCGAGCCCAAGCCTGAATTTGGCCCCGGCGACACCGTCGTCGTCAACGTCAACGTAGTCGAAGGTACACGCAAGCGTGTCCAGGCATACGAAGGCGTCGTCATTGCCAAGCGCAATCGCGGTCTTAATTCGTCGTTCATCGTTCGCAAGATCTCTTCTGGCGAAGCTATCGAACGTACCTTCCAGCTTTACTCACCGCAAATCGCGTCTATCGAAGTCAAGCGCCGTGGCGATGTCCGCCGTGCTAAACTTTATTACCTGCGTAGCCGTTCGGGTAAATCTGCACGCATCAAAGAGAAACTGGTTCGCCGGGCCGACAAAAAAGCAGAAGCATAAGCTCTGTTTCGCCCGTATCCAGTCACAAAGGCACCCGAGCGGTGCCTTTGTTTTTGCCGCTTTCCGTATAAATGCGTTAAATGCGGCAAAATCAGGTAAGTGCAGTCAGGGGTACTTACGATTGGAGCTATGGAGCGAAACCTACCGCATTCCCGGTCCGTCAAACGCACGGTAGTAGTACCGGGGTTCGATCCTCAAACCCAGCCCATTGTGCCGCTGTCCGATATTTTGTTGCCTTTAAACAACGCAACGTTGGAGCTGGACTTTATCCAGAAAGCGTTTACAAGCCCGGTCGATTGGCAAGTCGAACCCGTTTTCACGGAAAGTTTTCAGGCAGACACCCTCGACCTGATCGGTATCGTCCAGGCGGCTGTGTTTGTTCCTCTGGTCCAGCGCCCTGACGGCTTGCATCTTCTGTTTACCCGGCGCGCCTCGCATCTGTACGACCATGCCGGTCAGATCTGTTTTCCGGGCGGTCGAATCGAATCCACTGACCAGGACGCTGTGGCTGCGGCCTTGCGAGAAACACAGGAAGAAATCGGCGTTACATCCGACTACATACAACTTATAGGTACACAGCCAGGCTTTTTGACTTCCACCCGCTTTACCATGAAGCCGGTAATAGGGTACGTGCGGCCCGGATTCACCATCAGGCCCGACCTGACCGAAGTGGCCGAGGTGTTCGAGGTACCCCTTTCTTTTCTGATGGATCCGGCGAACCATTTTCTGCATCGCGCTCATCTGCCTGACGGAGGCCATCGGTTTTATTTTTCGATGCCCTGGAAGAACTATTTCATCTGGGGCGCTACCGCCGCCCTGATCCGTAACTTCTACCACTTCCTGTCTGCCGCCCAAAGCAAACTGTAATGCTGCGCACAAGTGGCCCCGCTGCAGATCGATCGGCCATGCGGCAGTTCAAGCATGTCAATAGCGATCTTTCTCTTCGATTTCAGACAGAATGCGCTGGTACAGTTCATGCCTTTCCGCATGTATCGTGCCCTGCTTGAGTGCCGCCAGTACGGCGCATCCGGGCTCGTGCCTGTGCGAGCAGTTGTAGAAGCGACATTGCCCGGCGTGGCGTACAAACTCGGGAAATCCGCGCTCGATATCGGCCGGGGTCAGATGATACAGGCCGAAATTCTGGAAACCCGGCGAATCGATGATGGATCCGTCTGCATTGGGCAGGTGATACAAACGGGTTGAAGTTGTCGTGTGCCGGCCCGCATCCAGGGCAATCGAGTGTTCTTGCGTCGCTGCCTGGGCTTGGGGTACCAAAGCATTCAGCAAGCTTGATTTACCCATTCCACTTTGTCCCAGCAGCAAACTGCAACGGCCGCGCAGATAGGGCAACAGGGTTGAGGCGGTAGCCGCAGTGTCCAGGGCGTGAGTAGGAACAACCGGAATCGCCGGGTCGTAAACGACAGCCAACTGCTGCAGGCGATCCCGGGCCTGCTCGAAGCCCTGCTGAATGTCGGCCTTGTTAAGGATGATGATGGGTGAAATATCGGCGTGACTGGCAGCGACCAGGGCGCGACCGATAAGCTCCATGGAAAAGGCGGGCTCAACTGCCACGACAATCAGCAACTGATCAACGTTCGCCGCGAACTGCTTGGTGCGCATGTCGTCCGAGCGATAGACCAGATTCTTTCTTTCTTTAATTTCTTCGATGACGCCTTCGGTTTCGCCTTGTAGGCGAATCACTACATGGTCGCCTACGGCAGGGCCTGATTTTTTTCCACGAGGAAAGCATTGTCGGGTGGTGCCGTCGGCAAACTCGACCGTGTAATGACGTCCGTGGGCCGCAATGATCCGGCCTTGCTTCATCGATGGATCAGGCCTCATGCCGCAACTTCTGAATGCGCAAGGCGGCGGGTGGGTGGCTGTCGTAAAAGGCCGAATGCACAGGGTCGGGCGTAAGCGTGGCGGCGTTGTCGTCGTATAACTTGACCAAGGCCGATATCAGAGCGTCGGCGGATGATTGTCGAGCAGCATATTGATCGGCCTGGAACTCATCGCGTCGCGAAAACCAGCTTGCAAGCGGAGTCACCCAAAATGTGAAGACGGGCATCGCCAGGAAGAACAAGATAAGGGCAAGCGCATCGTTGGGGCGTCCCAGTTGGGGAATGACACCCAGCCCGGTGTAAAACCACACCTGCTGCGACAGCCATCCCAGCACAGCGAAGAAGATCAGCGCAACGCCAAAGCTCACGGCCATCCGCTTGATGATGTGCCGATGTTTAAAGTGACCCAGTTCATGTGCCAGCACGGCTTCGATCTCGACGGGATTGAGCCGCGACAGCAAGGTGTCGAAGAATACGATGCGGCGGTTGCGACCGAAGCCCGTAAAGTACGCGTTGCCATGCGCCGAACGTTTCGAGCCATCCATCACGAACAAGCCGTTTAGCTGAAAGCCGCATCGATGTGCCAACGCGTTGACCCGGTCGGCAACGGTCTGATCCTGTAATGGGGTGAACTTGTTGAACAGGGGTGCGATAACGGTAGGAAAAAGCCAGATCACCAGAAAATTGAACGCGACCCATACTGCCCACGCCCACCATACCCAGTGAGGCCCGGCATTGCCCATGACCCACAGCACCAAGGCTACCAGAGGCGTTCCAAGCACCAGGGTGAGAACCAGTCCCTTGAGCAGATCGCTGGCAAACAATCCAGGTGTTACACGATTGAAGCCGAAGCGTGCTTCGAGCTTGAATTTTCGCCAGATCGCAAAGGGCAGATTGACCAGGCTGATGATGGCCACCACAGAACCGATCAGAGCCAATTGACGCCAGATTTCCGAGTCGATGGTTCGTCCCCAATACAAGTCGAGCCATTGCAGTCCCCCCAGCAGGGTCAGCGCGACAAGGACACAGGCTTCGACTACGGTTTCGACCATGCCCAGTCGAACCTTGGCCAGTGTATAGTCGGCGGCACGTTGGTGACTGCGCAGGCTGATGCGGTCTGAAAACTCGGGGGGAACCTGGTCACGGTGCCGCAGCACATGGCGCATTTGGCGCGATGCCACCCAGGCACGGGTGGCCAGATCAGCGAACAGAAAAGCGATGAACCACAGTGTAAACATATAGGCTACCGGCAGGTATGAGAAAATCCCTCTTTTAAGGAAGGATTATATGGCGGTTAATGAACAGCGTTTGGTATGGCTCGACCTGGAAATGACAGGACTCGATCCAGAAAAGGAACGCATCATCGAAGCAGCGGTCGTGGTCACCGAACCCGACCTTACTTTTGTGGCGGAGGGGCCGGTTGTTGTCATTCACCAAAGCGACGAATTGCTCAATGCCATGGACAAATGGAATACATCCACACATGGCAAGAGCGGGTTGACCGACAAGGTGCGTGCCTCGACCATTACCGAAGAGCAGGCCGAAGAACAACTGCTAGAATTTCTGACCCAATATGTGCCCGCCGGAAAATCACCCCTGTGCGGCAATACGGTTGGACAAGACCGTCGTTTCCTGGTCAAGTACATGCCCAGGCTCGAAGCATTCTTCCATTATCGCAATCTGGATGTCAGTACATTGAAGGAGCTGGCCTTGCGCTGGAAGCCCGAGGTATACCGCAGCTTTGTCAAGCAAAGCCGACACGAGGCCCTTGCTGATATTTATGAATCCATCGAAGAGCTCAAGCACTATCGCGAGCATTTCATAAAACTATGACCTACAACAATATACTTTTCGAACTTGAAGGCGGCATTGCCCGCCTGACGCTCAACCGGCCTGAGAAACTCAACAGTTTCACCGCCGACATGCATGCCGAAGTCGCTGACGCCGTCGGCCGGGTCGAGAAAGAGGGCGCCCGGGTGCTGGTTCTTACCGGAGCGGGCAGGGGGTTCTGCGCAGGTCAGGATTTATCGCAGCGGGTCGTTAAAGAAGGTGATCCGCCGCTTGACCTGGGCATGAGCATCGAAAAGTATTACGGGCCACTGGTCAAGCGCTTGCGCGCTTTGCCGATGCCGGTCGTGGTGGGTGTAAATGGCGTGGCGGCAGGGGCAGGCGCCAATCTTGCGTTGGCCGGCGATATTGTCATCGCCAAGGCGTCAGCCAGTTTCATCGAGCCATTCTGCCGTCTTGGCCTCTTGCCCGATACGGGCGGCACCTACGCTTTGCCACGCCTTGTTGGTTCAGCCCGGGCCATGGGTCTGGCCATGTTGGGCGACAAGCTTAGCGCCGAGAAAGCCGCGCAGTGGGGCTTGATCTGGGAATGCGTACCCGACGACCAGTTCGATGCCCGCTTGCAAGAGCTGGCCGCGCACTTTTCTACCGCGCCCACCAAGGGTCTGGCCGCCACCAAGCTGGCGCTGAATCAAAGCCTTGACAACACACTCGAGCAGCAGCTCGATCTTGAGCGAGACCTGATACGCGAACTTGGAACCACCGAGGACTATCAGGAGGGTGTTCAGGCCTTCCTGGCCAAGCGCGCTCCGGTGTTCAAGGGCAGGTAACAGCGCCATGGAACTTCCTCCGTCCGTCGCCATTGCGGGTATCGGCACCGATATTGTCAAGGTCGATCGTGTGCGTGGCGTATTCGAGCGTCAGGGGTTCAAGTTTGCGAACCGTATCCTGGGTGATCAGGAGCTCGCCGTGTTTCAGCGCCGATTCCAGCGTGATCCGCAACGCGGTGTGCGATATCTGGCAACGCGGTTTGCTGCCAAGGAGGCGTTTTCCAAAGCGATAGGCCTGGGCATGCATGCTCCGATGTCATGGCGTCTGATGCAGGCCCTGAACGCCCCGGGGGGGCGCCCCGTTGTCAGGCTGGATGGCGCCCTGGCCGAATGGTATTGCACACGTTATGGCGCGGCCCACATCTCTTTAAGCGACGAAAGCGATCTGGCCATGGCCTTTGTCCTGCTCGAACCGCTAGCCGATCCATCCACCGGTACTCGTAACCCAATTTGACCATCGACATGACAGCTGCTGATTCTGCCAATCAATTTCTTCCCCTGGGCCCGGTTATTGTCGATGTCGAGGGTGCATCTCTCACTGACCACGAACGGCAGCGCCTGCGTCATCCCCTGGTGGGCGGCGTCATCCTGTTTTCTCGCAATTTTGTGGGCAGGCAGGAACTGATTGAGTTGTGTCGCGAAATTCATGCCTTGCGCGATGAACCCTTGCTGATCTGTGTGGATCACGAAGGCGGACGTGTGCAGCGTTTTCGCGACGACGGCTTCACGCTGTTGCCGCCGATGTCGGCGTTTGGCGAGATCTGGATGGATGATTCCCTGGCGGCCATGCGGCTGGCCACTGAAACCGGATATGTTTTGGGGGCAGAGCTGCGCGCTTGTGGGGTCGACTTGAGCTTTACTCCCGTGCTGGATCTGGATTATGGCGTCAGCCAGGTGATAGGAAATCGCGCCTTTCACCGCGAGTCTCAGGTGGTGGCAATGCTGGCCAGGGCACTGATTCAAGGTTTGATGTTCTCGGGCATGGCGGCTTGCGGCAAGCATTTTCCCGGTCATGGTTACGTGCAGGCCGATTCCCACCACGAAATACCGGTAGACGACCGCAGCTTCGAACAGATCATGCGCGAAGACGCGGCGCCATACGGCTGGCTGGGCGACATGGTGTTGCCATCGGTAATGCCGGCCCATGTCATCTATTCGCAGGTAGACCCGAACCCTGCCGGGTTTTCACCGTACTGGATACAGACCGTGCTGCGGGACAATCTCGCTTATGATGGGGTGGGGTTTTCTGACGATCTGACCATGGAAGGCGCGACGGTTGCAGGAGACATTCTGGCCCGCGCTCAAGCGGCCCTGAATGCGGGCTGCGACATGGTGCTGGTATGTAATCGTCCCGATCTTGCCGACGAACTGCTGGCCCGTCTGAAGCACACGCCTTCGCCGCAATCACTGGCACGCATCCGGCGTCTGGTGCCGCGTCAGGCGGCGCCCGACTGGGACACCCTGCAAAGCCTTGCCCGTTATCAGTATGCCCGACAGCTTCAATCTGAAATCATTTCTGGCTGACCTGCCAAACCTGCCGGGGGTGTACCGGCATATCGACGAGCGGGACGAGGTGCTTTACGTAGGCAAGGCCAGTAACCTCAAGAAGCGGGTTTCGTCGTATTTTCAGAAGAACCTGGCCAGTCCGCGTATTGCGCACATGGTCGCGCGCGTGGCCAGGGTCGAAGTGACCGTCACGCGCTCGGAGGCCGAAGCGCTGCTGCTTGAGAACAATCTTATCAAGCGGCTGCAGCCTCGCTATAACATCCTGTTTCGCGATGACAAGTCGTATCCTTTCCTACACATAACCGGTCATGAAGCACCGCGCATCGCGTACTATCGGGGCGCCACCAGCGGCAAGGGACGGTACTTCGGGCCGTATCCCAACGCCTGGGCGGTCCGCGAGACCATTCAGATCCTGCAGCGGGTGTTTCGACTGCGCACTTGCGAGGACAGCGTTTATGCCAACCGGTCACGCCCCTGTCTGCTGCATCAGATCGCACGGTGTTCCGCACCGTGTGTCGACCTGATCTCCGCCGAGGATTACCAAGCCGATGTCGAACGTGCCATCCGCTTTCTTGATGGCCGTGCCAAGGAGGTTCTGGAGGACATCGAGGCGCGTATGCTGCAGGCGTCCGAAGCACTTGATTTTGAGCAGGCCGCGGTGCTGCGCGATCAGATGGGTGCATTGGCAAGGGTCTTGCAGCAACAGACCATGGAGCAGGTAGGCACTGACGATGTCGACATCATCGCTGTGGCGGCGTCAGGCGGACGCGTATGCGTCAATCTGGCCATGGTGCGTGGCGGTCGCCATTTGGGAGACCGGGCCTTCTTTCCCACGCATACAGATGGCGACGACCCGGCTGACGTGCTTGCAGCCTTTGTGGCGCAGCATTATGTGGATGGAGGCCTGCCGCCAGTACTGGTGTGCTCGCACAAGTTGCCTGACGCGAGCCTGATGACGCTGCTGGCCGAACAGACGGGGGTCAAGGCGCGCGTTCTGGTCCGCCCGCAGGGTATGCGACGCAGCTGGCTTGAACAGGCTCAACGCAATGCCGAGATGGCGCTGGCACGCATGCTGACCGAATCCTCTGCGCGGTCGGCACGCACCCTGGCTTTGGCCGAAGCGTTGAACCTGGATACCGACGAGACGGCATTGGCTGCCATGCACATCGAATGCTTCGACATCAGTCATACGGCGGGTGAGGCGACTCAAGCGTCTTGTGTCGTCTACAAGAACCACGAGATGCAGCCTTCTTTGTATCGGCGATACAACATCGCCGGTGTGAAGGCGGGTGACGATTATGCAGCCATGCGACAGGTGCTGACCCGTCGCTTCAGTCGTGTGGCCGACGGCCTGGCCGAACTTCCTTCTCTGGTCCTTATCGACGGGGGCAAGGGCCAGGTCGAGGTTGCACGCCAGGTGTTTGCCGAGTTTGGCCTGGACATCCAGATCATCGTAGGGGTCGCGAAGGGGGAGGGGCGCAAGGTGGGCCTGGAGACCCTCGTCTTTGCGGACGGACGCCCGCCCGTATCGCTGGGGCCCGAATCTGCTGCCCTGATGCTGGTCGCCCAGATCCGTGACGAGGCGCACCGCTTCGCTATAACCGGCATGCGGGCGAAACGGGCCAAGGCGCGAACCGTATCGCGGCTTGAAGAGATAGAGGGCGTGGGCGCACGTCGCAGGCAAAAACTGCTTGCGCGCTTTGGCGGGTTCTCTGGAGTGGTTGCGGCCAGTGTCGACGACTTGAGAGAAGTCGAGGGAATTTCCGACGAACTGGCCGAGCGTATCTATCAGGCATTGCGTACGTAGCGATGGTAGTATTGACCCTATGCCTTTGAACTTTCCGATCGTGTTGACGTGGCTGCGCATCGCCATGATCCCGTTGCTCGTGGCGCTGTTTTACGTGCCCCACGATTGGTTGCCCGCGACCACCCGCGACACCATTGCAGCCTTGGCCTTCATCTTCGCTGCCCTGACCGACTGGTTCGACGGCTGGCTGGCCCGCAGATGGAACCAGACATCTTCGTTCGGCGCCTTTCTTGATCCGGTCGCAGACAAGCTGATGGTGTGTGCGGCCCTTCTGTTGCTGCTGGATCTGAACCGGGTCGATGCTGTCATTGCGCTGATTATCATTGGTCGTGAAATCACCATTTCGGCGCTGCGCGAATGGATGGCCAAGATCGGTGCAAGTGGCAGCGTTGCCGTGCATTGGCTGGGCAAGTTCAAGACGGCCGCCCAGATGGTTGCCATTCCCTGCCTGCTGTACTGGCAAGAGCTTTACGGCGTTTCCAGCGTATGGGTCGGTCAGGTACTTATTATTGTGGCGGCGGTTCTTACCATCTGGTCAATGTGCTATTATCTGCAGCGCGCCGCGCCCCAGATACGCGACCGGACCGGTCGCAGCCAATAAGGTTGTAGAAGGTTTTATCATGGTTTCAACCACTGTCGATCAGCTTGACGACACGCCTGCCGTCAAGCGGCGAGACTGGAAGATTATCGGGCTGATCGGTGCGGGCCACTCGTGTTCTCATTTCTTCCAGCTCGTCTTCCCCACACTTTTTCTGCCGCTGGCTGCCGAGTTCGGCTACGACTTTGTTCAGTTGGGGCTGCTGGTTTCAGTCTTTTTTGTCATATCCGGCCTGGGCCAGGCCTCGTCTGGTTTTATTGTCGACCGGATCGGGCCTACACCCGTCCTGCGGTTTGGACTGGCATGCTTTGTGGTGTCGGGCGTATTGATCGGCCTGTCGACCAATTACGCCATGCTGCTGCTTGCCGCCGTCATCGGGGGCGCAGGCAATTCAGTGTTTCACCCGGTCGACTTCTCGATCATAAACCACCGGGTAAGCTCCCGCCGCCTGGGGCATGCGTTCAGCACGCACGGCTTTACGGGCAACCTGGGCTGGGCACTGACACCCGTCTTCATGACTACACTCATCCATCTTGGCAACTGGCGGGTGGCGGCGTTTGGCGCTGCGGGCCTGGTGGCTGCCGTATTGCTGCTGGTGTGGGTCGGTCGAGACCTGCTGGCCGGCCGCAATGAAACGTCTGCCAAGTCCGTGGCCGGCCTGGGCGAATCGTCATCCCGGCAAGCGGGCT
>Ga0079224_100016859_pt1 | contig 10277 bp, 9 predicted proteins | sample Stecom2015_FD_80414 | JGI IMG/M metagenome (GOLD analysis project Ga0079224, IMG submission 80414) | Agricultural soil microbial communities from Utah to study Nitrogen management - Steer compost 2015 | ecosystem: Environmental > Terrestrial > Soil > Agricultural land | place: USA: Utah... | reverse complement strand
TCACGACCATCCTCAAGCGCTAACCAGACCCCGCCAGCCTTTCAACCGCCCGTTCACCGCCTTTTCACCCGCTCCTTTTGTCCGCCCGTTTCATCCGCCCTTCTTGTCCGCCCCTTTTTCTCCGCGATCATGAACCGCAGGTCATGATCGCGGGGTTCAACTTGCTGAACTAGGGCGGTGTGATCCGTTGGGTCACAATGATTTCGGCAGGCGGTGCGATCGGCACCAAATCGGTCGCGTCCGTACCGAGGAATCAGATCACCACTCGCGCACCCCATCAAGATCGCCGTGATCATGATAGGAAAGCGCTTTCGGAGCGCTGATCATGACCCGCAGTTCATGATCGGCGCATTGAGGTTGGCTGCTATACGTCAGCTGCGCCGGGAGCGGGGCGACGCGAGGCGGCGCAGGGTCGCGATGTCGGCCGCGTGGCCGGCGGCGCCTTCACTAGGAGTCTCGACGATCACCGGGACGTCGGCGGTTGCCGGGTGGCGGAGCAGCTCGGCGAACGCGCGCTCGCCAATGGTCCCGGCGCCGATGTTCTCGTGACGATCCCGCAGCGAACCGCATGCGTCCTTGGAATCGTTGGCGTGCACGAGTGCCAATCGCTCTGCTCCCACCGTGCGGATGAGCGCCTCGAGGGTGTCCGCCATCCCACCCCGGCGGGCGAGGTCGTGTCCGGCTGCCCAGGCGTGGCAGGTGTCGAAGCAGACTCCGAGCCACGGGTGACCGTCCACCGCGTCCAGGTAGCGGTCAAGATCCTCTACTCGGCTGGCGAGGCCGTGACCGCCGCCCGCGCTGGGCTCCACGAGCAGCTTGGGTCCGCCGGCTGCGGCCGACTCGTCGAGGAGGGGCAGCAGCTTCCGGCGTACCTGCTTCAGGGCTGAACGCAGGTGTTCACCGGTCACCGCCGAACCGGCGTGGAAGACCACGCCCCGCGCTCCGATGTCTCGGCCGCGTCGCAGGCTATGGGCGAGCGAGGACGCGGATTGCTGCACCGTGCCGGGCGTCGGGGAACCGAGGTTGACCAAGAGTGAGGCGTGCACGAAAACCGGGATGCCTCGCTCGGCACAGGCCGCCGCGAATACCTCGTCCTGGGCCGGGTCACCCGCCGAGAGCGCCCAGGCGCGCGGATTGGTGACGAAGACCTGGACGGCCGTGGCGTCGGTCGCGGCGAGGTATGGCAGCGCCACCTTGGCGATGCCGCCAGCGGTCGGCGCGTGCGCTCCGATCGGTCGGCTTAGAAGATCGCGCAATGGATCTGGACCTGCTGCCCGTCCGGGACCTGCTCGCCCGGCTGCGGTTGCTGGTCGCGTACCTTTCCGAAGTGCATGGCGAACGGCTGCTCCTCGTGGACGACGACGGATAGCCCCATCGCCTTGAGCTGGTTCTCAGCGTCCGCGCAGCCGATGTTGCGCATGTCGGGCATCGGGATTCCGGGCGGACCGTTAGCGACCACCAGGGTGACTGTCTGACCGTTCGCGGAGGCAAGGCCCTGACCACCCGGTGGGTCCTGGTCAAGCACGTAGTCGCGTGGCTTGGTCTCGTCGTCCTTTCGGCTCACCGCGACCTCGAAGCCCGCGGCTCGCAACTGTGCTTCCGCGTCCGGCAGTTGCAGGCCGACCACAGCCGGCACATGGACTGGGAACGGTCCGCGGGCGACGAACACCTTGACCACCGTGTTGGGCGCCAGCAGTTCGCCGGCGGGCGGATCCGTACCCACGACGTAACCGACGGGCAGCGTGTCGGAGTAGCCGTCGGCCTCCTGGGCGAGCAACCGCGCTTCGGTGAGCCGAGTCTTGGCGAACTCGAGCGCTTGACCGGCGACGTCCGGCACGGCGTACCGCTCGGGACCCAGCGACAGGACGAGCGTGATGGTGCCGCCCTTGACCACGCGACCGCCGGGGCTTGGATGTTGGCTCACGACCGTGTCGATCGCCACGTCTTCCCGGTAGACCGGTGCGCCGAACTCAACGGTGAACCCGAGCCGATTGGCCTCGGCGATCGCGTTCTCTTTGGTCAGCTGCACGAGTGAGGGGGCCGTTGTGTATCGACCGAAGCCGAGCCACCAGCCACCGACCATGAGCAGTAGCCCGGCTATGACCGCGATCGCGACGAGCTGGCGGCGACCGCGCTCGGTGCCGCGGAGCTGAGTGAACCAGGCACGCCCGCGTCGCAGCACCCGACCGGCCGGCGCCGGCAGCCGATCCACCGCTCGTCGGGCCACAGCGAGCGTGCTCGTCGGCGTGCCGACGAACGGTCGCGTCGCTGGCGCGCGGCGCGGACCGCGTCGTGGTGCCGGCAGGCGCGCCCACGACGGTCGCGCGTCCGGGACTGCGGGGACGACCACGGTGGGAGCGGCGATAGGACGGGTCGGCCCGGCGAGGGCGCCGAGGTCTTCGCGGGCGGTCTGGATCTCCGCGAGCATGGCCGCGGCGTCGCGCGGACGATCCGCCGGGTCGCGGCTCGTGGCCCGAGCCACGATGTCGTCAACGAGGCGGGGTAGCCCTGGGACGATGCGGGATGGCGGCGGCACGTCCTGGTCGACGTGTTGCCACGCGACGTCGGCTGCCCGGTCACCGTCGTACGGAACCCGGCCGGTCAGCATCTCGAACAGGACGATCCCGCACGAGTACACGTCTGCCCGCGGATCTGCCCGACCGCCCGCGACGAGCTCCGGCGCGACATATTCGGCGGTTGCGAGGAGCTTCCCTCCGCTGCCGCGCTGCCCGACGTCCACGGTGTCGGCGAGGCCGAAGTCGGCCACCTTCACCACCGCGTCAACGAGGTCCCCGGAGCCGTTGGGCGGCGGCGCAACGAGAACGTTCTCCGGCTTGACGTCCCGGTGTACGAGCCCGGCACGGTGCGCGACGGCGAGCGCGGCGAGCATCTGTTCCAGCAGCGCCAACGACTCTGCTGGATCAAGGCGGCGCCGATCCTCGAGCACCTGGCGCAGCGTCCGACCCCTGACGTACTCCATCACCACGTAGGGCGCGCCCTCGTGGTTGCCTTGGTCGTAGACGGCGACGACGTTCGGGTGGCCGAGCCGCGCCACCGTCTCCGCCTCCTCGGCGAGGCGTCGGAGGAACTCCTTGTCGCCACGGTGGTCCGGATGGATGATCTTTATCGCGACGGGCCGCTCGAGCCGCTCGTCGTGCGCCTGGTACACGGTCGCCATGCCACCCTGGGCCAGGAGGCCAACCACCCGGTAGCGCCCCCCGAGGAGCGCCCCGCGCAAGGGATCGGCGACCTTCGTGTCCATCGCAGGCAGTGTAGCGGCGGGTAGCCCTAACAGCCCGGTACGACATCGGCTGTCGGGTGGACACAGACTGTTCGAGTCGACTGCGAACTCGGCCCGCCGGTTGACGGGGAGGATCTTGTGACCCTGGTCCAGCTGACGTATCTCGGCGTTCTCGCGCTGTGCCTGCTCGCGGCGCTGTGGCTGGAACCGGTCCTGCGCGTGGGTGTGCTGCGCCAGCGGCGGCGGTTAGTGCGAACCCTGGCACCGGTGCTCGCGGTCTTCGTCGCTTGGGACGTCGCCGCTGTCTCGGCAGGCCATTGGTGGTACGACGGCGACCAGATCAGCGGCCTGGTCCTGCCGGGCCGCCTGCCGGTGGAGGAAGTGATCTTCTTCGTGGTCGTGCCGCTCTGCGCCATCCACGGCTTCGAGGAGGTGCGGAAGGTCACCGGCTGGTCGGTGTCGGGGCGGGGTGGCCGGCGATGACCTACACCCTCGCCGCTGCGTTGGGAGTGCTGGCCGCGGTCGCGGTCGATCTGGTCCTGTTGCGCACTCGGGTGGTGCTCGGCCGGGTGTTCTGGGCCGCGTACCCGATCATCTTGACCTTTCAGTTGCTCTTCAACGGCATCCTGACCGGGCGCGAGGTGGTGCGCTACAACCCGGAGGCGATCCTTGGCGCCCGATTGGCGTACGCACCGGTGGAGGATCTCGCCTTCGGCTTCGCCCTCGTTCTCGTCACGCTGTCGCTGTGGGTGTGGCACGGCGACCGCACCACGATTCGTGACGCAGGAGGCACGACCGACAGACCAGTTGATGAGTGACCAGTGAATAAATGGTCAGTCCATGCGGTGCGTCGCCGCGTCGGCGAGGTCGGCCAGTACGGCACGGGCCTCCTCCGCTATAGGTGCCTCGCGCAGCGCGGCGAGCGCCACGTCGGTGAGCTGGGCGATCCGCTCCTCGGTCTGGCGGAGGGCGCCGGTCTCGATGAAGAGCGAGCGGAGCGTTTCGATGCCATCCGCATCGAGATCGGGGTTGCCGAGACACCGGCGCAGCGTCTGCTGGGTCGCCTCGTCGGCGGCCGCGAACGCGGCGGCAACGAGGTACGTGCGCTTGCCCTCGCGCAGGTCGTCGCCCGCCGGCTTGCCGGTGCGGGCCGGGTCACCGAACACCCCGAGAATGTCGTCACGGAGCTGGAAGGCCTCGCCCAGTGGCAAGCCGTACGCGGAATAGGCAGCCTGGATCTCGGGGCCGGCGTCCGCGATCGCCGCGCCGAGCAGCAGCGGGCGTTCCACCGTGTACTTGGCGGACTTGTACCGCGCCACCGTAGATGCCCGCAGCATGGATGTGTCGCCAGTGGCCTGGGTGTGGACGTCGAGATACTGGCCGGCGATCACCTCGGTCCGCATCAGGTCGAAGACCGGCCGGGCCCGCAGCATCGCCGCAACCTCCAGGCCCGACGTCAGCAGCAGCTCGTCAGACCAGGCGAGGCAAAGGTCACCGAGCAGGATCGCCGACCCGGCGCCGAATGCGTCGCCGTCACCCTCCCACCCGCGTCGCTGGTGCATGTTGGCGAACCGCTTGTGCACGGCTGGCTCTCCGCGGCGGGTGTCGGAGGCGTCCATGACGTCGTCATGGATGAGCGCACTCGCCTGGACCAACTCCAGGGCGGAGACCGCGGCGACCACTTCGTCCGAGTCGATGCCACCCGCGCCGCGGTAGCCCCAGTACGCGAATGCGGGGCGCAGGCGCTTCCCGCCCCCCATGACGAACGTCTCGATGGTGTCCACCACCGGGATCAGGACTGAGTCAATGCCGGCGAGGACCGCGCGTTGGTGGGCGAGAAACGTGGCCAGTGCGGCCGAGATCCGGTCCCGGAGGTTGGCGCGGTCAACAGGACTCACAAACTGACCGTAACCTTTCGTTGCTCTCCGTGGTTGGCCCGGCAATCACTCTTCTCAAATACAGAACTTTTTCGCGCAGGTTGGGTCGGCGTTATCTGGCGAGAGCCTGCCATTTGTCCCATCCCGTCCGAACCGCCGCCATGATGGTCCTCGCACCTGATCATGGTAATGGCGCCGGTTAGGACGCCCGCCGGTAGTAGACCCCCGCCCTGACCTCCGTCCAGTTCGGGGGCACCGGCCCGGGTACCGAACGGGTGGACCGGCGGCCGGGCCGGCCGCGTGACCGTGCCCAGCGGGCGACGTCGGCGGCTCGCTCCAGGTCCGCCAGTGGCACCTCAAGCGTGGCGGCGAGCCACCGTAGCCAGAACCCGCACGGAATCCGTTCCTCTCGCTCCCACCTGGAAATTTCATGACGGCTGACCGTTGCGACGCCCGCCGATGCGCACAGCCGCTCGGCGAGCCGCAACTGGCTGATGCCGCGCTCCATCCGTACCCGGGCCAGAAGTGCGCCGATGCTCTCCGCCCCCTCGTACCCGTACCACATCCCACGCGACTCCCCGTGTTCAAGATCAATTGGCCCCTGCGATGCACGCTCTGGCTCCTCCCTATCCCACGCGTCGGACGCTTTTCTAAAGATGTCCACCGACGTCCTCGCGGGAGAACTGAATGACCGTTCGTGCTCTCACGCCGCCCGGCGAGGAGCCGCCGGCAGCGGTGAGCTCGGAGATCCTTTGGCGGGTCGCGGTGCGCCTGTACCGCGAGCACGGGGCGGCGCAAACATCGCCGACCGACCCCCTGACCGACTCCCCGTCGACCGACCCGCCGCCAACCTGTGTCAGGTGTGGGCAGCCCTGGCCGTGCTCTGGCCGGCGCCTGGCAGAGCTGGGCATGAACGCGGCGCGGGCGTAGCGACTACAGTCTCATACGTGGCTCTCGGACTCCCGTCAACGCTGCCCGGCGGGCACCCGCCTATCCGTGACCTGCTCCGGGCCGGCCGGACATTCTCCTTCGAGTTCATGCCGCCGAAGACACCCGAGGGAGAGGTCCAGCTCTGGCGCGCGATCCGGGAGTTGGAGCCGCTGCAGCCGTCGTTCGTCTCGGTCACGTACGGCGCTGGGGGCAGCTCTCGAGACACCACCGTTGCGTCTACCGAGCGGATCGCCAGCGAGACGACACTGGTGCCGCTCGCTCACCTGACGGCGGTGAACCACTCGGTGGCGGAGTTGCGCCACATCGTGGGTCGCCTCGCGAGCGTGGGAGTGAGCAACATCCTCGCCGTGCGCGGCGACCCGCCGGGCAACCCGATGGGAGAGTGGATACCCCGGCCGGACGGCGTGATGTACGCGGCGGAGCTGGTCCGTCTCGTGCGAGACCTCGGTGACTTCTGCGTCGGCGTGGCCGCGTTTCCCTACAAGCATCCGCGCTCGCCGGACATCGAAACGGACACCCACAACTTCGTCCAGAAGTGTCGCGCTGGCGCGGACTTTGCGATCACGCAGATGTTCTTCGACGCTGATGACTACCTCCGGTTGCGCGACCGCGTCGAAGCGGCCGGGTGCGACACGCCGATCATCGCTGGTGTCATGCCCGTGACCCGGATGTCCACAATAGAGCGTTCGGAGCAGCTCTCCGGTGCGCCGTTCCCCCGCGCGCTGGCCGAGCGGTTCGAGAAGGTTGCCGACGACCCCGACGCAGTGCGGCGCCTCGGGATCGAGGAGGCAAGCCGCATGTGCGCGCGCCTGCTCGAGGAGGGCGTGCCCGGAATCCACTTCATCACCTTCAACCGGTCGACCGCGACCCGCGAGGTATGGCAGAACCTCGCGCTGGGGGCCCGGACCTGAACCCGGGTCGGGCTCCGCGTCCGAGTTGGGACGAGTACTCGGACCGCTGGGCCGCGCTTCATCTCGGCTTGGATCCGCGGCGCGCCTCGCTGTTCGTCCGCACCTGGCTGCGCCTCGGGTACGGCGCCGGGCGGATGTGTGCCATGGCCGGCCTCTCCGCCATGGCGGTCACAACCGTCGGCATCGTTCTCTCGCTCGGCGTGCCGGTCCTCGCACTCGGCGGCGGGCTCTGGTTGCTCGCCGCCGCTGGGTTGGTGGTGCTCGGCGCGATCGCCGACTCGGCCGACGGCGCCACTGCGGTCATCACGTCGCGGACTACTCGCCTGGGTGCGCTGTACGACTCGGTGGCGGACCGGATCAGCGAACTCGCGTGGCTGCTCGCGCTATGGCTCGCCGGAGTTCCGGGCATCCTCGCCGCAGTCTGCGGCGCGCTGTCGTTCCTGCACGAGTACGTGCGGGCCCGGGCCACCGCGGTGGGTCTGCCGGTCGACCGAGTGATCACGGTTGCCGAGCGACCGACGCGCGTGCTGGTGACCGTCATCGCCCTCACGGTGGGGGGCGTCGTGGCGCTCTTCAACAGCCGGCTCGCGGCCGGCGCGACGACCATCGTCGTCGCCTTCTGGGTCCTCTTCGGCGCGTTGGGTACGGCTCGCCTGCTCGCTGCCGTGCGGCCCGGCGGCTAGGCCGGGCCGATGCGCTCGGCGACGAGTTTCGCCGAGAGGGCGACGAGCGGCAGACCGCCACCGGGATGGACCGACCCGCCGACGAGGAACAGACCGTGGACCGGCGTGCGGTTCGGTGGCCGCAGCAGGCCCGCAACGCCGTGGCTGGGCGTGCCGTAAATCGCTCCGCCCGGCGAGGCTGTGCGCCGCTCCAGATCGGCCGGGGTCAGCACGTCCCGGAACAGCACCCGGTTCCGCACGTCCGCACCGCGGCTCGCGAGCACCTCCAAGATCCGGTCGGCGTACTCCTCGGCGAGCCTTGGACGATCCCAGTCCACCGCGTCCGGGCCGCGGCCATGGGGTGGTGCATTGACCAGAATCGACCATGCCCTATGTCCGGGTGGGCTCGTGGCCGGATCCTCCGGCGCGGTAACGAGGATCGCCGGATCGGGAACCGGCCGGGCCGGGCGCGCGAAGATGGCGTCAAACTCGGCCTCGTAGTCGCGCGGGAAGAACACGGTGTGATGGGGGAACCTGGGTGCGTCCGGCGCGACGGCGAGCAGCAGCCGAAAGCCGCTGAGGCTTCGCTTGACCAGCCGCCTGGCCAGCCGCGCACCGCTTCGGTGGAGCGGCAGGAGGTTTCCGTAGACCTCCGCCGCGTCGGCGTTCGCCACCACCGTCTCGGCCACCTCGAGCGTTCCGTCGGCGAGCCGGACGCCGCATGCGCGTCCGTCGCGGGTCTCGATGGATGCGACCCGCGCTCCTGTGTGGACAGTGACACCGAGGTCTCGTAGCCGGGACAGCAGGCAGTCGGCGATGCGTGAGAGTCCACCCGGGACATACCAGCCGCCGAAGCGCAATTCCGCGTACGGGATCGCGACCAGCGCGGCCGGCGCCCGTCGCGGGTCCGAGCCGACGTACGTGGCGTACCGATCGAGGAGCATCCGCAGCCGCGGATCGTGAAGGTACGAGCGGCCGAGCGCATGCAGGCTGCGCCCTGGAGCCACCGCCGCGACATCGCCGATACGCCAGGCGAGCCGCAGCACCCGGAGCCATGTGTCCACATCGGCTGTCAGCACGTGACGCCAGGAGGTGTTCCAGACGCGCTCCGCGCGCCGCCACAGACGATCCCAGTCCGCTGCCGCTCGCGGGCCGAGGGCAGCCGCGATCCGGCGGCGAAACTCGTGATGATCCGCGCAAGAGTCCACCTGGCTGCCGTCGGGAAAGACATGGCGGACGATGGGATCCAGCGGGACGAGGTCCGCCTCGCTCAGGCCGCCGCCGATGTCCGCAAAGAGCTCGGTCAGGACCTGCGGCAGGGTGAGCAGGGACGGCCCGGTGTCGAACCGGAAGGCGCCATGCGGGCTCGCCCTCTCCCAGCGACCGAGCTTGCCGCCAACCTCCGTGGCCTGCTCGAAGACGGTGACCTGGTGGCCGGCGGCGGCCAGCCGTCCGGCCACGGCGAGCCCTCCGAAACCCGCGCCGACAACGATGATCCGGCTCACCCGTGCCGCTCCGTCATGGCGTCACCGGGCGTCCCTTCCACGTCAATTGCCCGTGCCGGTGCCGTCGGTGCGAAGCGATCAGCAACCACATCAGGACGGTGATCGAGGCTGGGTGAGCCAGGGCATCTGGCCAGACCCGGCCGCCAGTGGCGCGACCGGTGACGAGTCGCCCCATCACTCCCAGGAGGTACGCGGCAAGCCCCGCACCCGCCCAACTCCACGCGCCAACAGCCGCCGCCGAAATGGCCACAATCGGTGGCGCGACATACAGGGCGGCCAACGCCACGCACGCCGCGACCGTCGCCGGCACCGACGGAAACGCCGCCCACAGCGACTTGGTGTAGCCGGCTACGACCTCTTGCCACGAGTCGTACATCCGCGCCGTGGCGATGGTGGACCCGTCCGCGATGGTGATTCGGCCGCCGGCGCGCTTCACTGCCCGGGCGAGCTCGACGTCCTCGAGCACCCGGTCCCGGACCGATGCGTGCCCGCCGGCGCGCTCGTACGCCTCCCTCCGGACGGCGAGGAACTGCCCGCCCGCGGCGGAGAGAATTGGCCGGCGTGAGCGCTCCATCGCCCGCAGCGGCAGGAATGTGAGCCAGCACCACTGCAGCAACGGCTGGACCAGCCGCCCGGCGCCGACCACGCGGGGATACGGGCTGACGAGATCAAAGTCCCGCAGCAGCGATACCGCCTGAGCCACCGCGGTCGGAGCCAGGACGACGTCGGCATCCACGAAGACGAGCGTGGATCCCCTTGCCGCGGCGGCCAGTTGGGCGCAGGCGTAGGGCTTGCCGAGCCAACCGGCCGGTGGGCCGTCGCCGTGCAGCAGCCGTACTCGCGGGTCACCGGCCGTCAGCCGCCACACCAGCTTCGCCGTGTCGTCTGTCGAGCAGTCGTCAAGGACGATGATCTCCAGGTCGGCGACGCCGCGCTGGCCGAGCAATGCCTCGATACAGGGTTGTAGCCGGTGTTGCTCATCGCGCATCGGCACGAGGACTGAGACCGGACCGGTCACTGTGGAGTGTGCCGGGTCGGGCCGGCGCAGCAGCAGCACGTTGAACAAGGTATGCAGCGTCAAAGCTGCCACGGGTACCGCGGCCAGGAGTGGAGTCCAGCTCACGCTCGCT
>Ga0079224_100016858_pt1 | contig 10277 bp, 6 predicted proteins | sample Stecom2015_FD_80414 | JGI IMG/M metagenome (GOLD analysis project Ga0079224, IMG submission 80414) | Agricultural soil microbial communities from Utah to study Nitrogen management - Steer compost 2015 | ecosystem: Environmental > Terrestrial > Soil > Agricultural land | place: USA: Utah... | reverse complement strand
CCACATGATATCGAGCGGGCTTACAGTATCTCCGAAGTCTCGGATTTTATCGTCAAACCGCTCACCAAAGAGAAACTTTTCAATATCCTGTATAATTTCTAAAGCGACCCTCCGGTATGGGTTCTTTATTCTATTTTAAGGATGAGTCTCTAAGGATTTCCAGGTGATGTTCAAAATGGCCGGCGATAATAAAAAGCAACGCCCTTGCACTGGTTGCGAAACCGTTGACTGTTCCTATCCGGGCACTGGCTTCTTCATTCAGATTTTTGATAAAGTAGGACAGAGACCGCCGGGTCAGTTCAAAGTCCTCCAAAAAATCCGGAAGCGGGACGCTGTTGAAGTCGGTAGCGATGACATAGTCGTCCTGATCAAAACCCGGCAATTCCTGGCTTTCATTCCGGGCGATGCATAAAGCCCTGAAATACATTATTTTTTCCGTATCATTGATATGCCCCAGGAGCTGCTTGTATGTCCATTTGCCGGGTTTGTAAGGCAGGACCGTTTTTTCTTCGGGAATTTGTTTGAAGAAAAACCTCAGGTCATTCACTTGCGCTGCCAACAGTGCTGCCACGTCTTCTCCCTTTACTTTCGAGACGTAATTTTCATAATAAGGGCCATATTCATTATCTTCCGGAAACTTTATCATAATTCAAATATAAAAAACGGATCCTTTTTTCTAAAGGCTTTGCCGGGTAAAAGCAAAGGTTTGGAATACCCTCACGTTAAAGCCTGATCACCTTGCCGCATATCTACCTATAACTAAATATTGCATGGACCGAAGAAATTTTATTCAACGCTTCAGCCTCGGAACCGGTGCATTGGCCACGGGTTCTTTTCATACAATACACCAAAGCTTTAAAGGACAGGTGGATGCCGATCCCGACAACCCTCGTATTTCCGCGGATTTGGTGATAGCGGGAGGAGGTCTGGGCGGCTGTGCGGCGGCTTTTTCGGCCTTAAGAAACGGTTTGTCCGTGGTGCTCACCGAAGAAACGGATTGGGTCGGCGGGCAGCTTACATCCCAGGGCGTTCCGCCGGATGAACACCTCTGGATCGAAACACACGGGTCCACACAATTGTACAGGGACTTCCGCAACGCGATCAGGGACTATTACAGAAAAAACTATCCCCTGCGGGACGAGGCAAGGGCAAAGGAATTTCTTAATCCCGGCGACGGAACAGTTTCAAGACTATGCCACGAACCCAGGGTGGCCCTGGCTGTTTTGCTGGACATGATGGCGCCATACAGGAGCTCCCGCAAGCTCCTGTTGCTTCTTCAGCACAAAATCGTCCACGCAGAGGTTCAGGGGAATAAAGTGATGAGCCTGGTTGCCAAAAACCTTTTGACAAACCAAAGTACGCGTTTAACGGCGCCGTATTTTGTGGATGCTACGGAACTTGGCGACTTGTTGCCCCTGACTGGCACTGAATACGTGACTGGCACCGAATCCAAAGCGCAAACCAATGAACTTCACGCGCCGGAAAAAGCAAACCCGGTAAACAATCAGGCTTTTACGGTTTGCTTTGCCATGGATTATCTTCCGGGGGAAGATCATACCATAGAGAAACCCGGCGATTATGACTTTTGGAAAAATTTCACCCCCAAAATGAATCCGCCATGGTCTGGTCCGCTGCTCGATTTAATGTATTCAAATCCACGTACGCTGGAACCTAAGGTACTGGGGTTTAATCCTGAAGGCAAACCTACCGGTGACGCCTTGAATCTATGGAATTACAGGAGAATCATTAATAAGCAGAATTTTGAACAGGGTTTTTATAGGAGTGACATCACCCTTATAAACTGGCCACAAAACGACTATCTCCTTGGCGACATCGTAGAGGCAAGTGAGGCTGAGTTTAAACGGCACGTTGAAAACGGTAAGCAACTGAGCCTTTCCCTGCTATATTGGTTACAGACGGAGGCACCCGGGCGGCCGGAAGGAAGGGGCTGGCCGGGACTGCGGTTGAGGGAGGATGTTATGGGCACGGCGGATGGGCTTGCAAAATATCCGTATGTGCGTGAATCCCGCAGGATCAAAGCGCTTTTTACCGTCCTTGAGGAGCATGTGGGGGCGGATAACCGGGCAATGGTCGCGGAGGGAAAAACGGGGATGTCCGCCGCGGATTTCTACGACACGGTAGGTACAGGCTATTACCATATTGACTTGCACCCGAGCAGTGATGGCGACAATTACATCGATTTTAAATCACTGCCGTTTCAGATACCCTTAGGAGCCCTGCTTCCCGTCCGCATGGACAACCTGCTGCCGGCAAACAAGAATATCGGCACCACACACCTGAGCAATGGCTGTTACCGGCTCCATCCGGTGGAATGGAGCATCGGTGAGGCGGTGGGGATGTTGGTGAGTTTCGTCACGCGCGGGGAACTGCTGCCAAGGGAAGTCAGGCAAAACCCGGGTCACCTGACAGATTTTCAAAGTTTCATCCGGTCCCAGGGTATTGACACCCATTGGCCTGAAGGTTAAATTCCCCTGTAGTTTTCGTAAGGAGAATGAAAGCGCGGAACGCCGGTTTTTTTACGAAACCTTTGTTAGAGGAAAATTATTACTATATTGCTATTCCAATGAAGTAGTGTTTACAAGTTATTGAAAGCTTCCAAAATTTCCGTGAGTTGATCTATACCCCCAACAAAAACAAAATAAAAGGTCGGGGAATCGGGGCGCTTTTGGAGATATGGATTTCTGCCGAGGATGCTTTCACAACTTCTTTATAAAAGACATATTATTTTAATAGTTATATCACACTTTTATTTTACTATCGATGGCCGTTGTTGATTCCGGATTGAAAAGCCCCCGTTTAATTTCCCTGGATGTCTATCGGGGATTAACCATGTTTCTTTTGATCGCTGAAGGGGCGCTGGTGTACAGGGCATTAAACGAAATGTTTCCGGAGGGGACGGCAGGCAGTCTTGTGGTGACGCAGTTTTTGCATCATCCCTGGAACGGCCTTCGCTTTTGGGATCTGATCCAGCCTTTTTTCATGTTTATCGTGGGGGTAGCCATGCCGTTTTCCCTGTACAAAAGACTCTCCAGAGATGGCAGTTGGTCCAGCGTAAACAGACATATCGTTCAAAGGTGCTTTTTGCTGTTTCTTTTTGGGGTGGGCTTGCATTGCTGGTACAGCAAGGAACTGGTATGGGAGCTGTGGAACGTGCTCACCCAGCTCTCCTTTACCATTTTGTTTACTTATTTAATTATTAACCTGCCACTCAGGACCCAGTTGCTGATTTCCGTGGGTTTGCTGTTGTTGACTGAAATCCTGTACCGCTTGTATGATCCTGAAAATCCGTTTGTAAAGGGTGAAAACTTTGGGTCATGGATGGATATGGTACTTATGGGTAAGATAAACAACGGGGGATGGGTAGCCATCAATTGCATACCGACCGCGGTGCATACCGTTTGGGGGGCGATGTGCGGCAAGATACTGATGACGGACAAGAGCTGGGGAGAAAAGATTAAAATATTCGTGACCGCCGGCCTCATTTCCCTGGTCATTGGCTATGGCCTTGATTGGCTCAACATTACGCCCATCATCAAGAGAATTTCCACGACCTCCTTTGTGTTGGCCTCAGGAGGTTGGGCTCTGCTTGCCCTGGCTTTCTTTTACTGGCTGGTGGATGTAAAACAGGTACATTCATGGACCAAATTTTTTATTATCGTGGGGATGAACTCGATCTTTATTTATTTGTTTGCCGGGCTGCTTGGCCGATGGCTGGTTGATTTTGTAGCGATATTCAGCTTTGGGTTCCTGGCACCTCTTGGTTTTTCAGACCTTACCTTATCCCTGATCAACGCCTTGATCGTGCTTGCCATCATGTGGTACCTGTGCTATTTCCTCTACAAAAAGAAGATATTCTTTAAGGTTTAGTTATTCACCCGTTCCTTTCTGAGGTCGTCGAAGCCACCCGCTTCCATCTGGCTAACATATTTGACTCACCGGAGTCATTACTGTACAGCGATCCGGAGAGTTAAGTTGCCAATTTTTCTAACCGTGACCCTCGACTGTCGGGCCGTGGGCTGTATTCATTACGCTTTTCCCGATAGGGGAACTAACGTCCTTTGTTTACCTTCCTGGAACCGGCCAGGAAATGGAATTCTTGTTTGGTCAGGAAAATACAAAAAACTATTTAAAAAAATCAAACATGTATTTGAAATGCCAAAATTATTTCCATTATTGAAACGAAAAGAAACTTTAATAGTTGTGTTATATTATTTCAGATTAATCCTTAGTTATGAAAAACATGCTAGCTTTTGCAAAAGCTTTCCTGCTTTTGCTTTCCGCAGTTTCATTTGTGCTGAATGCACATGGACAGGACGTCTTGGTCTCCGGCAAAGTTTCTTCCAATGATGGAGTTCCCTTACCCGGTGTCACGGTTTTAGTAAAAGGAACTACTATAGGGACCGTTACAGATTTCGACGGGGATTATTCCCTGGGCGTAGGGGATGAGGATGCAACCCTTGTATTTTCATTTATCGGCTACACCTCCCAGGAAGTTCCGGTGAATGGAAGAAGTATAATTAACCTTGAAATGACTGAGGATGTGCAGAGTCTGGAAGAGGTGGTGATCGTAGGATACAATGCCAAGAAACAATCCGAATTATCGAGTTCCGTGTCGGTCATATCCGGGGAGGATATCAGGGACGTTACCTCCAACAGCCTGCCTAATCTGCTGCAGGGAAAGGCGGCAGGGGTGGTGGTATCCAATTCTTCAGGAAATCCCACTTCAGAGGCCAATATTGTGATACGCGGATCAAGTTCTATTTCGGCAGGATCCTCCCCCCTGTATGTGGTGGACGGCATTATCGGTGGCACGGCCAATCCCAATGATATAGAATCGGTTACGATCCTTAAAGATGCGGCTGCCACAGGTTTATATGGATCCAGGGCGGCAAACGGAGTTATTATAATTACCACCAACTCGGGGAAATCTGGCAAAACCAGGGTAAATGTCAGTTCAACGGTCGGTTTTAACAGGGCCACCACCGGAAATTTTGAAGTGATGGACGCACAGCAGCTTTATGACTACCAGAAAACATTTTGGGATCCCGCTACCTGGGAAAGAGACCGCCCGGCCAGCCTGCTTTCCCAAAACACGAATTGGCAGGAACTGGCTTACCGGACCGGAATTACCCAAAACCATGTTTTGTCAATTTCGGGAGGATCTGACAAAACCCAGTTTTACGTATCGGGAAATTATTACAAAGAAGAGGGTACGGTTAGACATACCGGTAACGAGGTGATCAATATACGGACAAACCTGACCCACAACATCAATGAAAAACTCAGGCTAAGCGTAAGGCTGAACGCCCAGACCAGCAGGGGAGAGGACGAGGCTTCTGGGAACTACGGGGCCATCAGTGCGGCAATCAGAAACATCCCCTGGGATAATCCATATAATCCGGATGGATCCATTAAAATCGGCACTGAGCCCGGGTGGATAGGCCGGGAAGCGGATAATTTTCTTCATGGCTGGCAATACAATTTTGACCGCAACAGAGAGGAGGTCATGACCGGGGATATCAATTTGGAATATTACATATTGCCCAACCTGACCTTTTCGACCTACAACCGGGCCAGCTATTCCCATGAAAAAGCCGAACTGTATTATGATGTTCGTGCAAAAGCGGGAAAAGGTACAGGGGAGTTAACCAACAACATATATTACTCCAGGAATTTGATTACCTCCAACAGGTTGAATTATGACAAGAGTTTTGGCAAACATGGCCTAAGCGCAATCCTGGTTGGAGAGGCAGAAAAGAATTTCCGGGATGAAAATACGCTTTTTGGAAAAAATCTGGCGCCCGGCTTACATGTGATGGATGCGGCAGCCAATATTATCGCCTCAGGCAGCCCGGGCAATACTTCTGAAAACGTTTTCTCGAAAGGGCTGGTACAGGTGGATTACAATTATGACAACCGGTATTTTGCTATCGGCTCCTATATCCTTGAATCGTCCTCAAGGTTTGGGGCCAACAACCGGTCCGCGAATTTTTATACCTTAGGCAGTTCCTGGATATTGAGCAACGAAGGGTTTATGAAAGACCAGGAGCTGTTTGATATGTTGAAAATCAGGGCCAGCTACGGCTCTACGGGCAATGCCAGTATCGGCGACTACCAGTCATTGGGCCTGTACAGTTTTGGGAGACAGTATGCGGGAAACCCCGCTTCCTACCCGTATCAGTTGGCCAACCCGTTTTTGACCTGGGAGAAGGTTAAGACCCTGGATATCGGTCTGGATATAAGTATCATCAGCAGAATTTCCCTTAATCTGGACTGGTATGACAAGACTTCCAAGGGGCTGTTGCTGGATGTTCCCCTGCCCTATACCAGTGGCTATTCCTCTATTACAAAAAACATAGGATCGGTGGGGAACAGGGGCGTTGAAATCAACCTGAATACCATAAATTTTAACAAACAGGATTTCAGATGGGAGACCAATTTCAATATATCCTTCAACAACAACAAAGTACTTGCCCTTAATGAAGGCAAAGCCATTACCGTGGACAACGGGGGTGCTGACCAGCGGATCAGTGTGGGCAGGGACATCTATAGCTGGTATATGCGAAAATGGGCTGGAGTGGATCCCCAGAATGGTGATCCCTTGTGGGAAGTAGTAAATACCGAGGCAAATGGGGATGAAGTGGTAAGTCTTACCAATGTTTATGACGAGGCCACCCTGCAGTTTGTCGGGACAGCTTCTCCTGATTTCACCGGAGGTATTAATAACACCATTACTTATAAAAGATTTTCCCTCAATGCCTTTATCAACTTCGTGAGTGGCAACCTTGTTTACAATTCCATGTACGGGGGTTCTGACGGTGCATATCAAACCTATAATGAAAGGGTACTGAAAAGCGGGGAGAGTAGATGGACCAATCCCGGAGATATAGCCACCCATCCGAAATCAGTCTTTGGGGGTAACCTCTTATCCAACAAGCCCTCCTCCAGGTACCTGGAAGATGGCAGTTATATCCGTTTAAGAAATATCACCCTGGGTTATGATCTACCTGAAAGATTTTTGAATAAAATCCAAATTGACAACGCACGGATTTTTATCAGCGGTGATAACCTGTGGACAGGTACAAAATTCTCCGGAATGGATCCGGAAGTGCCCTTAAGTCCCGGTGGAGGCGATATTGGTGATACCGGAAGTGCCTATAAATATCCCATCAGTAGGAAAATATTGTTTGGTCTTAACATTGGCTTTTAAATTTCCATAAAATGAAATATATCAAAATTAAATCTATAGCAATTTTAGTAGGTCTATTGGGGATTAATGCCTGCCAAATGGATTTGGAGCCCTATGACAGCAAGTCAGATGCTACGGCCTTAACGACACCGGCTGATCTCCAAATGGCCACTTACGGATCCTACTCCGGTCTGAAAACGCTGCAATACCAAAGAGAGCTTTTCTGGTTGATGATATACCCCAGCGATAATGTTGCCTTAAGTGGAACAACCAGCAATTCGCTCTACAATGCCTATACTTACACCCATTTTCCCGGGATGGCCAATACCACCGGATTTTGGAGAGATGCTTATAAAGCTATTTACTCGGCTAACCGGATCATAGAAGAAATAGCGGATGGGGAATCCCCTGAATTGGATCAGCTAAAGGGGGAAAATTTATTCCTCAGGTCCCTGTCTCATTTTTTTCTGGTCAGGCTTTTCGGACGACCCTATACCCAGGGAGATGGCAATAATCCAGGCATCCCAATTAAAAACAACACGCTGACGGAAGAATATCCCGCCAGAAGTTCCGTGAAGGAAGTGTATGATTTTATGATTGCTGACCTGGTTAAAGCCGCTGACTTGATGACGGAAGAAAAAAGTGCCTCCTATGCGACGAAAGAGGCCGCTTTTGCACTTTTATCACGCATTTATTTGTATATGGATGACAATGAAAACGCCATCCTGTATGCCAATAAGGTCATTGATTCGGACCGTTTCCAGTTGGTGGATACGGAAACCTTTAAAACCTATTTTATCCCTGTCCCTGAAAACAATCCGGAGACAATTTTTGCTATCCGCAATATCATTGCCGATGATATGGCAAAGTCCGCCATTGGTAACCAGTTTTATAACGACCCTGTCACCCAGGCCACCGGGTATGGGGAAAGTTATGTGTCCATGGAACTGATTAAATTAATGAACCAGTATCCCGAAGACGCAAGGCATAGTTTTGTGGAAATTCAACTGGAGGCAAACGGAGACACCTTAAAACGTGGGAATGTTCCAAAATTCTTTATGAACAAGTTCAACTGGCAGGATGGGGTTGCCAATTTAAGTTCGCCGGTAATACTACGCCTGGCCGAAATGTACCTGAACAGGGCAGAGGCAAACGCAAAACTCGGCAACATGCAACTGGCCATTGATGATGTAAACCTGATCCGGCAGCGTGCCGGCTTATCCGGGGATGCCCTGTATTCTGTGGACGACTTGAAGTGGCATGAATCTGTATTGGATGTGGTGCTGGAGGAACGCCGTCTTGAATTCTTCTTTGAAGGCCACCGGGTGTACGACCTGTTCAGGAATAACCTGCCCATGACCCGTCGGTATATTGGATTCCACGGCACGGACCATTTCAATTTTTCGGTGCCTCCGGAGGATGATCGTGTGGTGTTTTTTATCCCCGAATATGAAATAATCAATAACCCAAATTTGGTGCAAAACCCTTAATTTAAGAGATGAAACAAATGGCCTTTCAAATGGAGGAAACATAATGAAAAACAAACTAACCTTCAATCATAGCAACCTGCCCTTGCTAATTCTTTTAGGGCTGATGCAATTCTGCAACCCTCGGAGCCCTGATTCGGGGGGAAATACCTCTGAACAGGAATTTTACACCATGGAAGATTTCGGATCGCTTCAGAAATATGATGTTCATATGCATCTCAGGAAAGATTTTGACACCCTGTTCATTGAGCAGGCAAGGGAAGACAACTTTGGTTTTATCAATGTGAGTGTGTATTCCAGTACCGGAACACCTCCGGAACAACAGGAGGATTTTTCCCTGAAACTGTTGGAGGAATTTCCGGGGACCGTTGCCTACGGCACTGCTTTTTCCCTTGAAAACTTCAATGGGGATCAATGGCAAGAGCAAACCATTGCTTATTTGGACAGTTCGTTTTCTAGAGGAGCCATCGCGGTAAAGGTCTGGAAAAACATCGGAATGGAACTGCGGGATGAGTCTGGAGATCTGGTGATGATTGATGATCTCCGTTTTGATCCGATCCTGGATTTTATCGCCGGTCAGGGCATTACCCTTATCGGGCATATTGGAGAGCCGAAGAACACCTGGCTTCCCCTGGATGAAATGACCGTGAAGGGGGACAGGGATTATTTTAGCAGCTATCCACAGTACCATATGTATAACTTGCCTGAATATCCTTCCTACGAAGAACAAGTAGCGGCCAGGGACCGCATGCTGGAGAAGCATCCCGATCTGCGTTTTGTAGGGGCCCACCTGGGGAGCCTAGAATGGAGCGTGGAAGAACTTGGCAAAAGGCTGGACAGGTTTCCCAATATGGCGGTGGATATGGCCGAACGCATATCCCATCTTCAGCATCAGGCGGTGACTGACTGGCAGCGGGTCTATGATTTTTTTATCAAATACCAGGACAGGCTAATATACGGTACAGACCTGCGGACAAGTGCCTCGGACATAGTGGCAAAAGAGCTGACCGATCCAGAGCATATTAAAGATCATGCCCATGAGGTCTGGCTCCGCCATTGGAAATTCTTTACCTCGGATGAATCCATGGAGGTACCCAAAGTGACCGGCACTTTTAAAGGTTTGAAGCTGCCCAGGGAGGTAGTGGATAAAATTTACCAAAAAAATGCGGAAAAGTGGTTTCCGTTGATTACCGATTATATTAAACACTAAATTATGAACAATTATTTTGACCGTAGGAATTTCCTGAAGCTGTCCGGCGTAGCCATGGGCGGTATGGCATTATCTTCAGTAATCTCTCCCATGGACGCCCTGGCAAAGAAGCCGGGAAAAAAACAGACAATTAGGCTTGGATTCATTGGCATTGGAGGAAGGGGATCTTATCATCTGGATACGGCTTTGGGAATTGCCAGCGTGGAAGTACCGGCTATTTGCGACACGGACACCAGGAATTTATATCAGGCGAAAAGATGGATAGAGGAAGCCGGCCAGCCCAGCCCCACCCTCTATGACCGGGGGCCCAATGATTTCGTACGCCTGTGTGAGGAGGAGGACCTGGACGCTGTGGTCTGCTCGACCCCTT
>Ga0079224_100016857_pt1 | contig 10278 bp, 6 predicted proteins | sample Stecom2015_FD_80414 | JGI IMG/M metagenome (GOLD analysis project Ga0079224, IMG submission 80414) | Agricultural soil microbial communities from Utah to study Nitrogen management - Steer compost 2015 | ecosystem: Environmental > Terrestrial > Soil > Agricultural land | place: USA: Utah... | reverse complement strand
CGGCGTGCGGGCGAGCGCCCGCCCCTCGGTCGGAGCCTCCAGCATCTCGAGGCCGCCGTCGGTGCGCCCGCCGCGCCGTGCGCGCGCCTCCTCCTCGGCCCGCGCCCGCGCCAGGGCCGCCGCCGCCCGCGCCGCGTGCCGGCGCTCGCGGCCGGACAGGACCCGCACGTCGGCCACCGCCACGGTGGTGCGCAGCGCGCCGACCTGCACCGTCACCCGGCCGTCCTGCGGCGGCGCGGCCACCTCGCCGCGCGCGCGCAGCGGCAGGACCCGCACCTGCACGCCCGGCCGCAGCGCGGCCGCCTCCGGCGGCGGATCCGCCGCGCCGGGATCGAACCGCGCCGGCGCGTGCGCCGCGATGCGCGCCGCCATCCCGTCGACCTCGGCCGACAGCCAGCCGACCTCCTCGGCCGCGTCCGCCGCCGCCTGCCGCCGGCGCTTGCGCACCGCGCTGCGCAGCTCGTCGAGCTCGCGCCGCGCCTCGCGCAGAGCGGCCACCGCCTCGTCGTGGCTCGCCTGGCGGGCGCGGCGCTCGCGCTCGGCCGCGTTGCGCCGGGCGGTCTCCGCCTCGGCGCGCGCCCGCTCCGCCGCGGCGCGCGCCCGCGCCAGCTCGGCCCGCTCCTCCGCCACCCGCTCGCGCTCGTCGGCCAGCGAGCGCAGGAGCTCCTCGACCCCGGCCCGCCGGTCGCCCAGCAGCTCCTCGGCGCGCGCGACCACGCTGGGCTCGAGCGAGAGCCGCCGCGCCAGGGTCAGCGCGCCGGACGAGCCGGGCGCGCCCAGGTGGAGCTGGAAGGTCGGCGCCATCCGCTCGAGGTCGAAGCCGACCGACGCGTTGACGAAGCGCGCATCGCCGGCCGCCAGCACCTTGAGCCGCTCGTAGTGGGTGGTGACCAGCACCCAGGCGCCGCGCGCGACCAGCGCCTCGAGCACCGACTGGGCCAGCGCCGCTCCCTGCTCCGGCTCGGTGCCGACCGCCAGCTCGTCGAACAGGACCAGGGTGCCGGCGCCGGCGCAGCGCAGGATCTCCTGCACGCGCAGCAGGTGACCGCTGAAGGTGGACAGGTCCTTCTCGAGGCTCTGGGCGTCGCCGATGTCGCTCGCCACCCGCTCGATCCAGGGCAGCGCGCTGCCGGCGGCCGCCGCCACGTGCAGGCCGGCGCGCGCCATCAGCGCCGCCAGCCCGGCGGTCTTGAGCGCGACGGTCTTGCCGCCGGCGTTGGGGCCGGACACGACCAGCGCGCCGCCGCGCGCCAGGTGCAGGTCGTTCGGCACGCAGGAGCGGCCGCCCAGCTCCATGAGCGGGTGGCGCGCGCGCCGGAGCTCGATGGCGCCCGCCTCGGCGTCGAGCGCCGGCGGCTCGGCGGCCAGCGCGTCGGCCTGAGCGGCGGCGGCGGCGATCAGGTCGAGCCCGGCCGCCTGGTCGACCGCGTCGCGCAGCGGCCCGGCGTCCTCCGCCACGTAGCTCGAGAGCTGGGCCAGGATGCGCCGCTCCTCGTCGGCCACCGCGGCGTCGGCCAGCACGAGCTGGTTGCCGAGCTCGACCAGCGCCTCCGGCTCGAGGAACACGGTCTGCCCGCTCTGCGACGCGCCGTGCACGATGCCGCGCACCCGCCAGCGCGCGTCCACCTTGATCGGCAGCACGCAGCGGTCCTCGCGCTGGGTGTAGTAGCGGTCCTGCAGCGCGTCGCCCAGCTCCTCGACCATCTCGCGGGCGCGGCGGTCGAGATCGGCGCGCGCCCGCGCCGCCTGCCGGCGCAGCGCGCCGAGCTGATCCGAGGCGTGGTCGACCAGCCGGCCGGCGCCGTCGAACGAATCGAGGATCGGGTGGAAGACGTGGCCGAGGTCCGGGATGCGCGCCGCCCGCTCCGCCAGGCGCGGGGCCCGCTCGCGCTCCTGGTGCAGGTGGCGGCGCAGCCGGTCGCAGCCGCGCGCCGCCCGCGCCACCGCCACCAGCTCCTCCGGCTCGAGCCGCGAGCCCTTCTCGGCCCGGGCGGTCGGCTCGCGCACGTCGCCGATGCCGCCAAGCGGCAGCCCGGCGCCGGCCAGCGCCAGCGCGCGCGCCTCGGCCACCTCCTCCATGCGGGCGCGGGCGGTCTCCAGATCCGGCGCGAACTCGAGCCGGCGCGCGCGCTCCGCCCCCGGCCCGGTGCGGCAGCGAGCCGCCAGGTCGGCCAGGATCCCGTCCCAGCCGAGCTGGGTGAGGGTGTCGGCGTCGGCCACCGGGGCCGTCTTGTCGAGCTCGGACATCGGCGAGCCGAGATCGATAGCACCGAACCGGCCGCGCGGGTAGCCGGTCGCCGGCGGCGCCTAGCGGGGCGGCTTGACCTCGGCCAGGGACGGCACCACCCGGTTGCGGCCCGCCCGCTTGGCCTCGTACAGCCGCTCGTCGGCCCGCCGGATCAGCGCCTCCGAGGTGAGGCTCGGCTCGTCCTGCATGGTGGTCACGCCGAGGCTGATGGTGACCGGAAGCTGCAGGCCGCCGGTGGCGAACGGCCGCCGCGCGATCATCTGCCGGACGTTCTCGGCGAAGCGGACCCCGCCCTCGAGCCGGGTGATGGTGAGGATGGCGCCGAATTCCTCGCCGCCGTAGCGGGCGAACAGATCCTCGCGGCGGATGCGCGGCCGGATGCGCTCGGCGAGCTGCTTGAGGACCGCGTCGCCCACCACGTGGCCGTGCTCGTCGTTGATCGCCTTGAAGTGGTCGATGTCGAACATGACCAGCGTGAGCGGGTTCTTGTGCCGGTGGGCGGAGGCCAGCTCGCGGTCGAGGAAGTCGAGGAAGTAGCGCTTGTTGTGGATCCCGGTCAGGCCGTCGAGCACCGAGAGCTGGTAGACCTCCTGGTGGTAGAGGGTCTCGATGTGGCCGCCGGACAGGAACTTGAAGACCACGTCGCCGAAGCGGATCTGATCGCCGTTCTTGAGGGTGAGCTCCTCGACCGGGCGCTCGTTGACCAGGGTGCCGTTGGTCGAGCCGAGGTCGATCACTCGCCAGGGGCCGCGGCCGTCCCGCTCGAGGGCGGCGTGCTGGCGAGACACCGAATCTCGCTCGAGGGGAATCGCCGCGTCCGGGTCGCGGCCGACCGAGTAGCGCTCCGCCTCGAGCTCGATGCGGCGCCCGATCTCCATGTCCGGCGGGTGGATGAGGACGAGGTAGGACTCGCGCGTCTCGGCGGCCTTGCCGGCGGCGCCGACGATCGGCTCGTCGAGCACGACGGTGCCGCTCCGCCCCTTCCTGCCGCGTCGACGTTCCTGCGCCACTCGGTGGTCTCCGGTAGGCCGGACTATATCACCCGGCCCCGGGCTGCCCGCGGCGAGCGCGCAGCCAGCCCAGGACCGCCTCGTAGAGCGGCGCCGGCGAGCCGGCACCGCGGGCGGCGGCCAGCTCCGGCAGGCGGTCGAGCTCGCCCATCCAGACCACCCGGCCGGCGTCCATCATGCAGACGTGACTGGCCCACAGCTCGAGCCGGTCGAGGATGTGCGTGGCGTAGAGGATGGTCACGCCGCGCCGGCTGCTCTCCTCGTGGAGGAAGTCGAGCAGGTCCTGGCGCGCGACCAGGTCGAGATCGGTCGTGACCTCGTCGAGCAGCAGCACCTGCCTGGGCCGGGCGAGGCCGAGCATGAGCTGCACGCGCCGCCGCTGGCCGTCGGACACCCGGTGCATGTGCCACTCGAGGTCGACCCCGAGCAGCGCGATCAGCCGCTCGAGGCGCTCGCGATCGACGCCGACCAGGCCGGCGACCACGTCCGCCACCCGCAGGTCGACCGCGAACGGGAAGTTGCCGCCCAGGTACTCGACCTCGCCGGTCAGGTCGGTGTCGTGAAACGCCGGGCGGCCGAGCACCCGCACGACCTCCTCGGCCACCATGTGCTTGCCGCCGACCACCCGCAGGAGGGTGGTCTTGCCGGCGCCGTTGGCGCCGACCACCAGGCAGCGGGAGCCGCGCGCGACCTCGAGGGAGGCGCCGTCGAGCACCAGCGGCAGGTCGGCGCGATACCGGAACTGGAGGTCGCGGACGGAGACGGTCACGGAGCCGGAGGCGGGCGGCACGGGGGCAGTTGTAAGCCAAGGAGCTGCCGGCTGTCAGCCGGTAGCCGATCGCCGATACGGCTACAGGCCGAACCAGCAGGTGAGCTTGGCCAGGATCACGTGCTCGCCCGCCTCGTCGGCCAGCGCCGACAGGTCCTCGCCGGGGAGGAAGCGGCCGTCCCTCGCCGCGCTGGTGCGGCCGTGGCTCCAGACCAGGAACAGGGTCGAGCCGGGGCGGTACTCCCAGCGCAGGACCAGGTTCGAGCGCAGCTCGCGCAGGTTGAAGTCGTCGAGCGAGAACGAGAAGTCGGCGGCGCCGTCGCCGTCGCGGTCGATCGATCGCACGCCGTCGGCCTCGCCGACCACCTCGCCGTCGCTGAACGTGTGATAGCGGTCGTGGTAGTCGTCGGCGCGCGGCGCGACCGCCTCCTTGTACTCGGTGTAGCGGCCGCCGCTGACGAACGGCTGCGCGTAGAGCTGCACGCTCAGGCGCGGCGAGTAGGTGTAGCTGGCCCGCACGGTCAACGCGGCGGTGACCTGGCGCAGGCGGCCGAGCACGTGGTGCGGCTCGCCGGCGGCGCCGATCGCCTCCTCGACGTACTGGTTGTCGTCGAGCGTGAGCTGGAAGGTGGGCCCGATCGCCAGGTCGAGGTTGCTGCGCGGCTGCACGGTCAGCGTTCCGTTCACGCCGAAGCCGCGCGAGTCGGACGCCGGCACCAGGAACGCGTAGCCGTCCAGCCCGCCGTACAGCCGCCCGGTCGAGCTGCTCCACAGGGCGGCCCACATGTCGAACACCGGATCCCGCCGCACCGCCGGTCCGCCGCGCAGGTACCAGGGATCGAGCGGGTTGAGGTTGATCCCGACCCCGCCGGAGCCGCCCCACTGGTTGAGCAGGTTGACGGTGCCGTTCACGTTGCCGCCGACGTTCAGGTGATCGCCGCCGGTGTTCCAGGTGCTCCAGGCGTTCAGGTTGAGAGCGTAGTCGCGCACCAGCTCGCCCGGCGACACGTCGCGGTAGCCGCCCCACACCCACTGGGTGTAGTAGTCGGCCAGCCGCTGGAAGCCGAGGTCGTTGACCTCGAACCCGGGGGTGCGGCCGTCGCCGCCGATCGTGAACCGCCAGCGCCCGCCGGCGGTCTTGCCGGCCGACCACAGGAGCTGCGCGCCGCTCAGGCTGGTGCGGGTCGGGTCGTAGTCGAGGTGCTCGGCGTCCGGCCGCTGGTAGTAGCGCTGGCTGGCCCGCTGGGTGCGATCGAGGGCCGCCGCGCTGCCGCGCACGTGGCTGCCGGCCAGCCGCAGATCGGCGGTCCACTCCTCGCGCCAGAAGCGGTGGGTGAGCTCGAGCCCGCCGGCCAGCGCCTGCTCGTGCAGCCAGTCGAGCCCGGTGCCGTCGAGCGAGCGGTGCACCGCGGTGGCGGCGGCGCCGACGCTGGTGCGGCCGCCGCGCAGGTCGCGGCGCACGCGGCCGACCGTGTAGCTGGTGAGCGGCTCGACGATCACGCGGTCCCGCTCACCGGCGGTCTCCACCCGGGCGACCTCCTGGCCGGTCACCGCCTCGATCAGTCCGATCGACCAGCCGGCCGCCTTGCCGCTCAGCTTGGCGGCGCCGTAGATGGTCGTGGTGGCGGGCGCGTCCACGTGGTCCCCCTCCGCCTCGCCGCGGGGCGGCGCGCCGATGCGGCGGGTGTAAAACAGCGTCTCGACCGAGCTGTCGCCGTCCCCCTGCCCCAGCGAGAAGCGGAAGATGTCAGTCCCCTCGAGGAAGAACGGCCGCTTCTCCTGGAAGAAGATCTCGCCGGCGCCGAGGTTGACCTGCGACGGATCCGCCTCCACCTGGCCGAAGTCCGGGTTGATGGTGCCGGACAGGGTGAAGCTCGGGCCGAGCCCGGCCTTGAGATCGAGCCCGGCGCCCGCCAGCCCGCCGGCGCCGTCGCGGAGCGGATCGCCGCCGGCCGCCGGCTGCAGGCGGACGCCGCCGAGCAGGTACGGCAACAGCTCCAGGCGCGGGCGCGACGGCACCCCGCGCAGACCGACCAGGGTGCCGTACAGGCTGACGTCCTGGGTCGCCTCCTTCGGCCACGGCGACCACACCGACATCTCGCTGGTGCGGTGGACGTAGCGCACCACCTGCAGCCCCCACTCCTGCTCCGGCGCGCCGGAGAAGCGGAGTTGGCTGAACGGGATGCGCAGCTCCGCCACCCAGCCGTCCCGGTCGATCGCGGTGGCCGCCTCCCACACCGCGTCCCAGCCGGGATCCACCTCGACGTCGTTGAAGTACAGCATGTCGCGCTGGACGCCGGCCGGGTTGACGCCGAAGGCGAAGGCGGTGCGGCGATCCAGGTACGAGTCCACCCCGACCCACAGCCAGTCGGACGGCGAGTCGAGATCGCGCCGGGTGAGGCGACCGCGGATCTGCGCCGGGTCCGGATCGCGCGCGCGGATCCCCAGGTAGAGCGCGTCGTCGTCGTACAGGACGCGGAACTCGGTGGCGAAGCGCGGCGGCGCGCCCGGGTGCGGCTCGCGCTGCCAGAACTCCGCCTGCGGCTCGGCCGCCGCCCAGGCCGGCTCGTCGAGCGCGCCGTCCACCGCGATCGCGCCGCGCAGCCGGATCGCCCGCGCCACCCGGCCCGGCTTGTCGGGCGCGGCGGTCGCCGGGCGCGGCGCACCGGCCGCAGCGGCCGCGGTCGCGGCGATGAGGGGCACGAGCGCGCGCACGGGACGTCCCTCCTAGTTGGTGTCCTCGCCGCGGGCTTCCTCGTCGCGGATGCGGGCGTGCTCGAGCAGGAGCTGCTGGGTCTGGATGCCCAGCTCGTCGCCGGCCACCACCTCGCAGGCGCTGAACTCGAAGCGCCCGGCCCGCCAGTCGAGCAGGCTCATGACCCGCGCCAGCGGATCGCCGGCGCCGTCGGCCCCCTCCACCTTAACCACCCGGCCGGCCGCGACGAACAGCCGGGCGAGCTCCTCCTCGCGCTTGACCTGCAGGATGCCCGACTTGCGCTCGAACTCGAACAGCGACAGCAGGGTGGCGACCGAGATCTCCGCCAGGTTGCCGCGCAGGACCGGCTCGACCGGCTGCCGGCGGTTCTCCAGCACCGCGCGCCGCACCCGGATGCACAGCTCCTCGTCGGTGAACGGCTTCGGGATGACGTCGCGCACGCCGAGCCGGTAGGCCTGCAGCCGGGTGAGGTCGGTCGCCTCGTCCCCCATCAGCACGACCGGCACGTCGGCGAGCTGCGGCTTGCCCTTGATCCGCGACAGGAGCGCGATGCCGTCCATCACCGGCATGTCGATGGCGGCGATGACCACGTCCGGGATCAGCTCGTGGCAGGCGGCCACCGCCTCGGCCCCGCTCCTGAACAGGAGCGTCTCGAAGCCGATCGCCGACAGCGCGTTCTCGATGCGGTCGAGCAGCGGCTGGCTGGGATCGGCGACCACGGCGAACGACTGGCCGAGCGGGTCGATGCGGCGCGGGGCGACCTCGGCGCTGAGCCGGTCGAGGTAGGACAGCAGCCGCTCGCGGCCGTCGCTGTCGTGCTCGAGGAACTCGAACCCCATGCCGGGGCGGCGGCCGAGCGCGCGCGCCGCCGCCGGCGTGAGCAGGTGCGCCACCCGCGCGACCACGCGGAAGGCGCCGCCGTCCGGCAGCCGCACGCTCAGCTCGACCACCGCGCCGACGCCGAGCAGCTCGTCGGTCCTGACGAAGACACCGCGAGGGCTCAGGTCCTCCGAGACGGCCTGGATGCGCCGTCCGAGGCGGACGAACTCCACCTCGCACCGGGTGACGATGCGCTGCTCTCGGTACAAGCGATCCTTATTATATGGGGCCGCCCTGATGCGGAGGGCGTGAGAGTGGTTCCAGCCGGATCAGCGCCGCCGGCCGGCCCGCTGCACCCGCTCCTCCAGCCGGGCCAGCTCCTCCCGCTGCCGCTCGAGCGCCTGGCTGAGCCGCTCCTGGGCCAGCTCCTCGCGGAGCTGGGCGGCGCGCTCGCGGGCCACCCGGCCGAGCACCAGCAGGGCGATGATGCGGGCGGCGGCGCTGCCCGCCTCCGCCACCGCGGCGGCGACCTGCTGCTCCTCCCTGGGATCCCGGAGCGCCCGCTGCGACGCCGACAGCAGCCGCACGCACACCTCGCGCGCGTCGCTCAGGACCCGCGCCTCGCTGTCGCCCCAGGCCAGCCGGCGGGAGATGGCGTCGTGCAGCGCCAGATCGAGGGCGGGCGAGGTCTCCGCCCGGGCGGCGACCAGGCGCAGGACGGCGTCGAACACCTCGGCGCCCGGCGGCTCGCGATCGCCGGTCTCCGCGGTGGCGAGCACCTCGTCGCGCAGGACGGCGATCCGGTCGGGCAGGCTGGCCGCGCTCATCGCGCCTCCTCCTCCGCCGCCGTCAGCTCGCGCTCGAGCTGCGACAGGCGCGCCTCGTGGCGGCCGACCTCGGCGCGCAGCCGGGCGGTGCGCACGGTCGCGGTGCGGAACTCCTCGCCGATGGCGTGGGCCGCCTCGGCCACCATGAGCGCGATCGCGGTCATCATCCCCTGGTGCACCGCGGCGAGCCGGCGCAGCGCCGCCGCCTTGATGGCCGGCTCGTCCGGCTGGGCGCGCACCGCCTGCAGGTGCTCGGAGCGCGCCGCGTCGAGCGACTCGATGAGCGGGCGCAGCGCCGCCTCGGTGATGAGGCGGGTGCCGAAGAGATCGCGCACCGCCGGCAGCGGGTCGAAGCCGCTGGACGCCCGCTCGAGGGCGGAGCGGTGGGCGATGTCCACGCAGTGGCGCGCCTGCGGCGCGCTGTCGACGGTCGGCAGCCGCTCGAGGCAGGCGGCGCGGCTGCGCTCGAGGCAGGCCACCACCATCGGCGAGGGCGGCTCGACCTTGTGCACGCCGGTGAACGGCACCGTCTTCTCGTCGGCGAAGGTCGGCGCGGTGGTCTCCTTGGTGTGGTGGCTGGCCAGCGCGTCCTCCAGCCGCCGCATGCGCTCGCCGATGGCGCCGGCCACCGCCATCTCGGCGACCACCAGCGCGCGCAGGAGATCGGTCTCCAGCGCCATGGCCAGGCGCGGCTCGCCGCGGCCGATGTCGGCGATGACCGCCAGGGCGGCGTCGCGCAGCCGGTCGAGCAGGTCGCGCAGGTGGGCGTAGGCGCCCCCCTGGTCGAGCCAGCCGCTGGCCAGGTTCTCGGCGAAGGTCCACACGTGCAGGCCGGCCGACTGCTCGAGGTCGTGGAAGATCGCCTCGCACAGGTTGCCGGCGACGATCTCGACCGCCTCGTCGGGCGACAGCACCGCGCAGATCGGCGACTCCTGTACCCGGCGGGCGCGCGCCTCGCTGCGGAACTGATCGCGCCGGCTCCACCACGCCGCCGCCGCGGTCTGCCGCAGCTCCTGGGTCGACTCCTCGGCCGGCTCCGGCGCGCAGTCGACCACCAGCGCGGTGACGTTGTCGCCGCCGCCGCCGCGCAGCGCCAGCTCGATCAGGTCGGCGGCGCCGCGCGCGGCGTCCTCGGCGCCGGCCAGCACCTGCTCCATCGCCTCGTGCGAGGCGAAGCCGGACAGGCCGTCGGAGCAGAGCAGGAGCCGGTCGCCCGGCTCGAGCTCCAGCTCGATGACGTCGACTCGCGCGTCCGGCTTGCCGCCCAGGTTGCGCGACAGCACCGACTTGTACGGGTGGACCGCGGCGTCGGCCGGGCTGAGCGCGCCGCGCGCGACCAGCTCGGCGACCACGGTGTGGTCGTGGGTGAGGAGCCGCAGGCGAGCGCCGCGCAGCAGGTAGGCCCGGCTGTCGCCGACGTGGGCGATGATCGCGCGCCGCTCCCCCTCGAGCAGGCAGGCGACCACGGTCGTGCCCATGCCGGTCAGGTTGCGGTTGGCCCGCGCCTCGGCGTGCACCACCGCCGAGGCGGCGCGGATGGCCCCCTCGAGCAGCTCGCGCGCCGGCACCCGGCCGTGCCCCTTGGTCACCTCGGCGGCGATGGCGTCGCGCGCGCGCGCCGAGGCGACGTCGCCCGCCATGTGGCCGCCCATGCCGTCGAGCACGGCGTAGAGCGCGGTCGACTCGTCGACCAGGAAGGTGTCCTCGTTCTTGCTGCGGACCAGGCCGGGGTGGGTCGCCCCGCCGGCGCTCACGTCGAGCCGGTCGACGGCGCGGGTCACCGTCCCCTCCGTGCAGCCTTGCGCAGGCCGTCGAGCTCGCCGGCCAGGATCTCCACGATGATGCGGGCGGCGACGAAGTTCACCCGCGCGACCTCGCGCAGGAACTCG
>Ga0079224_100016856_pt1 | contig 10278 bp, 15 predicted proteins | sample Stecom2015_FD_80414 | JGI IMG/M metagenome (GOLD analysis project Ga0079224, IMG submission 80414) | Agricultural soil microbial communities from Utah to study Nitrogen management - Steer compost 2015 | ecosystem: Environmental > Terrestrial > Soil > Agricultural land | place: USA: Utah... | reverse complement strand
TCGCCTGCACTTCGGGAGATTCCGCTAGCAGGGCGCCATACTGTAGTTTTAGCTGTTCAACGAGAAGGTCCCTATGAGGGAACGGTGCCCTGCTATCAAGCTGCGATTTAAAACCTGCTAAGTCTGGCCGATATCCGTAAAAAGGCCGCAGCGCGGCTTCGTCTGCCAAGTATCCTAACAGGGTATGGGAAAAACTGCCTGTATCGCTATAATCGATGTATGTTGCTTTCATTTACCTCTTCTAACTAAGTGCGGCAGAACATTGCTCCGTATGGTATGACACAAAACGCTGCCCGTTTACGTCGAAACGAGTGGTCAAATTACATATTTTTCCGAAAAGCACCTCTATACCTGTACATTTTGTCGTTTATTTGACAATAACTTTATCGACCGTAGGCGGCATAAAACGCCACTAATAAAAAAACAGACAGGCGCCATAATTTCTTTACGGCGCCTGTCTGTTTCCTATGCTTTCTGGTCGCGGCTATTACCTCACGATATGTCCATATAAATCAAAATCCTCCGCACGGTCAATCTTAACGTCGACGAAGTCGCCGATACGTGCGTAATTTTGACGGGCATCCAGAACAACTTCATTGTCTACTTCGGGCGAGTCGTACGCTGTACGTCCAATAAAGTAATCTCCATCTATCCGGTCTACAAGCACCTTAAATGTCTTACCGACCTTTTGTTGATTGATTTCAAAAGATATGCCTTGCTGCACTTCCATAATCCGCTCGACGCGCGATTCCTTGACATCGGCGGGTACGTCGTCGATCAGGCTAAACGCGTGTGTTTTCTCTTCGTGCGAATAGGTGAAACACCCCAGCCGGTCGAATCTGGTTTCATCTACCCATTGCAGCATCTCTTCAAAGTCTTGTTCAGTTTCCCCGGGATATCCGCAGATCAATGTTGTCCGCAGGGCAATTTCAGGAACCTTATCGCGGATTTCGCTTACGAGGTCTATCTGCTTCTGCTTGGTCGTACCCCGGCGCATAGACTTCAGCATATTATCGCTGATATGCTGAAGCGGCATATCCAGATAGTTACAGATATTGCTGCGCTCATTCATAGCATCCAATATATCCATCGGAAAACCAGAGGGGTAAGCATATTGCAGACGTATCCATTCGATGCCGTCGACATCCGATAGATGGCGCAACAAATCAGACAAATTGCGTTTGCCGTATATATCGAGACCATAGTAAGTCAAATCCTGGGCAATCAAAATAAGTTCCTTGGTGCCGTTGGCAGCTAAAAACTTAGCCTCTCTCACCAAGTCGTCGATAGGCTTGGATACGTGTTTACCGCGCATGAGCGGAATCGCACAAAAAGAACATGGACGATTACACCCTTCAGCTATTTTGAAATAGGAAAAGTGTGATGGTGTTGTCAGCAGGCGCTCCCCTAAAAGCTCATGCCTGTAGTCGGCGCCGATGGTAGATAACAGCTCCGGCAGATCGTTTGTGCCGAAGTAGGCATCAACGTTTGGAATCTCCGCCTGTAATTCGGGTTTATAGCGCTCCGAAAGGCAGCCTGTTACAATTACCTTGTTAACTTTACCTCTATCTTTGAGTTCCGAATACTGAAGAATAGTATCTATGGACTCCTGCTTGGCATTATCAATAAAGCCGCAGGTATTAATAACGACTATATCATTTGCTTGAACGTTAGAAGCCTCGTGAACGACTTCCATCTGGTTGCCTTTTAATTGCCCCATCAGAACTTCCGAATCATGGATATTCTTCGAGCAGCCTAAGGTCACGACATTCACCCTCGGTTTAACCGCCTGGGACGCAACCTTTGCATATTTTGTTTTCATTTTATTTGTTTTCTGAATCTTCTGTACAGGCGGAAAAAAATACCGCAGCAAGATTGCCTCTATGAACTATCCGGTTGTCTCCAACTGTACCCCTTTCCCCAAGTCCTTCTTTGCCTCGTTTAGAAAAATCATTTAAAGAGCGAATCGACAAAATCCTTCTTGTTAAACAATTGCAAATCGCCGATCTTCTCTCCTACACCGATGTATTTGACCGGAATTTTAAATTGATCTGAAATGCCGATCACCACCCCACCCTTGGCGGTACCATCGAGCTTAGTCAGCGCCAACGCGTTGACGTCCGTCGCCTGGGTAAACTGGGTAGCCTGTTCAATGGCATTTTGTCCTGTAGACGCGTCAAGGACCAACAAAATTTCATGCGGAGCGCCAGGGACTACCTTTTGCATTACATTTTTTATTTTCGTCAGCTCGTTCATCAAGCCCACCTTGTTATGCAAGCGCCCTGCCGTATCGATAATCGCCACGTCGTCGCCATTAGAAACAGCTGATTTGACCGTATCATATGCTACAGAGGCGGGGTCTGACCCCATTGCCTGCGCCACCACGCGCACCCCCACGCGCTCGCCCCAAAGCTTGATCTGGTCGACCGCTGCTGCACGGAAAGTATCCGCAGCCCCCAATACGACGCTGTTTCCCGCTTCCTTCAGCTGATGGGCCAGCTTTCCTATCGTTGTCGTCTTCCCTACACCGTTTACCCCCACAACCATGATGACATATGGTTTATGGCTACCATACTCAAAGGTTTCAAAATCATTGCTATTATTTTCCGCTAAGAGCGCCTGAATTTCTTCCTTCAACAGACGATTGAGGTCGTCCGTACCAACATACTTATCCCGTGCCACACGTTGCTGAATACGTTCTACGATCTTCAGCGTCGTCGTTACACCTACATCCGACATCACCAATACCTCTTCCAGATTATCAAGAACTTCGTCGTCAATAGTCGATTTACCAACGACAGCTTTGGTTATCTTTGAAAGGAAACCCTCTTTCGTTTTTTCCAACCCTTTGTCGAGGGCTTCTTGTGCCTCAGGCGTCTCTTGCTTTTTCTTAAAAAAATCAAATAATCCCATGGTATGATCGTGTGATGGATGTGATTTAAATGGATCAAACTTACATAAAATGCTTTGCATTCGCGAAAGCCTATACGATAAAAAAATCTGGCGGACGAGGCCCTTTTACCTGTAAGCTATACTAAAAAAGCCCTTTCGGCTAATACCAAAACGGCTTTTTTTCATTTTTAAAGAAAAACTTTAAAAAAAGGAATATTTCCTGCGTTGCTTATTTCGTAGCTGCTGCTACCACTTCTTTCACCTTATCGTTGTGAACCATACTCTCTTTGAAAGTATACGCTCCCGTTTTCGCAGATTTAGTAGTAAGAATTACCTTCGTGAACTCTTTACCACCTCCTTTTTGTAACGATGCAACTGCTTTCCTTGCCATTGTTTTATATTTTTATAGAAGCTAAGCGCTCCAAAGGTTAATTATTTAATTTCTTTATGAACAGTTACTTTTCTAAGTACAGGGTTGAATTTTTTCAATTCCAAACGCTCTGTTGTGTTCTTTTTGTTCTTTGTTGTGATATAGCGAGACATGCCCGGAAGACCACTTTCTTTGTGCTCAGTACACTCTAAGATTACTTGTACTCTATTTCCCTTTTTTGCCATTGTTTTACTTTATTATAATCTCGAAAGATTAGATTTCATGAATATTTTGATAACAGGCGGTAATGATTAAATAGATCCTTTTTGGATGAATTTGTTAATTACTGCTGTAATACCGTTCTTGTTGATCGTTTTAATCGCAGATGTAGATACCTTTAACGTAATCCAACGATCTTCTTCTGGAATGTAAAAACGCTTAGTCTGTAAATTCGGGTAAAATTTACGCTTAGTTTTAACGTTTGAGTGTGAAACGTTGTTTCCTTTTAATGCCGCCTTGCCTGTTAAATCACAAATTCTTGACATGATATTTGATTTTTAATGTTGTCTGTTCTCTTTTACTCTTTTCACAAAGAGTTTGCAAATATCCATATTTAATCTGTGAAATGCAAGCAATGAAAAGAATAATTTTAAAAATTTAGGAAACTCTTTGCTGAGGTATGCAAAAATACTGTTTTTCCGGATGTAGAGCGCACCGAAGGAGAAGAATAGTTTTCCACAATTCACATCTGCTTTTCCTTGCGCTTCTTCGACAGTCCTTTGTATCTTTGCGGGTATGCTTCATAAAACCAGGGGAGTCGCTTTAAAAACAACAAACTTTTCCGAGAACAGTGTGGTTGCCCACATTTTCACAGAAACGTTCGGTATGCAATCATACCTCGTGCAGGGCGCAAAAAAAAGCCGGGCAAAAATTTCTGCGAATCTATTTCAACCCCTGCACCCGCTGGATATGGTGGTTTATCATAAAGCCAACAACGGACTGCAACGTATAAAAGAGGTACATCAGATACCCGTTTTGCATCATATCCCGTTGGATATAACGAAAAGTGCCCTCGCCATTTTTCTGAATGAAGTTCTTTATAAGGTGCTGCGCCAACAGTCGCCCGACCCCGCATTATTCAATTTTATACAGCAATCGGTTATCTGGATGGATCAAACTACGACAAAGCTAACGAATTTCCATCTCGTTTTTCTAGTCCGGCTCAGCCGTTTTCTGGGTTTCCTCCCCCTCCAGGCAGCAACCCGTACACTCCCCTTTTTCAACTTGCTCGACGGCGTTTTCTGCAATACCCTGCCTTCGCATAGCCACATACTTCAGGAACCTCACACCTCCCTTTTTCAGCAGCTGCTAAAAGCCAACTTTGAGGATTCCGCCGAAATCAAGATGGGTAAAGAAGATCGGAAATACCTGCTGGAAAAGATACTTGAGTTTTATAAGCTACATACAGAAGCGTTCGGCAGCGTCCATTCGCTATATGTACTGGAAGAAATCTTCCAATAGCCTCCGCCCGAACCTGATCAATGAAAGCAAAAAGCCTTTCCAACAAAAAAGCCAGCCGTTGAAACAGCTGGCTTCTTCACAATAAATATATTTGAAAATCTAAAAATTAGATAAGCTTTACATTTACCGCGTTAAGACCTTTACGGCCCTGTTCGATTTCGTAAGAAACATGGTCGTTCTCACGAATCTTGTCTACTAATCCTGAAACGTGAACAAAAATTTCGCTCTCGCCTGAGTTGGGAATGATGAAACCGAAACCTTTGGTCTCATTAAAGAATTTTACTACACCTTCTTGCATTTTATTATGGTATTATTTTGTATTGTTCTTAAAGGTATAAATTATTTTTCATTGTCCGTTTATTTCTCATTAATTTTTAAACGAAAATTAGGTTCTTTGGTCAAACAATGTGGACGCATTTTTGTATATGTAACATCAAAACAAAAGAAATGAAAAGAATAGCAGGTTTAATTTTAGCGATTGGTATAGTCATGACAGCCGGGGCACAAACAAACAATTTCGACTTTAGCAGGAAGGTTTCGACACGAGGATACGCCGAAAGGGAAGTTACCCCGGACATTGTATATCTCTCTATATCGCTTCGGGAATATTTTGTCGATGGTAATACCAAGAAAAAGATAACCATTGAATCGTTGGAAAAGCAACTGTTCGACGCAGCGATGCAAATAGGTGTGAAAAAGGAAGACTTTACCATCCAAAACATCTATAGTTATAATTACGACACCAAAAAGAAGGGTAACTCCGAGCTGTTGCAAGCCAAACAATATCGGATCAAGATATCCAACTTAAACGGATTAAACAGCATGTTGGACAAGGTCGATGCCAAAGGTATCCAAAGCACATCCATCGGAGGTTACGACCACTCACAGAAGCGCCAGATTGAGAAGGAATTGAAGATCGCTGCTGTACAGGACGCCCGCACGAATGCTGAAATTATTGCTTCGGCCACCGGCGACAAGATAGGAAAAGTGCTCGCCATCAACGATAACAGTTCGTTTGGGTGGAACGACATCATGCCCTCACCCCGGGCATATAGCGTGGCTAGAGCGGAAATGGCAGCAGATGCGGGTAGCATCGAACCCTCATTGGACATCAGCGTACGTCCGATAAAATTGACATGCAATATAGACGGCGTATTCGAACTTCAATAATTCAGCCATGATCAAACATGTGGAACAACGCAAACTTCAGATCGATCACGACTTCCGATGGGTAGAACGCGTTGCTTCCCTCTTAGACAATAAATTCAGCATCGGACGGTTCCGCTTTGGGCTCGATCCGGTGCTGAACTTTTTTCCGGTCGTCGGACAATTATTAACATTTGGCGTTTCTATTTTGCTGGTGCTTGTGATGTTCAGAAATGGCGTGAGCTCAAAGGCCGCGACAAAAATGCTCCTGAATGTGATATACGACGCCATCGTCGGGTCGATTCCGCTCTTCGGCAATATCTTCGACTTCCTTTCCAAAGCCAACCAACGGAACGTCAAAATCCTCAAAGAATATTACTATGAAGATAAACACCAAGGTAGCGCCAAAGGCATCTTAACGGCCATATTTTCAGTTTTGCTGCTCTTCTGCATATTGGTATGCTACATAGTATGGATTGTAGGAAAATGGGTGATCAACCTGTTTTAGCTCCGGCAATCCATGGTACCATACAACTGGTTTTAGTTAGATTACCTACCCTACCTGTTATTTGTGTATTTTTGTGATTATGAGCAAAACACGAATATTCGCCTTATCGGTCATCATCCTGATGCTTGCTGCTGTCTTTACCAATCCAACCAAAGAACAGCATGAAGAAGCGGTAAAGGCGAAGGTACTTACCCTCTTACAGGCGGCGCCTACCGAAAAAAACAGCGACGCTATCAACTTCGGCATTCAGCTTTTTGGCGGGACACTTATCGATCAGTTTCTGAACGAGCATATCAAAGTCGACAATTTTTACCTTTTTTCACTGACGAAGGTCCGCTGGGAAAACCAAGAGACCATCATCGGAGGCGGCGCTTTTAAACAGATCTGGCTAAGTCCTAAAATCGACGAGAAAGCCGAAGAGATTGTCCAGATCATCAAGGGAAGATAATGTTGGAAATCCTTTACCAAGATACAGACCTCATCGCCATAAACAAGCCGCATGGCCTATTGGTTCATCGCTCAAGCATTGCTTCGGACACGTCCGAATACGCATTGCAGCTGCTGAGAAATCAGATTCAGCAAACCGTATATCCCGCTCATCGGCTGGACCGTAAAACGGGTGGCGTACTGCTGTTTACGCTCAACAAGGAGATGGACTCCCTCACCCAACAGCTGTTTGCCGGAAAGGATGTACACAAAACATATTGGGCAGTCGTCCGTGGATACACGGAGGATGAGGGGACGATAGACTATCCGCTGCGCAAAGAAAACGGCGTTCTGCAGGATGCCGTAACACACTTCCGCACGTTACACCGCACAGAAATACCGCTTCCCTTCGGCAAACACCAGACATCCCGCTATTCCCTGGTCGAGGCCACGCCTATCACCGGACGTATGCATCAGATACGGAAGCATCTGGCGCATATCTTTCATCCGATCATTGCCGATCGTCCACACGGTTGCAATAAACAGAACAAGCTCTGGAAGGATCGATTTCAGCTGGATACGATGATGCTCCATGCCAAGACCTTAGCTTTCCATCACCCGCGTACTCAGGAAAGGATAGCCATACATGCCCCGCTGCAACCCGACTTCGTCCGCGTGTTAACCTTATTAAACATTCCCTTATGAAAGAATTTATCCTGGAGCTTCTGTTTACCATTCAAGGCATAGGTGCCGCATCCGGCCTAATCTATCGCGAACAGGATATATACCTGATCTCCGACAACAGCAACTACCTATACAGCTATTCGCTGGAAACGAAGACGCTGAAGGAAAAGCTTTTGTCAGAACGAGCCGTTAATGTGCAGGTGCCTAAAAAAATAAAAGCCGATTTCGAAGCTATTACCGAAATAGACAGCTGTCTTTATATCTTTGGATCTGGATCCACGGCAAACAGGAATCTTTTGGTAATATACGACTTCCGTCTGGATCGCGTGGACAGCATAGATATGGGCCCGGTTTATCAAGCGTTAAGAGAAAACTATGCGATATCCGCAGACGATTTTAACATCGAAGGCGCTATAGGTCTAAACAATGACATCTGGCTTTTCAATAGAGGAAACGGCCCCGGGCAGAAGAACGGCGTGTTTGTTCTACAGCGGAACAACCTTGCGCCAAAAGCGTATTATCCAGTTACACTTCCCTCCTTGAAAGGGATCCCGCTGGGATTCACCGACGCTACCGTTGTCGATAATAAAATTTACTTCATCGCTGCCGCAGAAGACGGCAGCTCCACCTACTTAGATGGCGACGTACAGGGAACGGTATTAGGTGTTCTCTTACCGGAGACGCTACAGATCGAATACACCCAGCCAATCTCTTTCTCACATAAATTCGAAGGGTTAACCCATTATATAAGTGACAGTTCCTCCATCACCTTCTTATTGTGCGAAGACCAGGACGGCGACGCTGATTTCTCAGACATATACCGCTTAGTCCTACCGCGGTAAGCCGCATCCGTATTTAACATTATCCGGCGATTGGCCTATGAATGGCGCTTTTTTTGACTATTTTTGGAAAAACTAAGATATTTCAATTGCTATGATTAAAAATACTGCGCTTACTGACCTCCATATTGGCTTGGGGGCAAAGATGGTACCTTTTGCAGGTTTCAACATGCCTGTACAATATTCAGGAATAAATGACGAGCATGAGACAGTCCGCACCGGTGTTGGCGTATTTGACGTCAGCCACATGGGCGAGTTTATCCTGAAAGGCGAAAAAGCGCTCGACTTGATCCAGAAAATATCGTCAAACGACGCTTCCAAACTTTACGACGGCAAAGTGCAGTATGCGTATATTCCCAACGAGACTGGCGGTATCGTCGACGACTTCCTGACCTACCGCATTGACGCACAGACGTATTTCCTTGTTGTAAACGCGTCCAATATCGAAAAAGATTGGAATTGGATCAGTAAGTACAACACCTATGGTGTAGAAATGAAAGACATATCCGACAAGACTTCATTGTTTGCTGTTCAGGGCCCTAAAGCGGCCGAGGCCCTACAGTCGCTGACGAATATCGAGCTGGCAGCTATGGAATACTATACCTTCCAAAAAGGCGTTTTTGCCGGAGTTGACAACGTGCTGGTATCGGCGACAGGGTACACCGGAGCCGGTGGCTTCGAAATCTATGTTGCCAATGAAGATGCCCGGAAAGTGTGGGACGCCATCTTTGAAGCAGGCGCTCCTTTCGGAATTAAACCTATCGGGTTGGGAGCCCGCGATACGCTCCGCCTCGAGATGGGCTTTTGCCTGTATGGGAATGATATCGACGATAATACTTCTCCATTAGCCGCAGGGCTAGGATGGGTAACCAAGTTCACCAAAGATTTTGTAAATAGCGATCACCTTAAAGCAGAAAAAGAAAGAGGAGTATCCCAAAAATTAGTCGGGTTTGAAATGGTCGATCGGGGTATACCCCGTCACGACTATGAGATTGTCGATGCCACCGGAAACAAAATCGGCCGTGTGACATCGGGAACACAGTCGCCTACACTGAAGAAGTCCATTGGCCTCGGCTATGTAGACAGTGCTTTTGCAAAAGACGGTAGCGAAATATTTATCAGTATCCGTAACCAGCCCGTAAAAGCCGTGGTTAAGAAGCCTCCTTTTGTAAAATAAGAACTCTTCAGAGGGGGCCTACGCGGGCTACAGCAGCGCACAGCCGCTCTTAACAATGTTCCGAAAACTGTTTCGGAACATTGTATCCTACTTCTTCCTGTTACCGTCCTTACTACCGACTCTACTTGACGTGTCTTTTTTTACAACTTTCAGCAGGACGACCTTAAGATATATCATCACCACCAACAGGGCTATTGCAATAAAGAGGTAAAGCTGATTTCCTGCCTGAAAAGCCATTATTCCACCGTACACCAAAAAGGCAATGGCGAAATTCAATAAAATGTTTAATATAAAATATTTTGTCATACTCAGTATTTATCTTGGCTTCCTAAAACCCGTTTCCTTATGAAGAAAAAATAGACCAGTCCCGCCAATATATTTCCGAAGATAATAAAGATGATCAGCATGAAACGCTCTATGGTCGATAGGCTCACCGAGAGCATGATCTCCCTCAACGTCAAAACTACCCAGAGTAAGGACACAAGCAATGCTATACTGATCAATATATCGGCATAGAGATAACCCAAAAGCTTCAATACTATTGCCAGCATGTAAAATCCCAGACTAAAGAAAAAAGCCTGCTTTGTCTGCTGCACGAAATTCTGCATACAACAAAAGTAAGCAATCTATCCGCATTTTGTTAGGGTTATGCTTTCTTTATCGCTAAGAATCCCTTCACGAAAAAGAAGGCGTCTAAAAAGGGCGCCTTCTTTGT
>Ga0079224_100016855_pt1 | contig 10278 bp, 9 predicted proteins | sample Stecom2015_FD_80414 | JGI IMG/M metagenome (GOLD analysis project Ga0079224, IMG submission 80414) | Agricultural soil microbial communities from Utah to study Nitrogen management - Steer compost 2015 | ecosystem: Environmental > Terrestrial > Soil > Agricultural land | place: USA: Utah... | reverse complement strand
CTGGTGGGCCTGGGCCGGCTGAAGATCCTGCTCGCCGACCCGCAGGTGGAGAACATCCACGTGCTGGGTCACGACCGGGTACGGGTGGAACGCAGCGACGGGTCCATTGTAGAGGCGGGTCCGATCGCGGACAGCGACGAGGAGCTGTTGCAGTTGCTGCAGACCCTGGCCCGGCAGGGCCCGGGGACCGAGCGCGCGCTCACCACCTCCCACCCGCTGCTGGACCGGGAACTGGTCGACGGTAGCCGGCTCGCCGCGGCCCACCAGGTCACACCCCGCCCGTACGCGGCGATCCGGCGCCACCGGCACGTCCACATCAGCCTGGACGAGCTGGTCGAGTTGGGCGGGATCGACCCGCTGATCCGTGACTTCCTCGCCGCCGCCGTGGACGCGCGGGCCAATATCATGGTTGCCGGGCCGGCGGACGCGGGCAAGACCACCCTGATGCGGGCGCTGGCCTCCCGGATCCCCGCGCACGAGGCGTTCGTGGTGCTGGAGGAGTCGCGGGAGCTGGGCCTGCACACGACCGGCCGGCACCCGTGGGCGATGAGTTTCGAGGCCCGCGAGGGGCACGGGGAGCGGGGCCTGGACGGCCGCCCGGAGGGCCAGATCACGCTGGACGACCTGATCGCGTTCGCGCTGCGGATGTCGGCACCGCGCATCATCGTGGGCGAGGTACGCAGCCACGAGATCGTGGCGATGCTCAAGGCGATGCGCTCCAGCCTCGGTTCCATGTGCACGATCCACACCCGGTCCGCGGCGGCGGTGATGGACCGGATCATCGAGCTCGCCCTCTCCCACGGGTCCGGCATGACCGCCGAGTTGGCGCAGCGGATGGCCGCCGGGTCGCTGGACCTGATCGTCTACCTGACGCTGCGCGACGAGCGGCAGCGCGGCGGCGCGAAGCTGCGCTACGTATCGAACCTGGTTGAGGTGCACGACAGCTTCGAAGCCGGCCGGGTGGTCACCACCGAGGTGTTCGGTCCCGGCCCGGACGGCCGGGCGATCCCCCGCCACCTGCCGGAACACCTGCGCGAGCGGCTCGCCCTGGTGGGGTACGACGCGCGGGTGCTGGTGCCCTACATCGAGGCCGGGCGGGGCGCCTGGCGGACCGGCGCGACCGCCGCGGCCCCGGTCCGCCCGCCGGGTGGGGCCACCCGGTCCGAGGGCGGTGCGCCGGGAGGGCGGGCATGACGATCCTGGACGCGTACGTGGCGGTGCTGGGTGCCCTGGCCGCCGGCGGCATCCTGCTGGTGATCGCCGGTCTGCGGGGCACCACCGCCCCGGCCGAGCACCGCCCGGCCGTGCCGTCTCGCCTGCGTCGCTGGTGGCGGGGGAGCGGCCGGACCCCCGCCGAGCGGGCCGCCCGGCAGGCCCTGCTGGTGGCCGGGGCGGCGGTGGGCGTGGTCGGGTACGTGGTCTCCGGGGTCCCGGCGGTCGGGCTGCTGGCCGGCCTGGCGGTGCCCGGCATCCCGTGGCTGTGGGGGGTGGGTAAGCGTGAGGAGCGGGCCATCGCCCGGGCCGAGGCCCTGGGGGACTGGACCCGGCGGCTGAAGGACGAACTCGCCGCCGGCACCGGGCTGGCCTCCGCGATCGTCGCCACCGCCGACACCGCTCCGGCGGTCATCGCCGAGGAGGTACGCGCGCTCGCGGCGCGGCTGCGGGCCGGGGCGAGCCCGCAGCGGGCCCTGTACCAGTTCGCCGCCGACCTCGACGACGCGGTCGCCGAGCAGGTGGTGGTGGTCCTCCTGCTGCACCTGTCCGACCGGGGCCAGCATCTCACCGACGTGCTCTCGGCGATCGCCGCGGACACCGCCAAGCAGGTCTCGATGCGCCGGGAGGTGCACGCCAAGCGCACCCAGCCTCGCAACACGGTCCGGTTCATGACCGTCTTCGGGGTGGTGGTGGTGCTGCTGCTCGCGCGGGGAGACCTGATGACCGTGTACGCGACGCCGCGCGGCCAGGTGATCCTGGTGGTGCTCGCGGGAGCGTTCTTCGCCACCGTCGCCTGGGTGCGCTCGATGAGCCAGCCGCCGCCGCAGCAGCGGTTCCTCACCGACGACCGGCAGGCCCCGCGCCGGGTACCGGTGCCGCGCTTCAACGCGGCGCGTACCTCCGCGCCCGGCCCGGTCGCCACCCCGGAGGTGACCTGAATGGACTGGACCACCCTCGCCGCCCTGGCGATCGGCGCGCTCGCCGGCGCCGGGCTGCTGGTGCTGGTCAACGAGCTGCTACCGGCCACCCCGGCGCTGGGGGCGGCGCTGCAGCGGCTGCACCCCGAGCTGACCCAGGAGCGTACCGCCGCGGCCGGGCACCTCACCCGGTGGCTGCGCCGGTTCCCGGTGCCGCACGAGAGCCTGGCCCTGCTCGGGCGTACCACCGGGCAGTACTACACCTCGCTGGTGGTGGCCGCGCTGGCCGGGTTGGCGCTGCCGGTGGTGGCCGGGGTCGCGCTGGCCAGCGGCGGGCGGCACCTGCCGGCGCCGCTGGTGGCGGCCGGCGGCGCGATCAGTGTCGCGGCGGCGGTCGGGTTCGCGGTGGCGGCTCACAGCGACGTCACGTTCAAGGCCCGCCGGATCCGCCGGGAGTACCGCCAGGTGGTCTCGGTCTACCTGGCACTGGTGGCGATGGAGCGGGGCGCCGGGCACGGCTCAGTGGAGTCGCTGGAGCGGGCGGCCGCGGTCGGCGAGGGGTGGGTGATCCGGCAGATCCGCGAGGCGCTGCTGCGGGCCCGGTCCCACCACCGGCCGCCCTGGGACGAACTACGGGAGCTGGGCGACCGGATCGGGGTGCCGGAGCTGCGCGATGTCGGGCAGATCATGCACAGTTCCGGCAGCTCCGGCGCGCAGGTCAGCCGGACCTTGCTGCAACGGGCGGACTCGCTGCGGGATCAGATCCGCACCGAGGCGCTGTCGCGGGCCGAGGCGACCACCGGGAAGCTGGAGATCCCCGGCGCGGTCCTGCTGGCGATCCTCGCCGCCTTCGTCATCTACCCGCTCACCCAACGCATCTACATCGGCCTCGGATAAGCCGGGAGGGTGTCACATGTTCACAGTCGTCTCCGCGCTCAGAACCTGGTGGGGAGCGCCGCGGCGGGACCGGGGGGAGACCGGCCCGCTCGGGTACGCGGTCATGGTCTCCGCCATCGTGCTGCTCGCGATCTTCGTGGTCGCCTGGGGGGAGGACGTGGCCCGGTTCTTCATGACCCAGATCGACCAGGTTCCGGTCGAGGGCGATCCCGGCTTCGGCGAAGGCGGGAACTAGCCGGATGTGGCCACGGGGGCGCGACCGTGGCGGCGGCCCGGTCGAGATGGCGATCGTGCTGCCGCTGGTCCTGCTGTGCGTGTTCCTGACCGCGCACCTGTGCCTGGTGTACCTGGCGCGCCAGGCGGCGCTGTCGGTGGCACAGGTCGCGGTGGCCGGCGAGCGGGCCTGGGGCGCACCCGAGGGCGCCGGCCAGGAGCGGGCGCAGCGGTTCCTGGACCGCCTGCCCGGGGTGCTCGACGGCGTGACCATCGAGGTCACCAACGACGGCCAGCAGGTCACCGCCACGGTCACCGGCGATGCGATCAGCATCGTGCCCTGGATCACCCACACCGTGACCCAGAGCGCGTCCGGCCCGGTCGAGCGCGTGACGGAGCTGCCATGAGCGAGCGGTGGTACGCCGGGCGGGGTTCCGCGGCGATCGAGGTGGCGATCCTGATGCCCCTGTTCGTCGCCTTGTTCACCACCGCGGTGGTGCTCGGGCGTACCGCCAACGCGATCAGCGCGGTGGAGGCCGCCGCGTACGACGCGGCCCGGACCGCCTCCCTCGCCCGGGACGCCGAGACCGCGCAGGACCGCGCCTACGCCACGGTCTGGCAGAGCCTGTCCGACCGGGGCGTGGCGTGCCTCGACGGCCCGCTGATCACAGTGGACACCGACGAGTTCAGCAACCCGTTGGGGACGCCGGCGTCGGTGACCGTGACCGTCACCTGTCAGGTGACCTACTCCGACATCGACCTGATCGGGGTCCCCGACGACCAGTCCGTCTCGGCCAGTTTCGTCTCTCCCATCGACCAGTACCGGACCCGGCCATGAGCGGATGGATGAGTCAACCCGGCCACACCCGGCGAGCGGCGGGGCCCCGCCCGGCGGGCCGGTCGCGGCCGCGTGCCGGTGGGAGCCGCCGCGCGACCGGGTCGCGCGGCGCCGACCGGGGGCGGGTCAGCGTGTTCGTGGCCGCCGCGATGCCGATGATGCTGGTGTTCCTGGCGCTCACCTGGGACGCCTCCGACTACCTGCGGGCACTGCACCGCGCCGACAACGTCGCCCACGAGGCGGCCCGCGCCGCCGGCCAGGGCATCGACCTGCCACTGGCGGTGACCGGGGAGCAGATCGTGCTCGATCCGGAGGCCGCCGAGGAGGCCGCCCGCGCGTACCTGGCCGACGCCGGGGTGGCCGGCACGGTCGAGGTCAGCGAGGACCGGCGCAGCGTGGCCGTCACCGTCGAGGTCGAGCACGAGCCGCTGTTCCTGGGTGCGTTCGGCTTCGGCACCCGCACCGCCACCGGCAGCGCCGAGGCCCATCTGGTGGATCAGTAGGAGGTGTCTGTGAACGCGTACCCGCGCTGGCCCGGCCGGCTCCTGCGCTGGCTGCTGGTGGCCCCCGCGGCACTGGTCGCGATCGCCGCGGTGCTGGTGGGTGCGCCGGTGGCCCTGCTGGCGCTGGGCGGCAACCCGCTGCCCGGCGGGGAGGTGTCGCTGACCGCGTTGTGGGACCTGCTCACCTCGCCGGACGACGGCCGGTTGCTGCTCTGGGCGCTGTCGGTGGTGGGCTGGCTGGCCTGGGCGGCCGTGGCCAGTTCGCTGCTGCTGGAGATCGGGGCGCAGCTCATGGGGCGCCGCACCCCCCGGGTGCCCGGCCTGGCGGGGCCGCAGCGGCTGGCGGGGCTACTGGTGGCCGGCGTACTGGCGGCGTTGACCGCGCCGGGGGTCAGCCACGCGAACGCCGCGTACGTCGACGTCGGTGTCCACGCCGGATACCTGGACCCGGCGCTGCGCGCCGATCCCTCGCCGGCGCTGGCCGCCCGCGGCGGCGGGGAGCCCGCGCCGGTGGTCCACACCGTACAGCGGGGGGAGGGGCTGGTCGACATCGCGCAGCGCTACCAGGTGTCGGTGGACCAGCTCGCGATCGCCAACCACCATCGCACGCAGCCGGACGGCCTGAGCCTGCGCCCGGGGGAGTTGCGGGTCTACCCGGGGTGGCAGCTCGTGGTGCCGAACGGCCAGAGCGGGGGCGCGCCGGCCCTGGCGCAGCCGGACGACGGCGTGGTCGCGGACCCGGAGGGCGCCGCGATCCCCGACCAGGAGCCGGCGCCCGACCCCGACGAGGCCGCCGGTCCGCTGGTCCACGAGGTCGCCGAGGGCGACTGGATGTGGCACATCGCCGGGCGGTACCTGGGGGACGAGCTGCGCTATCCCGAGATCGCCGCGCTCAACCCCGGCTTGGCCCAGCGGTACGCCGACTACCCCGACCACATCGAGCCAGGTGACCAGTTGGTCCTGCCCCCGGACGCGTACGACCGGGGGGAGCGGCGGCACGCCACCGGGGACCCGGCGCCGGCCGAGGAGCCCGGGACCGCCCCGGAGGGTGGCGGCCCGGCACCGTCCGGTCCGGACGGCGGCGAGGCGGGTCCGCCGGCACCGGCGGAACCTGTACCGGCCGACCCCGCACCGGCGGACCCCGTACCGGCGGACCCCGTACCGGCCCCGACCTCGCCGCCGGCGGCGGTACCGGCCGTACCCCCACCCGCGACCCCACCCGCGCCGGAGCCGCCCGCGGCGTCCTCGCCGGCGACCGGGGCGCCCGCGACGCCGCCCCCGGCGCCGTCCGGCCCGCCCCCGGCCAGCCCGCCTCCGCCGGCGCCGCCGCCGCAGGCCGCCCCGCCACCCGGTGGCGAACCCGGAAAGATCCCCGGCGCCGCGGTCCCACCCAGCCAGGTCGGGGACGGCGTGGCCGACCCGGCGCCCGGCGACACCGCCCAGGAACCCGATTCCGGCGCGCTCCTCCCGAGGCAGTTGGCCACCACCGGGGTGCTGGCCTCGGTCCTGCTCGGCGCGCTGCTGCTGTTCCGGTGGCGGAAGATGGCCCACCGCCGGCACGGCCGCGGCATCGTCGCCGCCACCGCGGCACCCGCCGAGTCCACCCTGCGCGCCGCCGCCACCGCCGACACCGCCCGGGTGGACCACGCCCTGAAGCTGCTGGCGGCCCGGCCGGAGGTCGCGGCCCAGCCACCGGACATCGGGGCGGTGTGGATCTCCGGCGACGACATCCACCTGGTCCTGGCCGGGGAGGAGACCATCGCCCCGCCGCCGCCGTTCGAGACCGGTGCCCGCGGGACCTGGGTACTACCCGGCGACGCGGTACTGCCCGAGGTGGCCGGGGCGGTGGCGCCGCTGCCGGCGCTGGTGACCCTCGGCTCCCAGCCCGGCCAGCACCTGCTGGTGGACCTGGAACGGATCGGGATGCTCACCATCACCGGGCCGCCGGAGCGCACCAGCGACCTGTTGCGCTACCTGGCCGCCGAACTCGCCCACAACCCGTGGTCGGACCTGGTGGAGGTGACCGTGGCCGGGTTCGACGCCGAGCAGGGCCGGCAACTGGCGGCGCTCAACCCGGCCCGGATCACGGTGGCGGCGTCACTCGCCGAGGCAGTCGCCGACCTGCGACGCCGGGTGGAGCACACCACCGCCGCGCTGGAGGCGCACGACCTGGGGGACTCACTGCAGGGACGGGTCCGCGACACCGCCACCGACACCTGGGCACCGCGACTGCTGCTGATCAACCAGCCGCCACCGGAGCAGGACGACCTGCTGCTGGACCTGGCCGACAGCGTCGGCCGGGCCGCCCGCCGGTGCGCGGTGGCGGTGGTCGCCTCGACCCGGCCTCCGGTGGGCTCCGGCCGGCGTACCGTCACCATCACCGAGGACGGCATGCTCAGGGCCGCCTTCCTGGACGACTCCCATCCGCTGCCGGCGGTCGGGTTGCCGGCGGACCTGCTGGGACCGTTCGCGGCCCTGGTCCACGACGCGGCCTCGCCCGGTGACCACCCGATCCCGGCCGCGACCGAGCCGTGGGCGGCCGGGACCGATCTCACCGGCCACCCGGTCGCCGGCCACCGCGCCGTCGAGGCCACCAGCGGTCCCAGCGGTGACCAGACCGCTCCCCAGACCGCTCCCCAGACCGCTCCCCAGACCGGCTACCGGACCGGTCACCACAGCGGCGGCCCCGCGCCGGTGGTGGGCGCGAGCGCCGCCGCGGCGATCGACGAGGACACCCCGGTCCAGCCGCTGCCCGTGATCGCCGGCCCGGCGATGACCGCACAGCCGCCCGACGACCCGGGTCTGGACGAGGCGGTCGCGGCCTGGTGGGGCGGCGCGATCCAGCCGCCCCGGGTGGCGCTGCTGGGGCCGGTCGAGGTCACCGCGCCCGGGCAGTACCCGACCCACCGCACCAGGGTGTGCCAGGAACTGGTGGTCTTCCTCGCTGCCCAGGGCGCGGCCGGGGCCGACGCGGCGGAGATCACCCGCCGGCTGTGGCCCCAGCAGGAGGTGCCACCCACCCTGCGGACCGCGGTCATCATGAGCGTCCGGCGCTGGCTGGGCACGGGTCCCGGCGGCGAGCAGTGGCTCTCCGAGGCGGTGCCCGACGGCCGCTACCGGCTCCAGGAAGGGCTGCTGGTGGACTGGCACCTGTTCCGGCGGCTGCGTACCCGGGGGGAGCGCCGGGGCGCCGCGGGGGTGCCGGACCTGCGGGCGGCGCTGCGGCTGGTCCGCGGCGCGCCACTGCCCGAGGCCGGGCAGCGGGCGGGGCTACGGGTGCCCTACAGTTGGCTGCCCGGATCGCCGTTCGCGCCGGAGCTGATCGTCGCCGGCGTGACCGACACGGCGCACCGGCTGGTGGACCTCAGCCTCGCCACCGGGGACCTGGCCACCGCCCGGTGGGCGGTCAACCAGGCGTGGCTCGCCGACCCCCGGCGGGCGGACGGCCACCCGCGGCCGGACCTGATGCGGATCGCCCGGGCCGAGGGGGACACCGCGCAGGTCCGCGGCATCCTCGGCGACCTGCTGCGCTGGCGCGACGTCGAGCACCCGGACGAACTCTCCCCGGCCACCCGGGACCTGGTCCGATCGCTACTGGAGGGTCGCGATGCCTGAGCCGACACCCACGCCCGACGCCGAGGATGCCCCGCGGACCGCCACGCCGGCCGGCGACCAGGGGGCGCCGACCGTCGACTACGGCGAGCCGCTCACAGTGGAACTCGGCGATCCCACGGGGGAGGAGCCGCCGGTCATCGATCCGAGCGAGCTCTCCGGCCTGGACGAACCGGTCGCGGCGACCGCGGCCAAGGTACGCCGGGTGCAGCCGCTGGTCGACGAGCCGAGCGGGGTGGTGGCCCGCTACCTGTTCCCGACCGAGCGGTACCGCGGCGAGTGGCGCCACCACCCGATCTTCCTGGCCACGCCGATCACGGTAGGGGTGGCGGCCACCGCCGGCATCGGGCTCGGCGCCGGTCTCCTCCAGGGCTCGGTCGGAGGCTCGTGGGTGGCGCCGTTGGCGCTGGTGGCCTGGCTGGTGGTGATGGGATGGGTGGGATGGAAGGTCGCGTACTGGCACTTCGAGCGGTTCATCCTCACCAACAAGCGGGTGATGGTGGTGCACGGCATCATCACCCGCCACGTGGCGATGATGCCGCTGGAACGGGTGACGGACATGAAGTACGCCCAGACGCCGCTGGGCCGGATGCTGAACTACGGCACCTTCGTGCTGGAGTCCGCCGGTCAGGACCAGGCGCTGCGCGAGGTCGCGCAGTTGCCCAACCCGAACGAGCTGTACCTGCGGGTGGTGGAGGAGATGTACGACCCGGGAGCGGTGGAGGCGCGGCTGGACCGTAGCGGGGACGGGGCGGATGCCTGAGGTCCGCGGCAGCGGACCGGTCCGGTACCCGCTACCACCTGACCCCGGGCACTCGCCGCTGGCCCGCGACCCGAGGCACCCGTAGGATAGGTTCAGAGCGCGACGCGACCCCGAGGGGGCGGATCATGAATTTTGGCAGCCTGACCCGGCCAGGGCCGCTCATTGTCCTGATCGTGGTGCTGGTGCTCCTGTTCGGGGCGAAGCGCCTGCCGGATGCCGCCCGGTCGTTGGGGCGGTCCTTGCGGATCATCAAGGCTGAGACCAAGGGACTGGTCGACGAGGGCCAGGGCGATGATCTGGCGGAGAAGGCCGATGCCCAGGCCGGCCGGCAGCCCCTGCCGAAGGAGGACGCCGACCGGAAGGCCGGCTCGGAGCCGGTCACCGGCGAGGTCGTCGATCCGCCGCAGCGCGCGCGAGAGCGCTGACCCGAAAGGCGGTCGGGGGTGAAACTCCTGCCGTGGCGCCGGGGTCCGAGCCAGTTCGCGCGCGCCGCCGACGGGTCGATGACCCTGGTGGAGCACTTCCTGGAGTTGCGCAGCCGGCTGTTCAAGTCCAGCCTCGCCGTGGTGGCGGGTGTGGTGGTGGGGGTGCCTCTCGCCCACATCGTGCGGGAGTTCCTCGCCCGGCCGTACTGTTCGGCCCTGGAGGGCCTCGGCCGGCTCTCGGAGACCGGGTGCAGCTTCACCCAACTCGGTGCCCAGGATGTCCTCCTGCTCGATCTGAAGATCGCGCTGGGCATCGGGCTGATCCTCGCCCTGCCGGTGTGGCTCTACCAGTTGTGGGCGTTCATCGCCCCGGGCCTGCACCGCCGGGAGCGCCGTTGGGCGTACACGTTCGTCGCGATCGCGGTCCCGCTGTTCCTCGGCGGCGCCGCGCTCGCGTACCTGGTCCTGGAGCGCGCGCTGGGGTTCCTGCTCGGGCTGGCGGGCGAGAGCATCGAGACGCAACTGGAGATCACCCGCTACGTCTCGTTCGTCCTCAACATGATGCTCATGGCGGGGTTCGCGTTCCAGTTCCCGCTGGTGATCATGATGCTGAACTTCACCGGCATCGCCAGCGCCCGCAAGCTGCTCAGTTGGTGGCGGATCACGGTCTTCATCATGTTCCTGCTCTCGGCGCTGATCACCCCGACGCCGGAGCCGTTCACCATGACCGGGATCGCGCTGTCCCTGTGCACGCTCTACTTCATCGCGGTCGGGGTGGCGTTCCTCAACGACCGCCGCCGGGCCCGCCGCCGCGGCCCGTACGCCGACCTGGCCGACGACGAGATCTCGCCGCTGGACGAGGAGGTGGAACCGGTGACCGCCGGCGAACCGGTGG